>ERZ887942.1018-NODE-1018-length-20746-cov-18.023923_pt1 | contig 20746 bp, 17 predicted proteins | sample MGYA00521099_ERZ887942 | MGnify/ENA primary metagenome ERZ887942 (study PRJEB32303, sample SAMEA104408605) | aquatic metagenome | biome: Brackish water; feature: Pelagic; material: water | place: Baltic Sea | collected 2014-06-07T06:48:00 | depth 16,251 m ...
CCGGGCTCGGCGATGATCGCAACCTGGGTCGAAGCTTTTCTGGCCAACCCCGACCCCGAGTATGTGCGGGCGATCAGCACCGTTCTTAAACGCTGGGAGAGCCTGCGCGACGAGAACAACCATCTCGCTCCGTGCAGCGAATACCGCGAATGGGCGTGGTACTTGGGTTACATGATCGCCGCCAATCGATTGGATGACTTTGCTGATCGGATTGAGGCGAAAAAGCCGGAGCTGGCGAAGAAAATGCGCGACTACGGACGCAGGAACGACGCGGCCTACCTCAAGGTCGCGGACAAGCTGCTTGACGTGAAGAGCGTCGGACCGGTCAAGAGTTACCTGCGTGCAACAGGCGGCTACAACCCGGAACGCCTTGATATTATCGGTGGCCCCTGGCAGGACCGTAAGGACTACGCCGGTTTCGCAGTGATGCTGCACGAGCGCATGAAACGCAACGACTCTCCGACCTTGCAAAAGCGTTATCGCCAAGCCGTTTTGGATGCCGCCGAGATCTACCTGAGCATCAATCCCGAGGTGCAGTGGAGTGTCTGGGGTGTCAATGTCGCCAATGCCATGCGGCTGATGTTGGCCGCACACAAGCTCACCGGCAACGTGGCCTACCTGCATCGTGCCGATCACTTCACAGGGCTGGCCGTCGACCTTTTTCTCGATGATGCGTCGCCACTCCCGAAGCTCACCAGCCAGGACGATTACTACGAAATTGAGTCGGTCACAGATCCGTCCGGCGATGTCTGGATGTTGATTGCACTGGAGGTGCATGAGCGACTCGCCAAACTGGACGAGTCGTCGAAGCGGCCTGCGCGCATGACAACGGGCAGTGATCTGACGACGCTGAGCAAGGTGATGCGGGAAGCGATCGCGCAGAAGCAGGGCGCGGTATGGGATTGCACGACACTCGGAAAGCCTTCCGCAAGCGTGTCGCTGGCCTACGGTAGGGACGGTGAGAAGACGCTGTTTCTCTCCCGGCGTGAGGCGGGCTTCACTTCCACAAAGGGACTGGCTGCCGACTCCCTTGAGCTCATCGCCTCCGATTACCTCAACAAAATGCCATCCCTTGAAGAGGCGAGGTCATTCAACGGGCCCTACCGTCGCAAATTTTCCGGCAAACACCGCGAACCGAGCACGGCCACATACGGCGGATTCAAGGATGTCCTGGATCAAGCGGAGCTGCGGTTTGTTAATCACGGCACATTGCCTGCCAAGGTCACGGTCACCACCACCTTCCATGACAGCTGGGACGACCGCGAGAGCAAGGATCAGACCTTCACCATCAAATCCGGAAAGCAGGTTTCGATCGCAGTCACCTCACCCGGAAAACGCTTCATCCGACGCCTTGATTTCAAGTGCGACATTCCGGGAGCGGTGAAACTTGAGCAGTTTGCCTTTGCGATGACCCCGCGCAGTAAACTGAATCCCCTCATACCCGTGGCTGCTCCGGCTGCCTTCGACAAGGTCACCGCAAAGCACGTCAAAGAGGGTTTGGTTCTGGAGCTCGTCGACGACGCACTGGGCGAGATCAAGAAGAGTGCGGACGCCTCGCTGCAACCGAAGCTGCTTGTGGAGAAAGGCCGGCCCATTCTACGCTTTGACGGCAAGGATGATTTTCTTAGCATCCCCGATCGCGACACGCTGGATCTTGAGGCATGGACCGTCATTTCCCTGGTCCGCACGACGGGCGGTCGGGGCGTGGTGATCAGCAAAATCGACGGCAGGAACTTCATGATGAACTATCGCCTGCAAGTCGGCCGGGAGGGCAAGGTCGCCGCAGTGGTGCGCGGTGCGAGCGCCCGGCAACAGGTCAACCGCCAGGCGCGAGTCAACGTATTGAACCGCTTTGCGGTGGTTGCCGCCCGCTTTGATCCGAAAGCGAAGGGCGTTGAGAAAGTCACGATCAGGGTTGATGGCGTTCCCGCATCCTACAGTTATGAGAATGCCGAGGGTGAATTGAGTGCCATGACACACAGCGAACCCTTGTTGATTGGGTGTCAGCCGGGCCGCGAACCCCGCCATTTCAAGGGCGATATTGCCGGCATCCTCCTCTATAACCGGGTCTTGAGCGACAACGAACTCAATAGTGCCGCCAAGTGGCTGGTCGGGCAGGGGCCCGAAGGCAAAACTGCTGCGATGGACAAAGCAACTACGAAAAGGGCGGCCGTTCTTTCCAAAGAAGCAATCGTCTTTTTGATTGCCGGACAATCCAATGCCGGAGGAGTGGCGGCCTTTTCTCCGGAGACAAACGAGGAAGCAGGCATGGCAAAAAAGCATCCGACCATTCCCGGCTCGACGGCAAAGGAAGTGGGGATTCCAACCTCCATGAATGCCTACCCGCGAAGTTTCATCTGGGGACGCGGTTTCGAGCGACTCACGCCCGGCAAGAACCTAAAGAGCGGATACCATGATCCCAACCGCCACGGCATCGAGCTGCCGATGGCTATGCTGCTGGAGAAAAAGAATCCGGAGGCGGACAAGTTCTTCATCAAGCACGGCCCCGGCGGGCACAATCTGCACACCCAATGGAAGGCGGGTGTCGGGCCCGACTACAAGAATTTTAAAGGACAACTTGACGCAGCGATGGCCGATCTGAAAAAGCGCTACCAGAACGTCCGCGTCATCGGCCTCTACTGGGACCAGGGCGAGTCCGACCGGCCGAAGGCGAAGGAATACAGCCAGAACCTACACTCGCTCTTCGCGGCGTTTCGCAAAGACACCGGGATCCCTGATCTGCCGATCTTTGTGAGAAAGCATCTCTTCCAGCACGGCGACCAAAGCTTTGTGCCCATCCTCGAGGCGCAGGTTGAGGTCACGAAAGACAATCCCCACGCCCACCTGCTCGACCTCGATCTCGGTTCCAGGGAAAAGAACTTCAAGGTCTGGGCGTGGACCGACAAGAATGGGCATCTGAGCAGCAAGGCGTATCTCGAACTCAGCAACCGGATCATGGCGACCGTCATGCCACCGTTGGCAAAGGACCCCATGGCATTAAAGGGCGATGGACCCAGGTGAGAACGGCCGCACCACGACGACCTGCTGAAACCGGAAATGGGCCGGGAGGGAAGCGACAATCCCGCCGCTCCCCGTTTTTTTTACCAAGTCAATTTATGAAGAGGAACAAGAACTTTTTCATGGTCGTCCTTGCCTTGGTCACATCTTTAGCCCTTCAAGCCGAGGTCAAGCTGCCAGCGGTCCTTTCGGACAATATGGTCCTTCAGCAACAGAGCGATGCCAGGTTCCGGGGCTGGGCCGATCCCGGTGAAAAAGTGGAGGTCCGAGGTTCATTGGCAAGGGGATCTTCCGAACCGGTCACGGCCGGCGATGACGATCGGTGGAAGCTGTATCAGGGAGAGAACGACGTCAGCGGCGTTGGATGTCGGTGACTTTAAGAACATTCACCCGGGAAATAAAAAGGATGTCGGTGAGCGGCTTGCCCTCTGGGCCTTGGCCAAGGACTACGGCCGGCAGGATCTGATCTGTTGCGGCCCGATCTATCAAGGCCTGAAGGTCGAAGGCGGGAAGATCCGGTTGGCGTTTGACCATACCGGTCCGGGGTTGGTCGCAAAAGACGGTAACCTTGCCAACTTCGTGATCGCTGGAGCGGACAAGAAATTTGTCCCGGCAAAGGCAATGATCGACGGGGAGACCATCGTCGTTTCAAGCGTCACAGTGGCAGAGCCGGTCGCGGTGAGATACGCGTTTGATAACGCCGGCGTGCCGAGTCTGTTCAACAAGGAAGGTTTGCCGGCATCGTCTTTTAGGACCGAGGACTGAAGTTCTGGGCGGATGCTCAGCTTCCCCGCAGCCCCTTTTTCCCGGCCCTGATCGATCTCGTCAGGAGAAGCACGGCGGAGTTGGTAAGCCCTTGTTTCTACCGTAGAGCTATTCCTTGGAAGCTTTGAGCTCGGTGATGAAAATGTTGCGGAACAGGTGCTGGCCGCCGCCGGGCACTTCCGCCTGCAGTGCGATGAACCCTGCCTCCAGATCCTCGAGTCCGTCGGCCTTCCAGGCCTCCTTGCCGTTGATCAGAAGGGAGATTTTCGAGCCCTTCACGGTGAGCTGGAATTTGTTCCACTCGCGTTCCTTGATGAGCCCCTTGCTGGTGGCTCCCTTGACGCCCACGTTCCCCTCTTTCCCCTTCAGTAAGTTGGCTTGGTAGCGCTTTGGCCACGGGCGTTTTTCTGGAACCGAGGTGTAACGAAAATAGACTCCACTGTCCCAGTTGTCAGCGCCCAGCGCCTTCCACTCATACTCCAGCACGAAATCTAGGTACTTCTTTTCGGATTGCACCAGGCCGTTTCCGCTCTTGATCAGGAGATTGCCGTCCGTGACCTCGGCTTCGCATGTGAGGACCGTCCAGCCGTCCAGGTTTTTGCCGTTGAACAGGGAGACCCGCTTGTTTTCGGCGGAGGTGGTTCCGGTCAGCAGGGTGACAAGCAGCAGGAGTCGGATTGCGAAATCTTTTTTCATCATGACAGGAGAGAATACGCGGGTTGCGGGCCAATCTGACAAGAATTCGTCACTTGTCCGCCTTCGGGCAGGTTGTCCCGGGGAAAGTTCTTTTCATGTTCCCGAGAGAGGGGGAAATGCCTCCGAAACGATCATGAGACTGAATAACGTAATCAAAGCATTCGGGTTCGTCGCGGCGATGGGACTGGCACTTGTGGGAGTCTCGAACGCCGGGGACAAGCCTATCAAAGTTTTCATTCTCTCCGGCCAGTCCAACATGGTGGGAGCAGGGAAGGTGACCGGGGGAGGGAGTCGCTGGGGATCGGAGTTCATCGATCCCGTTGTATCGGTTTACGAGGGAGCCTATAATCCGAAGGTCAATTACGATCGGATGAAGGCGATCAAGACCCGAAAGCTGGAGAAATTCGGTGGCGTCGACCCAACGCCCTATCCGGGTGGCGGAGCCCAGGTGACGCGGGGATTCATCGAGGTCAGGGAGACCGGAAGTTACTTGTTCCGGCCCGGCTATGGCGACTCGGAGCACAACATCATGGAGGTCGATGGACAGGAGGCTCATCGCAAGGAATCTGGCAAGGAAGCGGTTCGTTCCGAAGTCAAACTAACCGCGGGCAGGAAAGTTCCGTTCAAGATTACCTACCTCACCAAGAACGCGGACGGTCTTGGATGGATCGACCGCATGGATGTTCCCGGAACCTTGTCGACGCTGGTTGGGCATCAGGGGAAGTATCCCTACCTTAGGAATGACAAGGGGCAGTGGGTGGCGCGCGATGACGTCTGGTATAAAGGTGTGGTGACGGCGACTGGAAGCCAGTGGCTGGGTGTTGCTTCCGGGAAAATCGGACCGGAGCTTGGATTCGGGCATGTCGTCGGAAATGACAGCGATGATCCCGTCCTTGTTCTCAAAACCTCGCAGGGGAATCGCTCACTTGGCTGGGATTTTCTTCCGCCGGGCAGCCCGCAATTCGAGCAGGATGGAAAAATCTACGCCGGTTACAAGGAATCGCCCGAGTCCTGGGAGAAGGGGACCGAACCGAAGCCGATTGGCTGGTATGCCGGCAAGCAATACGACGATTGCTTCGGCGCCGCGCACGAGGTGCTCGACAACTTCGACGCGCAGTTTCCACATTGGAAGGGGCGTGGCTATGAGATCGTGGGCTTTGCCTGGTGGCAGGGTGACAAGGATCGCTACAACGCCGCCCACGCCGGTCGCTACGAGAAGAACCTTGTCCATCTGATCAAGACCTTGCGCGCGGAGTTCAAAGCTCCGGAAGCCAAATTTGTGGTGGCCACTCTCGGGCAAACAGCGAAGGACAGCCGCGACGTGAACGAAAAATTGATCCTCGACGCCCAGCTTGCGGTGGATGGAAAAGCCGGAAAGTATCCGGAGTTCAAGGGAAACGTCAGCACGGTCTACACTCATCCTCTCAGTCAGGGAGGTGCCTCCAACAGCCACTACGATGGCAACGCACAGACCTACATGGATGTCGGTCTTGCGATGGGGGAGGCGATGGTGAAGTTGCTCAAGGGTAAGTGAAATGACCGTTCAGGCGGAGTCCCTGGTTGACCTGTGAGTGAGTGAGCGAAAACAGCCTATGAACCATGGCCGACGGGAGCCCTTCCGCGACCGCTTCCTGATGATGTGCTTGATCTGTTCTGTCCATCCTGTAAAACCCTCTGATGGTTGGTTCGTCCATCCGGCGCTAATTTTTCCAGACTACCTGGGAATTCATCCTTTTTGAGTAAGAAAAGCGGTGATTTTTCAGGGATTTGGATAGCCGCGTCTGTTCTCGCTCGTCTCTAGTCTTGTTTCCTATGAAGTTCCCATATTCAAATGTCCTGTTTCTCGCCGCAGCGTGCCTTGGCTCGCAAGTGTGCTCAGCGCAAACCAAGCTCTCGAAAGGAGTGCTGCCTCCCATGAATCCCGAGTCGGTGGCGTTTCAATCGAAGCCCGCCCCTGCCAAGCTTTCGGTAAAGAAAGGGGACACCCTGGTTGTCATCGGAACCGGGATGGCCTCGCGCATGAATCACTTCGGTCACTTTGAAACCGAGATTCAGCTCGGTTTCCCGGACAAGGAATTGACCATTCGTAACATGGGCGATGAGGGAAACACTCCCGGATTCCGGCCCCATCCGGGTCGGGGACAGGATCAGCAGTATGCCTTTCCCGGGGCCAGGGAATTGTTGCCTCCGGAATTGCAGGCGGCTTCGAGCCCGCAGGGGCATTTCGAGACTCCCGACCAATGGCTGACCCGTCTTGGCGCCGACACCGTCATCGCATTTTTTGGATACAATTCCTCCTTTGGTGGGCCCAAGGATCTGGGTCGTTTCAAGAAGGAACTGGAGGCCTTCGTAAAGCACACCTTGTCTCAAAAATACAATGGTGAGGGAATTCCCCAACTTGCGCTTGTTTCGCCGACCGCGGTCCAGGACTTGTCTGGAAAATTCAGCGTGCCGAACGGCAAGAAGGAGAATGACAACCTGCGCCTTTATACGGGAATGATCAAAGAGGTCGCGACAGCCAATGGCGCGCTCTTCGTCGATGCCTTCGCTCCAACTCTCTCGTGGTTTTCGTCATCGGACGAGCAACTCACCTCCGATGGCGCTTTGTTCAACGATGCCGGATACCGGAAACTGGCGCCGGTTCTTGCGAAAGGTCTTTTCGGTCAGAGCGCTTCCGATCACGGACTGCGTTCCGGAGTGCATGCCGCGGTGACGGAAAAGAATTTCATGTGGTTGAATGACTTCAAGGTGCCCAACGGGGTGCACGTCTACGGACGTCGCTACAATCCCTACGGTCCCGGGAACTATCCCTTCGAATTGAAGAAGACTCGTGAGATGACCGTCATCCGTGATCGCGCCATCTGGGCGATCTTCACTGATGCCAAGTTTGATCTCGCGGCAGAAGACGCCAAGACGACCACGCTTCCTCCTGTTCAGAGTAACTATAAACCGAGCGCCAAGAATGGTTTGCCGGAATACACCCCTGGAAAAATTGCGAAGACGAAGATCAATGTCGCCGAGGGATACGAGATCGAGCTGTTTGCGTCCGAGGAAACATTCCCTGATCTTAAGAACCCGGTTCAGATCGCCTTTGATAACAAGGGGCGCCTTTGGGTGGCCACCATGGAAAGCTATCCGCATTACCGGGTGGGAGATGCCCGTCCCAAAGACAAGCTCCTCATTTTCGAGGACACCAACAATGACGGGGTCGCTGATAAGCAGATTGTCTTCGCCGACGATCTTCACATTCCGATCGGTTTCGAGATTTCCCACGACGGAGTTTATGTGTCTCAAAGCGGAAGCTTGGTTCTGCTCAAGGATAACGATGGTGACGATCACTACGACACCAGGGAAGTTCTCCTCAGTGGTTTTGACGACCATGACACCCACCATGCAATCTCCGCTTTCTGTGCGGATCCGAGTGGCGCGATCATTATGTGTGAGGGCGTTTTCCTGCACTCCAATACCGAAAGCGTCTATGGCCCGGCTCGTGGCAGTAACGGCGGATTTTTCCGCTACAGCCCGCAGCGGAAGAAAATCTATCGCTACTCCCAGTTTAGGATCCCGAATCCATGGGGAGTGGCCTTCGATCGCTATGGCCAGGATTTCTTTCTCCACACCTCGGGAACAAGCATGTCGTGGATGTTGCCCGGAACGGTGAAAGCCCGTTATGGCGCGAACTTCAGTGCCCCCGATCTCATTACGAGCAATAAGGTTCGTCCAACTGCCGGAATCGAATTTGTTTCCAGCCGCCACTTCCCGGATGACGTTCAGGGGGATGTCTTGATCAATAACAGTATCGGCTTCCTCGGAGCCAAACAGCATCGGGTGAAAGAAAATGGAACCGGGTTCACCACCGAGTTTGTGCACGATTTGTTTGTCTCGAAGGATCTGAACTTCCGTCCGGTTGATCTGGAGTTTGCACCCGACGGTTCGCTCTACGTTGCCGATTGGCAAAATGCCCTGATCGGGCATATGCAGCACAGTGCGCGTGACCCCCTTCGCGATCACAATCACGGCCGGGTTTATCGCGTGACCTATCCCGGCCGTCCTCTTCTGAAGCCGGCCAAAGTCGATGGAGCAAGCATTGCTGAATTGCTCGAGAACCTGAAACTCCCCGAATATCGGACCCGTTATCGAACCCGCCGGGAACTCCGCGAGCGTGATGGTGTCGAGGTTGCGAAAGCGGCCGCAGCATGGGCTGCAAAGCAGAGCGACGAGCGGCACAAACTGGAAGCTCTTTGGGTGACCTGGGGCGCAGATCAGATCGATGCTGCATTACTTGGGCAGCTCCTGGATTCAAAAGACCACAAGATCCGTTCCGCAGCGGTCCGGGTGGCACGTTTGAACGAGCACAAGGTGAGTGATCTCGCTGAAATTCTCACCAAAGCTGCCGGGGATGAACATGGGCGGGTTCGTCTGGAAGCAGTTGTTGGAGCAAGCTTTTTACCTGCAAAGCAAGGACTTGCGGTTCTTGAACAGGTTAAGTCAAAGGAGGTTGATGCCTTCCTAAAGCAGAGCGTGCAATTCGCCGACGGTGTCTTCTCCGGTCAGGCCGTAAAGGAAGAGAAAGCGGAACGGGTTCGCGCTCCGAAGCATCTCGCCAAGGGCGATGCCCGCCGCTTTGTCAAAGGTGCTGAAGTTTATGCCCGTGAGGGTTACTGCGCCACTTGTCACCAAGGCAATGGGGAGGGTCTCCCTGACGCCGGCTTCCCGCCGCTTGCTGGAACAAAGTGGGTATTGGGCGATCCTGACCGGATGATCAAGCTGTCCTTGAAAGGTCTGATGGGGCCGATCGAAGTGAAGGGAAAGAAATACCCCGGATATGTTCCCATGACTGCCTTTGAAGGTCTCTTGAACGATGATGAGATGGCTTCGGTGTTAACTTACATTCGCAATTCCTTCGGCAACAAAGCATCGGCGATTCAGCCGAACCAAGTGAAGAAAATTCGCGCCAAATTGAAGGGCCAAACCGACTTGTATACTCCGGAAGATTTGCTGAAGGAGCATCCGCACTCGGCGGGCAAGTAACCGGAGAATCGCTTTGAAAAATCAACCTGTCCAAATGGCGGGTAGGCGTCCATGTCGAAAACTCTTGCGGTGTCGGGATGGGGCGCGTGGAATCCCGGACTGAACGACGGGTTTTCGGCGGGGCTTCTTCCCATTCCGACCTGTCGCGCATTTCATTCAAATCAGTTGTCACCATGGCTCAAACTAATTCCAAGATCTCGAAAAAATCGGCTCACCGTCCGGCATCGATCCTTTTTTACGCGGATTCGAGCGATCCGGATATGCTCTACTTCAGCCGTTGTAACGCCAGCGATCCCTATCTCGCCTTCACGGTGGGCCGCAAGAAATTCGGGGTCGTGCCTTCGTCGGAATACGGGCGAATGCTAGTTGAGTCGGATTTCGACGAGATTCTACTGCTGCACGAGGTTGCCGATGGCGCGGCGCGGCGCTTCAAGCTACCGAAGGGTGGAGCACCCAGCCTCAGCCAAATGGTCAGGCACCTGGCCAAGGTCTACCGGATCCCCGGGTTCCTCATCGGCGAGCGCTTCCCGGCCGGGCTTGCTCTTGATCTCCGGGAGGCCGGGGTGAAGATCGCGGTCGACAAGGACGGTGGAATTTTCCCCGAACGTGAATTGAAGAGCGCCGCCGAAGTGGAGGCCTTGCGCAAGGGCAACCGTGCGAGCGCGGCCGGCTTCCGGCTGGTGGCGAAAATTCTCGCCGAATCCAAGATCCGCCGCGGGCAGCTCGTCCATCAGGGCAAGGTGCTGACCTCCGAGCGGCTGCGGGAGCTGATCAGCCACGCGGCCTTGGATGAGGGCGCCGTGGCGCTGCACACGATCGCCTCCTGTGGCGACCAGGTCCACGACAACCACTCGGTCGGCCACGGGCCGATCCTTGCGAACGAGCTGATCGTGGTGGACATCTTTCCGCGGCGGCCGGAGGACGGCTACTGGGGCGACATGACGCGGACCTTCCTCAAGGGCCGGGCCAGCGACGCACAACGGCAGCTGGTGCGGACTGTCAAGCGAGGGCACGAACTGGCGATGCGCATGATCAAACCCGGGCAGGTCGGTGGAGAGGTGCACGATGCGGTGCAGGCATTTTTTGACAAGGAGGGCTACGAGACCGTCCGCAACAGCGCGAATGTGAAGGGGTTCTTCCACGCGCTCGGTCACGGGGTCGGGCTCGAGATCCATGAGAGCCCGATTCTGCGGGCCGGGGCTCCGTGGAAATTCAAGAAGGGGCATGTTGTCACCGTGGAACCGGGACTTTACTATCTGGGGCTCGGCGGTTGTCGCATTGAGGACGTGCTCCACGTGATCCCCGGCGGCAACGAGAGGATCTCCAGCGCACCTTACAAGTGGGAGATCAAGTGAGGGGGCTGGACTCCGGGGTCAGAAAAGCAATTTCCTGACAATCAATAGGCTTGAAGAAATCCGCGATTCCCAGTCAAATCGAATCAATGAACGGGAATTGCCCCTGCACGTTCTCCAGCCCCGCCCGATAGGCGCTGAGGGAAGCCGGGTCGAAAGAACAGTTTCCCCGTAATTTAACGACTATGAAAATCATCTCCGCCGAAGAAGTCCACGCCGCCCTCAGTTATCCTGCCCTTGTTGATGCTCTCCAGGAGGCATACTCCGGCAAGTTCAGCATGCCCCCGAGACAGGTGTTTTTACTCGATCAGGAAGGTGGCAAGAACGATGCCTTCGCCGTGCTGCCCTCGTGGAGCGACGAGTTCATTGGCGTGAAATCCTTCACCTATTTCCCCGAAGCGGTGGCACCTTACAAATCTCTCTATTCGAAGATCATGCTCTTCGACCGGAAACATGGCGAGCCACTTGCCTTGGTCGATGGCACGACCGTGACCTTCTGGCGGACGGCTGGTATTTCCGGTCTCGCGACCCGTCTGCTCGCGCGGGAAGATGCCAGTTCACTCCTCGTGCTGGGCACCGGGAATCTTTCTTCTTACATGATTCTTGCGAATGCCAGCGTGCGGCCATTGAAAAAGGTCATGGTCTGGGGACGCAGCCCGGAGAAAGCGGCCGCTGTGATTGCGCAGGTTTCGGCTCAGCTCCCGGATATCGAATTCTCGGTGGTCGAAGATCGCAAGGCGGCTTGTGCGGAGGCGGACATCGTCGTGGCTGCGACGGGATCGCATGAGCCGGTCGTTCTCGGCGAGTGGATCAAGCCCGGCACCCACACAGATTTCATTGGCAACCATCACGCGACCAAGCGCGAGTGCGACACCGCCCTGATCACCAAATCAAAGGTCTATGCTGACAGCTATGTCAACGCGATGAAGGAAGCCGGCGAAATTTTAATGCCAATCGAGGAAGGCGTCTTCACGAAGGAAGACATCGTCGCTGAACTCACTGAAATGTGTGCTGGCACGGCTACCCTGCGTGAGAGCGACGACGAGATCACCTTGTTCAAATCCGTCGGGATGGCGATGAGCGACCTTGTGGGCGCCGGGCTCGCCTACAAGACGTCGGTGAAGTAATCACTTAGGCAGGCCGCGTTGCTGCGGAGTCCCGGATGATCTTGAGTGCTTCTTCGCGCTGCTCGCCGACCAGCGGCATGCGCGGGGCTCGGACGGTCTCGGTTCCGTAGCCCATTTCGGCACAGGCGAGTTTGATATATTGGACGAGTTTCGGGTGTGAGTCGAAGTGCAGCATCGGCATGTACCAGCGGTAGATGTCGAGGCCACGTTTCCAGTCACCGGCCATCGCCGCGTCCCACATGAGACGGTTCTCGCGAGGGAAGGCGTCGACCAACCCGGAAATCCAGCCGACGCAGCCGAGCATGATGCTCTCCAGTGCGACGTCATCGAGGCCGGAGAAGATGAGGTAGCGGTCGCCGAGTTTGTTGAACAGGTCGGTGATGCGTCGTGTGTCGCCAGCGGCCTCCTTGATGCAGACGATGGTCTCGACATCAGCGAGATCCTCGAACATCTCGGGGGTGATATCGACACGATAGACCGGCGGGTTGTTGTAACACATGATCGGCAGGTCGGTCGCTGCGGCCACGGTGCGAAAGTGGTTTACGGTCTCGCGGCGATCGGAATTATAGACCATCCCTGGCATTAGCATAAAGCCATCGACTCCTGCACCCGCGGCGGCTTTTGCCGTTTCGCAGGCACCGGCCGTGGTGAACTCGGCGATGCCGTTGAGGAGAGGGACGCTGTCGCCGCAGACCTCTTTGGCCGCTTTCAGAACTTTCACCTTCTCGTCGAGCGAGAGCGAACAGTTCTCGCCGATGGTGCCGAGCATGATCAGGCCGTGGATTCCTTCCTCGAGCAATGCTTCGACATGTTTCTGGGTCGATTTCAGGTCGAGGCTGAAATCGTCGTGGAACTGGGTGGGGACGGCGGGGTAAACGCCGTGCCAATCAACTTTTAGAGACATGCGGCGACTCTGCGAACTCTGGCGGCGAATTGCAATCCATTGGTTGTATTAGCGGAGCTCTTTCGAAATTACCGGGGATCGTGATACAAGAGACCGGATGATAGATGGAGGGAGGCGTGGGCGAGCCAGTAAGCGAAACGGCCGCTGCTGCTTTTGGCGAAGGTTTTGACCTCATCGACAGGCCGGATCTGGAGCCTTGTGAAAACGCGGCGCCTCCAAGGCTGGCTAAACACTACTTGGGCTTCGCCAAAACCATGGCTCTCATCGGTCAAACGTTTGCCGAAGCCACAACCTGAAGGTGGAGAAGGAAGAAAGACCCCGTCCCGCACATTATTGTTACCTATCATGGTGATGGCTGTCATTCTGGCGGCCCCGGGGTCATCGCAGATTCCTGACCAACAAAAGAGAAATCACCTGATGAATACAATCCGTCTTTTACCGCTGTTTCTCATCTTCTGCTCACCCGCCTTCGCGATCGGGCCGGAGCCATCGGGTGAATCTGGTGCGAAGTCTCCTGCCGAAAACGTGCGTGAGATCATCGACACCCCCGTCCACCTCTGGCATTCCGACCGGTCGGAAAGGGGCTGCTGGATCAAGAAGGAGAACGCGATGCTCTTCGGGCCTGGCAAGAAAAGGAATGGCGCCGATGCTGCGCTCGACCAGCTCGACCGATGGGAAACGAGCAAGACCGTAATTTCCTTCGATCCAGCTCCACAAAAAGCCCATCAAAGCAAACCGGAGCTGAAAGCAGCTCAGCCACCACCTGCAAAACAAGTCCTGTTTTCAGCGGTAAAGCTCACCATCAATGGCCGCCCGGCATTCATTATGAAATCTCCGAAAAGCATGGCTGGCAAACCCTGGGTCTTCTACGCGGCGACCCTTCCTGCTTATCCTGACAAAGCGGAAAGCTGGATGCATCAATCCTTTTTGGCCAAAGGCATTTCCATCGCTGGGATTGATGTCGGCGAGGCATACGGAAGTCCCAAGGCATTCCCCCAATTTGAGGCCTTGTATCAAAAAATGGTTGGCATGGGGTATTCCACCAAACCGGTCTTGCTGGGGCGCAGCCGTGGAGGTCTGTGGGTGAGCAGTTGGGCCATCAAACACCCGGATCGAGTCAAGGCCATCGCCGGGATTTATCCGGCCTACGATTTCACGACCTATCCCGGCCTGAAACGGGCTGCGCCAGCCTATGGCCTATCGCCTGACGAGTTAAAGAGTCAACCCACGGCGCTGAACCCGATCGAAAAGATGGACGTTTTAGCGAAAGCGAAAATCCCGGTTCATATCATCCATGGGATCGATGATCAGGTGATTCCCATCGCTGAAAATTCCGATCGCCTGCAATCCATCTACCAGAAGAATGGAGCCGGTGATCTGATGACCTTGAATCGGATCAAAGCGCAAGGGCACAGTTTCTGGCCCGGTTTTTTCCGAAGTCAGGATCTGGTGGACTTTGTCATTAAAGAAGCCTCGCCTGCACGAGATCGATGAAGAGTCAGGATGTATGCATCACATCATGGAGCAAGGGTTGCGCTCTGCTCTTCAGCCTCCCTGACTTTTCGGGCACACGCTTGGGCTTGCTCCCCGAATGGCATAATACTCTCATCTCCTTTTGCCGGAAGACGAAAGCCCCGGAGACAGGGACCTACCAGAGGTTTTTCGAGGAATCCTTGCTTGGTTCGAGTGTCGCCACGCGTCCCATGACTTCCCGGAAAAGCGGGTTTTGGCGACCTACGAGCCGAGAATAGTGGTGACCTGATCGATGGGGTGCACCCGGAGCTGCGATGATTCCTGGATGAATCCATTCACACACAATGAATTAAAATGGTCGGGGCGACAGGATTCGAACCTGCGACCTCTTCACCCCCAGTGAAGCGCGCTACCAAGCTGCGCTACGCCCCGACATTTGCCTCTCGGCGGGCGCGTTTTGCCAGAGTTGGCGTTTTTGGCAAGAAGTTTTCGCTGCTCCCGCGGAAATCTTCGAGAGGGTGTTGATGGGTTTGCTTTTTGCAATTGATCGGGACATGTTACCGCGAACGCATGGCAGGGGGCAGGAAAGCATGGAATTTGGAGGATCTCGTTGATTTCGAGGTCCTGGTGCAGCAGTCGCCGACAGTCGAAGCCGAAGTGGGAAGGCGAATCCGTGAGGAACTCCCCGGAGCAGATCAATCAGAGCTGGGCCAGCGTCGTTGGGGGTTTAAGGAATGGCTTCGATCCAAGAATCGGGGAAGCGGGGCGAAAGTTGTTTCGGTCACTCGTTTGGGGGGACTGGCACTTTTGATCGGAACGTTTTTGCTCGGAGTGGGCGTGATTCGAGGATTGGTGACGATGATCGATGGTCAATCGGCGCTCAATATCTGGGTGTTGCTGGCAGGGACGATTGGCGTCCAGTGGGTGATTCTTGTGGTTGGTCTGGTGACCTTTCTTCTGGCTCGTTACTGGATTGGTGGTTTGGGCTGGCTGAAGGAGATGGTTTCGTCGGTGGTACGGCGATTGGCGGGCAAGGTGAGCCCGGAAGCATGGCGGTCGTTGATTCAAGGCAAAGGGAAACAGCCCTCGGCCCTGGCGTGGAGATTGACTCGAATGCTGCAGTTGGGTGGCGTGGGTTTCAATGTGGGATTGATTGCCGGGCTTTTCGGGGTGCTGTGGTTTACGAACGTCAACTTTTACTGGGAGTCCAGTTTGTCCCAGTTTGGGGGAGACAGTTTGGGGAAAGTGACGCGTTTTCTTGCGGCAGCCTGGGGTGGCGGGGGGCTGACGGATTCCCAAATTGCGGGGCTGAAGGATATTTCAGGGGAAACCGGGGACGGGAATTGGAAGGCGTTCTTCAATTTTATTTTCGCGGCCTTGTTTGTGTGGGGTCTGCTTCCAAGGGTGTTGCTTTGGGTGCTGGCGGTTTTGAAAGAGCGGAAAACCCTGGGCGCTTTGGAGTTTCAAGATCTCGAGCATCGCAAGCTCTGGCGTGAAATCAGCCGTGTTGAGCATGCGGTGACGATGGAGGGCATGAAGGACGGGGTGGTTTTACTTGATGTGGGGGGACTTGGATTGGATACAACGGAGATTCGACCGTTTCTGCTGCAAAACCTTCGGGTGAACCCGGAGAAATCCTATGCCGTGGGAATTCTCGATGCCTCGGAGGAACGGGAAGCCTGGGAGGCTATTCGTTCGGCTCCATGCGGGGTGGTGATGTTGGTGGAGGGTTGGAGTCTTTCGCCGAAGCAGATGAGCGCTTTGGTGGACCGGATTCGTCGCGAGGCCGGAGAAGAGACCGTGCTTCGGGTGCTGGTAATGGGGGACGGAGTGGAGGCTCCGGATGATGAAGATTTTCGAACATGGCAGGAATTTGTCGACGGGCTGCGCGATCCGCGGCTGGAATGTGTGGCTTTTGAAGGATGAAAGAATGGGTGACAGACGCTCCAACCTTTGCGGTGGTGGGCAAGATCAACATGGGGAAGTCGTCGGTGCTGTCGACGCTTCTGGAAATTGACGATGATAAGCTGATAAGGGTGAGTTCGACACCCGGCGAAACGACTCGTTGCCAGGCCTTGCCGCTGACATTCGACGACAAGGAGATGATCCGATTTGTTGATACGCCGGGTTTTTCGCGGGCGCTTGAGGCGATGCGGGCGATCCAGGATTTACACGGAGAGGGGACGCCGAACTTGTCGACGATCAAGCAATTCGTGACCGAGCAACTTGAGAAGGGGGAGTTTGAAGATGAGGCGAGATTGCTTCAGCCGATCATCGAGGGTGCCGGGGTGCTTTATGTGATCGATCCTTCAAAACCATTGCGTGATGCTTTTGTGGCGGAGATGGAGATCATCCGGTGGACGGGGACGCCACGGATGGCCTTGCTCAACGAAAAGGCCGACCATGCCGAGCGGACCGAGGAGTGGAGGAGCCGGCTGGGGAGTTATTTTAATCTGGTTCGGACCTTCAATGCCCATCGGGCGCGGTTTGCCGAGCGGCGGAGTTTGTTGAAATCTCTTTTGGAGATCGACGAGAAAAACAAGTCCCGCATCGAGGAGACGATTCGGCTCATCGATAGTGAGTGGGAGCAGCGACGCGAGGAAAGTGCCGAGTTCATCATGGAGTTTTTGGCGAAGGCCTTAAAGCATCGCGAAACAGAGAAAATCAACGAGAAAGATGAGGAACTGGAGCACCGCAAGGAGCGAGCCAAGGATCAGCTCAAAAAGCGCTACTATTCGAATATTGCGAAGCTTGAGGAGAAGACTTACGGAAAACTTTTAAAACTCTACCGTCACAAGCTTCTTAAAGTGGAGGTCGCGGAAGAAAAATTCCATGGGGTTGATTTGAGTTCCGAGGAAACCTGGCAAAAGTGGGGGCTTTCGCGTTCCCAGCTTGCGATTGCAGGTGGATTGGCCGGAGGAGCTGCGGGCGTGGCGATTGACATCGGAAGTGCGGGACTCACTCATGGATTGGGGACGGTATTTGGAGTGTTGACGGGGGCGGGAGGTGCCTTTTTTAAGGGTGACAGCCTGCCTGAGCTCAAGATCACGGCACAGGGAGTGAGTTTTGACGGGGATAGTCACAAGGCACTCATCATGGGGCCTCCGGAAAGCGATAATTTCGCCTGGATCCTGCTGGACAGGGTTTTACATCACTATCAGGAGATTGTGACACGGGCTCACGGCCGCCGGGATGAAGGAATGATTGATGGAGACGGTGCGGGATGGGTGCGTCAATTCGGCCGGGATCGCCGGACGGTCATTCAAAAGTGGGTCATTACCCAGCTTAAGGGAGCGGAGCGGAGCTTTGATCCAGAGGTGTTTCGGGAGCTGGTTAAAATTCTCGAAGATGTGGAAGCTGGCTAAAGGCTGGTCAGAATCACAAAAACCTCCTAATTTTCGACTTCGTTGATGAATTTTTTCAGATGGGTCACGTCCAAGCAGTTGATGGCACCAGCCGGGGCCTCTCCCGACGCCGGAGCGGGCGACCAGGAAGTTCCTGATCGCAAGCTGATCAAGGCGTGTCAAAGCGGGGATACCCGGGCTTTCGAGACTCTCGTGACCCGCCATCGTGGAAAGGTTTATGCGATGGTTCAAAACATGATCAAAAATGAGGCCGACGCCTGGGATTTGTCCCAGGAGGTGTTTCTGAAGGTCTGGAAAGCGCTTCCGAAATTCGAGGCGCGAGCCAAGTTTTCGACATGGCTCTATCGCATTACCCACAACGTGGTTTACGATTGGTTGCGTAAGCGCAAAATCGACTCCGCCGGTGAGCTGGACGACGGTATTTTAAATCAGGCTGACATCGCCGCGGGTTCCAGGACCAGTCCTTCGGTCACGGCCCGTCCGGACCAAGCTCTGGTCAATTCTGAATTGGGGGATCGCATTAACGCAGCCCTCGCCACTTTGAACGCAGAACATCGTGAAACGATCCTCTTAAGAGAAGTCCAGGGCTTCGATTACAAGGAGATCGCGAAAGTGATGGGCTGCTCTCTTGGGACGGTGATGAGCCGTCTCTACTATGCCCGTAAAAAACTCCAAGCCCTACTCAGTGATGAAAAAAGAAAAGACTGAAGAATTGTTCGTAAAATGGATCGACGGCCTGCTGACTTCCGAAGAGGAAGTCCAGCTTGCTGCTCTTGTGAAAGATGATCCCGGGATTGAGGCCGGGCTTCAGGAAATGAAGGTCTTTGGAGAGACGATGAAGTCTGAGATTCCGGGCTCGGTGGAGCCACCTTATGGAGACTTTTTCAATAGCAAGCTCATGAGGAAAGTTGACTTGCAAATTCAATCCCAGCGTCCGGCAAAAAAGGCGGAACGTTGGCGGCAGTCAATGCGTTGGGCATGGGCTCCGGCAGGGGCACTGGCTCTTGTTCTTTCTTTCTTTGCGGGGCATCGGCTTGCTCGTCCTGCGGATCCCGGGGTGGCACAGGTCGAAAAACGAAGCGATCGGATGTCAGAACTTCCAACCGTTTATTTTACGGGAGAGTCGTTGGAAGCAAAGGTGATTTCCGATTCTCTGGGGAATGTTTCGGCAATCGTAGTCAATGGGCTCTCGGCCATCAGTGACGATATTGATTTTGTCACCGTGAATACGAGCGCGAGTCTTCCCGAGAGCTATGAAAGTTCCGAAGCCCGTCGTTTCCATTGAGATGCCATGAACCCTGCAATCTTTCTCACTCTTCTTTTATCGTTCACATCGGATCTGCTCGCCCAGGATCCGGGGATGGAAGCGATTGGCTCGATGAGTGTGCAATTAATTTTTGCCACGAACGGAGATCCAAAGGCAGCGGGAGATCTGGCGAAGAAGATGACCGGAGCCGAGATCAAGAAAATACAGGCAATCAAAGAGCTTAAGTTCGAAGCATATAGGCTCCTGGGATCAGACAAACCCGATATTCTAAAGGGCTATGAAAGTTGGGCCACCCCATTGAGACCCTCGAAAGAGATTTTGGTCAGTTTTCAACCGATCAAGCGCAACGGCGATGAGAAGATTCAGATGGTTCTGGAATATTGGCAAAGCAAGCGTAAGGTCTTTAGTACTAATCCGATATTGACGAAGGGAAAGACGCTCTTTCTTTTAGGTCCGGAGTGGCGTAAAGGCCGTCTGATTCTGGCAGTCAAAATTGAAGATCTGAAGAAGTCATGAATTGCTTTAAAGCTACGGCCCTTGTTTTTGTTGGTATGGGAATGTCTCTGTCCGCCAGGATGGTATTTGAGACCAAGCTGGTGGAGATCGATGTGAAACCGGATGAGACCTTTGTGACAGGAGAATTTCCTTTTGAGGTGACGGGCGGGGGTGAGACCATCATCTCGTATGACGCGTTGTGTTCTTGTCTTGCCGGACGGGTGGAACCTCTGCTTCCAGACCGTTCCGCCAAACTGAGCTGGAAAGCAGGCGAAAAAGGAGTCATTAAAGCTCGTTTCGACACTTCCAAATTTTTGGGGACGGTTGATAAAGCAATTGAATTGAAACTCAAAGGTGAGAAAGAACCGATCCATCTCACGGTGAGGGTTAATGTCCCCGACCTTGTTCAACTGACCCCCTCCACTTTGAAGTGGGATAAAGGAAGCGAAGCGGTTGAGAAGGTGATTAAGGTGAAGATCACGCACTCCGAACCGATCAAGATTATTTCGCACTCAGCAAATAACGAAAAAACCTACCCTTACGAATTCAAGACAATCAAAGAGGGCTGGGAATACGAAATTCGAGTCAAGCCGACTGATACAGCGCAGTCAGGGATGGGAATGATTAGTTTGCGAACTGATAGCAAGATCAGTAAATTCAAGCGGACGACGGCCTACGTGACGACCAAGCCGAAATTGAAGATGAAGCCTCTCTCCGGGGCAAGGTAATGAAGGGATTTGTCATTGCGTTGTTTTCTCTGGTCATTTTGAGTGGTCTTGCCGGTTTGGTGACCTGGAGAATTGTTGGAGCACCGGATCGATCAATTCCATGTGATCCTGAAAACCTGCCCGCAGACCACGTCTGTCTTTCGACTATTCGTGAGTGGCCGGAAGAAGGGATTCTCTGGGTGGATGCCCGTCCGAGAGCCGAATGGGAGAAGAACGGGGTGCAAGGATCGGTATTAGTGAATGATGTCGAGGAGTGGTTCGAGCTGGAACCGGAATTTATGATGCAGATGATGGGGCATCCCAGACCAAAGGTGGTCGTATACTGCAATCAAGAGGGCTGTGGCTCGTCGAAGTATGTCGCCAATCAACTTCGTGAACGTCACGCAATGGCCCTTGGTTTTGAGGTCCACGTCCTCCAAGGGGGAATCAAAGCACTTCTGGCGGAGAAAATTAACTAAAGTTTCCAGTTTGGAGGGGATGTCCCTGGGATCGTTAAAACAGTGGCAGCTGGATGAGGTTTTCTAA
>ERZ887942.1019-NODE-1019-length-20734-cov-18.405629_pt1 | contig 20734 bp, 14 predicted proteins | sample MGYA00521099_ERZ887942 | MGnify/ENA primary metagenome ERZ887942 (study PRJEB32303, sample SAMEA104408605) | aquatic metagenome | biome: Brackish water; feature: Pelagic; material: water | place: Baltic Sea | collected 2014-06-07T06:48:00 | depth 16,251 m ...
CCCGTACGCACGGTTCTGTGAGAGGACGCCCCCCACGGGGGGCTCCTACTCGACTCTTTCTTTTTGCAAAGCCCCCCAAGGGACGCCGGGGTTTTGAAAAAATAAAGGTGGAGTGGTTGCGTATAAGCCTTTGGCTCGCGCGATCCCGGTGCTTAATTCTGGGTTGCGGTGTCTTGCTTGGCTTCGATGCGGGTGCCGAGTTCCCAGATGAAGGCGGTGAGTTCGCGGGCGACGGATACTTTGATTTTGTTGTGATGGAGTTGGCGCTTTTTGAGCATTTTGAAACGGTGACTCAGGCGGGTTTGGGTTTTCCAGGAGAGTTCTTTGATCCAGGGTGCGGTACCTTCCTGGCGGGCGGAAAGTTGAGCGCTGACTTTGGGTGGGACGCGGTAGTGGGTGGCTTGTTCGATGAGGATCCAGCGGGCATGGGGGTTGCCGCATTTGCTAATGCCGCCTCGTTTTTGTTTGGTCCCGCTGGAGTTTTCAACCCCCATTCTCCCCCCTCCGCTCCGGTCCAAAGGCGGCTTCAAGGCACTCCCGCCAAAAGCAAATTCCTAGCAGTCATTTTTGAATTTCTTCTAGTTCGTCCAAACCCTGCGGGTGTTGTCATCGCCATCCTCGAATCTGATCGTGACGCCCAACCTCGTCACTACGGTTCCATCGCCACCACACAACACGCTCTTGAGCGAGTCATGCGCAAGATCGCCAAAGCCCAGAACCGTCAACTCTCCGATCTCCATGTTTGCTACGAAGCGAGTGGTTGCGGATTTTGGATTGCCCGACGACTCCTTCAAATGGGCGTTCGCTGTGAAGTCATCGCTCCCTCACTCATCCCCGTAAAATCCGGCGACCGCGTCAAAACCGATAAACGCGACGCCATGAAACTCGCCAAAAACCTCCGCTCCAACGACCTCGTCGCCGTCAACATTCCCGACAGCGTTGACGAAGCCATCCGCGATCTTTGCCGCGCCAGAACCGATGCCGGCGATGACCTCCGCCGCGCCAGGACCCGACTCCTCGCCCTGCTCAGACGGCTCGGCTTCAACTACACCGGTAAGACCCACTGGACCGAAGCCCACATGCGCCACCTCCGCCACCTCACCCTTCCCGACGCCGCGCACAATCGCGTCCTCGAAGACAATATCACCACCATCGACTTTCATCACAAACGCATCACCAAGCTAGAAGAAGCCATGCTCCAACTCCTCGAAGACTGGCAACGCAAACCCCTCGTCGACGCCCTCATGGCCTTCAAAGGCTTCAAGCTTGTCGCCGCCATGGTCACCGTATCAGAAATCGGCACCTTCAGCCGCTTCGAACACCCCAAGAAACTCATGGCCTTCCTCGGCCTTGTCCCCACCGAAAACTCCAGCGGCAACAAACAAAGCCGCGGTGGCATTAGTAAATGTGGAAACCCACACGCCCGCTGGCTCCTCATCGAACAAGCCACCCACTACCGCGTCCCACCCAAGGTCAGCGCCCAGCTCTCCAAACGACAGGAAGGAGCCGCCACATGGATCCGGGAACTCTCTTGGAAAACACAAACCCGCCTCAGTCACCGCTTCAACATGCTCAGGAAAAGACAAATCCATCACAACAAAATCAAAGTCTCCGTAGCCCGCGAACTCACCGCCTTCCTCTGGGAACTCGGCACCCGTATCGAAGCCAGGCAAGACCCCACCACGCAGAACTAACCGCCAACACTCCACCTTCCTTTTTCCAAAACCCCGGCGTTCCTTGGGGGGCTTTTCAAAAAGAAAGATTCCGTTACCAAGCAACTCCCGTACTTTAAAAAACGAACCACAGACCCGCCTACTGCGTTGCAGTCCGGGATGAGACAGGCCTCAGCCGACTCCAGTCCTCGATTGACGTTCTGGGTTAGGAACAAGTCACCGCCTCTTGATCAAGGCACCGACAACACCGAGCACCCGCGCAAAGTCTGAATCAAAGGAGTCACCAAGGTGAATAAAGAACCTGTCGGAAAGGCTTCGAAAGAAGCAGCCCACGTATAGCAGCATACCAAGCCATAGGCGAACCTGCTGATCACCACTGATCAAAACCGCCACATCTCATCCCGGTCTTCAGCTCAATGAAAGGAGCTGAAAATCATCTTAAAAAAGATGATCAAAACATCCTATTGCCCATCGACAACCTGGCAGCCATAGCAACGTCGGAAATGTGGCACGGCTGGGAAAAGCGTCAAGAGCGAAGCGAACTAGATACGTTGTCCGCCATTGCCCCCACTGTCTTGTTCGGCATTCATATTTTTAATCTCACGGCTGCTTCTTGAGGAGGAAGAACATGAGCTGCCCACAGTAGAAAATCGTATGGTAGAAACGCCCTACATGACTAAATCCTTCGCTTCGGGAGGAACGTCAATCCAACTGTCCGGTTGCAGGGGCTCGGAGTATTGAAGAGTTCATCCAGTTACTGCCGCGGGCCAATAAACCGAGAGATTTTTAAGATCACGCAAGATGGGGAGCTCGTCGGCCACGTCCGCTGAGACAGGTGTTATCAGCGCGAGTGCGAGACAGAATCCTGTTTGGATTCGTTTTATCATGAGGTGTTCAAGGGTAGAATTTCAGCTCTTCCTTCGTGATCTTTCCACGCCTCCATTTGTGGCAGCAAGTTTGGCAATCGCGGTTGCAACGGATAAAGGCGATGGAAAACGCCCGTGGACGAGCCGGAGATGGGCGGCACGATCCATGACCACTCGGCCTGTACTTCGTGGCCCTGGGATTGCTCGCGCTCACAGTGGGCGAGGAATTCGCGCGAAGCTTGGTGGTGGTCCACCATGCGCACACCTTCACGGGCGAAGGAATGCAATACGGCTTCGTTGAGCACGAGCAGGGCACGGTCCTTCCACAGGTCGCTGTCACGCTGCAATCCGAGCCGCTCTGCCACTTCTGGCAGGAGGTTGTAGCGGTGGGCGTCGCCGAGGTTGCGGGCACCGATCTCGGTTCCCATGTACCAACCATTGAAGGGGGCGCAGGGAAAGACATCGTCCAGGGTGACGAGCATCATGTCGGAGATCGCCGGCACGGCGTGCCACCGCAGCCCGAGTTTTGCGAACCAAGGATATTCAGGGTGCTCGAGCTCGACCTCAAGGATGACGTCGCTCGGCAATTCGCGCACGATAACCCGTCCGTCTACCTCAATGACCAAAGGCAGCAAATCGAAGCGGCCGGGGGCGGCCGATGGCGACCAGCCGAGCGAGCGAACCCGCTCGGTGAAGGCCACGTTCATCGGATCGCCCAACACCGAACCATCTGGGTGGCGATATCCGGCGTATCGGATCAGCTGGGGGTTCCAGATCCGAACGCGCGGATGCCCCTCCCGCCACTGGGCGAAAACCGTCTGCGTTGGAGTTATGCGACCGCCGCCGGTTGCTACGCGCAGATGCTCGACACAGGCCTCAAACACCTCGTCGGCATCATCCAGCGAGCGGGCGTCAATGACCTTCAGAGAGCGCCAGTGCAGACGTCCGATGCAGCGCACTGATTCGCGCCAAGCCAGACGTGCGGCATCGCCCAGCGGCATCCCACCGGAGCCGTCCGACACGGCTTGGACTAGCTCCCAAGCTTGATCAGCCCGCCAGCGACGCGCATGGTCGAAAGCACCCGTGGCATAAGGGCAGGCACCGCCAAGCGTCGCTACGCCGGCCGGGTCTTTCGGAAATCGAGGGGGCCGAGAATTCGTTTCCATCGGGCTTTTTCTTTGCAGAGATTCTATGGTTGAAGTTCACGAGGTGCGCGAACCTTGAAAGAGGAAGCGGCGCATCTAGGGTTTTCGTGGGCTATCTCTCCGCCATCACAGCGGTGAGACCTATCCAACAAGTAAGAAATACCTAGATACGCCATGAACAAGAACTACTACATCGGACTCGATGTCCACAAGGATTCAATTGCCATCGCCCACGCTCTCGAGGGCTCGCGATCTGATGCCACCTACCACGGTTCGTGCGGCGGCACCAATCTCGCCGCAGAGCGCGCCCTGCGTGCTCTTGCCAAAAAACTAAAGGTCAAACTTCAGGACCTCAAGGTCTGCTACGAAGCGGGGCCCACCGGCTTCGTCCTCGCCCGGCGTCTCAATCAACTCAAAGTCGAATGCGTCGTCATGTCACCTTCCAAGACAGAACGAAAACCCAACGAGCGCATCAAAACTGATAAACGCGATGCCAAGAAAATCGCCAAGATGTTCCGCAACGGAGACATCGTCGAAGTCCGCATTCCTCCGGCATTGGACGAAGCAGTTCGCGACTTGTGCCGAGCCCGCACCGATGCCTCGGATGATCTCTCACGCGCCAAACAGCGCCTCAACTCTTTCCTCTTGCGCAACGGCTTTCGCTACGATCAGAAAACCAAATGGACCGACGCCCACATGCGATACCTACGACACCTCACCTTGCCCGATCCCACTCAGGCGCTCGTGCTTGAAGGCTACCTTCAAACCATCGACGCTTGTGTCGAACGAGTCCAAGCCTTCGAAGAAAAAATGGTCCAAGTCCTCGCCGAATGGGAATGGCGCCCCGTCGTCGAAGCTTTCATGGCCTGCAAAGGCTTCAAAGAAGTCGCCGCCATGACCGTCATCAGCGAACTCGGAGATCTTCGTCGTTTTAAAAGTCCGCGCCCTCTCATGGCCTTCCTCGGGCTCGTTCCCGGCGAAGAAAGCACCGGCGGCAAACGTCGCCAAAGCAGCATTACCAAATGCGGTAACGGACATGCCCGCTGGATGCTTTGCGAAAGCGCTCAAGCCTATCGACGTGAACCAAAGATCAGCGCCCAACTATCGAAACGTCAAGACGGCCAACCCCACGAAGTCAAAGCCCTCTCCTGGCGCATGCAAAAGCGCCTCAGCAAACGCTACCGACACCTCCGCGCCCGTGGCATCCGTGACAGCAAATGTGTCGTCGCCATCGCCCGTGAACTCAGTGCCTTTATCTGGGAGCTTCAGAATAAACTCAACCTCCCCATCCCGGCATCCGGCACAACGGACGCTTCATGATCAAACCACCCCCGCAAGCCACTCTTTTTTCAAACCCCCGGACGCTGTCCCTGGGGGGGCTTTGAAAAAAACAATGTCCTGCTCAAAGAACCAATCACCCCAAAAACAGATCAGCAAAACAACAACCAAGACCGTAAAAGTGAAGTGAGGGATCAGACCCCACAACCAGGCGCAAGGTCGGCCCTTGATGACGTTCTGAGTTAAGCCTGCAAGAGCAAGTGAGCACTCGAGTCTAGATAAAGGAAAAGGCCATCGGTGAAGACGAATAATGTGAACTCCACGTACGATCACTCTACGAGGAGCTGCCCACGAATATCAGCATACCAGTCTGCGCGAAAATGCACACCACGCCCAGCATCCCTCACTTCTCCTTTGCGGTTTTCGAACCAACCCCCATTCTCCCCCCTCCGCTCCGGTCCAAAGGCGGCTTCAAGGCACTCCCGCCAAAAGCAAATTCCTAGCAGTGGGTGTAGGGTGCCCTTGGAGTCGATCAGACGCAGCGCCCCCCCCTTTTCGGTCACCAGCCGAACTCCATTCGGGAGGAAGGCGATGGCCCAAGGTAAGGAGAGATTCTCAGTGACCACCTCGATTTGATAATCCTCCAGCTCGGTCTTGGTGATCTCGCCAGGCTTTGGTTTGGGAAACTGAATTCCCGCGACTCGCGTCTCTTTTTCTTTCTCGCGCAGATAGATCACCATCGAGCGGATTTTTTGATCATCCAGCACCGTGCCGAAGGCCGTCATTCCCAGTTCCGCATTCCCATCGCGGATTGCTTTCATAATGTCGGCATCCGTGGAGCCATACTTCCAAAGACCGTCCACCAAGGAGCCTCCCAGCCCTCCCTCGAATTTAGCGCCATGGCAACTCGCGCAGAGATCTTTGTAAATCCCATCGATTTTCATTTTGGAAAAATCAGGATTTTTTTGAGCCATCAAGGGGTTGGCCATCGCCATCGCAAGCAGGATTCGTTTCATCGAAGACAAGCATAGGAGCAGATTTTAAAAATGCCACCCGGCACTGAGCCAAAACGCACGTGGCTGCCCCAGCGTTGTCAGGCCGTTCCCCGACTCCCCCGCAATGATCTCTTCATCAAGGAGGTTCTCGATCTGCGCCCGCAGCGTCACCGCCTCGGTCACTTGCCATTCGCAGCCCAATCGCACATTCCAGTAGGAAGGAAGCGCGCGGGTTCCCAAGAGATCGTCCAGCGCCTGCCCGCGATATTCCACCCCCGCATTGACCGATATCTGCTCGGTGAATCGATACCGGCCCTCCAGATTCAGCCGCAGTTCCGGAGCCTGGGCAAAGCTTTCTCTCTCGAGCAATTCCTGCCCCGGCGAGTCCAAAAATTCAGACTGTGACCACATCCCCGTGAAGCTCAATTCCAGCGCATCACTCGCTTCCCAATCCGCTCGCATCTCCACCCCATAGACCCGGGCTCGCTCGACATTTCTCCGCTGACTTCCGGTTCCTCCCGCAGGCAGGCTTCCAAATACGCTGGCAATCTCATCCGCTTGCGTCACCGGCACATTGGCAATCGCGTCTTCTATCAAATGGTAAAATACGCCCGCTCCGACCTGCCAATCTCCACCCTCATAATTAACTTGTGAGCGGAGCGAGTGAAAACGCTCCGGGTCCAATCCGGGGTTTGCCTCGGTGACATCAGAACGCACCCGGAAGGGGCGGTAGAGTTCATTCAGATTGGGCAGGCGAAAGCTCGAACTGAGCCCTGTTTCCCAGCGGAGATTTTCAACCGGCTCCCATTCCCAGCTCAGCGAGATTGATGGCTCCCAGCCTTCGCGGTCGCCCAGATCATCATCGCGTAGAGTCGCACCGCTCGAGAGCGAGCGCTCCAGTCGTTCGCCCTCCGTCAAAGACCAGAAATCCATTCGTCCCCCCAGCTTAAGTTTGCCAAGGCGGTCCAGATTCTTTTCGCTGTTGAGGAAAACGCCCACGTTGGCCTGTCGTCCTCCCGCTCTCCGAGAACGAAATGTCCCCACCGTCTCATTCGTCTCACCTGTGAGGTGGCGAAAATCAATTCCGCCGAGCGTCGTATACTCCCCGTTTTCCCAGCTCATCGTCAAGCCACCTCCCAAGCCCTCACCCGGAACTTCGAATTGATCCAAAGCCAGTCGCTCGCTGTTCCGGTCGTCCGTAGCTGCACTAAACCGGGAAGAAAATTCCCGTAGTTGATAATAGGCCAGCGCCTCCCAGCGAAGTGCCCCGGGGGGAGAACTCAGACGCAAGCTCACGTCTGTCGCCTCCGTCTCGTTCCGACTTAGAGCCGTGCCATTGCCTCTCTCTTCCTCGAAGATCGAGAGCCTCGATTCCACCCGCAAACCACTCTCCGATTCCCACTGTCCCAGCATCTCCACACCCCGAGCCCGGAGGTCAAGCCGCCGGTCAATCGTCCCACGCTGCGAGCGGGGGAGCGCGTAAAACCCATCCTGCTCAAGCGAAAACAGGGAGACTCGAAATTTCCAGTTGTCCTCCACTAAATCGTAACTCCCGGCTCCCGCCAGTAATCCATGTGACCCCCCCGTGAACCGCACCTGCCCACCATCTTCCTCGATCTCCCGCGAACGAAGGCGCACCGTCCCTGCGGCTGCGAGATTTCCCCAGAGTGAGGCATTTTCTGAAAAATCAATACTCACTCCACCCAGCAGGGCCTCATCATAGCGGGCCCAATTTACCCAGCCGCCGAAGGGATCATTCTGCGGAATGCCATCAAAGAGGACCAGGCTCCGCGAGGCCGCTGACGCTCCGGTTTGTCGCAAGCTCACCCCTGCCGAAGTCGGATTCCCAAACAATGCCGACTGCCGCCGAAAGAGCGAAAACGAAGGCTCCCGGGCCAGCAACCGATCAATCGTAAGAGGCGCGGCCTCCGCAATTTCCTCAGCCGTCCAGCTCCGCTCCTTTACGTCGCCAGTTTCTCTCTCCCCCAAAACCAGCAGCGCCGGTAACTCCTCCGCGACCTCGGCCGACACCACCATCCCAGAAAGCCCCCAAACAAAAACCAGTTTTCTCACGACCGATCAATACTCCGGAAATCAATAACTGCCAATCCGCATCATTTTGGATATCGCAAGATACCGAAGCGGACCTTCACTCCTGACGCAGGATTTTCAAATCTGCGAGAAGTTGGTCCAGCTTGCCCAAAATACGACCATAAACAACTCCCTGCTACCCCCTTCGCTCCGGTCCAAAGGCGGCTTCAAAGCCCTCCCGCCAAAAGCAAATTCCTGCTATGAGGTTGCTCAAGTCCGGGTGTGATTTTTTTCGCGTTTGGTTTCGGTCAGGTCATTTCGGGGGGGAGTTAGATGGTTTGGCCACGAAGTGGAGCAGCCCATCAAGGTCCATCTTCTGCATCGGTTGCGGCGTGGCGCCGTCCAGTTGCCGGGCCACGTAATACCACTTCGCGGGGGCGTCGATTCCGAGTTTGATTGGTGGTCTTTGACTAAGGAGCAATGAATCCACCGATGCCGGTCGCCATTTCGGACCAGTCGCGGAGGTTGTTGAAGTCTCCTATGGGTCCGATGAATTTTCCGGCCTGTTCGAGGGCGATGTCGCGGGCCCAGTCCCTGGCTTCGCCTCGCAATTGATTTTCAAAATCGTCGATGGTGACGGAGCCATCCATCGTGAGTAGAAGCATGGTGGCGAGTTTGACCTTGGCTACCTTTATTTGTTCAAGTTGGACCCAAACGGCGAAGGCCGGTGAGACGAGGTTGAGTTTTCCCATCACCTTGTCGAAGGCCTGGAGGCCGGAATCGACGCGGTCGAAGTAGCGTTCGGTATCGCTGGTTTCACCACCGCCTGTCCCATTGGGAAGGAAGCCGAGAACCGAGCCAGTCTTCATGTTGATTGACCAGTAGCCTTCGATGCCTAGATCCTTTGCGACGAGAGCTAGCTCGTTTTTTGCCAGGGATTCGCGGTGATGCACGGTCTCCATCCACTGTGTTTTTAAAGACTCATCCTGGAGTTCAGTGTGTTTGCGAGAGAATTGGGATGGGGTGAGAGGTTGTAACTTCTTGCCGCGGAGAGCGGAGCCGGTCGAGGTGTCAAAGTTTGCGGTTTCTATCAGAGAAAGTCGCAAGGAATGGGCGAGGGAAGTTTCCCATGCTTTTGCGGGGTCTTTCGAAATGGTTCGCCAGTTGGTGAATGAGAGCACGTCGGAGCGGTCAACGATTTGCCCGTCTTCGGCAGGGATGGAGCTGAAGAGAACGGCTCTCCAGCCCTCCTGGAAAGTGAAGGTGTTTTCAGTGATGGCATTGCCGAGTGGCGAGTTGAGAGTCATCCATTGGGAAGGCAGTCGGATGGCTCCTTTCCTCATGGCCTTGATGATGGTTTCTTCCGTTCCATTGGGAAGAGATGATAACAGTGGCTCCAGACTGAGAAAGCTGCCGAGCAGGTTGTCGAGCATGGCGGAGGCCGTGGGAGCTTCGCCTTCGAAGGAGAGTTGGAATTCTCCGAAGAGGGCATTGCGCGTTTGCTGGGCGTGTTCTTCGGTGACCGGATTTTGTCTGCTCTTCCAGGGAGCCAATCCAGCCAAGGTGCGGGATGATTTTTGATCTCCAATACTGATCTCCAGATAGATTCCCGCGAAGGAACGACGGGCCTTGGATTCCGAAGCGACTTCATAGCTGGTCTCCGCTTGGTGTTTTTCATCGGCGGATTGCAAGCGGACTTTGATGGACGATTCAGGTTTGGTGATGGGCGAGAAATAGCTGATCAGATAGGGCCAATTTTGCTCTTGGCTAAGGCGTGCGAGAACAGCCTCGGCTGCGGTGGCATGGTTGTTTGCTAGAATATGCGTTCCTCCGCTCGCCGCAGCCAGGCTGGCGAGATGATCCTCCTTGGTTTTTTCCGAAGGAACTCCGATCACGACGGCCGGGCAACCTCCGGTGACTTTGGTGCGTTGTTGCAAGGTTCCTTCCTCGGTGCCGTCGGCATCGGTAAATATGACCACCATATTGGCATCCTTGTTGGTGGCTTCGGCAAGTGCGGTCCAATAGTTCGAGGTTTGGAGACCGCCTGGATTGTATTTCAAGATATGGCTTTCCGCTTCGTCAACATCACTTAGCCAGGGCGTGAATGTTCGCAGCCCGGCGGTATCGTATGAGATGACCGAGAGCTGAATCTGAACATCACCGTATTTTTCCCGGGCCGAGGTGCAAATCTCGCGGACGAGGGGAGCCAGGCCCTTTCCCCGGAACTCGGGTTTCATGCTGCCGGAGTAATCGAAAACAAAGAGGATTCGAGGAGGCTTCGGCGTGTTGCGCAGGAGCTGGCAGGGGACGGCGCGGTTGTTCTCGATCACCTGAAAGCAACCGCCGGGAAGATCTGGAACGGTTTTGCCGCCTTCGTCCAATACACGGGCTCTGAGTTTGACCTCCGGCCAGTTGCCAGCTTCCGCCTCTACCTCCATCCTGGAGATCTTCTCCATGTTGTCAGGATTTCCACTGCTAACTGCAACAGGTTTGTTGTTGATCAAGATTTGATCGCCCTCGGATTTGATTTGGTCTCCCTGGATGTTGATGAGGTCACCAGCGAAGGACATTCTTTCCACGTCGTCCTCGCCCAAGCCCTCGGACTGGACACTCAGAACAGGGATAAAAGATTCCAGATCTCCCAGGCGCATGCGCAGGAGATTGGCGGGTTCCTCGGTGGGCATGAAATTGATGCGCAGTTGCCGTCCCATGAGTTCTGCGGCCTTCCAAGATCCTTCGACCAGAGGGAATCGCTCATGAGGTTTTGAAGTGGTGGATGCGGAGAGAGTGACTTTGACAACGGGAGTTGCCATGGGTTTTTGTTGCCCGGCGATTCGGGGTGGCTTTTTCAAGCCGTGCTCGCCAAATGGAATGTCGACGATGTGGGGATTCGCGTGGATTTCCTTCCCTTCGATTTCGACGCTGACGATGGAGGTGTTCCGCAGGAGGTGTGGCCAGTTGGGTTCCTCGGGCTGGTAATTGTCACCAAGGGCGCTCTTGATTTCTTTAAGCAAGGCCGACTCGCCGAGCTCTTCAAAGTTGATGGCCTTAAGACCGGCCGATATTGGCCGGAAATCTTTCCACTGCTTGATCGGCGCAATGGATTCATCGGGTGCGAAGTCGGGTAAGCGTTTCTTGAAGAAGAGCCGGTCAAGTCCGATGGCCTCGATGTCCATTGTTCCTTCCAGGATTTGAGCTTTGAATCCTGCCTGAGTGTAGAGGGAGTGGAGGAGTTCGGCCTTTTCCCTTGGCGTGCCGATTCCCGATCGAAGGAGGCCGGGGGTGCCCCAGTTGACACGATCACGAAAGTCGATGTCGGTGCCGCCCCGGTAGCGGTCGGGGCGGGTGATGAAGTTGTCACGGACGAATCTAAAAATGGCTTCCGGGTCTTTTGTCTCCACAACTTCTTTTGCTCGAAACCCAAGATGATCGGGGCTCTTGCGAATGGCCTCTCGCATTTTCTTCCAGGCTCCGAAGGGAAACTCGGGGAGGGGAGCCACCCCGGGAGATTTGTCTGCGACAGAATCTTCTTCGGCACATCCCGTCAGCAAGGGAGAAATGAACGCTGCGGGTATGGAACCGGTCATTAGACGCAGGAAGTCCCGCCGCTCCCATTGATTACGGCCTTTCAGGGGGTGAGCTTTTGAGGGGGATTCGAATGGAGGCGTGGGCATGTTGCTTCATATGTTAGATCTTTATCCTTCAGCTTGAGGGAAAGACTACATTAAGTCGTGGAGGAATACGATTTTCATCTGCCGAAAGCGATTGGGTCGCGCTGATCATCAGCGAGGATTTTCGTGGGCTGGTTTTTTCTTGGTGATAAGCGGCGGGAGGAATCTTTGCGATGATCGAGTGCGCGGTAGTCGGTGATCCAGTCGCGAAAGCCGGACTGACGTAGAAGTCCCGAGATGGCGGGTTGGTCTCCACGGACCGAGCTGGTTTCGGAGGTGCGGAGTTCGATTTGGAATTTTCGGGGCTTGAGAGAGTGATGGCCCGGCATCTGATCCTCCTTATTCAGAACATCACGCCGTAATGCAAAATCACCCTGAGGGTGAACGATTCCCGGAGTGGCTAATGATTAGGGAGCCTGCCGCGTTATCTGTCAGGTTATCAAGTCGCCGGGAGAGAAAGGAATCAGCTCCTCTTGGTTGTCGTTTTCTAAGTCCTCCAGCATTTGCGGCATCCTCTCCTCAGTTGGGACGAACCGGGGGGGGACCGGGGCAGGGGGATAATCTTCGGGAGGATTAGTTGAAGAAACGACTGCGGAAAATCACAAGAAAAGCCATGACCCTAAGGTGGATTTTCTCAAAATTCAACGCTCCACTTTGAATCATGTCGTCGATTCCCGGTTGCTCTCAAAAATCGTTTGCGCCTTTTCAGAAAAGAAGCAATTTAGACTGATTCTGCTCAGGACAGGATCACAAACACATGAAACGATGAGAAAACTGAAGAACATCACAGGCCTGGCCTGTTTCGCCGTGGGACTTAGTCTCTTTGCTCCTCAAAAAGCCGAGGGACAATGGCAGTGGCGGAAAAAAGAAGCCCGGGCTCAAAACGTCGTCGAACGCCTCGACGGGCTCGAACAATATTCAACTTTGGTCAAGGCGGTGACCGATGCTGGTTTGGTTGACGCTCTGGTCGGGCTTGAAAAAGCCACCATTTTTGCTCCGACCAACGAGGCCTTTGCAAAAATTCCGACTGAGAGTCTTTCTGCGATTTTGGCCGACGAGGAAGCGCTGATAAATCTCCTCACTTATCACGTGGTGGGCGACAAGCGGCTCTCGTCCTTTGGTTTCGGAAACCGCTCGTTGACGGCTCTGAATGAGGGGACACTCAAGATTAGCACGACCCGCCACCGTTCCTTTTGGTGGTTTTCCTCCACGATCAAGGTGAACGATTCGACGGTGGTTGAGGCCGACATTCGGGCGACCAATGGGATCATTCATGGAATCGATACCGTCCTCGACCCCGCCTTTGTCACTCCCAAAAGCATTCTTCAGATTGCCGCTGGCGATGAGGATTTATCGACCCTCGCTGAGCTTGTGGTCGCGTCGGGACTTGATCGCGCCCTCGACAGTGAGCGCCTCGCGTTGACGGTGTTCGCTCCGAACAACGAGGCCTTCGCGAAGCTTCCGCCCGAGATTCTCGAGGCGGTTCGGAATGATCCCAAACTTCTGGGGTTTGTCCTAAGAAATCACATCGTGCGGGGTTCGGTGGAGAGCTCCGATTTGGAGACCGGCACGGTTCGGACAGTTGGCCGGACCAACCTCAGCGTTGTTGTTGGTGAAGAAGCAATTACGGTGGGACCGGCTACGGTCGTAGCGGCTGATAATATGGCTTCAAACGGGGTCGTTCATGTCATTGATGAAGTTCTGATTCCTGAGACTCTCGAGACTTTGGTCGGAGTGATCGAATCACGCGACGAGCTTGCAACCTTCAAAGTTGCCTTGGATGCCTTGGGCTACACCAGGGTTTTTGACCGTAAATCCAGCTACTGGAAGTGGACGATGTTTGCTCCCAACAACGAAGCCTTTGCGGCCATCCCGCCTGATGCTTTGTCGGCTCTGCTGGATGATCGACGGGCGCTTCGAGGGGTGCTTCTTCGGCACATTTCCTATGGCAAGATCACCTCGGGAGATCTTACCGATGGTGGAACCGTCCGGACTGCGGGGTGGGATCGGGTGAGTGTTGCGATCGGAGAGGATGGAGTCACTTTCAATGGAGCTCCGTTGGTGGAAGCCGATCTCGAAGCTTCGAACGGGGTCATTCACATCATTGGTGGCGTGATTCCTGAAACCGCTCCAGAAGAAGAGGGCAACGACGAATGATGCGATTATCTCTTGTGATATGATCATTCAATTGCGGAAACTCCGGAGTCCCGGGGTTTCCGCACTTTCATTTTGATTCGCCATGAATTTATTTCTCAGACATCTCGGATTTGTTTCTCTCGGCTTGCTGTTGGGCTCGTGTGATCGCCACGATGAGGAGACGGGGGGGGAGGGAATTGGCAAAGAAGCAATGGCGACGAGTTCGAGTCGCACCGTTTCTTTATCTGGTGAGGGACCACGGAGGAAATCACGCCCCGATCAGGTCACCGCAGTGCTTGCGAAGTTAAGGGGTATGACCAACAAAGATTTGAAGCGAGATTTCTTCGAGGAGATGATCCTGGAGCTTCCTCCCGAGGACCATGACCTCGCGGTTGAAGCAGTGATTGATGATTTGAACTCCGGCGACCCTGCCAATCTCGTCGTGGAATACCTGGAATTGAGCAGCCTGATGTCTCCGGCGCTGCAATTGCCTGGAATGGTGAGACTGTTGGACGAGGAGTCACTTCTTCCGCTCCAGCGTGTTGCGATGGAGCAGCAACTCAGGGAAGATCTGGAAATAGCCGCCGACCTGACTGTGAAGAACTGGCGACCATTGGTGGAGGCACATCTCAAGAAAGACAAGAGTCTGATTCCTGAGTAATCGGACTAAACCGAACATGACAGTTCTTAGCATAAATTTGCTTTTGGAGGAAGGTTCCTGCCTACGCTTCCACGGTCGCACGCCATTTCTTGCCAGCATCTTCTTGCGGCGGGGTTTTCCTGGATAAGCAATTTCCATCTAAAAATTGCAGTCGGCCCCGATCCGAATTCGCTCGCTTGTTCAGCGGGTGCTCTTGCGATAGAACAGACCCATGCGTGTCAAGGTCAACATTCCGTGCCTGCTCCTCCTCCCGTGGACGATCTTCAAGGCGGCCGCGGATGCGCCTGATTTCAACCGCGACATCCGCCCCATTCTTTCTGAGAACTGTTTCCATTGTCACGGCCCCGACAAGGAGGCTCGCGAGGGCAGTCTACGTCTTGACACTTTCAAGGGCGCCACGGAAGGCGGGGAATTCGCCGACCCCATCATTCCCGGGAAACCCGAAGAGAGCGAAGTCATCACGCGGATCCGGTCGACCGATCCGGATGAGATCATGCCGCCGCCGGATTCGAAGCGCTCGCTCACCGGGAAGCAGAAAAAACTCCTGCACGATTGGGTTGCTTCCGGTGCGAAGTACGAAGAACACTGGGCTTGGGTTTCTCCGGTCCGTGCTCCCGCCCCGATTGTAAAGACCGACCACAGGATCAGCAATCCCATCGATGCTTTTCTTCTTCGCCGACTGGAAAGGGAGGGACTCAATTTTTCAGACCGAGCTTCTCAAGCCAATCTGCTGCGTCGGCTCTCTCTCGATCTCATTGGGATCCCGCCTTCGCCGGATGATCTGGCCCGCTTTGCCAAGGCGAGCGGGAGTGCCCTGCAAGGTTCCCCCAATGGCATTACGGAGTCGGAAGCAGCCGCTTACGAAGCCGAGGTGGATCGACTCCTCGCCTCGCCACGTTTTGGCGAACGATGGGCCCGGCCCTGGCTTGACCTCGCCCGCTATGCCGATTCGAATGGATTCCAGGCGGATCAAATCCGTCCCTCCTGGGCCTATCGCGACTGGGTCATCGATGCCCTCAACGCGAACATGCCCTATGATCAATTCACGATCGAACAACTGGCTGGCGACCTCCTCCCCAAGGCGGATATTCGGCAGAAAATCGCGACGGGATTTCATCGCACGGTCACCTGCAATGTCGAAGCGGGAGTGAGCCCCGAGGGCAATCGGGTCAACCAGGTCATCGACAGGGTGAACACGACAGCCACGGTGTGGCTTGGAATCACTCTGGAGTGCGCCCAGTGTCACGACCACAAGTTTGATCCCTTCACCATGAAGGACTATTATTCGCTCTTCGCCTTCTTCAACAACACGCCCCTCGAAGTCCAACTCCCCTCCAACAAGAACGACGTTTCACACGACTTTGTCGGTCCCTACCTCGATCTCCCCCTCACGCCGGGTCAACAAGCTAAAGTAGAAAATTTGGATCGCGAAATCGCAACCCTCACCAGCAAACGGGAGAAACTTAATCAGGAATCGGAATCCGCATTTGCGGATTGGGAAAAGACCGCTGTCGCTTCGCTTGCAAATCAGCCGGAATGGCAACAACTGAAGGTCACGAAATTCAAAGCGTCTGGCGGGGAAGACCACCAAATCCTCGCAAACGGCTCTGTCCTCCTGACTGGAAAAGTGCCGGATACGACATCCTCCACGATCGAAGTGGAGAGCGATCTCCGGAACATCACCGGGTTCAAGTTGGAAGCTCTCACGCACCCCGACCTGCCCGGTCAGGGACCTGGTCGGGGGGATGCCCTTCGCTCCAATTTTGTTCTCCACGAACTAAAGGCCGCGCTGCGAAAGGACGGGAAGGACCACCCGATCTCACTGAGGAGCGCCTCAGCAGATTTCTCGCAAACGAATTGGAATGTTACGGGCGCAATCGACGGCATGCCGAAGACGGGATGGGCGATCAGCCCGCAGTTTGGCAAACCACACTGGGCCACCTTCGACCTCGCTCGGCCCATCGCCAATCCCAACGGAGCTGCGCTCGTCTTCCGTCTTGAGCAAAACTTCGGTCAGGGACGTGTGATCGGCAATCTTCGCCTTTCGGCAATCTCCGATCCCTCCGGCGCTGGCAGCCTCCCGGGTGAGATCGCCTCCATCCTGAAAAAGCCAAACGCGAAACGAAACCCGAAGCAGCGCAACAAACTCAAAGCCCACTTCCTGAAATCGAATCCGAAACTTGTGAAGCCGGAGGCCGAACTTGCTCGTCTTAAGAAGGAGCGCACCTCTCTCAAGGCGGATCAAACGCTCGTGATGGTTGAGTTGGAGAACCCCCGCAAAACACACATTCTCAAGCGCGGAAATTTCCTCGCTCCGGATGCCGAAGTTCAGCCCGCCACGCCCGCCTTGTTTCCGGATGTTGATAAGTCTACGAACCGATTCGACCTGGCCAAATGGCTCGTTCGGCGTGACAACCCGTTGACCGCGCGAGTTGCGGTGAATCGTTGGTGGGCTGAGTTCTTTGGAAGTGGCATTGTCACGACCCTCGAAGATTTTGGGACCCAATCCGAGCCTCCTACTCATCCCGAATTGTTGGACTGGCTCGCGGTCGAATTTATGGAGTCGGGATGGGACATGAAACACGTCTTGAAGACCATTGTTCTGTCGCAGGCCTATCAGCAATCCTCACGATTTACTCCGGAATTGTTGGAGAAGGACCCGCGCAACCTCCTTCATGCCCGCGCCCCACGTTTCCGTATGGACGCGGAGCGCCTACGCGACAACTCACTGGCAATCTCCGGGCTCCTCTCCACCAAGATGCATGGCAAGCCCATCATGCCATACCAACCGCCCGGACTCTGGCGCCAAACCGGCCGCAACGAACCCAAGTGGGAAGAGCAGAAAGACGAGAACCGCTGGCGTCGTGGGATTTACATCGTCTATCGCCGGGCCGCGCCTTATCCCAGCATGGTCAACTTCGACGCTCCGGATCGCGGAACGTGCACCGTGCGACGACCTCGCACAAATACCCCCAGCCAGGCTCTCACGATGTTGAATGATCCTGCCTACGTCGAGATGGCTCTCGCCTTCGCCGACCGAATTCTCACCGAATCGGAATCACCGGAGGGACGCGCCGACCACGCCTTCCGTCTCGCCCTCGCTCGCCCGGCAACAGCCAGGGAGTTGCTCGTCGTCGGGGAGCTCATTCAGAATCGCGAGACTCACTATCAAAAGAACAAAGAGGCCGCGGAAGCACTCTTGAGAAACCCGAAGTTTGTTTACAAGCCGAAGCACAAAAACAGAATTGAACTCGCAACTTGGTTCAACATCGCAACGACCTTGCTCAATCTCGATGAGACCGTGACGAGGAACTAGGGAACAACCGACCAACATTGCACCGATGCCATTCAACGCACTTAAAAACCAGAACCGCCGGCTCTTTCTCCAGAAGTCCGGCTTTGGATTTGGTGGCGCCGCCCTTGCGTCCCTGATGAACCAGGATGCCGCCGCTTCGACAGACCCTTCCCTGGCAAAACTTGGGCTGCATCACGCTCCCAAAGCAAAGCGGGTGATCTACATTCACATGGTGGGCGCTCCTTCGCATCTCGATCTTTTTGATTACAAACCCGAGTTGCAAAAACGCAACGGCCAGCTTTGTCCTGATGAATTCTTTGATGTCAACCAGCTTGCCTTCATTCGCGAGCAACCCAATCTGTTGGGAACCCCCAAGGATGATCAATTCGCCTTTAAGAAGTGCGGGCAGTCTGGAACAGAGCTCTCCAATCTTCTTCCTCATCTTCAGGGCGTGGCGGATGAGATGTGCTTCATCAAGACCCTCCACACCGAGCAGTTCAACCATGCTCCGGCTCAGATGTTTGCTCTCACCGGCTTCGAGCGCTTCGGGCGACCCAGTATCGGGTCCTGGGCCAGCTACGGTCTGGGCAGCGAAAATCAAAACCTGCCGGGCTTTGTCGTGCTTGTCACCGGCCAGGTGCTGGGCGCCGGAAACAGCGCCTTCGGAAGCGGGTTTCTTCCAACCATTCACCAGGGCATCGAATTTCGCTCGAAGGGAGATCCGGTTCTCTACCTTTCCAATCCGGATGGTGTCTCCCATGGTGAGCGCAGGCTGGTCGTGGATGCGGTCAAGGACCTCAACAAACTCGCTCTCGACGATGTCGGTGATCCCGAGATCGCGACCCGCATCAGCCAGTATGAGATGGCCTATCGCATGCAAACGAGCGTGCCGGAACTCATGGATATCAAGAGTGAGCCCCAGCGCATCCACGAGATGTATGGCACCCAGCCGGGCAAGAGCAGCTTCGCCAACAACTGCCTTCTCGCTCGCCGCCTGGTGGAACGTGGGGTGCGATTCGTGCAGCTCTTTGATCAAGGATGGGACCACCATGGAGGAGTGTTCAACGCTTTGCCGAACAAGGCCAAACAGGTCGACAAACCCATTGCAGCTTTGATCAAAGACCTCAAGGAGCGCGGTCTCCTCGAGGACACCCTCATCGTATGGAATGCCGAGTTTGGCCGGACGCCGATGGCGCAAGGTGCCTCTGGCGACGGCAAGGTACGAAGCAAAGCGGGACGTGACCACCACAAGGAAGCTTACACTGTCTGGATGGCGGGCGGTGGAACCAAACCAGGGCACGTTTACGGTCAGACCGACGAATTAGGTTACGGCATCGCGAAGGATCCCGTCCACGTCCATGATTTCAACGCGACCATTCTCCACCTCCTTGGGATCGATCACGAGCGCCTCACCTTCCGCTACCAGGGCCGGCAGTTCCGGCTCACCGATGTGCACGGAAAGGTCGTCAAAGGTGTCCTTGCTTAGAAAAACCCATCTATGTTTTCTCAAAATTCTTTCAGACGGTATTTCCCTGACCGCTCTATCCCATGATAATTCAGGGTAAGTTTTAAGTATCTTCCCCACATCAGTGAGCAAACCACCTGGTATCTGCTTGTCTGAGAGTTCATGCTTCCGGCCACGACCTTGGCTGCGATCTGGGGGGCTTGGTTGGATCGCTTCGTCGCCCGATCGAGGCAGGAGTGGATCTCTGAACCCATTGAATCTCACTGTCTCATGGCTTCTCAATCTTCACCTTGTAAAACGTTAGCGTTTCACCGGGTCTCCCTGAGGCGGATGCGTCCAGCCACGGTTTCCGCCCAGAATATCCGGTCTTCGGACACGGCCAAACCGGAGGGGTAAACCGGATCCAGCTCTGGATTGACAACGAGCATCTGCGGAAATCCCCCGGCTTTATCCAGGAATTGAATCCCGGAGTCCGGACCAGCCCAATAGACTCCCCGGTCATCAGTCGCCATGCGCACCCATCGATTGGATCCATGTCTGGCCAGTGCGATGGGTGCGCCACCTCCGTGCGGCACCTTTCGAATCGCACCGCCGGAGGCGAAAAAGACACCGTCTCCATCGACCACCAGATCGGAAATAATGCCGGTATCGGCCGCGACTTCCCGGGCTGGGCCGCCCGAGACGGGAGCCGCGAGGATTTTGTCGGCCCCCTCGGCCCAAAAGAGGGTATCATTCCACAGGCGCAGGTGATCGGCGCTGCCATTTCCCATGCAGAGCAGGGTGGTTACGCCATCGAGATGGGATAGCCGGTAGAGATTTCCTCTGGCCATCCCGAGCCAATAGACCGCGTCGCTGTCGGCTGCCAGCGAGACGATTTGATCCAGGCCGCGGGCAACAAATTCGACGGTCCCCCCGGTCAAGGGAACCCGCTTCAAGTTCTGGCCTTCCCCAACATACAAATTCCCTGCCGCGGCGGCCATCGGGGCGAAATCACGGCTCACCCCGGCCACGGCGGAAACGGGCGGGCCGCCATCGCGGGGTGCGGTGGCGATCCGCCCCATCCCATCGTCCGGGGGATGATCACCGCCCTCCGTCCAGTAGAGGTTGCCGCGATAACGACGCAAGACACCGATCTCGTAAACGTCGGCAACAAGGAGGCGGACGGCGTCGGAAAAGGCATCCCACTCCCAAATCTTCCCCGCGCGGCCTCCTTCAGCCCAAAGCACGCGGCCCTCCTCCGCCCAGAGAGCCACCGGATCGGCGAGCCCCGAATGGACCACGCGTTGCTCGGCCGTCACCAAATCCATCTCGTGGATCGACTGGGCGTGGATCCAGTAAAGGCAATCGCCGACCCCGGCCAAGGCCCGCACGTAAGCCTCACTTGGGCCGGTAGAGGACCACAGGAGAACGGGTTCGCCCCCTGTCACCGGAATGCGCAGGAGCCGTTCCTGTCCCCCGAAGGTCGTGTCTGCCAGATAGACGAAATCGCCCTGGAAAAAAAGCCCGCCCGGGGTCGCT
>ERZ887942.1023-NODE-1023-length-20684-cov-6.717049_pt1 | contig 20684 bp, 19 predicted proteins | sample MGYA00521099_ERZ887942 | MGnify/ENA primary metagenome ERZ887942 (study PRJEB32303, sample SAMEA104408605) | aquatic metagenome | biome: Brackish water; feature: Pelagic; material: water | place: Baltic Sea | collected 2014-06-07T06:48:00 | depth 16,251 m ...
TATAGCGCCGGATGATCATCAAACGTCGAAATCGATTACAAGCAATCGCCCCAACCTCGATTCGCTCGCCAGGTCTGGCGTCAAGTTGACCCAATTCTACGTCGCCCCAACGTGTTCGCCCACTCGAGCGATATTGATGTCGGGAACAGATAACCACTTGGCAGGACTGGGAAACATGGCCGAGGAATTACGCGCCAACCAGCAGGGCCACCCAGGCTACGAAGGACATTTAAATGCGCGCGTGGCAGCCCTGCCCGAGTTGCTGAGGGAGTCGGGCTACCATACTTATATGACCGGTAAATGGCATCTGAGCTTCGACGAAGATACAAGCCCGGAAGCACGTGGTTTCGAGCGCTCCTTCGCTTTGCTCCCTGGCGGAGGCGGGCATTTTGATGACTTGCCTCTCGTCGGTCCGAAGCGGGCGGTGTATCGGGAAGATAGCAAGATCACCCAGTTGCCTGAGGATTTTTATTCGAGTCGTACTTACAGCGAACGTCTGATCGAATATCTAAAAGCCCGTCCGGACGACGGGCAACCTTTCTTCGCGTACTTGGCTTTCACGGCGCCGCATTGGCCTTTACAGGCGCCGGTTGAATCGATCGCCAGGTACAAGGGTCGGTACGACGCCGGCTACGATGTTCTGCAAGCCGAGCGTTTCGCTCGCATGAGGGAGCTCGGATTGCTGAGCGAGGGCATGCAGATGACACCCCTCATTTCTGGCGAGCCAGCCTGGGAAGATTTGTCCGACTATGATAAACAAGTCGCCTCGCGCAACATGGAGATCTACGCGGCAATGGTCGATGACCTTGATCACTATCTCGGCGAAGTCCTAGATGTACTCAAAGAACGAGGGGAGTTCGACAACACCTTCATCTTCTTCATGTCGGACAACGGCCCCGAGGGAGCCCGATGGGAAGCGGGATGGGAAGGGTTAAACAAATGGGTAGCGGCGTGTTGCGACAACAGCCTCGACAACATGGGTGAGGCAGACTCGTATCTTTGGTACGGACCCAACTGGGCGCGCGCAGGTGCCCCTCCATTTCGAATGTTCAAAGCCTTTACAACTGAAGGCGGTATCCGCGCCCCAGCGATCGCGCGCTACCCAAAGACTGTATCACCCGACAAGACCTTTCGAGAGATGGCCACCGTCATGGATGTGCTGCCTACCATCTTGGAGCTAGCCCAGGTCGAGCACCCACAATCCTTTCAAGGGCGGGAGGTACTGCCACTGCGAGGCGCCTCGATGCTACCAGCGCTATCCGGCGACAGCGAGAGAGTGCATTCCGAGGATTACGTGATGGGCTGGGAAGTATTCGGTCATCGCGCAATACGAAAAGGTGACTGGAAAATCGTCTGGGATACCGCCGCGTATATGGAAAAGCCGCAGGATCCTGATATTTTAAAAGATAGTTGGCGTTTATACAACGTGGCAAACGATCCCGGCGAACGAGTCGACCTTTCCCAACAGGAGCCCGAACGCCTGCAGGCCCTTATCGCGGAGTGGCAAAACTATGTGAAAGAGACAGGCCTAGTACTGCCCGATTACAATGTCGGCTACGCTCAATAATCCGGTTAAATCTGAATATATAAGAAATCAGATTACTCAATTCCGAGAAGCTCCGCTCCATTAGTATCCTCGCCGTTCATAATTCCCCCTACAATGGTGAAATCGCCGTCATTCATGTAACAGTATGGGCAATAGTGTAATATTTCCCGGAGGCTTCACTTCTTTTTTTTGCGTTATAAAAGCTTAATGAACATGCCTACCCACAAGAAAATTCCTATCAGCCTTTTATATCATGAAATTTAGTCACCACCACACCCTTACCTTGGCCGCTGCTGCCCTGATTCTCATCGGACTTACCACCTGCAAAACAACGACCCTCGAGTCCGTTTGGAAGGAACCCGAAGTAGGAAGTATAAAGTTCACCAAGGTCCTGGTCATCGGCATTGCGCCCATGACCACCCTGCGCGTGCGGGTCGAGGATGCCATGAAGGCTGAGATCACTGGGGTTACTGCGGTGGCGAGTTACAAAGTGCTGCCTGACATCGAGGATCAGGTTAACCCCGAGAAGATCGCCGAAGTCGTCAAGGCCGAGAACTTCGATGGCATCATCACAATGCGCATGATCGGTATGAATGATGACGTAACCTATCATCCCGGTGGCTATGTACCCACGCATTACCAATCGTTTTCCTCCTACTACGCCCCGGGATATGCGCTGTCACCATTCTATGGCGGCATGGGCGGGGGGATGTATGGTGGAATGGGAGTCCCGATGAGCTACGAGTATATTCCCCCCAGCACCACCCGAGAGACCTACACCAGCATTGAGACCAATATTTATGATGCCCTGGACGGGAAGCTTATTTGGTATGGACGGACCAAGACCAAAAATGCGGACGAACGTAAGCAAACCATCCCGGAAGTCGCCGCAGTCGTGAGAGCGAAACTGCGCTCACAGGGACTGATTCCGTAGGCAAACTTTGGGTCTGGCTATTCTACCCGAGAGAGAAATTTCGACTCGGCTGACTGCGGCGCTTTACCGACTCAGAGACGACATCTCCTAAAGCAAATTACTATCAGTGATTACAGTTCTTCGATCCAGATATTGCGGAACTGGATCCGATTGCTGTGATCCTGCAGCATGATTGGACCTGGTTCCTGCGGAGGCAAATTGGTGCGATTCGCTTCTAAATGTTGGGTCGCATGGAAAAGCTCCTGGTCATTGTGGATCAGGACGCCGTTGAGCCAAACAGTAATGCGCGGGCGCTTCACCAACTCCCCATCTTTATAACGAGCAGCCTTGTATTCCACATCGTAGGTCTGCCACTGAAGGGGAGGGCGGGCAGCATTCACTTTGGGTGCCACTAAGCGGTAGAGACCGCCACATTCATTCCAATAGCCACCGAGGCCGTAGCTGTTTAAGATCTGTACTTCGAAGGCGATTGCTACATCACTACCCTGGAAAAACAAACCGCTGTTACCCCGGCCCTGGCCTGTAAGACCTGGCTCGACGGGATAACGAAACTCCATGTGATAGCGTACATCCTTGAACGTATCTTTGGTCATGATCGCTCCGCCGATAGGTGGCTTTGCGTTCTTATGATACTTGCTTGGGTTGATTTCCATGTAGCCTTCCTCCGTGAGCGTCCAGGTCATCGGCCGCCCATCGGTGTGAACCCAGGCATCGAAGTTATCACCATCAAACAAAACCTTGGCTCCGTCTGGCGCTTCTTTTCCCATCGTGGGTGATTCCAACACGACGCGCTTCAGTTTAAACTTGGCGACTTTGCCATACACGGTGCCGTAACCATGAAGTCCGTTCTTATCGACCGTTAATGACCAGCCACCTTGGCCGTAGAGAATCTTATCATCAAACAGGGTGGCTCCATTAGCCATGTGGTATGGGTCCGCTCGACGGTCCAGATTCTGGACGAACTTTATATCGTATACTCCCACATCGACGTTGATAACCTGCGCAGAAAGCGTTGGGTTGATGTCCTGATAGGATTTCTCAGGTGCATCATACCATTCACCGACATAGTTGCCCATGAGCTTGAGGTCGGCTTCAGCGATCTCCGTCCAGTCGGCACTTGCCAGCGCGCAATTGATCCCGGCTAGAAGCAACCAGGCACTTAAGAGTTTGGGGATAGTTTTGTTTACCATAATAAATTGATTGAGGTTAAGAGGCGGAAACTAGCGTCCTACCTGGCGAAAACCAAGTTCTTTTGCCGGCGATGTTAATTCTTCCCGATAGTTCTGCTATTCGCTTGAAAGGAATCGTTTGGGATATGTGTTTAACTCCATGAAAGTAGCCGTTTTCAGCACTCGCAAGTACGACAGAAAATACTTCGACCAAGCGAATGAGCTCATCGGCCATGAGCTGGTTTATTTCGAAAACCTGCTTCGTGAGGAGACCGCACAGCTCGCAGCGGATTGCGAATGCGTCTGCGCCTTTGTAAACGATAAGCTGAACGAACAGACACTTGCTTTGTTAGCCCAAGGCAAGACGCGGTTGATAGCGATGCGCTGTGCCGGCTTTAATAACGTCGATATGGAAGCCGCCAACAAGCATGGTCTAACGGTGGTCCGAGTCCCGGCCTATTCGCCCCATGCCGTCTCGGAACATGTCATCGCCATTCTGATGGCACTTTACCGCACCACGCACCGCTCGCACAACCGCGTTCGCGAAGGCAATTTCTCGCTTGAGGGAATGGTGGGCCACGAGGTCTTTGGTAAAACCGTAGGAGTGATTGGTACCGGAAAAATTGGAGCCCTGGTGGCAAAACTCTTTCTGGGATTTGGATGTAAAGTCTGCGCCTTTGACATGCGAGAAGATGAGGAACTGACCCGCTGGGGGGTGCGATACACCGATTTGGACACCATTTGGGAAACCTGCGACATCATTTCGCTTCATTGTCCACTCCTTCCAACCACCAAACATCTGATCAATGAAGATACACTTGCGAAGATGAAATCGGGGGTGACGATCATTAACACCAGCCGCGGGGCGCTCATCGATACAGCAGCCGCCTATCACGCCCTCAAGTCAGGAAAACTCGGTTTCTTCGGAATCGATGTCTACGAAGAGGAGGACAATCTATTCTTTGAAGACCTTTCCACCGAGATTATTCAGGATGACCTGTTTATGCGGCTGACCACGTTCCCAAACGTCTTTATTACCGGTCATCAGGCGTTTTTTACCGATACTGCCCTGACAAACATCGCGGATACCACGCTCGCCAACATCTCCAAATTCGACGCTTCAGGCAGCTGCGCGAACCAAGTGTTGATCGGCTAGGGCAGTTTTATACCCCAAACAGCGTTACGCTATTCAGCGTATATTTCAGGCTTGATAGTACTCTTTTCAGCGTTACGCTAATCGGCGTAACAATGAAAAATCCATTTACATTCGGACGAGTCGTCGACGGGAAAGACTATTGCCCGCGACCAGACCAGGAAGCGCTACTATCTCAAACTATTGAAAGTGGGCAAAACGTGGCCGTGATAGGCCAAAGGCGGGTAGGGAAGACCTCAATCATACTGAGAACTGCCCAAGAGCTTAAGGAACACCACCTACTCTACGTCGACCTCCTGGCGGTCAATTCCGTGGCAGAGATCGGGGAACGTATCGGCCGTGCCTACATAAAGCTCGGCCACGCCGAAGGGTTCCTCCAACGGGCGATTCAGCTATTCGCAAAACTGAGGCCGTCCATGAGTTTCGATCCCATAACCGGCACACCCTCTGTCGGTATTTCGGTAGAGCGGGCAGAATCCATGCAAACGCTGGAAGACGTACTGGATAAACTTTATGAAGGACACAAACGCGACCCTTTGGTGATCGTCTTCGATGAATTTCAGGACGTCCTTCGCGTCGAGGATCCCCAAAAGGCATTGGCGCTCATGCGCGGAAAGATTCAGCACCACGGCGACCTTCCTTACGTTTTTTCGGGGAGTATCCGGAACAAGATGCGGACCATCTTCAACGATCCAGACAGTGCCTTCTATAAAAGCGCCATCACCCTGGAGCTTGAACCACTGACCATCGATGAGTTCAAAGGCTTTATAAAAAACCATTTCAAGACCGGAAACAGGAAAGTCGATCCTCAACTGTTTGAAGACATCGAAACCCTCGGCATTCAAATCACCGGAGACATCCAACAGCTTTGTTGGGCGCTTTGGGAAGCCAGCGAAGAGGGCGATACCATCGACAAACAAATCATCCAAAAAGCGATGGAGCGGATATTCACACTCGAACGTATCAGTTATGAGGATACCGTTTCAGAACTTACCGATGTACAACGACGTTGCCTGGTCGGACTTGTCAAGACAGGCGGCCAATCGATTCACTCGAAACTGTTTAAAGAAACCAGCGGCGTGGCTCAATCCAGTTCGATCACGAAAGCCGTTGATCGACTCGTCGAGCGACGAATTGTCTACCGCCACCAAAAGACTTACCAGCTGGCCAATCCATTCTTCGCAGTATGGCTCCGCTTGAAAGAGTTTATCTAGATCTTTAAACCGCCCAGCGGCTCGCTTCCCAAGCCAGCATCACCTTCTTACGCGGAAGTCCCCACCGATACCCACCGAGGCTACCGCCCTTGCGGATCACACGGTGGCAGGGGATAAGCCAGGAAATCGGATTGTCTCCCACTGCACTGGCAACCGCCCGCGAGGCCGAAGGTCGACCCACCGACTCAGCTAAACCGGAATAGGTACAAAGCGACCCCAATGGAATCTCCAATAGGGCTCGCCACACCTGAACCTGAAACGGAGTTCCCCGAACAAACAAAGGAAGCGGATCCATGGACACATCAGACCGGCTAAACAATCGCTCTGCCAACATTTTAGTCTTTGTATCATCTCTTTCGATACGAGCATTTGGCCAGTACTCTTTCACAGCTTCTTCGGCTAATGCTTCATCTTCCACAGGTAGGAAAAAGGATCCACACAGCCCACGCTCACAGACCGCCAACACCGAAACTCCAAACGGTGTCGGATGCATTCCATAGTCAATAGCCAACCCTTCCCCGCCTTTCTTATACTCTCCTGGAGTAATGGCCTCCATCGTAACAAACAGATCATGCAATCTACTCGGCCCTGACAGCCCACTATCCAAAGCCACGTCCAGAACAGACTGATCCTGATCCAATCGATGCTTGGCGTATTCAAGGGTTAGGAACTTCAGGAACTGTTTTGGAGAAATACCGACCCAGCTCTTGAATACCCGCTGAAAATGATCCGGGCTCATGCCCACTCGTTCGGATAACTCCTCCAAGCTTGGTTGATCCTTAAACTGATCTCCCAGGTGCTGGATGATCGCCTCAATCTGTTCGTATTGATTCACGCAGAGAATGTTAGCAATTAGAACTCCATATAATCCACCCGAATCTTGCGATTCAGCCAATCAACATCTCCAACCACAGTAAGGTAAGATGAAGTGATCATGATCGATGGATTCATAATTGGCGGAGCAAGAAATCAGCCTTGGAGCGAACGATGAGCGACAGCAAGCTGAAGCCTCCTTTTCTACGAGTAACACTATATCCATACTCCAAAAGATCCACGGGTCTTTATTACCGGGTTGGATAAAGCTCACGATCCGAGTATCGTTTGCAGGTAATGATTAAGAAATTGAAGAATCAGCCGTTAGGATGGGGCCTTATCGGACCCGGTAGATTTGCAAGGGAGTTTGTCGATGAACTCAGGGAGATCGAGGACGCTGAACTTGTCGCGGTCGCATCGCGCGATTCTCGAAGATCGGCTGAGTTCGCTAAGGATTATGGCTTCAAAAAATCGTATGGAAACTATGAGGAGTTCTTCGAGGATGAAGAAGTCGACATCGTCTATATCGTTGTTCCCCATGTGTTTCACAAAGCACTCTCAGAAAAAGCCATCAGTGCTGGAAAAGCAGTCTTATGCGAGAAACCACTCACCCCAAGCGTTGCAGACACCCAGGAGCTACTCACCTATGCCTGGCAACATAACGTGTTTCTCATGGAAGCGATGAAAACAGGCTTTCTCCCCGCAATTAAGAAAGCCAAGGAATGGATAGACGCAGGTCGCATCGGTGAACCGCGTCTTCTAAAAGCCGATTTTTGCTTTCAAGGACCAACGGATCCTGAGGACAGGCTCATGAATCCTGAACTCGCAGGCGGAGCCGTATTAGACGTGGGAATTTACCCGCTTTATCTCTCTCGTTACTTACTGGGAGAAGCAAAGCGTATCTCAGCAACAGGGACTCTGGCATCCACAGGAGTAGAAGAATCGGTGGCGATCATTACCCAGCATGCAAACAATAGCAGCAGCGCGATGACTTGCTCATTCCGCACGGAAGAAGCGATGGACGCTGTCATTCAAGGAACTGAAGGAGAAATCGTGATCCCAAAATTTCATGCTGCAGTAACAGCAAAACTTCGACAAGACGGTCGCGTAATCGAATCCTATAGAAATGGCTCTGGCGGCATGGTAACAGCGGAGATCAAAGCAGTAACCGACACTATTCGTGCCGGACATACGGAATGCCCGGGACACACCCATACAGATTCCCTGGAACTTGCCCGTATGATGGAGCTGGTTCGAAACCAAGTCCTGGCAACTTCCTAGGGCACCTTCAACAGATCCCTTACCGCAATACAGGGTTTCGATCTGCCTAACTTAAACTTCGTATTGTGGACGCGGATCTTTCGGCCAATCCAGGTGGTAGAATTTACCCCGAGGTTGGTCGGTGCGCTCGTAGGTGTGAGCTCCAAAGAAGTCTCGCTGGGACTGGAGTAAGTTCGCTGGGAGGCGCGCCAAACGGTAACCGTCGTAGTAAGAGAGCGCAGAAGCAAAGGTCGGAATCGGTATTCCATTCACACTCGCTGCAGCCACAACTTTACGCCAATTACTTTGAGAAGAATTGATTTCTCCCCGGAAATAAGGATCCAGTAGTAGGTTAGCCAAATTAGCATCCAACGCATAGGCCTCGGTGATCTTTTGTAGGAAGCGGGCACGGATGATACATCCACCCCGCCAGATCTGAGCGATCTCACCAAAGTTCAACTCCCAGTTATATTCTTTCTGAGCTTCGCGCATGAGCTGAAAGCCTTGTGCGTAAGAACAGATCTTGGAGCAATAAAGCGCATCATGGATAGCTTTGATAAATTCATCCTTGTCATCATCGAAGGAGGCTTCAGGGCCCGTTAGAATTTCAGATGCAGCCACACGCTCCTCTTTAACAGCACTCAAACAACGGGCAAATACCGCTTCTGCAACTGTCGGAGCTGGCACACCCATATCGAGCGCATTCACTGACGTCCACTTACCAGTGCCTTTTTGACCAGCCGTATCCAAAACGATATCCACGAACGCTTGTCCGGTAACCGGGTCGTTCTCCTGAAGGATGTCTGCTGTGATTTCGATCAAGAAAGAATCGAGCAATCCCTCGTTCCATTCGGCAAAAACTTTACCAATTTCGGCAGCTTCCATGCCGAGCAGGTTTTTCATGAGGAAATAGGCCTCACAAATCATCTGCATATCGCCATACTCGATGCCGTTGTGAACCATCTTCACATAGTGACCCGCTCCGTCAGGGCCAATATATGCCGAGCAGGGGAATCCGCCTACGATAGGTTTACCAGGAGCGGCACCTTCAAGCGGTTTACCCGTTTCAGGATCTACTTTGGCAGCAATCGCCTGCCAAATAGGTTTTAAATGTTTCCAGGATTCTGGATCACCCCCGGGCATCATAGACGGACCAAACCGTGCGCCTTCTTCTCCACCAGATACTCCAGACCCTACAAAGCGCAGGCCTTTTTCTTTAAGTTCTTTTTCACGACGGATCGTGTCTGTCCACTTGGCATTTCCGCCATCGATGATGATATCTCCCTGATCAAGCAAGGGAATCAGTCCATTGATCACTGCATCCGTTGGGCCACCGGCCTGAACCATGATAATGATCTTACGCGGCCCTTTCAAGGAACCGACAAACGCTTCAAGCGTTTCCTGCCCGACCACACCACCCGGTGTGTCAGAATTCGCAGCTACAAAATCCACCATCTTGGAGGTAGTGCGGTTGTAGACCGAGATTTTGAAGCCGTGGTCGGCGATGTTAAGTGCCAGGTTTTGACCCATGACGGCTAAGCCGATGAGACCGATATCAGATGATTCTTCAGACATGTTCTAACTCGTGTTTGATGTGGGCAAAGAAACAAACAAAGCGAATTTCACAAAGCAAGAACGAAGCTTTTAACTGAATTAAAAACCCCCGTTGATGGCCTCTAAAGGCCTATTTAGACGATCAGGTCTGACCAGACGGGTCTTCGTCGTGACAAGCCACCCAGTGACTCGTGCCTGACTCGAGGTTCTCACGTTTCCAAATCGGAACCCGACTTTTTGCCTCGTCGATGATGTAGCGAGCGGCCTCAAACGCATCTCCCCGATGTGCTGAAATAACACCCACCCAGACCGCGATTTCTCCAATCATGAGAGAACCGACGCGGTGAACGCACCGGCATTCCAGGAGATCGTATTTGGCACGGGCCTCGGCCATGATCTTGGCACCTTCGGCCTCAGCCAACGGAACATAGGCCTGATAATCCAACCCCTTCACTGAAAGGCCTTCACTATGGTTTCTAACGCGACCCTCGAAGGTTACCAACGCGCCTCCAGCCGGATTTTCCAATCCATCCGATAGTTGCTGAACATTCAAAGATTCCTCCGTAATTGAAAACATATGACTCTCGATATCTCATCCCTGACAAGCGTCTGAGCAAGTCAATTTGGAAAGTATTGGAAAATCAAAAAATTTGTGTCTCCATGACGTTTCTTACCATCCTACTTCTATGATTCGAAAATCACCTTGGCACGCTCTCAATACGCGGAGCTGTTTCTACGCGATAGCTGCCATCGGGTTTGTATTTAAGTATTGGTTGGTTATCGGTGATGAAATTGAGCCGTTTTTTCGGCCAGCGGATGACCTGAACTACGTGTTGTTGGCCAAGTCATGGTACTGGTGGGCCGAATACAATGCCTGGACGTTTCTAAGACCCCCCGTCTTCCCGCTTTACCTGGGATTGGTGAATGTCTCGGAGATTCCGTTACGGATAGTGCAAGAGCTGCTCCTCTGCTGGGCCACCTACTTCCTTATCAACCGATTTAGAAAAAATGGTATTAACGCTGCTGTGGCAGGCACCGTATTTGTCATCATGATCCACCATCCCGGTTGGCTTCTGCTGGCGAACCGAACCTTGCGAGAGTGTTTCTACACCAGCCTGTTACTGATTCTGGTCGCCCAGCTCGTTCCTTTAGCTAACCGGAAACTGATGACCATCAAGTGGTACCAACTACTACCGGTAGGAATCACAGCAGCCCTACTATGGCACACTCGCGAAGAAGCAGTCCTCATAGCCGGACTGCTCGGCGCATTCGTTGTCGTATTTTGGCTACTCGGCCAGGAACTTACACCACTTTCAAAAACGATCAAGCAACTCGGCTGGGTTCTGCTGGGAATAGCCGGGCCCATTATGGTGACCAATCTGGCAGTTCGATCGGCTAATTACGCCACTCATGGTATATTTCTGCCTCATGAGTTCTCGGGAGTCGCATTCAGCACCCTCCAGAAGCAATTGATGCAAATCAAGCCTGAGAACCCGAAGCCTTGGGTCAGTGTGGAGAAAGAGTCCTTGGAAAAAGCCTATGCCGTAAGTCCAACCTTCGCTTCGATTCAAGAGGCGCTCTCGGACCGGGTAGGACCCCGATGGGCGAAAGCAACGATTGGCCAGACCCACGACGAAGAGGAGATCGCCGGATCCGCAATATTCTTTGCGATTCGGGAAGCTGCGATGGAAGAGGGCATCCATCAAGATGCGATCACGGCCGACGCCTTTTATAGGAACGTATCCAAGGAGTTGGCAGCCGCATTCAAATCGGGCCAGCTGGAAAAGCGATTTACCTTGAGCGGCTATATCGATCCCGAAGTTTCCGACTTTTTACCACGAGTTCCGCACGGCCTCTATCACATACTGGGATTCTCCTGGCGACCCCTACAAGACACCGATATCCGTATCTACTATCCAAGGCATAACGTATTCAGCACCCTCGACGCCTATGATGAAGTAACGAATAGGAGACACGCGCTCGCCTACCGAAAAGTGACAAAGATCCGTGGCTGGGCATTTGTGGAAGGTAAAGAAATCACTCACATATCGGTCATCGATCATAACGGGATCGAGCTAGATGCCACCGCCGAAATTACGCCGCGGGCCGATGTGCAAGCCGCCTTTCCCCATAATCAAGCCCCTCTCAATTCAGGGTTTAAAATTACGCTTCCCAAGGCGGACTACCCAAACTGGGACGTTAAGATACGGTTCCACACAGCCGATGGGGCTACGAATTCGATGCAAGCGGTTAACTTATTGGACTTGGGGCCCGAGCAACTTGAGGCTTCGGATGGTGGTCTCCTGCGAATGACGGTAGACGAAATCATAACCGGGAAGCATGATTTCGCAGTTCAGGACAAGATACAGGCATGGTTATGGCTAAACCACGGGAAGTTTCACTTGATTCTCGGCAGCATTGCATTGTTGGTGCTGCTAATTCGTTACGCCCTCTATGAACCCTTTGTGAAAACCCGACACTTCTACCGCTGGATTTTGTTTCTTTCACTCGTGTTTATGTCTCGGTGGTTTCTCATCACCCTGATGGATGTTTCTTCTTTTAGAATCGACCTTCGTTACATATTCCCAGCCGTTGTGTTCCTTCCGCTTCTTTTTGCCCTAGTTCTCCAGGAAGGCCTGGCTGGAATCAAATCGAGACACTCCCGCTTTTAGAGGCCATGGAAGAAACGGAAACGTGTCGTATTTGTAGTTCATCTACGAAACTCAAATGGCCATCCAGCCTGGAAGGGGAATTAAGTAGCAATTCATTTGCGATCACTGATGCCCACTATGGCCAGACCAGTGCTGTTTACGGATGCAGCACCTGCGGATTCATGCAGTGCAATGATCTGTCAGATGTCCTATCGTTTTATGAAACGCTTCAAGATCAGGCCTACGAACAGGGACGAAAAGAACGCTATCAGCAATCACGGGCCCTGATCGACTACCTGCAGAAATTTCAGAAGACCGGCTCACTGCTGGATGTTGGAGCTGGATCCGGAATACTTGTCGAAGCCGCTGCAAAGGCAGGCTATGAAGCAACCGGTATTGAGCCATCTCGGTGGCTTCAAGAGGAGGCCGAAAAACTGAACCTATCCGTTAAGAAAGGCGTGTTATCGGATCTGCCAGACGAGCAACGTTTCGAGATCATTACCCTAATTGACGTGATCGAACACGTGGTCGATCCCCTGGGATTGCTAACTGATATTCGACAACGCCTGCACAACCGAGGACTATGTATGGTTGCGACCCCTGACTGCAGGTCGTTCTTCGCTCGCTTGCTTGGTCGACGCTGGTGGCACTATCGGGTCGCTCACATCGGCTATTTCGACCCAAAGACACTGACGCTTGCCTGCGAAAAGGCTGGATTCGAAATCATTGCCCAGAAACGTCCGGGTTGGTTCTTTACCATGGATTATCTGTGGGTCAGAGTCATGCAATATCTACCCAAATGGATCCGCTTCGGACCCTTTAACTGGATGAAACGAATTACGCTACCTATCAACTTACGGGACTCCTTGCTAGTGGTCCTAAGAGTCAAAGATTCTTAAAGCTCTTGGAACCCGCGAAGTTAAAAGACTTTTTTGAAGCAGCCCGCCTCGATCACTGGGTCAAGCAACTGTTTGTACTGCCGGGCATTGTTCTGGCCTGGGTCTTAAGTCGCTCCCACGCAACCGCGTTTCAGGACCTCATTCTACCCATCATTCTCGGTCTGATCGCTACGAGTCTGGTCGCCTCTGCCAATTACCTGCTCAACGAGTGGCTCGACTCCACCTACGATAAACACCATCCGCTCAAATCGAACCGTCCATTCGTAAAGCGAAAGCCACACACCGCTGCGCTTCTCCTCGCCTACTCGATTTTTGCCGGAGCGGGATTACTGATTTCTCTGTGGATAAACTTATCCGTAGCCTGGGTTCAGTTCGCCCTCTTGCTCAGCGGTTTGATCTATAACGTAAGACCGATTCGCAGTAAAGATATCCCATTCGTGGATGTGCTGACTGAGTCCCTGAACAATCCACTGAGATTCTTGATTGGTTGGACGTTGGTGACCGACACATTGATTCCTCCGAGCAGCGTTTTGATCGCCTACTGGATGGGTGGCGCGTTCCTCATGGGAATCAAGCGCTATGCGGAATACAAAACCGTCGGAAGTATGCAGGGCAAGGACGTCCTCATCGCCTATCGAAAAGTGTTCAAGGTCTATAACGGTGATAGACTCCTGGTCTCATCCTTTTTCTACGCCCTTCTTTCGGCATTCACCATGGCCGTTTTCCTAACGAAATACCGTATCGAATATCTGCTACTGTTTCCCGTTATCTCAGCACTCTTTGCCAGCTATCTGCGAATCGCACTCAAACCTGCCTCCGGAGCCCAGGCACCCGAAAAGCTAATCCGGGAAAAGACACTCTGGGCGATCATCTTTGTGCTGTTGGTTCTGTTCATATTCTGTTCCTTTGTTGACATACCACAACTACACATACTCATCGACCCTTATATAGGAATTTAACGTATCAACAATCCCATGACACCCAAAGGTTTCAAAAGTCTCGGCAAGTACATCGGCATCAAAGAGAAGAACAAAGACTTTGCCCTGATTTTCTCAGAGGTAGAAGCGAGCGCGGCAGCTGTATTTACCCGAAGCACATTCTGTGGAGCACCCGTCACCCTCGGCAAAGAGCTCATCAAAGCTGGGAAAGCCCAGGTATTCCTGGTAACCAGTGGAATATCGAATGTAGCAACCGGTCAACAAGGGCTGGATAACGCCCGCAAGGAGATGGAAGCCCTGGGAGACGAGCTCGGTATCGACCCCAGGTTGGTGCTACCGAATTCGACCGGCGTCATCGGTGTGCAGCTACCTATGGACAAAATACTGGCTGCCATTCCCCGATGTAAAGGTGAGTTAGGCGAAGATAATTGGGAGGCTACTGCGGAGGCGATCATGACAACCGATACGCACGCTAAGCTGGTTCGTTGCAAAATAGGGGACGCTGTCCTTTTAGGCATGGCCAAAGGTGCTGGAATGATTGAACCCAATATGGCCACCATGTTGTCGTTTTGGGTAACCGATGCGGCTATTCCCAGTGAAACACTTCAACCCATGCTCAAACGGGTAGTCGACCAGTCATATAATTGTCTGAGCATCGATACCGACACGAGCACCAGTGATACGGTTGCTATCATGGCTAACGGCCTTGCAGGAGACGTAGATCTGGAGGTATTCGAAGCCGCATTCCTTGAAGCCGCGATTGATCTCTCCAAGCAAATCGTTGCTGATGGAGAAGGGGCCACAAAACTGATCGAGGTAGTTGTGACCGGAGCCATCGATGTCGAGCAAGCCCGAGCCATGGCTAAATCTGTCGTTAATTCACCCTTGGTAAAAACGGCCGTATACGGAGCAGATGCCAATTGGGGTCGGGTAGCGATGGCCCTTGGAAAAGTATTTGATGAGAGACTCGATCCGGAAAAGATCAAAATTTCTTTCGGAGATCACGCGGTTTATGACAACGGTGCGCCAACAGGTATTCCAGACGATCCGGTCGAAGATTACTTAAAAGCAGCCAAAGAAGTAGTCATTTCGGTCAATCTTGGACTTGGTAATTCGTCGGCGACAGTCTGGGGCTGTGACCTCACTGAGGACTACATCAAAATAAACGCCCTTTACCGAACTTGATCAACCACCTGACACCGGCGGGATAAAAACCACCTCGTCGCCGTCTTTCAGCAGGGTATCCCAAGACACGAACTCCTGATTTACCGATATGCGTAGAGCACCTTGGCTGAGAGTAAACTGATACTTTGCTTTCAGATCTGCGTAGAGCTCAGCCACTGTTTGGGCTCGAAGCTCCAAAGACTCACCAGACAGACCCCGCTGGTCCTGAAGAATGGCGAAGTAGAAAAGTTGGATGGTTATCATGATCAATCTCTCGAAAAATCCCGTTTTCCACCGGTCTTTGATAGTAAACAGGTTTCAAGAATACGGATGTCGTGGGACAAGGCCTTGCACATATCATAAAGCGTAAGGGCCGCTACTGAAGCTCCGGTAAGCGCCTCCATTTCAACGCCTGTTTTATGATCTGTAGAGACGGAGCAAAGAATCTTTACCTGTTGATCATCAATAGGATCAATTGTTATTTTGCAGTTGTTCAACGGCAACGGATGGCAAAGTGGAATCAGATCACTGGTTTTCTTGGCTGCCATAACCCCGGCTATAATAGCCGTCTGAAAGACAGGACCCTTCTTGTTATGAATCTCGCCGTTATGGAGTTGTTCCCAAATCGACTCTGTCAATTGGACGATGGATTGAGCAACCGCTGTCCGGTGGTTCGGAGACTTTCCGGAAATATCCACCATCGAAGGTTGGTTTGTATCATCTATGTGGGAAAAATCAGACATCGGATTCTACCAAGGATAAAAGGGGGCAGAGTAGCCCACAGGAAATTCATTTTGGTCACCAGGCAATTCAATAAAACCATCACTGAGCGCCAAACCTGCAAGGTCACCCGAATTTTGCGTAGGCAAAGGACTCAGTTCCAAGACTCCAGATTCAGATCGTAAGGCGGTCACAGGCAGAAAGTGTGCAAGCGGTGGTTTGAATGTATAAGCTGATTTTAGAGTCCCATATTCGGGGACTATTTTTCCTAATCCGGCCATTATGAGGATTGAATTAACCGCATATCTATAAAAACAGGTCAATGTAGAGTTTGGGTTTCCTGGAAGCGCAAAGATCAAAGTGCCTTCAGAAGTTGTTCCAAACCAAAGGGGTTTACCAGGACGCTGCTTGACCCATTGAAACTGTTTTTCAGCGCCCGCCTCAACGAGAAGCTCCTGAAGAAAATCGTATTTCCCTTTGGAAATCCCGCCCGAGAGCAGGAGCACATCACTGTCGGCAATCAGCTCGGTTAACCGACTGGCGATCACCGTTTTGTCATCCGGCAAATGGTCGAGTCTGACTTCGACAGGAATCGGCAATTTGGAACAGGCCGCTTCCAGGGCGTAAATATTGGACTTGCGGATCTGAAACGGATTCGGCGTTTCTCCGACGTCAACGAGCTCGTCCCCCGTTGAAACGATCGTAATGACAGGGCGAGGACTCGCCTCGACTTCTGCGTATCCACAAGTTGCAACTACGGCTATCTCTTTCGCCGAGAGTATCTGCCCGGGGGGAATCAACAAATCGCCGACTTGGTTATCAGATCCCTGTTCGTGAATAAACTGACCTTTTTCTGGAACGTAGCCCGCCCGCAGCGAAAATCGGCCCCCTGATTCAATTACTTCCTCAACGGGTATCACGGTATCACAACCCAGGGGAACAACTGCGCCGGTCATTATCTCAAAACAACCCCCTTCATTCTTGAGTTCTTGAACTTCGATTCCGGCACGCTGGATACCCTCGCTGGTAAATTCACTTCGACTGGGATCTGCAAACCGGATCGCTATGCCATCCATCATGGCTCGATCAAACGGCGGAAAATCACGATCCGCCAAAATCGGTTCTCTCAAAATGCAACCGTAGGCCTGTTCAAACGGAACCTTTTCCGCGGACAATGGCTGAACCAAGCTCTCGATAATGCGATCTGCATCCTGGGGTGTAATAGCTTCCATGTTTTTCCCTAATCTGACTTTTTCGTAAGCCTGAGCAAAATAAAATGTGTTTTTGTTTACCAATACCAAACTGGGAATAAATCTTTTTACCTGAGGATCATAATCTGCATTACTCGGCCACTACGCACATGAAAGACGTAAGAGATAAACTGGGAAGAACCCTGCGGGATTTGCGGATATCGGTCATGGACCAATGCAATTTTCGCTGCTCTTACTGCATGCCTGCCGAAGTTTTTGGTCCCGATTACGCATTTCTGAAGAAGCAGGAACTCCTATCGACAGAAGAAATTCTCAGAATGGTCGAAGCAGCCACGGAATTAGGGGTTAACAAAATTCGCATCACCGGCGGTGAACCTCTCTTACGCAAAGAAGTCGTTTCCATCGTTCAAAAGATTTCGGATCTTGGAGTCGTCGACGATATTGCACTAACCACCAACGGTTGGCTGCTACCTACTTTCGCACAGAGATTGAAGGACGCAGGACTCGACCGAATCAACTTGAGTTTGGATTCTCTAAACGACAAGACCTTCCGCAAGATGAATGGCCGCAACAAGTCCGTTGAAGGGGTGCTGAAGGGATTAGAAGCTGCCGTTAAAGCAGAACTCCCTATCAAGGTCAATATGGTCGTAGAGAAGGGTATTAATGAAAATGACATTGTTCCTATGGCCCGCTACTTTCGGGAGCGCGATATTACCCTCCGGTTTATCGAATACATGGACGCCGGCAATTTTCACCATTGGCAACAAGAGGAAGTCGTTCCTGCTAAAGAGGTTATCGAAATCTTGAACGCTGAGTTTCCGCTCGAACCTATCGACCCGAATTACCGGGGCGAAGTAGCAAAACGTTATCGTTACCTCGACGGAGTTGGTGAAATCGGAGTTATCAGCTCAATCTCTCAACCCTTCTGCAGTGACTGCCACCGAGCTCGATTATCCGCCGATGGAAAGATCTACAAATGCCTGTTTTCTTCCATCGGAATCGATTTCAAAAAGGTACTTCGTGCAGGAATATCCAAAGAGGTTCTTGTTACTCGTTTGGCAAAACTCTGGCTGGGGCGCGACGATCGCTACTCGGAAATCCGGAGCCAAATCGATCCGAATGAACCCCACGATCCGAAGGTCGAGATGTCCTACATCGGTGGTTAGTAAGAACTGGGCTTGCCGAAATAATTAAGCATCCAGATCTCTTTCCACACTCGATATCTACCCTCCCAGGTAATCTTACCGTACTCTCCACGCTGGCTGATCGGGTTTAAGAAACCCATATCGGTATTCACACGCTCCAGAGTCGATTGCTGCTGATTCACATCGTCGATCGCATCGTCATCCCAAGGCACAAACACCTCTTTGGTATTCTCAATGCGCTTCTTGTGCGAATTGAAAAGTCGAGTGAATGTGCGGATTAGCGGACGTCGTTCAATATACCAATTTTCCGGATAGAATCCGCCGAACGGCAAAAACATATTGTCGGTCACATACCGCGACCCCTCCACGGTTTGGGAGAGTATGGTGAAACACATGGACACCGTGCCGTTTCTTTGAGGAATGAACAACACCTGCACCCGCGTCTTATTATCTTCGCTTTGAGACACATGCATTCGAAGAACGATTCCGGGCATCAGCTCCGCCCTGAGGGAACAGATGGATCTATACGAATTCTCCTTCAACCACTTCCGAATCGCTAGAAATCGTTTTTGAGCAGGCCATTCCTCGCCTTGAGGATTCTCGATAAAGTCAGGAAACAAGGGGACCGAACTATTACTTAGCGCTTTGATCGCTACCCAATGGTAAACTGTTTCCACTAAAAACCAACACAGAAAGAACGCCGTGAAGAGCAACCAAAACGGTTTCTCGAACACCCCCATAGAAAATGCAAAATAGGCGGCTGCGGTTGAAAACGTAACCCAGCGCAACCAGCGATTGATGATAGAAATCCACAAAGACGCATTTCTGCCACTTACCCAGCTCAATATCAAGGTGCCGGCCAACATGAACGGAAGCATGATGTCATACCAATGAGCGTCTGCGGGAATGAATTCCATAATTTTCTTAGACCTCCCAAAGCCATGAGAGTTCATTCGCATTCAGTGCGAACAACCCAATCTGACCTCAAGCGAAATTACTAGTTTAGCCGAAGAGGCATAATCACACACAGAAAACTTTCGAGTGTGCGGAAGACTCCTGGACTCAGTTCGTCTTTGAATTCGAAAAAGATTTCGTCTTTGGTCAGACTCTTCAATGGATCCATCAAAAACTGAGGATTGAAGGCAATCTTTACTTCAGAACCCTCAAAAGGAATCCCACCCAGTGACTCATGAGACTCTCCGAGTTCCGGACTCGAAGCGGAGATTTCCAGCTTGTCATTATGAATCTTGATCGTGACCGAATTGTTCTTATCGGTCGTGACCAAAGCCGCACGGTGAATACAATGAAGTAGATCTTCGCGGCCGACCTTGATTCGGTGATGGGTTTCCTTGGGGATCACCTGCTGGTAATTGGGGTAGTTACCTTCCACAATCTTCGAAACGAGGTAGATGTGATCTTTTAGACCTTCTTTCTCTTCATCGGTGCTTATTTCAAAAGCAACCTGGCGGTCATTAAACGAGATCTTGATTTCTTCGGCCTGACCCAAGAGACGGAGGAGTTCCGCAACAGTTTTTGCAGGTAGAATCAACTTACCCGCATTCGCTTCAGTGACATCCACTTCTTCGCTGATGAGTGCCAAGCGCCTTCCATCAGTAGCGACCAAGGTCAGTTTCCCATCAGAAAAATTGAAATACACGCCGTTCAAGATGTAGCGGTTTTCATCGGTAGATTGACCGTAGGAGACGGACTTCAACATAGAAGCAAGCGTTTCCTGCGAGAGAATGAACTGTCGGTCGTCACTGAAAGTAGGAAGGGGGGGAAACTCTTCCGGGCCTATACCATTGATACGAAAGACGGATCCACCAGATGAGATTTCAGCGCGATGGCTCGATGTTGACTCGACCTCTACATCCAGATTAGGAAGTTCGCGGATGATCGTCGCGAGTTTCCGAACTGGCAATGTGATGCCACCCGCTATTTCAACCTTAGCTTCAATACGACATTGTATGCCCATATCCAAATTGGTGGTGGTCAATGAAATGTACCCTTCGTTCGCCTCGATCAGCACATTGCTGAGTATGGGCATAGTCGCCCGGGTTCCTACGACATTAAGGACTTGCTGCAGTCCACTAGAGAAATGGTCACGGTTGATTTTAAACTTCATGTAGTCGGTCGAACTTTTCTTGGGTTATTAGAACGGTATATATAATAGATAAAATAATTTAAAACAGTATTCTTATTATTATGTCCTGTGAATAAATCAAACAACTATCTAACTGGTTGGTAGGTCAACGTTTGAAGGACAATTCGAATGACGAATAAGACTGTTAATTAGACGAAAGTTATTACGGT
>ERZ887942.1024-NODE-1024-length-20645-cov-6.481593_pt1 | contig 20645 bp, 17 predicted proteins | sample MGYA00521099_ERZ887942 | MGnify/ENA primary metagenome ERZ887942 (study PRJEB32303, sample SAMEA104408605) | aquatic metagenome | biome: Brackish water; feature: Pelagic; material: water | place: Baltic Sea | collected 2014-06-07T06:48:00 | depth 16,251 m ...
AAGAAAAAGCAGAAAGCAAAGTGCTGGGTAATTGAATCGTTCTGAATAGTCAAAACGGTTCGGAATTGAACCTCGTTGAACTTCGACGATACTGCTATCATAGCTCTCCTCTCCAATTGAAATCACAAATCCAACATTTTATAGCAATCGCAGTCTCCGGAGCAGGGTTGTGCTCAGCCGTTGCTCAAGGGCCGAAGCCTCCTGAAAAGCTCGATTTGGCTGCTTTTCCGGGGGAAATTGTGGAAAAAGTCGTGGTTCCGGTTCCGGCTGAGGTTTTTGCGGTCCTGGACAAGTTAGATGAACCCAATTGGACACAGGAAATTCAAATTCCAGAAGAGTCCCGCCTCGAAACCAAAGATCGGGTGAAACTTTCACTCGGATTTGGATCACTCGTCGCTGAAGGCTTTATCGCTGTTCAGGCTCAGGATGTTGCCGAAATCAAAACTATTGGTGAGCAGGCATTGAAACTGGGAAATTCGCTTGGTTTAGGAGATGCGGTACAGGCTCACAGTCTGAGTATTGTTGACGGAGCGGAGAGAGAGGATTGGCGGAGGGTACGCGCTGAGCTCGATCGGACTCAGGCCACAGTACGTGAAACCATGACAAAATTGAGAGATGACGATCTCGGAACCCTTGTAAGTCTCGGAGGCTGGATTCGGGGAACGAGCGCTCTTACGTCTCTCATTTCGGATAACTTCAATCAGGACAAATCTGAGCTGCTCAATCAACCATCCCTTGTTGAGCATTTCATCAAAAGCATCGATTCAATGGACCCATTGAATCTGAAGCACGAAGACGTGGTTCAAATTCGCACCGGATTAGTTGCTTTATTGGTGCTGATTCAAAAGGAAGACGAAAACGATGCGGGGATTTCAGCCGAAGATGTTGCTGCGATGGGCGATATCTGCCGTGAAATTCTGGAGCTCTTTTATTTTGAAAATGACGAAAAGGCGAATGAAGACGGAGGGCAGGGCGCGACTGATGACGAGTAAAATTACATTTTTTACGGATCGTTTTCGTTCCAGTCGAAGCCTTCGGACTTGGGGCGCCAGTTTTTTAATTGTCGGAATTTTAAATTCGACTGTTTTTGCGTTTCTCAATGAAGCGCTATCGATCGCCTTTGAAATTGCGGCTCCCTACGTTGAAAAAGACAAGTTCGCAGTGCGGGAAGATAATTGGTCAGGTGAAATCCCTGCAGGCGAATCCAAATTGATTCGTCACCAGTTATTTCGGGGGAACGAATATTGGTTTTGGCTCGGATCCAGTTTTGAGAATGCCAAGGTCACCGTGGAGATTTTTGATTCCGAGGGAAATCCAGTCGGAGTTGAGACATTTGCAGAAAAAAACAAAGCAGGCGTTCGGTTGTTGCCGCCTAAAACAGCTGTTTATTTCATTCGTATCACAGTTGCTGACGCGAATAGCGCAAAAGGAGAGACTTTAGATTGGGGACTTGTTTACGGCTATCGGTAGGGCATCTTGGTCGCCACTCGAAATATGGCTACCCACACTTTAGAATACGAAAGCCCGCATTTTTTGCAGTCCCTCTTTGCTCACGATTTGAGCCTTCTTGATCTGTTGGGGGAAACCTTTCATGTCTCGCTAACGACGCGGGATGGATGGCTTCGCATGGAAGGTGATGACGATAAAATCGGGGACGTGACTCGAATTTTCTCCGAACTCGAAACAGCTCGCCGAAAAGGCAGCGATATCACTGCCCACACATTTCGATACGCCCTGGAAAATGCGACAGCGGCTGGATCAACCGATGGAGAAACCGCTGAATCGATTGCGGAATTTGCCGAATTCAAACTTCTGGGTTCCTCAACGAAGCCTGCGGTGACACCGCGGACGAAGAATCAGCTGGCGTATCTTCGCGCATTACGGGACCATGACGTGTCTTTTGGAATTGGACCTGCCGGCACCGGGAAAACCTATCTTGCGATGGCCTACGCGCTCGATCTGTTGAAGAAACGCAAGATTGACCGGATCATGCTGACCCGTCCTGCGGTTGAGGCGGGTGAGGCACTGGGATTTCTTCCCGGAGCGTTGGAGGAGAAAGTCCTGCCGTATCTCAGGCCCCTCTATGATGCGCTAAATGATATGGTCGAAACCAGCGAGGCCCAGAAGTTCGCCGAAAAAAATCTCATCGAAATCGCCCCGCTTGCGTACATGCGAGGCCGGACGTTGAATCGCGCCTGTGTTATTTTGGATGAAGCTCAAAATGCCACCCGAGAGCAAATGTTGATGTTTTTGACTCGACTGGGTGAGAATTCGAAATGTATCGTGACGGGCGATCCGTCTCAGATCGATTTACGCCCTGTGAAAAAATCCGGTTTGCTTGAAGCGATGCGTCATTTAAGAAGGGTGGATGGCATCAGTTTCACTGAATTTGATACCCGTGACGTTGTTCGCCACCCAGTCGTTCAACGAATCATCGAGGCATACGATCGGGGAAGAACAGATGAGAACGATGATGGAGGGAAATCGTAGACCTCTGCGGTATTTTCTGAAATAAAATGGCGCAATTTAAAGATTTCACACTACGATGGCGCCTCTTCTCCAAGACTCATTTAGAGTCCAGTCTTCAAACTTTAAAAATTGAATAACGTGAGCAGTCATCTATCAAACGACATTGAGATCGAAGGCGATCTGACCTGTGCTTCCGACCTGATCTTCGACGGTGTAATCAAAGGAAACATCATTTCTAAAGGAAGCCTCACCATCGGTCAAAATGCCACGGTGAACGGAGACCTGAAAGCAGAGCGTGCCGTAATCGAAGGTAACGTTAACGGAAACGGAACTTTTAGTCAGTGCCGTCTCGCTCCTACATCTGAAATCTCCGGTTCGGTTACGACCGTGAGCCTCGAGATGGAAGAAGGCGCATCGCTTGCTGGACAGTGCAAGGTTGGTAAAAAGGCCTAATTGTTTAAGACAGCGTAATTCTACAGAGTCCTGCGCTATCTATTTTTTAAAAAAGCCTCGTTTCCTTTTGGGAGCGGGGCTTTTTTGCGTCCTTTACGAATCAACAGGGTCAGTTCGACGAACAGACCCTGTTGGATCGTTTAAGTCAGCGGTGTGATTTTTTTACTGACTGAAGGCAGTCGTGTTGTTAGGGTGCTGGGTGATGAGTTGGGAAACATACGGACGAAATTACACAAGATGGGTTGCAGGTGTTTTTTGTTTATGGGCAATGGGGGGGCAATTGGTCGCAGCCGATGACTATCGGAAGCCCAATTACGATTCGCTGCCTTTTCCAGAAGGTGGAATCCTGATGGATGAGAGCAAGAAAGCAGGATTTCTCAATGCGTTAGCGGCGATCGCTAGAAATTATGATGACGTATCCAATTCGGATCGGGCACGTGCGGTTGCTTTGGCGCGCCGGGTCGATCCATTGCATAAGCCGTCGTTTATTGCTGACTATCAGCTCGATCGTGGTGTGAAGCCCGAGCCGACTGCTGACTACGAGAGGAAGAAAGACGCGGTTTATGCGGTTTATAAAACGTCATTGGATTTTTCGAGAGCACCTGACAAAAAAGCGAAAGAGTATTCCGGATATTTGATCGATTTGTTGATTGGGGTGGAACCTCAGGACACAAACTACCCAGCCTTGATGGGTGAATATGAAAAGGAGTTCCCCTCAGTGAGTTGGGAGTCCATCGTTTCTATCGAAGGTGACTCACTCGCTCCGCCTCCGGTTTCTCTGGGTGGACCCGGCCATCAGTTCGCGTTTCTTTCTACGGATGGGATTTTAAAAATTCAGTCAAACAGCAAGTCCGGGGGAGCAAGTGGATTGCAGTTTCCTGGAAAGAATCCGGTGGAAACAGGGATTTTTAGATCAGCTTTTCGGGAAGGGGTGAAATATCTCGGGCAGAAAAAATCAGGCATCACCCGAGGGTGGACGGTTTCATTCAAAGCTGATGGAGAATTTAAGGACGAGTTTTTGGAAGAGCAGGGACCCGCTGCGGCGTTGGGGAGCGTATTGTCGCTTCAAGCGCTTGTTGAAAACGTTGAATTTGATCCTGCTGTGGCGTTTGCAGGGGATGTGAATGCCGATGGATCAATTCAACCCATTCATGACATTCGTGATCGACTGAATTCGATTGGGAAATCAGAGATCAAAATTATAGGTATCCCAATGGCTGACGCCGGTTCTCTTGGGGATATCCTCATTCTAAACGGGCCGAAGGTTTTTGCAGAACGTCAGATTTTCGGGGTGCGTTCGATGAAAGAAGCTTCCGAATTGTCCCGCCCATTTTCAAGTCGTGCTCAAGATCTCCAGGCGGCGACGGATAAATTTTCTGAGATTCAGGAAGTGCTATTGAAGCCCGGTGGGATGAAACATTTGACGAATAGTCATGTGCTGAAACGTTTGCAGGAGGTGACTCAGCTGGCACCTAATCATCTTTCAGCAAAAATGTTGGCTTTCAAGGGGCTTCAACGAGCACCGGGAAAACTGACGTTGGGAGCTTCTCTCGAGTTAGTAATGGAGCCGCTTAAATCGATGACTAGCGGAGATGATGAGAAAATGAAAATAACAAGTGCTGGCTTGGATCCTGAAGCTGTTCTCCGATTGCAGCGTTATGCAAAGGGAATTGACGGACGTTTGAAGAAACTGAGCAGTGCGGTGGTCAACCTTTCGAATGCAGGTCGAGTTGGTTCAGATAAATTTACAGCTCAGGAAATTGCGACCACTCGGTTGAAGGATGAATTGGCCGCTGTGGGACGGAATATTGATGTGCGAGAGGAGATGATGCGATGAAAAAATGGGTGTTATTTCTTGGGTTTTTGAACTGTGCCATCACCTTTGGTCAGGAAGTTCCGGCTCCTATTGAGTTTGAGGAAGCGTCTCTTGCAAAAATTCCGACTCAACTTCGGGCAGAGATCGCCTCAGCGCTTCAGGCCGTTCTTCAGAAGGAAGATGTTCCTCAGAAAGTGAAGGCGCTGGCTCAGCAACTTTATTTCGGGAAAGATGCGCTGGATGAGACTGAAATAAGTGCAGCAAGGCTGGCTCTTGGTGAAGCTGTGTTCTCATGTGAGATCCAGTCACTTGCCACGAAAATTCCTGATGATGCTCCGGAGGTGGCGGCTCATTTGCTCAGTTTGGCCTTGGCATTAAATCCCGATAATTTGAATTTGGCTTACGAACTCGAGACGATCAAAATTCAAAAAAATGTAAAGTTGAGATGGGCGATTACTGAAAAAAAAGAACCACCGAGCTTGATGGTTACCGCGGCAACTTCGATCCAAGGGCTCGAGAGAACACAATCATTGATCAAAGGATTATTGGTGCAACAACTCGCCGGAAGTCAGTTTGCGGGATCTGCGTCACAGATGAACGCCACGGCAATTTCATCACCCAACAAAGGCGAATGGCTAATAGGTTTCAATCAGCCGGTAGGAGAAATGATGTCAGGCGCCCTTGGTCGGGTTGATAAGTTTTTGGGAAAACGCCATGAACTTCCAAATGGGGCGCGAGTCGAAATCAGTTTTGAAGAGCAGTATGTCCCGAAAGACGGCCCATCAGCTGCGGTTGCTTGCACCTTGCTTTTGGAATCACTGATTACGGGTGCCGAATACGATTCCGCATTCGCCGTTACCGGGGATATGGATGAAGAAGGTGTAGTGGGGCCTGTGGGAGGGATTGATGGAAAAATTCGCGGTGCCGCGAAGCGAAGCTGCAAAGTGATCGCGATTCCTGCAAAAAACAAACAGGTCATCAGCGACCTACTAATCATGGAAGGGCCGCTTTCGATTTCAAAAATTCAGATTTTTACGATTGCGACGTATGATCAGGCGCTGAAGATTGCTCTCTCGCCAGAGTCCCGAGATGAAAAATTGAAACAAGCGCTTTCGGAATTTGGAGAGATTCAGTCAGTTTTAAAAAAGCCAAACGGAGCCAATTTTCTTCGTAATGCTCAGGTTCAGAAAAAGTTGCGTAATATCATTGCTTTGGCTCCAAACCATTTGTCGGCCCGTTTACTTTTGCTGAAAGGGCTGGGGAAAGAACCAACTCAACTTTCGCTCGCGGGGTCGCTTTTGACAATCGATCGGGCGGCTGCACCTTTAATTAGAGCTTTGGAGCAAGGAAAATTCGAGAATAACGATGATCTGTCAGGTGATGAGTATGCGGATGCGATTTCCAAAATTAAACGAGTTCGCGCACAACTCGATTCCCGCACTCACCTTTGTGCAGATGCAATCGTGGATTACTCCGTGTTCATCAGGGAATGGGTGAATGACCGGCCAAGTTCGCGGAATAAGCAAATTGAACTCGTTGGAAATATCAAAAAATCCGGAGATAGAGTCGGAGGGGAATACGATAAATTGCACAAACGCCCAGACGTTAGGGAAGAACTGGAGATTGAAGATCCGGAATAGCTCAGTTGCCCTGCATTTGAATAAGCCGGGGGGAATCAAGGCTTTTCGGCAACACGTGAGTCGCTAAGACAACTCCTGCTCCCCGGTTTTTTTCCCTCAGAATGGCTTCGCAAACGCGATCGGTAGATTCATCATCGAGGGCTGCAAACGGTTCATCCATTAAGAGGAATGGGCGGCCTGAGACAAGCGCACGGCACAGAGCCAATCGATACTGTTGACCCACGCTCAGGTTTCGGCCTCGGTCGGCGAGGATTTCGTCCAGTCCACCGACATTCCGTCCTTTGATTACGGTCGCTAGATCAACTTCCTCAAGTGCCTGCCACACTTTTTCGTCCGTCGCGTCGGGATTCCCGAGTGTGATGTTGTCGCGAATGGTGCCAACAAAAAGGTAGGGTTGTTGCTCAACAAAAGCGGAGATAAGAGGGGAGGCTTGTTTGAAGCACAAATCGGAACCGTCTTTCAGACCGAGGTTAAAGTCTCCCGAAGAGGCCGAACGCAACCCTGCTACAGATTCAAGTAAGGTTGATTTTCCACAGCCAGAAGGCCCCATGAGGGCGACGATTTCGCCGGACTGAATTTCGAAATCAAAGTTGTCGATGATGGGTTTCTCGTTGTCGAAGCCCAGCGTCAATCCAGATACGGTTAAAGATTGAACCTTCGGTATTTGGGATTCGAATATTTCTCCAAATACTGTGTTCGAATCAGCAACGTGGTTTTTTTCGTCGTATAATACGGACGCGAGCCGCCCGCCTTCGATGAAAAAGCGATTCCAATCATAAGCTGAAGCAACAAGCTCTTTGGCCGACCCGAGAAAAACGTTGATAAAAAACGGATACACGAGGGCGTCAGTGACCGTGAGCTGTCCTCCTTTTATTTGAAACGCTACGAGGGATAAGATGGCGGTGATAACCAACTGGCCACTTGTTTCATTGAGTCCCATAAGCGCCGCCATTGACTTGATGATGCGCATTCCGGTTTTGAAAAGTAGGTCCAGCTGAACATTGATTCGCTGAAACGTGAACTTCTCGCCGCCGTAACTTCGAATGGTTCGCACGCCTTCAAAGGTTTCAATCACCGATTGAAACACGTCGCCTTCGATTTCGCGGGCTTCAGAAAGTGTCGCAGCCATCCGTCGTTGAACGAATAGATTGATCAGCGCGAGTGCCACCGCCGCAAAAATAGGAATGAGAGCAACGGTTCCGCTGTAGAAAAAGAACAACGCAGCGGAGCCAATTAGCATCGTGAAATTCTGAATCTGATCCGGGATCGACATCGTCAGAAATTCCTCTGCGTTGTGAAGATCGCCGGACATTCGCATCATCCAATCTCCCCGGCCGGACGAATCGAGTTTCTCAATTCGCGTTCGGTTCAAGGCGTGAACCGCGCCCCGTCGCAAATCGTTGCTTACGGTTAAGCGAAGCCATTCCCGGAGAACACCGGTCAGAAAAATAGCAACCCAAAGGCAGGCGGCAATGGCGACTCCAAACAGAACCAGAGACTTTATGAATTCTTCGGCGTTGGCTTCGGAAACAGTTTCGGCCCCCTCGGTGAAAAATTGCAACAACCGTGGAGGAAGCAAAAAGATTGAGGACAGTAGCACGCTCGCTGGAATCCAGAGTTTGTATTTCCAACCCAACCGTTTGGTGACCTCTCGAATTAAGCGAAAGCCGTAGCGTCGCCCGAGAGAAAGGTCGGGTGGAATTTGAGAGTTGGGAGCTGAATCCATAATCAGAGGAGGGCGAATGCCTGCCATTCTAGAGAGACGAACTTCAAACGAATTTATGAAAATGAGTGAGTTGCAAGAGAATGAAATCGTTTTTCGAAAAATTTTCTAAAAATCTGAATAAGCAAAACAACCGGTTCGTCTCTCTCATACACCACAACTGGTCGCCCCATTATGACAGAAACACTTTCACCACCGGAAATCGCAACCCCGCTCGCAATTCCCGCGACGCCTACAGAAGTCGAACAGCTTTTTCTTTCGCTGCTTGTGATTCAGCCCAGCCCGTTCTGCAATATCAATTGCGACTACTGCTACCTCCCTGACCGGACGAATACCCACCGGATGGATTTCGACGTGTTGCAAAAAACCTTGGAACGCGTTTTTGAAAGCGGGCTCGTGGGTGCTCCCTTTACATTGCTCTGGCACGCCGGTGAACCTCTTGCTGTACCTTTGAAATGGTACCAAACCGCTTTTGAGCTTATCGGAAAATTTCCCGGCACGAAAGAGTTCGTCGAACACAATTTCCAGACCAATGGAACGCTGGTGAATGACGCCTGGTGCGATTTCATCAACGAAAACAAAATTGTCGTTGGTGTCAGTATCGACGGTCCCGAGTTCATTCACGATCATCATCGCAAGACCCGTAAAGGCGAGGGCTCTCATGCAAAGGCGATGCGGGGCTACAAAAAGCTCAAGGATGCCGGATGTAACCCAGGTGTGGTCAGCGTGATTTCTGACATCGCAGTTGATCACCCGGATGAGATTTACGACTTTTTCATCGAAAACGACATCGACGCCGTTGGCTTCAACATCGAAGAAATCGAAGGAGCGAATGAAACCAGTTCGCTGGGCCGCCCCGTCGATGGTGATGAACGCATGCGCGCATTTCTTACCCAATTTTACCTTCGGAATAAAGCGGATGGATTTCCGATTCGCGTTCGGGAATTCGAAACGGCGAGGACCAACATCCTGAACCCGTTCGATTTCCAAACTCCCTGGGGAAGTTATTACAACTCAGAGGTCGATCCGCTCGGTATGGTAAACGTCGATTGTTACGGAAATTTTTCGACCTTCTCACCTGAGTTGCTTGGTCAGCCCACCGAAAAATACGGAACGTTCAACTTTGGAAATGTGATCAAACAAGGGCTTTTCGAGGCCACTGTGAACCCCGCGTTTCAGAAGGTCCTCGAAGACATCGAGGCCGGAAATAAGAAGTGCGCCGAGACCTGCCCCTTTTGGAAAGGCTGCGGTGGAGCGTCACCTTCGAACAAATATTACGAAAACGGAACGTTCGATTCCACCGAAACATCGAACTGCCGATCCACCGTGCAAATCCCGATGCAGATCGTCCTGGATGATCTCGGCAAAACCATGGCGGACATCGCGTAAAACATTTTTTAACCAACCCAATTTCTGGCGAATCGGACCTGCTCCCACCGTGCTGCCGAATAACCCAAACCAAACTAATACAATGGCAATCCTAAGAAGTACAGATGGTAAGTTCTACGAAGTTGCAGACGAGCAGTTGCAAGACAAGCTCATCGCAGGCGAAGAACTGAAATCAAAACTCAGCGGCGCGGCTACCGGCCAGGCCCCTGAAGTGAAAAAAGACGAAGAAGTGACAGCGCACGGCTATTGCTGGCGTCGGAACTGCTTCCACAACTGCTGGAGTCGCAATTGCTTCCGCAATTGCCACCGGCACTAAGTCGTAATTTCCCAACCGCTCGCCTCTCCGCCCAAAGAGCGCAGGGGCGGCGGTTTTGGGGATTTCGAACCAACCTCATTGAGTCGATGATCCAACCCTGTTGGATCGAAAGCTTGAAATGAACAAACCCTATCCGATCGTCACATAAACCCTGTTCGATCGGATTTTTTCTTCTACGACAATGAGCGCTCCCAACCTCGAATCACCTTCTCCAAATCATCATCAAAATCCTTACGGCGTAGGATTGGCCTATCGCTATTCGTGCCACAATGATTATTTGAAGTATGAAGGTGAGATCGATTTGATGGAGGTTTCAACTGAGGATTACATCGTCCGGGAACGTAGAATGCATCGCGATCCGGATGAATTGCTTATAAAGGATGCGCTGAACCGCTGGCCCACCGTTGTCCACGGGATTTCACTATCGATCGGCACCGTTGCCGAATTGAATCCGCATTACATTTCGGGCACTCGGGATTTTATTAAACGCCACGATCTGAATATTTTTAGCGAGCACCTCGCTTTTCACAGTGTCGACGGGAAAGACCTGACGATGTTTCTCTGCATGCCTTTCGAAGAGATCGCAGTCCAGTGGATAAAGCAAAATTATTACGCGGTCCGTCGTGAGCTGGGGCGGCCTTTTGCTTTGGAGAACGTGACTTATTTTTTTCCGGCACCACATTCTTCGTTGAGTGAAGCCGATTTTTTACGTCGGATCACAGAGGAAACGGACTGCACGCTGCTTCTGGATATTACCAATGTTTTCAACAACGCGATGAATCATGGCTATGATCCATATGAATTTTTGGATCGATTGCCACTCGAACGAGTTTCGCAGATGCACCTCGCAGGTGGTTTTAAAGGTGAGGATGGAAAGTGGGAAGATAGTCACAGTCATCCAGTGATGGGCGAGGTGTGGCCGCTTTATGAAGAGGTGTTGAAGCGTTCACCTGCTGAAGTCGTTGTGATAGAGCGGGATAGCCGTTTTAATTCTTTTTCAGAAGTTCATACTGATTTGAAAAAAGCTCGCGATCTTTTTTATCGTCATCGACCTGAAAAGCGCCCAGCCGAAGATTTGATGCCGGCTTTTGAGTCCCCGACTGTGGCGGAAAATAGTGATCCTGAGCCGCTCGCATCTAAATTTGCGGGATTACGGGGCTATCAGCGATCGCTGATGGGCCGAATCACGGACACTGAATTTCGAACTCAGTTTCGAGCAGATCCTCCCATAGCTTTAGAACAGTTTGAACTTACGGATGCCAAATGGGTTGATAGCATCTCAGACATCGATCCTGATGATATCCATAAGCTTCAGTCAGCGTGGGAATACATTCACGAGGAAGACAAAGAAGTCGCTCAGGATTACGAACAAAACGAATGGGCAGTCTGGGCGGAAGAAATTGAAGCTTCAGGCGAAGCAATCTGAAAAATCGAAGCGAAAATTTGCTTGCTTATCGATTCGATCTGGGCACATTGCGACTCGATTTTCCCGCAAGGGAACAACGAATGTGCACGCACCCATAGCTCAACTGGATAGAGCACCTGATTACGGATCAGGAGGTTTGGGGTTCGAATCCCTATGGGTGTACCACTTTTTTCACCGTCGTGGAAGTGGAGTCACCGTCCGAACTTTCGGAGCCAGTCTGAACTGGAGTTCTTGTAGGCTGTGGGTGGTAATTCGGAACAGGGACGGTTTTAGCGTTTGATTTCTTGAGCGGAGATTTTTTAGCGATTGAGCCTCCCGCATCTCCAATAGTTTTCCCAAGTTTGTTAAAAATTCCGTCAGGAGCATTCACGTTCGAATATTCCTGAGTTCCAGGACGATGCCATACGCTGCGAAGGGTTTCGCCAGTGATTGCTGAAAGATATTGGACCCCAACAGTATTTTGCTGTTGGTCAATCAGGTTGATGACCCACACGGGCTCTTTTCGGAGGTCGCGGCAACGAAGTTGGTAATGCACGCTGTCGAATCCAACTCCAGCTCGTCGGGCGTTCTCGTTTGCAATTGCAAATGCTTGTGGGGAATCGATTCGCAGATTTCCCAGAGGGATGACGATTGAAGGCAGATCTTCGTCAGGACGACGGCTAAAATGACGCTCGCCAACGATTTTACCGGCTTGCATGGCATACTCATTAAGCAAATTCGGCACGCGTGTATCAACCGCTAGAAGCCTCCACTGTTGAGGTTGGTCCTGGCCGTAAAAGCCGGCAACACCCACGATAGTTGAAACGACTTGCCTTCCGCGAAGGACTTTAAGTGCCTGAAGTACTTTAAGTGCCTAATTTGCAGTCGCTTGCGCCGGGGGTTCAGGGAGTGCGGTGGCACCACGTGGAATTCCAAAAGAAACAATGGCGCAGAGTAAAAATAAGATTGGTGAAGAATGAATTTTCATGGCGCTGAATCATTTGTTCTGACTCTTTAACACTCATGAAATATCGGTTTTTTTAAAATACCATCAAATTTATTTTACGGATTTATGAAATTTTTAAAAAACCTTATCAAATTGGCTTTAAGTTTTCACGTAAAAGCTTCGCTCTATGAGCGTCAGGAAGTTACAAAAACAGGTGGAAGTCGCCTGCTATGGTAAATTGAGTCAATCAATCCCGGTAATCGACGCCGCGCCAGAACCGGCTAGCTTGGATGTCATTGTCAGGATTACCCTTGGGAAGGTCTGATTTGCGAAGTTTTTCAACATGCCCGTCGAGAAATGCAGCGACCGCAAACTTGTCACGCCACCGCTTTTCGATTGTGTCTTCGATTAAGGAAAGGTCGTCAGCCATGATTACATTTTTCTCAATACAGTCGATGTATAGCAATGCATTTGGGGAATGAATCAGCTGTGCGAGAGATTTCTCAGTGAGCCACGGATCCCCTCCGCTCTTGAGGTCGTCATAGATCCGATCGTATTGAAGGTTGGCGTTCATTGCATACGAGTGGCGATAATAGTTGTCAGAATCTTCGATCCTGTTTCCATCTTCATCAAAGGAGCGTCCTCTCATAGATGATGAGCGTTTGCTTTCAAAGAACGAGGTTTTGATGTGTCCCCCTTTTAGCTGTCCGCTGTACTTAAACGACTTCTCAGCCATTTCCTGCTGAGGTCCTCCACCGTCTTTCTCCACATAGACTGCTGCGAAAACAACGCCATCGAGCCAAAGTCCAGTATCCGTTTCCTGAAAATTCCAGTATTTAGGCAAGAATTCCTCATCTCTGGGATCGCCTCCGGGATAAATCGGCGATGGGAGCTTGTCGTTATTTTCAGCAGACCAAGTGATTGTTGCCGTCGCGATTTGCTTAAGATTGGAAACGGACTCGGCAGATTGGGCGGAGACTTTAACAAGGCGGTAGGCCGGAAACGATAGCGATACCAGCAATGCGAGTATGACAACGACTACCAGTATTTCAACCATGGTGAATGCTGCACTTTTTTTCTTCCCTGAACGTGTTTTCATACTTGTTAAATTCCGTTAAAATTTCACTAATCTGCCCGAAACAATGTTTTACAAAGTAAAGACTACTCAATTGGAACCAAAATCGTCAAGATTTTTTTCTGGGTCCTAAATTCGATTGCCAAATCTGCAGTATCACTGCAAAATCGGGGAGTTTTATGATCAGTTCTAAATTTCTCCGTTTTATTGTTGGATTCGCTTCTCTGATTGCGTCTTTTTCCGTCGCAGCAGATAAGCCGAACGTCGTTTTTGTCATCACAGACGATCAGGGTTATGGCGACCTTTCGATTCACGGGAACCCTTCCTTAAAGACTCCGAATCTGGATGCGCTTGCGAAGGATTCCGTTCGTCTTCAGGACTATCACGTGGCTCCGACATGCTCTCCGTCACGCAGTGCTATTTTGACCGGTCATTGGACGGATCGAACGGGAGTATGGCACACGATTAACGGGCGGTCGATGCTTCGCCAAAATGAAGTCACTCTCGGACAAATTTTCAAAGATGGTGGATATGCGACTGGGATGTTCGGAAAATGGCACCTGGGAGACAATTACCCGTTTCGTCCCGAAGATCGGGGATTTACCGAAGTGCTTCGCCATGGCGGTGGGGGGGTCGGCCAAACTCCGGATTTCTGGGACAATGCTTATTTTCACGACACGTATTTCCATAACAAGAAACCCGAAAAGACCGAAGGTTTCTGCACGGATGTTTATTTTGAATACGCAAAAAAATTCATCGAGACGCAAGTCGCTGCTGATAAACCGTTCCTTGCCTACATTTCGACGAATGCGCCGCACAGCCCGAATCATGCGCCGCCGGAATTCGCCGCGCCGTATCTGGATGATTTCTCAGTTGCTGTAGCCAACTTTTTTGGAATGGTCGCGAACATCGATCACAATGTCGGCGAAATGCGCCAATGGCTTTCCGAAAAAGGCCTCGCGGAAAACACGATTTTCATCTTCACCACGGACAATGGAACGGCTGGTGGTCGGACGGTTTTTGATGGTGGAATGCGAGGGGCAAAAGGAAGTGAATACGACGGAGGTCATCGCGTTCCGTTTTTTATTCATTGGCCAAATGGCAACATGAAAGGTGGCCGACTCGTTGAGGAGATTACCGGTCACGTCGATGTGGTTCCAACACTGATTGATTTGTGCGATGTGCCGGCACCAAAAGGGGTAGTATTTGACGGCACTTCCATCCGGCCGCTTTTGGATGATAAAGTTGATGCTGATTGGCCGGATCGAATTTTGGTGACCGATTCTCAGCGCGTAAAAGATCCAATTAAATGGCGCAAATCATCCGTGATGACAAGCCAGTGGCGTTTGGTCAGCGATAGCGTGAAAGGAAAGCCCAGACACGAGCTTTATGATATTAAAGCCGACCCGAAGCAGGCGAAAAACGTCATTGCTGAAAATCCGGAAGCGGCAAAACGACTCAAAAAATTCTACAATGATTGGTGGTCTGAAATTGAGCCAACCTTCGGATCGCCCGCGCGGATTATTCTTGGGAATCTGGCGGAAAATCCAACTCGATTAACAAGTCATGACTGGATTACGGAGGGCTCAACGCCGTGGAATCAGGCGCATATTCGTGGTGCTGACAACAAGCCTCAAAATCGTGGCTTCTGGTATTTGGAAGTCGAGACTAGCGGTGATTACGAAATTGAGCTTCGTCGCTGGCCCAATGAAGGATCCGTTGCCAAAGTCGGGATTTCTGAAGAAATCCCCCCCGGCGCGAAAGTTCCCGGCGGCCCTTCCTTCCGTGGACGTCCCGGAAAGTCTGTTCCAGCCAAAACCGCAAAACTCAAAATGGCGGGTCAAACGCTTGAGGCTGCGGTGCCTGAAGGGGCTGCTTCGGTGAAGTTTTCGTTGAAACTTGAGAAGGGGCCTGCGGAACTTGAAGCGACCTTTCATGGCGAAAACGGTGAGATCACGGGCGCATACTACGCGTATGTGAAAAAGCTGTGACGGGTAAGTTAGATGTTCGATTTTCCCAGTGATTACCTGCTTTTTAAAAAGGGTTCAGACCTTGGAGAATATTTTACCATTGATGAGCTCTCGAAATTCGATGACGCAACTTCGGTTCGATACTTCGATTCCTTTAATGGCAATATTAAATCAGTGAATTGATCCCTCGTCACCTAAAGCGCAAGCCGTTCACCATCGGGCGGAATGATGACTTCAAAATCGTCGTCTGCGAGTTCTTCTGCGAACCACTGCCGTGCTGGGGTATCGCCGTGAACCAACAAAACCTTCGAGGGATTCACGCGTCGAATGTAATCAAGGATTTGATTTCGCGGTGAATGGCCGGAGAAATCAAAGCGCTCGACTTTGCATTTCAACTGAATTTTCTTGCCTTCCAAAACAATGATGTCGCCATCTTCCGAAGCCTGAATTTTCCCAGCTGGAGAATCCGGATCGCAATAGCCGACAAACAACACCGCATTTTTGGAGCTTGGGAGAATGTATTTCGCAAAAACGTGAGACACGGTGTGCTCCGACATCATTCCCGACGAATAGAGATAAATGTGCCCTGGTCGAGCTCCTGGAATTTGTTTTCCACGTTCCAGCGGACGCAGCGTTGGCAAATCTTCCAGCAGCTCCATGTCTGAATGTCGACGCGGCCATTCATCTCCGATCTTATCAGTCAGCATCGTCATCTTTGTTGAGAGGCCTCCGATGTGAATTGGCGTGTCGCGCGGAATTACTCCTTCTCCCATCAGCTCGTGCAACATCAATAGGGTTTCCTGCGTTTTTCCAAGAGCGAAGACGGGGATCAAAGCCGAGCCACCACGGTCGAATGCTCCAGCGATAGTTTCTCCCAGCCGTAACTTTTCCTTCTCACGGGTGTAGTCAGGATCGCGTTCCTGGGCGCCGCGCGTGGTCTCGACGATTAGGGTATCGATGCCTTCTTCAGGAAGTTTGGCTCCCACAGACAGCGTTTGATCTTCAAAATGAATGTCGCCGGTGTAAAAAATGTTGTGGTCGCGATACGAAATTGAAATTCCAACCGCGCCGAGGACGTGGCCAGCAGGGTGAAATTCACACGTCACTGGCGATTCGGCATGTGATGGATCGATCCGAAAACGTTGCCCAATTGTCCGTCGATTCCACGAACGAGAGAATTCATCAATCTCCCGATGGCTGAAGAGAGGGTATTCCTCAACGCCTAGTTCGAGGCGTTGCGATTTCATGACGTTTACCGAATTGTGAAGCAGGGCTTTTCCGACGAGGAACGTCGGTTTTGACATCACCACCATCGCTTCCTTATGAGCTCGAAACAGAAAGGGCAATCCGCCAATGTGATCAAGATGGGCATGCGAAATCAGAATCGAATCGATCGAATCCGGTTCCAATCCACGAATGTCAGGAAGGGTTGTGTAGCCCGCTTTTTTCGGATGGATTCCACAATCCAAAATGATGCGCGTGCCACCCAAATCGAGCAAGTAGGCGTGGGAGCCGATATCGTCGGCATGGGTGAGGCTTGTGAAATACATTCGGATTTGTCGACTCAGAAAATTCGGATTTTACGATCCAGTAGGGTTGGTTCATCGAACAGACCCTATTGCTTCGTGGGGCCGTTTCGAATAGACAGGGTTGACTCGTACAATGGTGCCACAACTGATTCTTTTATCCGCATTAATTGTGCCCCGCAGCTCCTTTTTGCTTGGCTCTGGCTTCAGCGAAAAAATGCTTCAACAACATGGCGCTTTCATCGCCGAGAACGCCTTCGGTAATCTCAGCGTGATGATTCAACGTTGGTTGTTGCAGCAAATTCAGCAGCCCACCACACGCCCCGCCTTTGGCGTCGCCGCATCCAAAAATGACCCGTCGAATTCGGCAATGAACAATTGCGCCGGCACACATCGGGCAGGGCTCTTTGGTAACGTAAAGGTCGCAATCGGTCAGCCGCCAATCACCCATCGCAGATTGAGCCTGGGTCAGCGCAAGCATTTCCGCATGAGCCGTCGCGTCTTTGAGGGTTTCCACCTGATTGCTGGCTCGGGCGATAATCGAACCATTGTGGACGATGACCGCGCCAATGGGAACTTCTTCGGCAAGATACGCATGTTGAGCTTGGCGCAGAGCCTGGGACATCATGAATTGATCGCTGTGAAGATCAATGATGGGGCTGTCGATATCGTCGTCTTGTGGAATTTCGGTCATATTCGGTTGGCGAAAGTCAGAATCGAAAGATAGTGGTGGGAAATATGAATGACTGCAACCGACGAATTATTGCCCCGTCAATGCTGGCGGCGGATTGGTCCCGAATTGGTGAAGAAGTGCAGCGTGCCAAAGATGATGGCGCGGACTGGATTCATCTGGATGTGATGGATGGCCACTTTGTGGAAAACATTTCGTTCGGCCCGCAGTACGTCGAAGCGGTTCGCGGCTGCACGGACATGCATCTCGATGTGCATTTGATGATCACGCATCCCGACAAGTATCTCGTAGAATTTGTGAAAGCTGGTGCTGACCGAATTACAGTTCACGTGGAGGCTGAACATGATATTGCAGACACGCTTAAAAAAATCAGGGAAGCAGGCTGCGGGTGTGGTTTGGCCTTGAATCCAGCGACTGATTTCGCTGACGTGGAGCCTTATTTGGATCAAATTGATCTGTTGTTAGTGATGACGGTGGTTCCCGGTTTTGGAGGGCAATTCTTTATGGAAAAAGAAACCATGCCGAAAGTCGCGGCGGGCAAAGCGTGGAGGGAAGAGCACGGATTAAATTACCATATCGAAGTCGATGGCGGGATCGATTTGAATACGGTTGAAATTGCGGCGGCCCATGGTGCGAATGTGATGGTTGCGGGAACGTCGCTCTTCCGCGCCGAAGGCATGGCGGGATCAATCCAGAAGATGCGCGGCTGAAATTTGAAGTGATGCCAAGCAAACGAGACAGAGGCCGTGAGCCAGTTTATTCAGTGACAGAGGTCACCCGCGCGATTAAAAAGACGCTCGAGGGTGGTTTCACTGGCGTGTGGATTGAAGGCGAGGTCAGCAATCATCGGTGCCCTGCATCGGGACACCATTATTTCACCCTGAAAGATTCGGGGGCCCAAATCGCGTGCGTGTTGTTTCGCGGGCAGGCTCAGTTCAATCAAGTTGCGCTTTCGGATGGACTTCAGGTTCAGATTTCAGGCGACGTTTCGGTTTATGAAAATCGAGGACAATATCAGCTCATCGCAAAGTGGGTTCAGCCAAAAGGACTGGGTGCGTTGCAGGCAAAATTCGAAGCGCTCAAAGCAAAGCTGAATGCCGAGCGGCTCTTTGATTCGGAAACCAAAATTGCGATTCCCCGGTTTCCGAAAACTATCGCGGTGGTGACGTCACCGACAGGTGCTGCGATTCAGGATATTTTAAACGTGATCAATCGTCGCGCGCCGTGGGTTCGTGTTTTGGTGATGCCGGTCGCGGTTCAAGGGCAGGGATCTGAACGCGAGATTGAAACGGCGATTCGATGGTTGTCAAAGCGACCAAAATCGCTTCCTGAAATCGATACCCTGATCGTCGCGCGGGGCGGTGGGAGCCTGGAGGATTTGTGGTCTTTTAATGATGAAGGTGTGGCTCGTGCAATTTACGAATGCCCAATCCCGGTGATTTCCGGCGTCGGCCACGAAATTGATTTTACGATTGCTGATTTTGTTGCAGATCGGCGCGAGCCGACTCCAAGTGCGGCGGCTGAATTTGCGGTTCCTGACGGTGAAGCGCTCAAAAACACGCTGCGAGTTTTTGAGCAATCTCTTGAATCTGGAGTCGCCAACGCAATGCATCAGCTTGAGCAAACGCTCGACATGACGCAGCAGGTTTTGGACGGCAGTGAGTTGGACAATTTTCTGGAAAATCGTAAACTCGCCATTGCGCATCTCATTGAACAGTTCGACGCAGCGGCATCTGAGAGATTATTCGAATATCGCGAAGAAGTCAGTCAGTGGACTGGAAGCGTAGACGCTTTAAATCCGGAGAAAGAAATTTCGTATTTTGAAAAGGATCTCGAGAGGCTGGAGTCGGAATTGGATTCTGTAACTTTGATGGCCCTCGATCATCAGGCGGATTATCTCGAAAACCAATGGGCACTCTTGGAATCAATCAGCCCGCAGGCGGTAATGAAACGGGGATTCTCCATGACTCTAAATCAGGATGGCAGCGAAATTGCCTCACCTAAAGCTCTGCAAAAAGGTGATCGATTGCGGACCGTTTTCTTTGAAGAAGAGGTTGAGAGCGTGGTCGATAAATAAAAAAAGCCCGAAGCGAAACGCTCCGGGCTTTTCGAGAATCGGAATGCGATTCAGAGTTTTTTCTTAGTCAGGGAGCAAAACATTGTCCTGAGGAACGGAAAGCATTCCGCCTCCTTCAGCGTCTTCGCCTGCAGCGCGTTCTTCGAAGATGTTCTTCATTTTGCCGTCTCTAGATTCCACGGTTGCGCCTGGGTCACCACTCGAAAGCGGAAGCTCAATCACATGACCACCAACAAAACCGACAACGGCTTTTTTAGACCGCAACCAAGGGTGATACTCACCGTATTCTCCCGGTCCATCCATTTCACCATCTGCGATCAGTGGCGAACTACTGTGGGAAACAGTGTGCTGTCCGACGACGAATGCGAATGCGCACTCTTCCGGCTCTATTTCACCGCCTTCGGTAGGAGAGCGCTGTTTTTCAGGGTCGAGAGTTTTGATCCAGAAAATCGACTTGTTGTCGATGTAACTCGGATAAAGCTCGTTGAAGATTTCAACCGATGTGGTGGCAGAAGCCTCTTCACCGCCTTCACTTTCTTCCTCGTCTTCAAGACCGATTGGGAAAGATCCCTCGTTGTCAGCAGCATAGATGTTACACCCCAAGAGAATTTGGCGCTGATTGTTGATGTCCTTCGTCCGATATGCCCGCTCGCGCACGCCCTGAACACCAGGAACAACGAAGCTGGAGAGAATTGCGATAATCGTGATCACCACGAGCAATTCGATCAGGGTGAAGCCCTGATTAGATTTTCTTAAGTTTTGTATTTTCATTCTTAATCAGTATTATTATTATTATTTATGCCGCCTTTCGACGAATGACTGCGTGTTAGACGGGCAATATGTCCATCCGGCGTATTTACATTGCCATTTTTGAGAAAAAAGATCAAGACAATCTCAAAAATATTATTTCAGGCTGAAAATCACCCCAGATTCAACCGGAACATGACCGTCGCCAACGATGGCAGCTGCATGTTGATCGAATTTTCCCGACCATTCCATTCGATCGGCTCGGAATTTGCGCCACCGGAACTGCCAATATTCGATCCGCCGTAGATCTCGGCATCACTGTTGAAAATTTCTTCGTAGTGGCCCGCGGCTGGAACACCGATTCGGTGATCTGTGCGCGGCACGGGAGTCGCATTGATGATA
>ERZ887942.1027-NODE-1027-length-20604-cov-5.237968_pt1 | contig 20604 bp, 10 predicted proteins | sample MGYA00521099_ERZ887942 | MGnify/ENA primary metagenome ERZ887942 (study PRJEB32303, sample SAMEA104408605) | aquatic metagenome | biome: Brackish water; feature: Pelagic; material: water | place: Baltic Sea | collected 2014-06-07T06:48:00 | depth 16,251 m ...
CGGTCTATCAAATCGAGCAGGTGTCGCTTCTCGTGAAGCTACATCTTCTTATGGCAGATATTGCGTTTCGTCGCGACATTACTGATTCCGAATTGCTAGTCAATTTTAGTCGTCAAATCGGATCGCCGGATGTCCTACGAATGTTATATACGCTGACGATTGCGGATGTCACTGCCGTTGGTCCCGGAACGTGGAGCAGTTGGAAAGCGAACCTGTTAACAGAACTCTTTGATCGTTGTTTAGTGATCTTGAGTGGAAAGCGTTACGTTTATGATGAGCAAGCACGAATCCAGGAAACCCGTGTTCAGGTTGCAAAATGCCTTGGTGAACGCGGCGGGGACTCTAAGAGTCTAGACTGGGTGAGCATGCAGCTAGCAGGATTCTCCGCATATTATCTCACATGTACTCCTCCAGAGCAAATCGCTGATGACCTGGAAGTGATTCAGCGCATCAGCGAAGACCGTGTTGAAGTCATTGCTAGTTGGGATGCAGAAACTGGTTCGATGGAATATCGAGTGATTACAGCAGACAAGACCGTTCAACTAGGTTGCTTTCACAAGATGGCAGGTGTTCTCTCTGCAAAGCGATTAAGCATTCTCTCAGCCGATATTAACACGACCGCAAATGGAGTGATTATCGATAGCTACCGCGTTGTTGACCCCGATTACACAGGTGAACCTCCTCGCAGTCGAGTCGTGGAGATTGCGAACTCACTAAGATCAATATTGTCTGGTGAAATTTCTGTGGAAGAACTCTTCGTGAAGAACTCACGCTTTGGCGCACCTGCACCAGCGAAGTCAGTTTCGGAGTTACCTCAACTTGTCAAAATTGACAACGACTCTTCTGACAGCCGAACGATTTTTGACATCTTCGCAATGGATCGTCCCGGCTTACTTTATACGCTCTCGAAAGCACTCTTTGACATGAATGTCTCAATTGACATGGCGAAAATTTCAACGCATTTCGACCAGGTGATTGACGTGTTGTATATTCAAGAACACGATGGGAAAAGAATTCGTACCGCAGAGAGGATACAGGAAATCAAAGAAGGACTTCAGGCAGCGCTCGACGATTTCGACGACAACAAGCATCGAGAATTTTCTAAGTCAACCAACTTTTCAGAGAAGTAGATCTGATGGTAGGTTTAACAAAACTGCTAATACAATTTGAAACAAATTTTGAGTGAAACTGCAGAAAAAATTTCACCAAATATAAGCACAACGCGCGAGTGAGTTATGTGCTCACTCGCCTGCGCTGCGTACTGGTAAATTCCTATCCGCTGTTCGCAATTGTTGTTCACTCAGTTGAAATCTTTATTACTGGTCGGATCATTGTGCCCACAAGATGTGGGCAGCTAAACGATGATCAATCTCCGTCGCGAACCTGGACCTGCAATGCTCCCAGAAGCTTAGTGATGCGTTTTTCTTTCGAACTGATGAAGAACACATTGTCGAGAATGATTGCTCTTTTCTCGCCGCTTGGTTGCAGGATGAGTCGACCAGATCTGAGTAGAAGGTATTCAAAGATATCGTTGATCTCTTTGTCAATCCGTAAGTGCGGTGCTGAGAATCGTTCGAGGTCGCTGAGCACCCCGTGGTGATGCAGCAACTCGTTTGGTCGTACTTCCCAGTAGTCAAAGCGTGCCATGATGTAAACAAAGATGTAGATGAACGTCATCACTATCGCATAGAGTACGTAGAATGTTGCGTTTGCTATTGGATTGATTCCAGCCAACCAGCCACTGACAGCGGGTAAGATGTTCGGCATGTTCGAGAAAATCAACACTCCCACGAGCACGAGAGATGTGATCACCGCAAACAATAAAAACGATGTTGTTCTTGGGAAATCAAAGGACAGCACAATGAGGTTCAAGCTGAAGACAATCAAGAATGCGAGGCAAGCATTCACTCCGCCGGGACTGTCGACCATCGCGGGGTTAAACCACATATAAAATGCACAAAAGATCGATACGAACCACGAGGGCCACATGAATACGATCTTCGGATAAGAAATCAGAATGACTCCCTTATCGCTAACTGGTTGATTAGATTCACTCATAGCTGGTTCTTCCGAAACAGGGGCATCTGACATTTGTACTCCACATGAACGTCTGTGTTCCTGAATCGGATCACAGGATTTCAATAAATTGTTGAGCGTTTATAGCTGAGGGTTCAGGGACACTGACCAACCATAAGTCACTCCATCCTTTTACCATACCATTTACGCACCAAACTTTTCCAATCGTCCGGCATGAGCGAGTGCCATTGGCATGAGATATTTCGACTCAAATTGTCCGAGTCCGCCGGTAATACACAGTTGTTCACCAAAACTTGAGACTCCGTCGGTGCGACAAGTTTTCGAAGAGATAACAGTCGGGACCGGATGCCAGCTGTGTGCTTTCAACAAGCTCGGCGTACTGTGGTCACCTGTGACAATCAGAACCGTGGGATCTAAACCAGTAATCTCTGGAATTGCAGCGTCGAGCTCTTCGATCCGCTGCACTTTGGCGTCGAAGTTTCCATCTTCGCCTGTTGAATCTGTATATTTATAGTGCATAAAGAAGAAGTCGTAATCGTTCCATGTCGCCTTCAAGCGATTGCACTGATCTTCCAAAGTTTGTCCCGCATCAAGAACATCCATACTGACCAATCGAGCAAGTCCTCGGTACATCGGATAGACCGCGATCGCTGCCGCTTTTGTTCCGTATGCTTCTTCGAAGGTAGGGATCGGTGGCATTTTGGCAATGCCACGTAGAGTTAAGAAGTTTGCAGGTGCATCGTCTTTTAAGATTTCACGAGCTTGCTTTAAGAACTCTTTCGCGACGTCGATTGTCTTTTCTGATCCTGCTTGCTTCGGCTCTGGATTAAGCGGAGGAACGCCCGTTGCCTGTGGATCTGTATCGAATATGTCGCCGCCTAAACCTTCTCCTCGGAAGACAATGACGAGCCGGTATTCCTTCACATGTTTGACGAAGACTTCAACGCCGGGGATTTCGATTTTATCGAGTTTCTCACACAGCGGTTTGCCGATTTCGTTCGGAATGCGACCCGCGCGACGATCAGAGATGTTGCCATCATCGTCGAGCGTACAGAAATTGCCACGGATGGCGACATCATTCGGTCCCAAATCGAAGTCGATTCCCAATGCTTCGAGAACACCACGACCGATTTGATATTCGAGTGGATCATACCCAAACAGCCCAAGATGTCCGGGACCACTTCCGACAGTAATTCCTGGCATCACAGGATTGCTAAGCCCAGATGTCCCAAGCTGGCAAACTTTGTCTAGATTCGGAGTCTTGGCAGTCTCCAACTCTGTCTTACCACCGGGTGACAAGGGTGCTCCGCCTAGTCCGTCAGCGACAAGCAAGACAATTTTTGAATCATTTTTCTTCTGTAAAGCACGAGTCATCGCGTGAACGTCTGGCATCTTCTTCTCTTTGTTGACTATTTAATATCATTATCAAGCATTAAGGATGAAGAGGGAATTTAGCATTTCCGCTGACGTTCCGACAGTATGTTTTTTAGGACAGCGAAGAAAGACTCTCATGTCGTCAACAGCTAAACTTCGAGAGACAGAACGCAGGTGCCCATTTTCTCACTGTAATGGACTGGCAATTACTGATCTGTCTGGGATAACCTTGGACTTCACATCATAAATTTCAGCACGGTAAGAGTTTTCCAATAATGCCTCATCAACCTCAAAATTCGATCCAACTTTCTCGCAGAGAATTCGTTGCTGCCTCTGCTGCATCAATCGCAATGCTGGGGATAACTGGTCAAGGATTCGCTGCCAATCCTGTAAAACGAATTGGCAAGCCATACATGAAACTGTCGCTGGCAGCGTATTCTTTCAATCGTTTTCTGCCACGAAACTGGCCTTCTCCTCGTACATCGGACGCTACGATGACATTGCACGATTTTATTGATTTCTGTGCAGAAATGGATATTGATGGAACCGAATTGACGAGTTATTACTTCCCGCGAGAAGTTTCTCCGGAGTACATCAGGGGGATTAAAGAGAGGACATTTCGCCTAGGGTTAGATATTTCCGGAACTGCGATTGGCAACGACTTTTGCTTACCTGAAGGTGCTGCTCGTGAAGAACAGTTGAAATTGACTCGTCAATGGATTGATTATTCCGCTGCGATGGGAGCACCTGTGATTCGTATCTTTGCAGGCAAAGTTCCTAAGGGAGATACCGAAGAAAAAGCCTTAGACCGCTGTGTTGCCGGTATCAACGAATCGGTAGCTTACGCGGCACAGAGAGGTGTCGTACTGGCATTGGAAAATCATGGTGGGATTACTGCGACTCCTGAGCAACTGTTAGCTATCGTCGAACGGGTCAATGACTCGCCCTTCTTTGGGGTTAACTTCGATAGTGGAAATTTCAGAACTGCTGATCCGTACGGAGACTTGGAGAAAATAGCCCCCTACGCCGTGAATGCTCAAGTAAAGGTCGCTGTCTCACCGAACAATGCAGGGAAAGAAGATGCCGATTTAAAGCGGATTATTTCAATTCTCAAACAAGCAAATTATCGCGGTTATGTTGTTCTTGAATACGAAGAAAAAGAAAACCCTCGACTTGAAATTCCGAAATACCTTGATCAACTTCGTGAACTGATTGCAGCTTAATGAATGCTATTCTCTAATCTGAACAGGGTCATCAGATGTACCGTTACCAATGTCTGTCGTTCATTGTCCTTCATTCACTCGCACAACTTGTGATTGCTCAGTCAGAAACTGTGCAAGTTGAAAGTACGGAGGCCGCGAACGCGCAAGTGGATCATGATCCACCTGAAGATTTCTCCGGTGTCATCGCAGAGAAGAAATGGTCGGTACTGCATTTACGAAACACTCGTTCTCGCGGTACGCAGAAACTTTCTGATGCAGCGAAGGTAATGTCGCTGAAAGATTTAATTTTTGCAGGCCCCAAGCCCGGGCATCCATTTGTGTTGGGCAATTTTGATGCGGATGGCGAGTGGGGTTTATCGAACGGTTATTTGCTCCCAACCAGTGGTAAGAACTCAGCGATTCAGATTTGTTGGGCAGATCAGTTTGAAATCGAAGGCATTATTGAACACGCTCAATTCGGTGGGTGGTTTATGCTTGTCGGCTGGGATGCAGGACACGGATATTCCATTAGTAATGTGAAATTTAAAACGAGCGGAAGCCCTTGGTTCGTATCAGAAATGCGTGGAGCAAAATCGATCGAAGAGACAACCATCGAATTTGACCATTTCAATTGGAAAGGGTCACAACCTTTTAAGCTCTCGGTCAAGGAGAAGACGCTATCACTGGTCGTGGGTCGTACCGAAGTTTTCACAACTCCACTCGAAAACTACAAGCCAGGAAAGGTGGTTATTGGGGTTTATGACACGGAATATGGTCCCAAACCGATACGTGTGCAATCTTTGAGAGTGCGGGCAATTTCTGACAAGAAATAATCCAAGATTGAAATGAGTGTCAAATATACCGTTCTTTCCGCGATGACGTCGAATTGTCATTGTTTTAGAGCATTTGAGGTGTTTTCCCGCCAGATAAAGAGGTTTTCGGAGTTATCATTAACTTCAGGAAGGGCCTTTCACCTCGACCTCATTTCTGGTTTCTTTCGATGAAAACGATCAATCATCTCATTTACACATTCGAAAACATGTCCGAGGCGAACTTCGTCATCCTCGCTTGTGGAGTCGTCATTGCCCTTTGGTACATGTCGAATTTTTCGGATTAAGCACGTTCGTGACGTGGGATCTATTATTGTGGTGTTAATGGTCAGAGTGATCGATACCGCATTGTGCTCCCTTCATCCTAACCTTCTTCCCACAACGAAACTACACGGGGAGAAGGGGACTTCGGATCGCTTACGCAGTTCCAACAGTTGTATCTCCCTACGTCACTTTTTGTTTCGTGTCCGCAGTAATCGGTTTTAGTCTGTTATTCGACTCGCGTGTTCTGTTCGATTTCAATCGATGTGAAATGTGTGTCGCTTAATTCACCGCATCACAGTGCGAACATGAATAATTCAAGCTGAGGCGGTCGACTTTCCAGTCTTCTTCCGGCGTTTCACGCTCGACGTGGACCAAATGAAGAATTCCTCGCCCGAGGTCGAGTGCTGTTTCTATGGAATCGGCAATGCGACCGCGCGCTTCCTCATCAACTTTCACACGGTCAACAATCGCTTCGACGAGATAGTCTCGTTTGTGATCGATCTTAGGGACGTCTTCAATCTGATAGGTCTTTCCGTTAATGCGAACTCGCAAGAACCCTTGTGTTCCAAGTTTGTCCCAGAGCTTCTCATAGGATTGTCCAACAATAATTTCAATCGGGGCAGCAAGGTATAAACGTGTTCCAACTTCCAAACTTAAAACACGTTCCACGATTTCATCAGTAGTCTGACGCGTGACGGGGTTCTCACAATCAGGGCAATACATTTGCCCTAAACGAGCATAGAGAACTCGCAAGTAATCGTAGATTTCCGTGACAGTTCCGACGGTTGAACGTGGAGTCGCGCCGACGGTCTTTTGTTCGATGGCAATCGCAGGCGACAGTCCCGAGATATTATCAAGCTTCGGCTTCGGCATTTGCCCAAGGAACTGTCGCGCGTATGAGGAAAGTGACTCAACATACCGTCGTTGACCTTCGGCATAGAGCGTGTCCATCGCGAGCGAAGTTTTGCCTGAACCACTCGGACCACAGAAGACACTCATTTGATCGCGTGGAACGGTAATATCGACAGATTGCAGATTATGTTGAGACGCTCCGCGAATCGAAATTTCTTCCATCGTCTTGAGACGATTTCGTCGAGCGAGGATCGATGGTTTTGATTTCGCAGATGGTTTCTTGCTCTTCTTTTTCGGTTGCAAGATTTTCTTCAATGCTTGTCCTGTATAGGACTCCTTACATTGAGCGATTTCTTCTGGAGTCCCTGTTGCGAGGACGGTTCCGCCTGCTGCGCCTCCTTCAGGTCCAATATCAATCACCCAGTCGGCTGTTTTGATGACATCCAGATTGTGTTCGATAACAAGAACAGTGTTCCCTTCTTCAACGAAGCCATGCAATACTTCCAGCACTTTCTGCACGTCAGCAAAGTGCAAACCGGTTGTTGGTTCATCGAGGAGGTACAAAGTTTTCCCGGTAGAGCGTTTTCCTAGTTCACGAGCAAGTTTGATTCGCTGCGCTTCGCCACCTGACAGTGTCGGAGAAGGTTGCCCAATCTTCATGTAATCGAGTCCGACATCATGCAGAGTTTGCAGCAAGCGGTGAATCTTCGGATGGTTCTTAAAGTGTTCGACCCCTTCCTGTACATCCATTTCAAGGACGTCAGCGATTGATTTGTCGCGATATTTCACTTCGAGTGTTTCGTGATTGAATCGCTTGCCGTTACAGATTGTACAAGGAACCCAGATGTCTGCCAGAAAATCCATTTCGAGCTTAGTCGCCCCGTGTCCTTCGCACGCTTCACAACGTCCGTCAGCGACGTTGAAACTGAAACGTCCCTTCTTATACCCACGCAACTTCGACTGCGGCAACTGCGTATAGAGATCACGAATGTGATCGAGCAGTTTGACGTATGTCGCTGGATTGGAACGTGGTGTTCTGCCGATGGGAGACTGATCAATATCAATCGCTTTATCAAGATGTTGCAGCCCGTTGATTCGCTTATGGCTGCCGGGATTGCCTTTCCCTTTATTCAATTCCTTGTTGAGTACCTGCCAGAGAATGTCATTGCAGAGAGATGATTTCCCAGAACCGCTCACACCCGTGACCGCCACAAACATTCCAATTGGGATCTCAACGTCAACATTTTTAAGATTGTTGTGCGTCGCTCCGACAATTTTAAGTGCTTTCTTCGTCGGTTGCCGGCGTTCCTTGGGAACCGCAATTTCGGAACGTCCAGAGAGATACGCCCCGGTGACGCTCTCTTTATTCTTCATAATCTCGTCGACGCTACCACGAGCAACAATTTCTCCACCACGCACTCCGGGACCGGGACCGAAGTCGATGATGTGATCTGCTGCACGCATTGTCTCTTCATCATGCTCGACGACGACAACTGTATTACCCTGATCGCGTAAACCCAGCAGACTGTCGAGTAACATATCGTTATCACGCGAGTGCAGCCCGATTGAAGGCTCATCAAGAATATAAAGCACCCCGACCAAACCGGAACCAATCTGACCAGCGAGGCGAATTCGCTGCGATTCACCACCCGACAATGTCGGTGCGGTTCGTTCTAATGAGAGATATCCTAGTCCGCACTTTTGGAGAAAACTCAATCGACCTCGGATTTCCTTAAGTGCCTCATCAGCAATCAAAGCTCCCATCGAATCGAGTTCAAGTTCTTCAAAGAATTGACAGACATTGTCGACCGATAATGCGCAAACCTGTGGCAGTGATCGGCTCGCTTCAATCTTGGACTTCTTGACTGAGTTCGATTGAATTAAGACATTCCGAGCCTGTGGATTGAGACGTTCACCTTCACACGATTTGCAGGGGACGATCTCCATGTATTTCTCAAGCTGCCGACGTCGCATCGGGTTCTTCGCTTTATGAAATTCATCGATAAGATCGGGGATGTAACCATTCCACGTACCCCCATGTTTCCACGTTCCGCCAGAGTGTCGCCACGAATAGGTAATGTGCCGCTTGCCCATGCCGTACAAGAAGAACTGCTGAGCATTTTTCGGAACATCTTCCCATTTCGTTTTCAGGAACGAACCAGCAGCCATTTCGCAATCTTGTTCGATTGCTTCTGCAACACCTTTGAAGATGTGTCTTCGCCAGCGACCGATTTTCCCGAACGACTTTACGAGATCGAGTGCCCCTTTAAAGAGTGGTTTACTCGGATTGGATAGCAATTTGTCGAGCACGAAATCATGCCGCATCCCCAATCCGGTACACGCTGTACACATTCCTAAAGGACTGTTGAAACTAAACAATTGCGGAGAGGGCGGTTCGTAACTGATTCCACAATCGGGACAGGCATACTTTGCTGAATACAATTTCTCAGTCGGCTCATCTCCAGATGTTGCAACAATCAACATCCCTTTGCTCAGAGAAATGGCCGATTCAATCGCCTCAGCGAGTCGAGTTCGCTGACCTTTGCCAGCGATCAAGCGATCGATCACAACTTCGATGGTATGTTTGAAATGTTTCTTCAAACCGAGATCGTCGGAAAGATTGAAAACTTCTCCATCCACTCTGGCTCGCAAGAATCCTTGCTTTAAGAGGTCTGTAAACAGGTCGCGAAACTCTCCTTTCTGTTGCTGCACAATGGGTGAGAGAACCAGAAACTTCGTCCCTTCCGGGAGAGTGAGGATGCTCTCCAGTATCTGATCAGTCGTTTGAGCGGTGATCGGCTGACTACATTCAACACAGTGACCTTGTCCAACACGTGCATAAAGGACACGCAAGTAATCATAGATCTCAGTAATCGTCCCCACGGTACTACGAGGATTACGCGAAGTCACCTTCTGTTGAATCGAAATCGATGGAGCCAGACCGGTAATCGAATCGACATCCGGTTTCGGCATTTGACCGAGAAATTGCCGGGCATAAGTTGAGAGAGATTCGACGTACCTTCGCTGACCTTCTGCGTAAAGAGTATCAAACGCCAGCGAACTCTTACCTGATCCGGAGACACCTGTCATACAGACGAGTTGATTCCGAGGCAGCGTCAGCGAAACATTCCGCAGGTTGTGTTCTCGTGCCCCACGAATCTCAATATCAGCAGCAGCCATTCCGTTCCCAATTCATCCTATCCATCAAAGCACAGTGCAAACGTACACTGCGTAGGAAGTATAGGGGCGAGACTCTTAAAGCGAAAACGTGGTGGAGCAGATTCGACAAAAATGCAGACGAGAACCTGATCAATGGGTGCGTTCGGTTGCAAATTGGAGTGGAATGGCGAGCGGGGAACGTCAGTCCTAGTCTGATTAAAATCAACGCGAGTGAGAGAACTGGAAAGGATTGATTGAAGTTGGCTATTACATCAAGACCGAGTCAATAGAAGGCATTGAAAAAATTAAATTGTAAAGTGAAAAATGACGTCAATTCCCGCAAGATTTTGCAATTGTCAATTTACACTTTTCAATACTCCAAATGGTCGCCAATCGGGACTCAACTGAAGTGATGCTCTTTGTGTGACCTCGTGAAATTTTCAACAGCCCACGTCAGTCCTCTGTCTATGACTGGTAACACAGGAACTGTCGCTCCCCGCTCGCCATATGATTCTCAATCAGTAATTCACGCACCTATTTCTTGTGAACTAATCCAACTTACTCAGCCACATCGCTGCGAGGATAAGAACCCAAGACTTCCAAACGTACCGCTTTCTTCTCAAGAAGTGTCAAAGCTTTCTTGATCTTCGCGTCTTTCGAGTGACCTTCGAAGTCGAGGAAGAAGAGGTATCCCGTTTCCGGTCCTCTCAATGGGAATGATTCAATCCAGGTGAGGTTAATCTTGTTGAGCTTGAAGGCATTCAGTGCATCAGTCAAAGAACCCGGACTGTGCGGGATCTGGAGAAGTAACGCAGTGCGGTCCTTCTTGGTTGGCTTTGTATCTTGATCGCCAATGATTGCGAAGCGGGTGACATTGTAAGCATTGTCTTCGATTGACTCAGCGACGATGTCCAGACCGTACTGGACCGCTGCCTGCCGACTAGCAATTGCTCCCGCACCAGGTTTACTTTGAGCGAGTGCCGCTGCGGTTGAGGTACTTGTCACATCGTAAAGTTTGGCGTGAGGCATGTTCCTCGAGAGCCAGTCACGACATTGTGACAAAGCCTGCGGTTTGCTGTAAATCTCGGTGATCTCACTTCGTGATGAGCGCGAAAGCAGATTGTGATGGACAGCGATCTGCACTTCACCACAAATTCTTAATGGCAAACGTGTGAACATGTCGAGCGTGTCGACGATGCGGCCATCGGTGCTGTTCTCAATTGGGACAACGCCATACTCGGCATGTCCTTTGTTGACTTCTTCAAAGACGGCTGCGATTGAGTTGACCGGGATGAGATCAGCAGTCTTCCCAAACTTCTCAAGGGCAGCTAAATGTGTGAAGCTGAATTGTGGTCCGAGATAAGCAACACGAACTTCTTTGACGAGTTCACGGGCTGAGCTAAGAATTTCGCGGAAGACACTTTTGAGAACGTCTTTACTGATCGGTCCTTTGTTAAAGCCTTCAAGTTGTTCCCACAGTTCTTTCTCAAGTTGTGGGTCGAACCAGATGTCTCGCCGATCTGTCAGCTGTTCGAGTTCGCCAACGGTTAATTTAAGACGCTCGTTCAACAGCTTAACAAGTTCACGATCAACAGCCTTTAACCGTACTGCTGGATTGACTTTACGCTTGCTCGATGAGGAACCGGTCGAAGTCGATGTTTTGCGAGTTGTTTTTTTCTTAGCCATCAGATGCGATCTCGTCAGAGAGTAAAGTTCACTTTAGTGAACAAGCAGAGCATCCATGCGGCTTATAGTATTTAGTTGTCTCTATCCTATGCTTCTTGAAGCATGTGAGCGTTTTACAGGTCGATTTGACCACTGTCAAGGAAGGAAACCCTGTATCTCAACCTGAGGTATTCGCCGCAAAGTGTTTTGTTGATACAGTTTACAATCACAAGTGGCCACGTGAGAACTGGCAAGTCGAGGTCTGTCAGTCCGGTCGTTCTGCCTGTATTGCCTAATTTTAAGCAGAATGCGTGAATTCAAATCATGTTAATGGCATCATTTAACTGTCCGACGTACCACAGTACGATTGTGAAGACGATAAATATGATAAATCCCGCAACGGCAATCCAACATGCCCAACCAGCTGCACTAGCAAGTGCTTTTAAGCTACGGCGCGCGTTCTCCTCGAACTGGGGACTCAACCGATGCAGTGCTTCGGGGACCGTGCCTGAGGTCTCTGCAACATCGACAGTTTGAACAAATTCGATTGGAAAGAGTCCGCTGGACTGCAAGGAATCCGTCAGGTTTTCACCATTCCGGATACTGTAATTGATCTGACTTGCGGCAGAGATAAACGCTCCATTCGAAGTCGCTCTCAGGCTGGCATCGAGACTGTCATCTATGGGCATTCCCGCATTCTGAGTCAGGTGAAATGCCCATGAGAACCGGGCAATTGCGAAGTCTTGCATACATCTCCCCACGACTGGGATCGAGAGTAATGTTCGATGCAATGCTTTTTGACCTGCCATCGAGTTGGAAAGAAGTTTGTAGATCACGATCAACGAAATGATTCCCATTGCCCAAAAGCCAAGCCAAGTGATCGCCCCCGATGCCCCGAGAAGTCCCCATCCCAAGATGTCAAAAGTTGTGCCAGTTGATTCACCAATCATTCCCAGAAGCAGAATCAACCCGGCGATGACGAAGACTGCGACCGTCAGTTGAATCGCTGGCATCGCAATTTGCGAGAGAAACTCCTTTCGCAGGCGAATATTGTTTTCATAATGATCAGACAATGCCAAGAGTGCTTCAGGCAACGCTCCGGCGTGCTCGCCAATCTGAACAATATCTGCGAACAACTCCGGGAAGTATCGACCATGCGCTTCGACCGCGGACGTAATATCCGAACCAGACTTGATTTGATCCAAAATGTCGAGCAAAACTCGCTTCATCTCCCCAGAGCTTCTTTTGGAAGTCATCTGCAAGGCTCGCAACAGGTCGATGCCTGAATGCAGCGACGTCCCCAGCGACCGACAAACGTGCGCCAACTCTTTCAGTGAAGCTTTCGAAGGGAATAAACTCACACGTTGACCTTTAACTTATGGAATTCGCATTGCGAGCGGGGAGTGTCAGTTCCCTGTTTCTGAATTCGTAGTCAGGGGACTCACGTCCCCCGCTCGCCAGTCATGGGATGTATGGCCGATCCTGAAATTGAAACGGAACACATTCCATGCAGCTTTAAGGAAATGAACCACTTCCCTATGATGGCACAATTGCCACACAGGTAATTACGATCTTATGATGATAGTGTTGGAATCTTCATTGCAATTGATGAAAGAAATCCCACCACACAACTAAGTTGACAGTGTACGAAAGGTCAAGACTTTGAGCGACCAACTTGAACAACAAGTCGCAACGGCGCGGAAACAACTCGACGAACAGGCAGTCCGCATCGTTCAGCTTCACTTCGATCCAGAATTAGGAGCACCCTTTTGGCTAGACAAAGCAAAAGAGTATGATTTCAATCCGCTCACAGATGTGAACTGCTTCGACGACCTCAAGAAGTTTCCATTGTTCGAAGATGACTGGTTCCGCGGTGGACCGGTTCAACGCTTCTTGCCGAAGAAGTGGCACGACGAATACAAGTACACATTTGAAACTGGCGGCACGACTGGTGTTCCAAAATCTCGCTGCGTCGTTCGCGATCACTTCATTGATTACGAAGAGTTCTCCAAGACTCTCTCCGATGAAGACTTCCCGCGTGGTTCAAACTGGTTGATGCTCGGACCTTCTGGTCCGCGTCGATTAAGACTCGCAGTCGAGCATCTTTGTCAGGTGCGTGGCGGAATTTGTTTCTGCGTCGACCTTGATCCTCGCTGGGTGGTGAAACTACTCAAGAAGGGAGATGTTGAACAGGCGAAGGCTTATGCCGATCACGTCATCGATCAGGCTGTCACCGTTTTGACTGCGAACCATGACATCAAATGTATGTTCGCGACTCCAAAACTGCTCGAAGCTTTAGCAATGCGGTTGCTCGATGAAGGGACCAGTATTGAAGAAGTCGGCATCAAAGGGATCTTCGCCGGCGGAACAGAATTCACTCCGCAGTGGTATCGCTTCTGTAAAGAGGAACTACTAGGACCGGATGTCTTCATCACTCCGACTTATGGCAACACCCTCATGGGACTCGCCTGTGGAAAGCCATTTGTTCCAGAAGACGAATTCAAAATCACCTACTACGCTCCGCAACCAAGGGCAGCGATCGAAGTCGTCGACTTCGATGACTACAATCAAGTCGTCGGTTTTGGTGAGACCGGACGGGTGAAGCTAACGACACTCACTGATGAACTCTTCATTCCCGGATTCATGGAACGTGACGAAGGGGAACGAGAAGAACCTCACACGAAATACCCATGGGATGGCATCAGCGGAGTGCGACCATTCCACGTCTTCGCGAAGAAGACCACCGTCGGAGTTTATTAAATCTCAAGAGTTTAGCTGCACACTAGAAGTGTGCAGCTAAACTTTTCTCAGTTTTACTTCGCTTTTAAGCACGCCAAAGAGTGAAAACCCCGTAAATAAACACGTCCATTAGCGACTGCGGGTGTTGCGTAAGATTCATCGCCGAGTGGGCTGGCACCATGCTTTTTGTAAGTTGGGCTTGCATCGATCACGGTCACAAAACCTTCTTCGGAAATGCAGTACATCTTGCCATCAATCAATACGGGTGAACCGCTGTAAACGCCGCCGACACGTTCTCGCCAGACGTTCTCAGAAAGATCCCCTGCGAGGTCGATGCAGCAGACGATCCCGTCGTCGTTCCACAGGTACAGGTGTCCTTCGTGAGCAATTGGGGTTGGGACATAAGGCAAGTTCTGTGTTCGTTCGGAGATTACTTTCCCTTTCTGAGCAGGGTCGACAGCGACCATGAATTTTCCTCTCCCGCCGCTTCCACAACCTGCAAAGAGCAGACCTTCTCCTAGCACGGGAGAGGCAACTGTACGTAATGGAAGTTCGCCCGAATTCCACAACTCTCTCCCCGTCGCTGGATCAAGCCCGGAAAGTCCTAAGGCTCCACTGAGACAAACAACTTGATCCTGCCCGGAAATCGAGAGAATCATTGGAGTCGCGTAAGAGGTTTTGCGGAACTTTCGATCAGCTGTTGACCAGACTTGTTCTCCGGTCTCTGCATTCAATGCCACGACTTTACTAGGTCCTTTTTGATCATCTGGAACGATGACTTTTCCCTGATAAACGATGGGAGAAACACCTTGACCATGCTGGCTGGTGAAATTCCCAAGATCGCGTGACCAGAGTCGTTCTCCATCAAGAGTGTATGCCAACAGTGTGTATTGCTTCTCATCAGCGAAGGCGACATAGACTCTTTCACTATCGATGGCGGGCGTTCCGGATGCGTAGCTGTTCTTTTTGTGCAGATGGTTGGCTTCTAATTGAATCGAGTCCTCCCAGATGTTTTTTCCGGTGGAGGCATTCAGACAGTGCAGCGTCCGCTTTCCATCTGCGCTGCCGGTGGTGACGAAGAGTTGATCGCCTTGAATCACAGGTGATGAATGCCCTTTACCGGGGAGTTCAACGACCCACTCGTAGGCATCCTTTTTCCATTCAGTCGGGACACCCTTTAAGTCGCTTTTCCCAACTCCATTCTCTCCACGAAAACGAGTCCAGTCATCAGCGAACGTAGCCCCGCTTTGGAGTAGCAAAGCAACAACATAAATAGAGAGCAATCGCATCATTTGCATTTCCGATGATTTTATTGGCAGTCTTGTTTCCCCCGGTGAATCACCGGGGGCGAAGTGGTATTTCTCTTGCTAACTTATTGTATTAGTTCCTGCTTTTCAATAATCGCTTGTCGGAGATCGCGAACCCTTTGGAGTTCGATCCCTTCGGGAGCTTCTGCGAGAACTTGCTCGACTTCTGTAAGCGCCTCATCTAAGCGGTCGGTACTGAAGCAAAGGACTGCTTTGTAGAGCCGATCTTCGATAGAGTCTGGAGAGAGAGCAATGATTGTTTTCACATATCTCAACGCAGCTGGTAAGTCCTGTTTGTTATTGGCAACTCGAATCAAATTGCGAAACATTCGCCGCACGATGACATCGGCTGGTTGCGGGTTCAAATAGTCAGGGTTCCAGGGGAAGCCCGAGAAGTCTCTCACTTTCTGTTTGCACTCTTGCACAGTCATCTCTTGTCCATCTTCGAAAGCGTCGATGTAAATGAACTTATCAGGCTCAACTGTCACGCGGGCAATGAAATGCCCTGGCAGTCCAATCCCCGCTGCCTCAATTCCGACTCGTCTAGCCAGCTCCACGAAGATGATCGACAGCGTGAGCGGTAGCCCCTCGCGATCATCGATTGCCTCATTGATATAACTATTGGAAGCGTGGTAGTAATTGGAATGACTTCCGTGAAATCCATGTGTCTCGAACATGAACTCTTTCAACGCGGCAATCTTTTGTGCTGTCTCCACTTCTTTTGAGTCTTCTTCCTCTGGGAAGGTCGCGGTCAGTTCATCAACAAACTGTTCGAAGAATTCTTCATAAGAGTCGATATCGAGTTCTGGATTATCGAGAGCAGAAACCAGCAGGCACGCTCTTAAAAGGTTGACCGGCTGATCATCCTCAGGAGAGAGAACCGCGACAAGTTCTTCACGGATTTGTTGTTCGTGAATTTCTCGGGCGAGTTCCCGCAGGTGTTCGGCTCGCTGTTCTAAGATTCGTGCTTGTGCATGGAGTGCGTTGCGACCTGATAAATCAAGAGTCGAGTATTCATTAACAATGTCGCTGCTGGGGGGGCGTCGGTACTCAAGTTCGTTTCCGAGCTTTGTGACGAGTGCCAGAGTTTCCTCCGAAGGTTTCTCGCTGGGCAATTCTTCTGCGAATCGAAAGCGTTTGAACTGTGCGGTCGTGTGCCGAAATTTCACGATCCCGATTCGTCCACCGATCAGTTTCGGATCATTATGTTCGATCACGAGTTCATCATTGCAATAACATTGTAGAGAATCTTCAGTAATGCGGACCTTCAGTCTGTTCCATTCAGCCGGTCGATAAAAAGAAGAACGAACGTCTTCCAAAACATTCCAACTATAAACGGTTGGGCCATCAAAACGTGTCAGTCTTAGTAAACCGCTACTAGGATAAAATCCGAAGTGTTGATCGCCTCCATCGGAGTGAAACATTAGTCCGGCAGCGCCGTCTTCTTCTTCAATTTTCACATCGACAGCGAGTTCGAATGGCATCTCAGGTGGAATTTGTTTCGAGAGGCACAACGCCCTGCCCCCGAAACCACGACTCGTTCCCTCGACAGAGATGACACCGGCGCGATGCTTCCAATTGACGTTGCCATGTGGTTCCCAAAGTTTCGGGTTCAGGGTTCCAATCGTCATCCAGCGAGATATCGGGATCGGATTCGGAGATGCAATCAGTGCTTGAACGGCACTTGCTTTGACCGCATAGCCGAGGTTCTCGGTCACTTGTGATTTGAGCGTCAGCAATCCATGCACGTTGCCCTGCATATCGAGAAGTGGTCCGCCGCTATTTCCGCGTTCAATCGGAATGGCGAGTTGAATGAGCGACATCCCGTCGTCGTTATCACGGAATCCTGAGACGACACCTGTCACGACACTATGCTCCAGCCCCCATGGATTCCCCAAAGCAAAGATCGGTTGACCTTGCTTGAGGCTGTTCGCTGGTCCCAAATTCAATGGCGTCAGTCCATCGGCTTCGATGCGAATCACAGCGACATCTTGTGTCTTATCTGTACCAAGTATCTCGGTAACCGCAAATTCACGATCATCAAACAGCTTGACCCGAATCGGTCGCGCTTCTCCAATCACATGCAGGTTCGTGGCAATGAGACCATCAGAACTGACGACGAAACCAGAACCTATTCCGAGTGGTTTGCCATCACGTCCATCAGTCTCGACGACAACAACCGATTTCTGAGCAGTGCCCACCATCTCCAGGAATTCTGTCGAAGAGATCCCAGCCAGTTGAGTTGCGACATCTGCTACCTCTTCCATTTCTTTAGATTTCGCTTCCTCCCCAAGCAAAGTGAGCGGAAAAGAGAAAGCAAACAGGATGAAAAAATGCCGTTGGTATACTTGAGGGAACATCAGCTACCTATTTTTCTGGTCGATACTGGTGCGCTTGTGGGTTTCAATCTTACAGGTCAAGAAGCGAATTGATAATGGTTATTCCATCGAGGCGACTTTTTTTAGAACGCGGATGCCCGCGGATAGAGCGGATTTCCGCGGATTTCCGCGGATTTTTTAAGTTAGCATTTACATGTCACTTTATTAGAAAATGAACAGGAGGACGCAAAGGGAGCAGAGAAAAGGCTTGAATGAGATACTGAACTGTTCGGAATTATGAGTGACGTGGCAAAATATACTGTTTAAATTAGTATTGCGAGAATTCATTTTCATACAAGCACGACGCGCTAGCGAGTGGATCACAGACTGCCGAGATTCTCTTGCTTGCGCTACGAGCTTGTATCCTCTGCTCTCTCTGCTTGCTCCTGTTCATTTTCCTTTAATCCGCGGTCATCCGCCGCATCCCCGAAAATCCGCGTTCTAAACTCTTCTCACATCGCTGCTGAATTGAAACTCACAACAATCGACTCGATACTCGTCGCTCATCGGTCTATAATTCCATCATGCCTAAATCAAGCTTGTCGCATGATGGGAATTCGGTAAATTACTACGGGTCCAATGTTTGAAGTCATAGTCAGAAAGAACGTATGAGTCAGCTGCCGTCGGAAATTCAAGTTGTTCTCCTTCGCTTTCGAGGTTGGATTCGGCGGTACATTTTGTTGGAAGGTTTGGCGGTTTTAGTCGCTGTCGCCTGTCTGATGTTCTGGGCAACATTCCTCCTCGATGTTGTTTACTTCCGCTTTTCGAATCTGGAACTTCCCGCAGCGTTTCGCATGTTCTCACTTGTGATCATGGTTGGAGTTCTTGTTGGACTCGCAATTTCATGGGTGGTGATGCGACTCTTTAGACGCTTTCGCATGAAAGACCTAGCACTAGCTCTTGAACGAAAATTCCCTCAATTACGAGATCAACTGATTACGACTGTTGAAGCAGAGTCGCGACCTGAATCGCCTGTTCATACAGAAATGTTAGAGCGAACAAGCCGAGAAGCGGCTGTCAAAATCTCTCAACTTCCAATTGATGAAACCTTTGATCGTACACCGCTCAAACGACTCATCATCGCAGCCACTGTTCTCTTAAGTACATTGGCAGTCTTCAGCGTGGCGAACGGTGCCGGTGTCGAACGCTGGGTTCACGCTTATCTGCTCGCTGAAGATAACTATTGGGATCCGTTTCGGAAGCAAGCCCTCACAGTCAAAGTTCTTTCGCAACCAGGTGAGAAGGTCAAGGAGTTCGATCAAGACCTCGTCTATCGGCATCCTCGCGGAGCGGATCTTGAGTTGTTGGTTGAGAGCAATGATCAGTCAATATCTCCAGAGAAAGTCACCTTGCAATATCTTGTCCTTGAAGGAAGCGGAACCGAACGCGGTCGAGCGAATATGAACCTCGCTGGCGATGGTCGCTTTCGTCACACACTTTCGCGAGTTGTGAACGATCATCAAATCTGGATACGCGGCGGCGACTTTGTGAATCGCAGACCTTACCGAATTCAGGTCGTTGACCCGCCGCAAGTTGATCAGATGTCGCTGGCTGTCGATTATCCATCTTATACCGGGATGGACGGCATGGAAGATCGACGGGTTCCAATCGTGGGGACGCAGGTCTCGTTACCGATGGAAACGAAGTTTGTCTTGCAGGCAAAGTGTAATAAGCCACTCGTCGCTGTCGATCTGCGAAGCGAGCGATTTCAGTTCTCGTTCGGATTCAAAAGTGATTCAAAGAAGACAGCAGTCAAGCCATCAACATTGATTCTTCGTGACAAAGAGAATCGCATCCTCAAGACTCTCGAAGTGAACGCAGCTCCGGGAAGCCTCCTGACTGAAGATGGAAACGGTTTCGAAGTCCCGTTTCTGGTCACGGCTCAAGCAGAGAAGTTGTGGGAAGAGTTTGGTTCGCTCGTCGAACTACCGATTCCCATCCCGCCTGATTCTTCGTTGAAGATTTTCCTTGAAGATGTAGATGACATCTACAGTCCCGAACCGGCAGCACTCACAATCAATGGCATCGTTGATGAACCGCCAGTTGTGGACACACGGCGAACTGGTGTCAGTTCCATGATTACACGGAATGCTCGTGTCCCGATTGAGGGTTCATTGACTGACGATTACGGAGTCGAAAAAGCTTGGTTTGGTTATCGTGTCAGCAACGAAAAGCAGGAACAAACGCTCCCGCTGAGTCGATTGCCTCGCGGTCAGAAGTCTTTCAAATTGAATGATGAATCTGACGCAAGTGTTGAGCGTTTCAATCTTCGCCCCTTAAAACTACAAGAAGGGGAGACATTGACTCTCGCAGTTTACGCTGAAGATGGCGACGACCTGAACGGACCACATGTCGCTCACGGGGAACTTTTCTCATTCAAGATCGTCTCTGATGATGAGCTATTAGCTCGACTCTTCGAACGCGAAGTCAATTTGCGGTTGAGGTTTGAGCAGATACGCTCTGAGGTCGGTGACTTGCGTGATCTCCTTACTGAGCAAAGGGATAAAGTCAGAAACGCAGCCAGCGCAACACTTTCCAATGATTCTGAGAGATCAGCACTGTCGACCTTTGTTGAACGAAGTTTGCATCAAATTCGCAAAAATCATACGGAATCACGTTCGATTGAGGTCTCTTTTCAGGATTTACGCGATGAAATGGTCAATAATGGCATCGACACACGGGAAAAACTCGAACGCATTAACGATGGAGTGATTGCTCCCATCGCTGTCTTAAACAGCGATTTGTTTGTTGAGGCGGATCAACGCTATGCGTTACAGAGATTGAGCTTGCAGCGAGG
>ERZ887942.1030-NODE-1030-length-20589-cov-18.068667_pt1 | contig 20589 bp, 14 predicted proteins | sample MGYA00521099_ERZ887942 | MGnify/ENA primary metagenome ERZ887942 (study PRJEB32303, sample SAMEA104408605) | aquatic metagenome | biome: Brackish water; feature: Pelagic; material: water | place: Baltic Sea | collected 2014-06-07T06:48:00 | depth 16,251 m ...
AATCAAACTCAAAGAGAACGTCATTAAAATGTTGCCAGCACTGCTTTACGTGGTGGTCAACCTCTTCATATTCTACCATTCCGTTGTTTAGATCAACGTCACGGTTTAGATCAAGCTACGCTTTCGGCGCATTCCTTCCCTGAACACCGATGACCCGCGATCGGCCTGACTGGTCGTTGTCCTCGTGCAGCCAATCCCGCAAGCGGGCCTTGTTGAAAATGCGATTGACCTCTTTCTGTCCGCGTCGCAACTCCTTTTGTTCTTCTTCGGACAATTGGATGATGTCACAGCAAGCGGTTCCGCAAGTGCCCTCATACGTCTTCGCGCAGGTTTCACATTGAATGAACAGCAGGTTGCACCCCACATTGAGGCAATTCGTGTGGTCATCCGAAGGTTCACCGCATTGGTGGCATTGCGCGATGACATCAGAGGAGATCCGTTCTGCTCGTCGTTCATCGAACACGAAGTTTTTTCCGATGAAGCGGTTTTCCAGTCCTTGTTGGCGCGCTTGACGAGTGTATTCAATGATGCCCCCCTCGAGTTGATGCACGTTGGGGAAGCCCTTGTGCTTCAGCCAAGCAGACGCCTTTTCACAGCGAATTCCTCCCGTGCAATACATCACAATGTTCTCCTCCTGCTTGCCTTCTAGCATTTCCTCGACCATGGAAATCTCATCACGGAAGGTGTCCGAGTCTGGCGTGATCGCCCCCTTGAACTTACCCACCTCGCTTTCATAATGATTGCGCATGTCAATGAGAATGGTATCCTCTTTGGACGTCAATTCGTTGAAGCCCTTGGCGTCCAAGTGCACGCCTGTATTCCGCACGTCGAACGACTCGTCTTCCAAACCGTCAGCTACGATTTTTTCCCGCACTTTGATGGTCAATCGAAAAAACGAGTGGCCGTCATCGACGGCTTCATTCAGGCGAATGCCCTCCAAGAAAGAAATGCTGTAGAGGTGCGCTTTAAACGCTTCGAATTGCGCAGTCGGCACTGAGATCTGCGCGTTGATACCTTCTTGGGCGAGATAGGTTCGGCCTAGGACGCCCGTGGCTTCCCAATGGATAAAAAGGTAGTCGCGGAAAAATGCGGGATTCAGAATGCGCGCATAGCAGTAAAAAGAAACGGTCGTCCGTTCCTCCTCGCCCGATTGCATGCGTTCAAGCAGCACTTTCCGATCGACCAAATTGCGCAGTTCTTGCTTCATGCGATTACAAGTCACAGGGGCCTCTCCAGCGCGGAGGGTCTCTCGATTAGAAAGACAAAGATAACGCAGGCAAAAGAAGTGGTTTCTCGCATACCAAACAGTGTCATCTTCCGTTCTCAATTGGAAGTCTTAATCGCCCAACCATCGCCATGCTAGAACTCTGCAAAAATGTGTTGTCCCGAGTCTGTTTCGATCGGAAATTGTTTGCACGAGAATTGGCGAAAAGTGTCCGCTATTTAAAAGGGGATGAACTCAATCAACTGCACGGCTGGTGTCTCAAACAGTTCAGTCGTCGTTACCGCGAATTGATCGAACAGACGTTTCTTCAGGTCGGGGTAGCCTGACCACCGAGAGTTCATGCACTGCCAGAATTCCAGGCTTGGATGTTTCGCAATAGGCCTTCATAACCCGTGCGCTTGACCGGACTCTTCTTAAAGACCTCTTTAAAAACCTCTTCAGTGAGATCAAGCCAATCCGAGCGCTTCATGTCAAGCAACGCGTCATGGGGCTCAAAGGCGGGTTCGTTGTGCTTGGTAGCATGCCGATTCCACGGACAGACTTCTTGGCAGATATCACAGCCAAACATCCAATCTCCCAGCTGTTTCGCAGCCGGTTCCGGAATGGCGCCGCGCAATTCAATGGTGTAGTAGCTAATGCACTTCGATCCGTCCACGACTTCAGGCTGGATAATGGCTCCCGTCGGGCAAGCGTCCAAACAGCGCGTGCAGGTGCCGCAGTGATCCGTGGTCGGCGCATCCGGCTCCAACTCCACGTCAATGATCAGCTCGGCTATGAAGAAATAACTCCCCATGGACTGGTTGAGCAACAAACTGTTTTTACCGACCCAACCCAATCCACTTTTGGCCGCCCAAGCGCGCTCATGCACGGGCGCGGAATCAACAAACACTCGGCCTTCCACGGCTCCCCATTCTTGCTGCATGGCTTGCATCAAATCCTTCAACTTTCGTTTCAGGACGAAGTGGTAATCTTCCCCGAGGGCATAGCTCGCAATTCGGGGCACATCGGAACTCTCCGGTCGATCAGGATTGTGGTAATTGAAAAGCAAGCTCACCACTGTTTTTGCACCTGGAACCAGCTTTCGCGGATCCAACCGCAAATCGATGTTCCGTTCCAAATACGCCATTTCTCCTGCAAAACCACGTTTCAACCACGTTTCAAGCCGGTCCGCTTCTTCATCTAAGAATGCAGCGCGCGAAACACCGACTTGCGCAAATCCGAGGGATTGGGCCTCTCGAACCAACCACTGTTTTCTTGTCGATGCAACGTGATCGGCTCTGCTCATGGCTATTCAACAAACAGCGATCCAGAGCTAGACTGAGGCTTCCTTCCAAGGTGCTCATATGCCGCCGCTGTGGCTTGTCTTCCTCGCGGTGTGCGGACCAACAATCCTTCTTGGATTAAGTACGGCTCATACACTTCTTCCAACGTACCCGGATTTTCTCCTATCGCCGTAGCTATGGTCGTTGCACCGACAGGTCCACCTCTGAACTTGTCGATGATCGCCAACAAGATGCGGTTGTCCATCTCGTCCAAACCTTTGCGGTCCACGTGCAATGCATCCAAGGCATATTCAGTGATTTTCTGATCTATAACACCGTCGCCTTTGATCTCTGCAAAATCCCGCACACGTCTCAATAAAGCGTTGGCGATCCGAGGCGTACCACGGCTGCGCGATGCAATCTCGTATGCCGCCGAATGCTCGATGGGGATATTGAGAATGCCCGAGCTCCGTTGCACGATATCAGTCAACGTTTTAGCATCATAGTACTGGAGACGCAGGTTGATGCCGAAACGAGCCCGTAACGGCGCTGTTAAAAGCCCTGAGCGCGTCGTAGCACCAATCAAGGTGAACGGGTGAAGTTCGATTTGGACGGTGCGCGCATTCGGCCCTGAATCGATGACCAAGTCAATCCGGTAATCTTCCATGGCGCTATAGAGGTACTCCTCGACGACAGGCGATAGACGATGGATCTCATCAATGAACAGGACGTCATTGGGTTCCAGGTTGGTGAGCAATCCTGCCAAGTCACCTGGCTTATCCAAGACGGGACCCGACGTCGTGCGAATTGCGACATTCAATTCATTCGCCACGATATTGGCCAACGTTGTCTTGCCCAATCCTGGGGGTCCGTGCAGGAGCATGTGGTCCAAGGCTTCTCCTCGTTTCACCGCCGCTTGGACAAAAACCTCCAAGTTCTCCATCGCCGCCTTCTGGCCCGTGAAGTCATCAAAGCGCGCCGGTCTCAGGACGCGATCTAAATCTCCGTCCGACGGCTGCTCCGCTTCATTCCGCAAATCAAAGTCCTCGGTCATGGCCGCAAGGTAATTCGGTCCGAGCACAAAAAAGCCCTGATCGGTTGTTCCAATCAGGGCTTTTCTCACAATTCAATTCGCGATCAGTGCATCACCTCACCATCCAACGGCGGTGTCGTCTGCAAGACAAAGTCTTCTTCATGCACTGGGTTTGAATAATCGTACGCCCAACGGTGCACAATTGGCAAGGCTCCATCCCAATTGCCGTGGATGTGCTCGACCGGCGTGGTCCACTCCAATGTATTCGACTTCCACGGATTCTGAACAGCCTTTTGACCGTACCGAATGCTATAGAAGAAGTTGAACAAGAAGAACAGCTGACCAATCGCACCAACAATAGCGAACGTCGAGATGATGGGTTGAAGATCCATCACACCATTCAAGAATTCAAAATTCGAGTATTCGTAGTATCTACGAGGCGCGCCCGCGATGCCCACAAAGTGCATCGGGAAGAACACACCATAGCCTGCGACAATCGTGATCCAGAAGTGCACGAAGCCTAACTTATTGTTCATCATCCGCCCAAACATCTTGGGGAACCAATGGTAAACTCCGGCTAGCATTCCGAAAATGGCCGACATGCCCATTACAATGTGGAAGTGAGCCACCACAAAATACGTGTCATGCACGTTCACGTCCAACGCCGAATCTGCCAAAATGATGCCCGTTAAACCACCCGTTACAAATGTGCTGACCAGACCAATGCTAAAGAGCATCGCTGGGGAGAAACGGATGTTTCCCTTCCACAATGTGGTGATGTAGTTGAAGGCCTTGACCGCTGAAGGAATGGCAATCAGCAACGTGGTAAATACGAAGACAGAACCGATGAATGGATTCATCCCCGTGACAAACATGTGGTGTCCCCAAACGATGAAGCTGAGGAAGCCGATGCCTAACAAAGAACCGATCATTGCCTTGTAGCCGAAAATGGGCTTCCGAGCGTTCGTTGCAATGACTTCTGAGCTAATGCCCAACGCAGGCAACAAAACGATGTAAACTTCCGGGTGTCCCAAGAACCAGAACAAGTGTTGATATAAGATTGGACTTCCGCCGGTTACATCCAAAGCCTCACCTCCGATAAAGATGTCAGACAAATAGAACGCTGTGCCCATGGTCCGATCCATCAGCAATAAAACAACTGCTGACACCAATACGGGGAAGCTCAATACACCCAGAATCGCTGTCACCATGAAGGCCCAAATCGTCAAAGGAAGCCGTGTCATGGACATGCCCTTCGTCCGCAAATTGATGATGGTCACTACATAATTCAGGCCTCCCAACAAGGAGCTTACCACAAACAGCACCATGGAAATCAACCACAAGGTCATGCCCGTTCCTGAACCCGGCATAGCCTGTGGCAATGCACTCAGCGGCGGATACACGGTCCACCCTCCCGAAGCAGCCCCGCCTTCCACGAACAACGAGAAGATCATGATCATGCTCGAGAAGAGGAAGAACCAATAACTCAGCATGTTCAAGAACCCCGAGGCCATATCACGCGCTCCGATTTGCAATGGAATGAGCAAGTTCGAGAACGTACCCGATAAGCCACCCGTCAACACGAAGAAGACCATAATCGTCCCGTGAATCGTAACCAGGGCGAGATAAGCATTGCGATCCAAAACCCCTCCTGGCGCCCATTTTCCTAAAAATGTTTCCAAAATGGCAAAGCTTTCGCCCGGCCATCCCAATTGCAGTCGGAAGAATACAGAGAGCATCACCGCTACAATTCCCATCACAATGGCTGTGACCAGGAATTGTTTGGAGATCATCTTGTGATCTTGCGAGAAAACGTACTTTGAGATGAAACTCTCTTGGTGGTGGTGTGCGTGATCGCCCATGATTAAAGGGATGCCGTTATGTTTTCACTAGCAACTTCTTTCGTTGCCTTCTCTGTTTCAGAACCTTCTTCTCCTTCCTTGACCAAGAACGCGTCTTGCTCGCCCAACCAAGCATCGTAAGCCTCTTGAGACTCAATGACAATCTTCATTTGCATGTTGAAGTGCGCTGCACCACAAACCTTATTGCAAAGCAAGATGTAATTAAAGTCAGGGTCATCCAAAATCACCCGCATAGAATCCGTCGAGATGATCGGCGTCATTTTAAAACGGGTCGGAACGCCCGGAACCGAGTTCATTTGCGTCCGGAAATGCGGCATGTATGCCGAGTGTATCACATCACGTGATCGGAATACAAACTCCACCTCCCGGCCTATTGGTAAGTGAAATTCTCCTTTAACCAATTGATCGTCCATACCTGCATCCCACGCACTCAACTCTCCTTCGAAATTGAATTCTCCAACCTCCATGATGCGCTGGCGGTGCCGTTGCAATCGGTACAACTTGTCTTCCTTCGCTTCAAAAGCAGCTTCTGTTAAAATCGTCACCTTCTTCGACTCAAGCATGTGGTCGATCTCAGCGATCCGAGACTCCATCAACGCTTTCATGCCCTCACTGCCGTGATCATGACCTGCATGGTCGCCGTGGTCGCCATGGTCGTCGTGGTCGTCGTGGTCGTCGTGGTCGTCGTGGTCGTCGTGGCCACTATGATCGTCTCCATCATGGTGATCACCATGCTCCGCGTGGCCATGGCCGCCATGTCCATGTTCCGCATCGTGCAATTTCTCTACAAGCTCTTCCCGCTCATCCAACAAATGACCCTTCTCGTAAGAGATCTCATCTTTCAGCACCAAAATCTTTTCTTCGATTTCTGCCAAGGCAGACTCAACTCCCTCCTCTGTAACAATGCCCATGGCATTCATAGGCGTGATGAGGTTGTAGTTCACCAAACCAAATTCGCCATCATTCCCAGGATATCGAGCCGTCCAATCAAACTGCTTTGAGTACAACTCTACCCGTATGGCATCGTCATCAGCCTCTCCCGTCATCTCATTCCAAGTCTTCAGACCAAATGCGATGATGACCGCCAAAACTACCGACGGAATCACCGTCCAGACCAACTCCAACTTGTTGTCGTGAGCATAAAACGTTGCCTTGCGATCTGCTCGGTAGTAATACTTTGCGGAGAACCAAAACAACAGGGTGTTCACCAAAAAGAACACAGCAAAGATGATGGCCATATTGAAATTCATCAACTGATCAACGGCCAAACCATGAACCGAAGCCGATGGCGGCAAATAATCGCCGTAACGAATCAATAACCAAATGAAGGAAGCATAGAAAAACACCATGAACACAAGCCAAAGCCCGCCGTTCATTCGGTTATCCGCTTCCGAAATTTCCTCCTCCCTCCTTCCTCGCAATGAGATAGAGAGCTGATACACTTTTGACAACTGCACCGCAGCCACCAAACCCAAAACGACGACAAGTAGAATGAGCAATTTCATGATCTCAAAAATGTGTCTAACAAATCAATAATGTAGATCCTTCGACTCTTGCAACATCGGATGATTCACAGGAATCAATGGAGCCTTGCTCAACGCACTCAACGTGCGATTCAAGTACAATCCTAAGAATCCCAAGAACAATCCTATCTCAAAAATACCGAATTCATTGTGGTCAAACATCGTTCCCGGTATGACTAGCAAATAGACATCCGCAAAGTGACCAACGAAGATGAGCAAGCCCACAGGAATGATGAAGTTCGGGTTCCTTTTGGTGTCCCTCGGAAGCAACGTGTAGAAAGGAACAGCAAAATTCACCATGAACATGACCATAAATGGCACCTGATAATCCGTGAAGAATCGCTGCGTATAATACGTGACCTCCTCTGGAATATTGGCGTACCAAATCAACAAAAATTGACTAACCCACAGATAACTCCACAACATCGAAATGGCGAACATCCACTTTGAAATATCATGCATATGACTCTCAGTGACTTCTTGATAGTAGCCCTTGCTTCGAAGCCAAATCAACGCAATGTTCAAGAAAATCATGAATCCAACCCACATTCCCGCAAACAAGTACCATCCAAACAGGGTCGAGAACCAGTGCACGTCTATGGACATGACCCAATCCCAAGCCAGCATCGAGCTGAAAACCGCAAATACCACGAGGAAAATCGCACTTCGTTTGAACTGCTTGTAGTGCAAATCCAAGTTGGGCTTTTCATCCTCCAACAAAGACCACCTTCGGAAGAGTCGAGCAAATATGAGGAAAGTTCCGATGTACACTAAAGTCCGGAGCCAGAAGAACCATCCAGAGAAATAGGCTCCCTTGTGGGCAATGATGGCGTCAAAATTGGGGTTGACAACCGCACCCTCTTCCATCACATCTAAATACGTCGCATCCTCGCCTTCACCGATAACAAACTCATGGTACAGCGTGTGGTCCATCCAATGGTACAAATGGTGTGCATGGAAGAAATACCCTGCAACCAAGACCAACACAATCACACCCGCTCCGATGGGCAAGAAATGCCACATCGCTTCAAACATCCGTTTGATTACTGCGGACCATGCTGCCTCAACAGCGTAGTTCAACGCGTAAAAGAAAAGTGCCGCTAACGAAATAGAGAACCAGAAAAAACCATTGACGAGCAAGTTGGCCCACCAGCGCTGGTGATGATCCGATCCATCGGTTAGAAAACCGGCGATTAATGCAATGATCCCGATGCCCATGAGCACCTGGGAAACGATTTTGGCGCGTCCTTCGAATTTGAATTCCATGATCAACTGTTCATTGCCATGGCATCTTCAGTCTCAGAAGACGCCGGTTTCACGTTGCCGTTCTCATCAAACTCCGGCATATCCCCTCCGTTCTGGAGTACTTTGATGTATTCAATAACCAGCCAACGGTCCTTTTGAGACAGCTGTGAGGCATGAGAGCCCATCAACCCTTTCCCGTAAGTCAAGGTGTGGTACATTTTCCCTTCTGGTAAGTCCTTCAGTTTGTCGCTATAGCTCGGAATGCCTTGAATGTGGCCATTGCGGCTCAAAGCACCGTCCCCTTTGCCCAACTCCCCATGGCACTGTGTGCACATCAGCGTATAAATCTCTTGACCAGCTTCCAGTTCACTTTGACCAATGGAAGCCAAAGGTGAGTTGAGACCCAATCCCGCAGCTTCGTACCCCTCTACTGTGTTCGGATAAGCGTAGGGCATGGCAAACGCCATTTGATCCGGAGCAAATGCGATGGTTCCTGCTACAGGCTTGCGCGCTGATTGGACCATGCGCTGCGCGGCGGCGGTTTCTTCTCCGACTTGGTAGGGATCCTGACCATAGTCTACATAAGCCTCAATGGCAGGCGAACGGTACATGTCTGGCATGTACTCCAATCCAGAACTATCCGGATTGTTGACGCATCCCGTAAGAGCGATTAACGTCACTGCCAGCATGGGCAGTAGGTCTTTCCAGCGGATGTTCATCACTTATAATCTTTGATGCTCAACTCGAAGAGCTCTGTTTCCTTAATTGCAGCTTCCAACGTCTCCGCTGATTGGCTGTTTTGCTCGGTCGTGATTTCCATCACGAACATGTTGTCAGTCGTCCGGGGATCCGGGTTGGACGCTGGCATTCCTGGCAACGTACCGTTTCGAAGCAGGTATGTAATGGCCATTCCGTGCGCGCCACACAAAACCGAAAACTCAAATGTTACCGGGATGAAAGCGGGAAGATTTTCGATCAACGAAAAATTCGGCTTACCCCCAATGTTCATTGGCCAGTCAGAAATCATGAAATACCACATTCCGAGAAGGGCCAGCGCCGTTCCCGTAGAGGCATACATGAATGCCGCAATGCCCAATCGCGTGCGCTTCACCCCGATTATGGGGTCAATGCCGTGAATGGGAAACGGCGAGAATACCTCCTTGACCCGGATGCCTTTGGCAACCAGTTGCGACGCCGCTGTTTTCAGCGTATCGTCGTCGTCATACATCACATGGAATACCTTGTTCATGGCTACAGGGGTCAATGCTTGTCTTGAATTTTCTTATAGTTCTCGCCGCTCGACTTGAGAATGGTCTTCAACTCATTCAAGGCCAATACCGGGAAGAACCGAGCAAAGCCTAAGAACAGCGTGAAGAAAATACCCAAGGTTCCAATGAAAACACCGATGTCAATATTCGTAGGATAAAATTCACCCCAGCTCGATGGATCATAATCCCGGTGAATGGATGTTACAATAATGACATACCGCTCAAACCACATCCCAATGTTCACGACAATGGATAAGGCAAATGTAGCAGTTAAGCTACGTCGGATCTTTTTGAACCAGAACAACTGTGGGCTAATGACATTGCACGTCATCATGATCCAGTAGGCCCAGCTATATGGACCACTGAAACGATTGATGAAAGCATAGCTCTCATATTCAACACCTGAGTACCACGAGATGAACAATTCCGTCAAATAAGCGACTCCAACAATCGAACCGGTTACGATGATCACGATGTTCATGTACTCCACGTGCTTCACGTGGATGTAACTCTCCAATTTCATGCCTTTTCGCATAATGAGGAGCAAGGTCTGCACCATGGCGAATCCTGAGAAAACCGCTCCAGAAACGAAATAGGGAGGGAAAATCGTTGTGTGCCATCCCGGAACAATGGACGTTGCAAAGTCCATGGATACGATCGAGTGTACTGAGAATACCAATGGGGTAGCGATACCGGCCAAAACCAATGAAACCTCTTCAAATCGCGTCCAGTGCTTGGCTCTTCCGCTCCATCCAAAGCTCAACAAGCCATATGCCTTCTTAGCGAAAGGCTTCGTCATGCGGTCTCGGATGGTCGCGAAGTCAGGAATCAAACCGATGTACCAAAACACCAACGATACAGAGAAGTACGTTGAAATGGCAAATACGTCCCAAAGCAGCGGAGAATTGAAGTTGACCCAGAGAGAACCGAATTGGTTCGGCAATGGCAACACCCAATAACTCACCCAGATTCTCCCCATGTGAATTCCAGGGAAAATCGCCGCCATGATGACGGCAAAAATGGTCATCGCCTCCGCAGAACGGTTGATGGCCATTCGCCATTTCTGGCGGAACAACAGCAGTACCGCAGAAATCAAGGTTCCAGCGTGACCAATACCCACCCACCAAACGAAGTTGGTGATGTCCCAGGCCCATCCGACCGTTTTATTCAATCCCCACACTCCAATCCCCGTCCCTAAGAGGTAAAGGATGCAACCAACACCGTAAACGGCGATGATGCTGGAGATGGTAATCATGATTTTCCATCCAATAGGTGCGGGACCTTGAATCGGTCCGACCACGTCGTCGGTGATGTCTTTGTAAGACTTGTCCCCTAAGATTAAGGGCTCCCGAATGGCTGCTTCTCTTTGCATCTTCCGATCAGGCTTGGGTTGGTTCTACGTTACGCACCTTCGTCATGTAGAAAATGTTGGGTTTCACCCCGATTTCCTCCAACGCGTGGTACGCTCGATTGTTCTGAGAAATGGACTGGACGTTGGAGCCCTTGTCATTCAAGTCTCCAAATGAAATGGCATTCGTTGGGCAAGCCTCAGCACATGCCGTAACGATACTTCCGTCTGCAACAGGTGTCCCGTCCTTTTTCGCTTCGAGTTTCCCCGATTGGATACGCTGAACGCACATGCTGCACTTCTCCATAACACCTCGGCTTCTGACCGTGACATCTGGATTCAACACCATGCGCATCAAGCTGTCTTGAGCCGGGTTGAAGTTGCCAAATTTCTTGTAGCCAGGATAGTTGAACCAGTTGAAGCGTCGAACCTTGTATGGGCAGTTGTTTGCGCAATACCGGGTTCCGATGCAACGGTTGTAGGTCATCTGATTCAAGCCCTCGTTTGAGTGCGTTGTAGCCGCTACTGGACAAACAGTCTCACAGGGAGCGTGGTTGCAGTGTTGGCACATCATCGGCATGTGAACCGTTTGCGGGTTCAACGCCGGATCCTCCATACGACGGTATGACTCAATCACGCCTGTACCTTCCTCTTCGCCCTTCTTCAAACTGTAGTCTGAAGCAAAGAATCGGTCAATGCGCATCCAATGCATGTCCCGGTGACGACGGACTTCGTCTTTTCCGACAACGGGAACGTTGTTTTCAATGTGGCAGGCTGTGACGCAACCACTGCAACCTGTGCATGTGGTCAAATCAATGGTCATCCCCCAACGATGTCCCACATCTTCTACGGCGTGCTCATGCCACAAGTCAAATGCTGCCGTTGGCTTGCTGTCTTGCGCATCGATTGCCCCGTCCTCGTTGACATCCTCATGGACGCCCAATGTGATCAACTTGTTCCAAGACGCATAGCCCTTTTTGGAATCGCGCTCAGAGAAATAGCTCGTAAAGTCTGTTTCTTTCACGATGCTCTCACGCCCCATAAACGTATTCTGAATTTGGGTGCAAGCCAAGGGGTAAGTCCCTCCTGTCGCCTCAACACTTACATCGTATTGCGCGTAGTCCACATGCGTTCCGTTGGACTGAGCCCAACCGAAGGCATTCGCACCCACAGGAATTAAGTTTCCTTCCGCATCCGTATCAAACGAACCGCTTTCTCCAGATTGGAACGCTGCTTTACCAATGTTCTCACCGTTCGCTCCGCGTCCATAACCCAATGCAATCCCAATCGTACCAGGCGCTTGTCCCGGTGTTGGGAACACAGGCAACTCCATCGAAGTGTCACCGACAGAAACTTTTACCAAGCTGGCGGGGGCTTCTTGTCCAATGAATCCATTCAGACCCATCGCGTCCACATCGGAGTGCGACATGGTGACGTAGTTGTCCCAAGTCACTTTCGTAATCGGATCGGGCGTCTCTTGCAAAATAGGGTTGGCCGCATGCTGCCCCACTCCCATCGTCGTCTTTTGGTACAACGCCAATTCAAACGTTCCACCCGTGCGACCATTCAATGTCTTCAATTCAGCCAACAAATCTCCGCCGATATAAGCGGGTACAGCCGGCACGTCATCACCGAGCGTCATGTGCCCGTTGTGAACGGCTTCATTCCAAGCGCGGTCAGTGTACATGGCTTCAGCCGAATAGCTGCCATTGTAAGTGGAACGGATGTAGGCGTACCAGTCCATTCCTGCGTCGCCGTTGCTCCAAGTCAAGAAGCTTTGTCCAGCAGGACGGGTATCAAACAACGGCGCAATGGTTGGTTGAACCAATTCAATGCGGTTGTTTTCAATCTGCAAATCTCCCCAAGACTCCAACCAGTGGTGATTGGGTGCAATCATTCCGCAGCGGCTTGCTGTTTCATCTGCTACCATCGACGTGCTCACGCTTGTATCAACCTTGGTCAATCCTGCAATGAACGCATCTGCATTCGCTGCGTCATACGCTGGGTTGCAATCACTCACGATCAAGGTGCTGACTTGGCCCGAGTTCATGTCAGCGACCAATTGTTCGAATGCCTCCTGGTTGCCTTGGAATAGGCTCTTCTCATTGTCGAATCGAACCGTAGTTCCTATCGAACCAAGAGCCGCGTTGATGGCATTGACCACCCGTTGAGTCGGCAAATCATTCGCCCCCGCTAAGACCATTGCTTTCGCTCCGGACTTCTTCAAATCAGCCGCTGCTTTGGCAATGGCCGCATTGGTCACATCGGACAATCCGTTGGATGCTGTCTTTCCTGAAATAGCCGCCAATAAAGCCGCGGCCACCTTGCCTTGCTCAGAAGGCTTCACCATGGTGCGGTAGTCCGAATTCGAACCGGTCAAACTCATGTTGGTTTCGAATGCATGCAATCGCGACATCCAACCGTTCTCCGGTCGACGCGTCTTGGCCCATCGCTCCCCATAGAAGATGGAGTCGCCAAAAGTCCCGAGGAAGTCTGCCCCAATGGTCACAACCGTCTCAGCCATATCGAATTGGTATGACGGGAAGCTGTGCATTCCGAAATCCAACTTCGCTGCAGCTCTGAAAGCGCCATAATCCACGGCGTCATATGCAATATGCTCTACACCGGAGTTGGTTTTCAACGTCTCAATTGAACGCAGGAGCGTTGGGCTCATGACGGTATTGGTCAACAGCACCTTTCGGCCTTCTCCAGCCAAGCCTTGTTTTACCGCTGCATCAATTTGGTCCCAAGTGGACGCTTCACCGCCACGGGTTGGGCCAGCCAGTCGCGCACTGTCATATAGCGACATCACAGAAGCATTGACTCGAGCGTTCACCCGACCAACACCGGTCGAGCCATTGGACTTAACAAAAATGGGGCGGCCTTCTCGAGTCTTGACCAAGACGTTCATGAAGTCTTGACCATCATAATACGTGCTCGCATAATGATTTGCAACTCCCGGGGTTACGTCTCCAGGCTTGTTGGTGTATGGAATACTCTTAACCACAGGAGTTTCACAGGCCGCCAGCGTAGCCGCTGTCAGACTGAATCCCATGAACTTCAAAAAGTCTCGACGCCCCGTATGGGTAGATTCCAAGCGATCGTCGCTCAAAAATTCATCGACCGATTTCGATTCCGGGAACTCTTGTTCCTGAATGGTTTTGAATGCTTCCGTCTCGTGGAGTTCGTCCAGTCCGGACCAATAACGCTTTGTATTTGCCATGAGGCTGCGATAAGGGGTTCGCGATTGCTCGTCTTAGTAATGACACTTGGCGCATTCCCAGCCACCAAGCTCTTTAACAGTGATTTTGTCGTCTTCCAGGTATTTCCTGAGTTCTTCATTTCCTCTCAGGTTGTCCTTGAGTCGATGATGAATTTCTTCGTAGTAGCCGCTGCTGGCCAAATCAATCTCAGCCTTGTTATGGCATTCAATGCACCAACCCATGGTCAGTGTCGGCTTGGAAAGCTCAATCAAACCTGGGTACTTGTCTACCAACTGGTTGATGTCGTCCACCTTGGCTACGCGGCCCACCGTATAAGTTTCCACATCACCATGACAATTCTGACACTGCAACCCACCTACCACAACGTGCTGTTGGTGGCTGAAGAAAACATGGTCAGGAAGGTTGTGCACTTTGTTCCATCGAATCGGCTCGCCTTCGTAAGAATCCTGCGGAGAGATGAAGCCATTTTTTCCCTCACCATTCACATACGTTCCTGACTCAGAATCAAAACCAATGGCGTCGTAAATCTTTGCGATTTCTGTCTCGCCATAACGACGTCCCTTTTTTACTGCCTTGTGGCAATTCATACAAACATTCGTCGATGGAATGCCCGCATGTTTCGACTCATAGGCACTGTGGTGACAGTATTTACAATCCACTTCGTTTTCACAGACGTGCACGCTGTGTATGAACTGGATGGGTTGGTTGGGCTTGTATCCTTCGACAACCCCTACGCGCATGAGCCCTTGGTAACCCAGGACAGCTCCATACGCGACGAAAAACAAACCAACCAACGTCACCGCCAATCGATTATTCCAAGCCCAATTGCGGACCCGATTCTCGTATGGCAATTCTTCCAATTCGTCCTCTCCTGCATTTTGATTGACCGCATTGGTCAATGATCGATTCACACCTGCTGCTGAAAGCGCAATGATTAAAAACAGCACCAGCAGAATCAAAAACCAAACTCCGCTATTATTGGATTCTTCAACAGTTTCAATCTCATCCACCGTGATACAATCAGACCCCGAATCCGTTGACGCAACAGCATCCGGTGGGTTCTGCACATAGGCCATAATGTTTTTGATGTCCTCTGGGGAAACCGCCTGGGCTGTCATCCAACCATATGTTGGAACGTAACGCGCCACGATGGATTTGATGTAAGCATCTCCAGATTCAGCAGCTCCCTGCGGATTTTGAATCCAGTCCACCAACAATTCTTCGCTGGCACCCCAACGGTCAGCGATGCCCGCCAAACCTGGCGCAGCCAAAACCTCATTGGTCACCTTGTGGCAAGATGCACAATTGGCATTGAAGAGGGCTTGCCCTGCTTCGATGTCACCTTCGTCCCATATGCCTGCTGTCGCTGCCCCTGCTGATAGCAAAAGACAAGCTGCAAGCATGTTTCGTGTAGCCCTAATTACCGTATACGCTCCCATGGATGTCGCTTTTCGCATTACGATGAAAAATCGCTCATTTCGCGCGCAAAATTAAGCATTGAAGGTCACAAAAATTCAGGATAATTCGAGTCAATCTGTTTTCGTTGTCTAATTCATAATCATTCTACATAAGGAACGCGCTTGAAAGGGCCATAATTGCCGGGTGACAAAATTCTTAACATCAATTCTCGTTGAAACCTCAACCCTTCGGCTCTCATCGTTAATTTCGCTTTATTCTGATCCATACCATGAAACGCTCCATCCGCCACTCCAAGATTGCAATCCAGGATAGTTTGACAATTGTTGTGTTTTTATGCAGTGTTCACGTGGCGTCCGCCCAAGAAGGCGCATCCTGGTGGAAATCGTTGTTTCAAGATAAAACCAGCACCGTTGACATCGCTGTTGCAGACTCATCAAGCACTACCCGACCGACACAGCCGGTTGTAGAGAGCACATTCGAAGTTCAAGCTGCTGAGGAATCAAAGCAGAACATGACCGCTGACGCCGCTCTCCCCGCATTGCGCATACAAGGTGCTGGAAGCTACAAAATGCAGCGTGCTGAAGGCATTACTGCCCTAGATTCAGCTTGGAGGACTGAAACACATCCTGTACAAGGCTATCGGGTTCAGCTGTATATGGGCTCATTGCAAGATGCTCGACGCATCCGTTCGCAGCTGCGACAACAAACTGACTTGCCGATATATTTGACCTCTCTCGCACCAAGCTATCGAGTTTGTTTAGGCGACTTCCATAACAAATGGGCCGCAGAAAAAGAGCGCAAACAATGGAGTGACCTGTTTCCCATGGCACTCGCGATTCCAATGGAAATTTCAATCTCCACCGTCTCTTCTCAGTAAGAATTAGAATTCCAGATTTCGTTCAGCCTTTGAGCGGCTCAACGATCAATCATCCAACGTCTGCTTGACTTCCACTTCTTCAAACGCTTCGATGACATCTCCCACTTTGATGTCATTGTAACGCTCGACGTTCAGACCACATTCAAACCCTCTTGCGACTTCCTTCACGTCGTCCTTGAATCGTTTCAATGAGCCCAATGTGCCCGTGTATGCCACGACGCCCTGTCGTACCAAACGAATCTTGTTGTTTCGCTTGATCAGTCCTTCTGTCACAAAGCAACCAGCAATGGTACCCACTTTCGAAATCTTGAACGTTTCTCGAATCTCGGCAGAACCCACAATTTTTTCTTCGATACGAGCAGAAAGCAAGCCCTCCATGGCATCTTTCATTTCCTCTATCGCCTTGTAGATAATCGAGTACAGCTTGATTTGCACCTCTTCCCTTTCTGCCAATTTTCGTGCTGCACCACTTGGTCGGACTTGGAAACCGATGATGATCGCAGAAGAAGCAGATGCCAATAGAATGTCGGATTCCGACACCTGACCTACCGCCTTGTGAATAATGTTGACCTGAACTTTCTCTGTCGAAAGCTTCTCCAAAGAATCACTCAATGCTTCAATCGAACCGTCAACGTCACCTTTGACAATCAGGTTCAATTCCTTGAACTCTCCAACGGCAATTCGTCTTCCCAGCTCTTCCAACGTCACAGAACGCTGTGAACGCACTCCTTGCTCGCGCTGGAGTTGTTGTCTTTTCGTCGCAATGTTCCGAGACTCTCTTTCATCATCGAAAACGTGAAATTTGTCTCCCGCACTCGGCGCTCCATCAAATCCCAAAATGGATACTGGAACAGACGGACCCGCTTCCTCAACCCGAGAGCCACGTTCATTGAACATCGCTTTGACCTTACCGGAATACTGCCCTGCCAAGATGGGGTCACCGATACGCAATGTGCCGCCTTCAACCAATAAATTGGTCACATACCCGCGGCCCTTATCCAAAGAACTCTCGATAACCGTTCCCAGTGCACGCTTGTTCGGATTGGCCTTCAGGTCGAGCATTTCAGCTTCTAGAAGCACTTTTTCCAAAAGCGGCTCGATGTTCTCTCCCATTTTGGCAGAAATCTCCTGGCTCTGGAATTTACCACCCCACTCTTCCACAACGACGTTCAATTCAGACAATTCTTGTCGAATGCGGTCAGGATTTGCTTCAGGACGATCCATCTTATTCAAGGCAATGACCATCGGAATGCCGGCTGCTTGCGCATGGTTGATGGCTTCCTTTGTTTGAGGCATGACCGAGTCATCTGCAGCAACCACAATAATAGCGATGTCCGTTACCTGAGCACCCCTTGCACGCATCGCAGTAAATGCTTCGTGTCCCGGAGTATCCAAGAATGTCATATTCCCTCCTTTCGGCAATGTCACGTTGTATGCACCAATGTGCTGGGTAATCCCTCCAGCCTCACCAGCAATAACGTTTGCACTTCGAATGAAATCGAGTAAGGACGTCTTTCCATGGTCAACGTGACCCATCACCGTTACAATCGGAGGACGATCAACCAAGTCCTCTTCACTATCGGTCTCAATTTCAATGGCCTCTTGAACCTCAGCACTTACGAAGTCTGCCTCGAATCCAAACTCTTCTGCGATAATCGTGATGGTTTCCGAATCCAACCGTTGGTTGATCGAAACCATGATTCCAAGCGTCATGCAAGCTGAGATCACCTCATTCACATTCACATCCATCATGCTGGCCAATTCAGCTACGGTAACGAATTCCGTCAATTGTAGCGTACTTGCCGCTTCCTTTTGACGAGCCATTTCCTGCTCTTGACGTTCCTGAACAGCACTTCGCTTTGCGCGACGCAACTTCGCTGAATTGGACTTTCGTCCACCGCTCAATCGAGCGAGCGTGTCCTTAATTTCCTTTTGAATGTCGGCCTGGCTGACCTCACGTTTCGGCTCGTTTTTCTTGCCTCTCGCTCTGTTATCAGCAGGTCGCGCAGCAGTACCCGTCGTGCGAGCTGTCTTCTCAACGTCCACCTTCGTGATCCGCTTCCGCTTTCGCTTGTTATCGTCGGTTTTAGATGACGTTCGTTTCTTTTCTACCGGCAAGACAATCTTACCCACCACCGTTGGTCCGGTCAGCTTTTCAACCCGCGTGACCATCTTCTCCACGACTCGCGGAGCATCGGCAGCTTGTTTCTTGGCTTCCTTTTCTGTCTTCTCTGCTGCAACTCGATCCAACTTGGCCTTCGCCATTGCCGCCCCCTCCTTCTTCGATATTTCGGCTGACTTCTTCGCGATTAATGCGCGCTCTTCCTCCTTTTCTGCCTTTGTTTTTGGTTTCCGCTTGTTGGACATCGCGTCCAAATCTAGCTTGCCCAAAATCTTGACAGGACTGTCTGCAGTGACCTCCTCTTTTTTCTCCTCTTTCACCTCTGCAGCTTCAACACCCTCATCTTCAACAGACGCCACTTCAATTGGAGCGGCTTCAACTGAAGCTACCTCCAACGGAGTCGCCTCTACAGGGTCTTTTTGCACTGAATCGGACGCAACCTCCTCTGCTTTCGCCGCTTCTACCGGCGAATCCTCCTTCACGGTTTCCGCAATGGCCACCAGCTCCTCTGGTTCAGCTTCCGCAGCAGGCGAAACCTCTGGTTTCACACGTTCTACTACGGGTTGTTGTTGACTTTTCTGAAAAACAGAAAGATCAATCTCTACTTCAACCTCTTCAACGGGTGCAGAACGTCTTCTCGCAGAAGCGAGCGTGACGCTTTCACGTTCAACAACGGTGCGGGAAGATGAGCTTACGGCTTTTTCCTTTGCTTCCTTTTCGTCTTGAAAGTTGGCCCGAACGAGTGCATACGCTGAAGCCTCAATTTTGGTATTGGGCTTGGCGTCGACTTCGATGCCCTTGCTTGCCAAAAAATCAGCAATGGTCTGTACCCCAAGATTGAATTCTCGAGCTATGAGGTTAAGTCGTACGGGTTTGTTAGCGTCGGCCATTAGCGATTTGAAGGGCTAAAATATGGGAATGATATGCGAAAGGTAAGATTCAAGTGGTGCCTCAGGACAATTCGTCCTTGAGGATTTTCAATACTTCCCTAATCGTTTCTAACTCGAGGTCGGTCCGATTGACCAAGAAATCTTCATCCAGGTTCAAAACTGAACGAGCGGTTTCAAGGCCAATTTTCACGAATTCTTCCAAAATCCATGCATCGATTTCATCAGAGAATTCAGTCAATGCCACGTCATCGACAGCATCTTCGTCCTCTCTGTAAACATCGATTTCATAATTGGTCAGTAGCCCTGCCAATTTGATGTTGTTCCCCCCCTTACCGATGGCCAAGCTCACTTGATCGGGTTTGAGATAAACTTTTGCTTCGCGCGTCTCCGTGTTCAATTCCATTGAAGAAATCTTCGCTGGGCTCAATGCACGTGTTACCAGCAACTGCTCGTTCTCTGTAAAGTTGATCACATCAATGTTCTCGTTTTTCAGTTCGCGAACAATGCTGTGAATACGAGAACCCTTCATGCCGACGCATGCTCCGACTGGATCTACCCGCTCATCGTATGACTCGACGGCGACCTTTGCACGCTCTCCTGGGGCTCGAACCACCCGCTTGATGGTAATGAGTCCATCAAAAATCTCAGGGACCTCCTGCTCAAACAAACGCTCCAGAAATTCTGGTGCTGTGCGAGACAAGACAATGCGAGGATTGTTGTTTTTCATTTCAACCGCAGATACGACCGCACGGATCGTATCTCCCTTTTTGAAGAAGTCTCCAGGAATCTGATTTTCTCGCGGCATGACCACCTCATTGTCCTCGTCATCCACCAACAATATTTCGCGCTTCCAGATTTGATAGACCTCAGCTGAAATAATTTCTCCTACGCGCTCCTTGTATTTTTGGTAGATGGAATCCTTCTCCAATTCCATAATACGGCCGGCCAAATTCTGACGCAACGACAAGACGTTTCGTCGGCCAAATGACTCCAGTTTGATTTCCTCTGAAAATTCCTCGCCCACTTCGAAGTCATCTTCGATGCGCAAAGCGTCTGTTATGGCAATTTCCTGGTTCTCGTCTTCGAGTGCATCATCTGCTACGATGTCCCGATTTCGCCAGATTTCCAAATCCCCCTTGTCCGGGTTAATGATGATATCGAAGTTGGAGTCATCTCCATACTTTTTCAAAATCATTGCGCGGAATACATCCTCAAGAATCCCCATCATGACCTCGCGATCGATGTTTTTGAATTCTTTGAATTCCTTAAAAGAATCCACCAGATTGAGTTG
>ERZ887942.1033-NODE-1033-length-20543-cov-55.158483_pt1 | contig 20543 bp, 12 predicted proteins | sample MGYA00521099_ERZ887942 | MGnify/ENA primary metagenome ERZ887942 (study PRJEB32303, sample SAMEA104408605) | aquatic metagenome | biome: Brackish water; feature: Pelagic; material: water | place: Baltic Sea | collected 2014-06-07T06:48:00 | depth 16,251 m ...
GAAACACGTCGCCTTTTTCAACTGCCCATCAAACACAACTTTCTACAGTAACTCCTTGTCAGGCGAACTCAAGATCTGACTTAGGCAAAATCATCGGCCCTTTTATCCAATCAGAATCAGCGTCTCGGCGTTCAAGCATACATTCCAGACGCGTCATCACAAATGTTCGAGCCAGCAGCGCCAGCCCGCCGTAGACACCGAAGTTTAAAAACACGATCAGCAAGTCATTGGCTGGAAACCAACTGTTGCGGTACATCTCTCGCAGGTCGTGCCATTCGTTCAAAACAGTCACAATTCCGGGACTGCTGAAGAACCACAGCGGAAAATCGTTAGGCTGGCAATCGAACGAAATCAACAGCAGAACCCCAATCAACATAGGCACAAAACACAGACATAAGACGGCCACCAAAGTTGCCATCATGGCTTTCATTTGAGTATTCATTTTCAACCCAAAATAAACGGCCATCCATTTGATCAGATGCATATAAATAAACGCATTGCCAAGAGCACACACGAAAAACACGGCAGACGCAACAAGCCACGAAAAGGACATCGGATAAACTCGTCGGTCAGAACCGTAGTAAGACGTCGCAGAATCATACGCTAAAGTGATCGTTGAGTGATTTACACGAACAGCAATTACGTTGAAACAGCCAGTCATCAGCACAACGGCCAGCAACACCCAAATCAAGCGATTAACGCCAGCAACTTTCTGCCCCAGAATTTCTCGATTGCTTAGTGGTGCGACAAGCAGAGATTCCAGTGTTTGTTGTTCACGCTCTTTGGCAAACAAGCGACATGTCAGGCTCATCACAATCAACAACGCGACAATCAACAGCACCATACTGAACATGACGGCCACGTCGTCGTCGTAACGAGTTTCAGCAATCGCCCAGGCTTCAAACAAAAACAGGCCTAAAACACCAAGCACCTGCACCCAGATTTTGTTAACCAGGCCACGTCGAGATTCACGCCAGTGGATCGGCCGCTCGTCTGGCAAGCTGGTGGCCCTGCGATCAGCTTTCAAAGAATCATCCTGGTCTGCCGATACAGTCGCCCCTCCAAACAGGCTTTTCAATTGTGCCAATCTTCGACGAAAAAATCCGGACAGACGCTTTTGAAAAGAGAACGCAGACCCAAAGCTGAACCACACCAATGCAAACCTTGCGGCGATTGGGAAACACAACGTCACAATCACCGAAGGAGCGACCATGCCTATGGTCTGTTGCCAGCCTGTTCCGCGATCAACAAACATGACCATCAGGTAGCCAGGAAACAGCAGAAATTCTTCGTTCGGCATGGAGGACATGAAATTGATTCGCGGCAAAATCTCCAGTTCCACCAAAACCGGCCAGGCGAAATACATGCAGGCCAGAATCAGGTACGTCATCCAAAACGCAGCGATTCCGGATTCCAGCAACGCTGAACAAAACACAGCCACCGCCGTCACCTGCAGCACGATAAAGAACAGCAGAGCAATCCCCAACAGTGAATCAGACATCGTTACGCCGCCGAACAGATAGCAAATCGCAAACAACGGAGATGCGACAAGTACCAGCGACATCAGTGGCAGCATGCGTGAAAATATCTTTTCCACCACAATGCCACCAGGCGACAACTTCGAAATCAACAGCAGTCCAAGAGTCTGTTTCTCTTTTTCCGTTGTGATCGCACTGCAAGCCATCGCAGGCGCCAAGGCGTAGATTGTGACCATCAATGTCACAAACAAAATGGCCGTCATCTCACTGCCCTGGCCAAGCATGTACATCATGTTGACGGCTCGCGACGTCATGCTGGCATAAGCGGTCAGAAAGACCAGAGCGAACACGGCCAAGCAAACAACGCGCAATGCATACGTGCGTTTTCGCTGAGCCAACTCAATCAGCTCGCGCTTGATGAGTGGCATCTCAAGCAATGACAGAATTCGTTTCAGTGTCATGATCGGCGTCAGGCAAAGCAAAAACTGGCTTTAGTAATCGCGAAGTCGGTCTGCAACAGCTTTTCACACAACCAGTTTCACTGATGGCCGCGCAAGGCAAGCGTCACATGACCGATTCGTCATGGTCTCAGTTTTGTTTGAAGATCCGAAGCCCCGAAAGCAGAAAATGCATAATTCCGGGGGATTTGACCGCCAGATCCACATTCCGCTCGTCGTGACACTCTAACAATCTATTCCGCGTCAGGCTGGCGTTCGCCCAGTTCTCGGTCAAGATCAAGCATCGCAGATGGGTCGTCTTTCAGCATGTTGAACTTAGCCACAATTTCTCGAACGCTCTTTTCTTCTTCCACCTGTTCAGTAATGAACCATTGCAGTTCAACCAGTGCGGCAAACGCTTTTTCGTTGTGAGCAAGTTCGTACAGATCGTTAATGGCTTCACTAACAGCGTGCTCCTGCTCCAGTGCACATTGGAAAACGTGAGGAATGGAGTTGAAGTCGCTGGGAGGAGCCGGAAGTGCCTCCAGCTTCACCTTGCAACCGCGAGCAATCAGAAAATTATACAGCTTCATGGCGTGACCATGTTCTTCCTGACTCTGCAGCTGCATCCACCTGGCACTGCCAAGAAAGTTATTCAGCTCACAATAGGCGGACATGCCAAGGTAAGAATATGAGGAACTCAGTTCCATGCGGATCTGTTTGTTAAGAGCGTCCTGAACAACCGGTGGTAGCATTTTTGTCTCCTGAAAGTTTCGTCAAAGTGAGTGATTGTAAAGAGTCGCGCAAAGTTCAACAACAAACGAATCTTCTGGATTACAACCGCCGTCCCATGCAAAACCGCTGGGCAAGCAAAGCGGCATTTCGACATAAACGTAAAATCGTGCAGCGGAGCGAATTAGGCAAAGTCCTGACTTCACACACGCTAACGTCCCGATTAGGACAGAAATTTCCTGAGGACAACAATTTGTGCGGCAAATCGAAACCCTTGACGATTCTGGACAATTGGCTGACTGATCAATCGGAACATGTCCGGGGCAATTCTGGAATTTGGCATTTCAAGAATCTGAACAGGTTCCTCTTGTCTGCAGATATTCCAGATGTCATGATCAGATGGCCAATGGCTGAAGACCGTGCCTTTAGGTATGGCTGCGATGCTTGGCATTTGTTGAGAAACTGAATTGAGCGACTTTCTGTCCTTTCCTCACCGCTTCTCCAGTCACAAATCCACCGCCGGACTATGGCGAACGGTTTTGATTCCGGTCGCGATTTGCCTTGCGTTTGCCGCCAGCATCGCAACATCTAATACCAAACGGACAGGCGAAACTCAGTTCGCCTGCATTAACGTTGTATCGACTTCTGCGAACGTGGTCACAAACGATGGTGACGACTTAGTCAGTACCGCAGCAAAGCGTAACTGCCGAAACACTGAGACAGCAAACCGCGACTGTGTTATTGAGCACGCCTTGCCGGTAAGCATTAGAAATTCGCCAACATCGGTCACCGAATCCGGCGTGAACACTTCCAGAGTGTCCCCGGTGGTTGTGGGTAGAGTGCTTAACGAACAGTTTTCAGCACAACCTCTGCTTTGGCGACTTCTGCCTCGCCACGCGTTTGGGCCGCATTCCGCCGCTGTTTGCGGTAGCCCGACGCTTTATCAATTAAACGTGCTGCGGCGGACTTAACCGGGCCTTGAAGCAGTGGCGTCGCGTGGAACGTTACCCGCGACACAACGCTCCGTTGGTGCTGCTTGCTGAGTATCATATCACCGTACGCTGCGCGATTCGAATTCAGCCAACCAACCCCGAGTCCCTGTGCCCATTTGGCGCGAGTCACGCTCGATGATCAACGGTTCGCAAGCGCCAACAACGTCGTCACAGGTGCACGCGCAACTGCAAAGCGACCTATTTTGATATCCAAATGCCATCTCATATGAAAGTTCTCAAGATGAAAAACGTAAATCCAAAGCCTATTTCAGTCACATCCGAAGACAATGAATCTGAAAAGATCGTGCTGAAGGCTGCCAGGTTTTCCGACGCGGGAAACCATGAAGGGGCACTTCAGATTCTTTCGAATGCACACAGCCAAGCGACCCACGTTGTCAACGCCAGAGGTGTCTGCCAGATGCGTCTTGGACGAAACGCAGACGCTTTGAAAACGTTTCGGTCATTTGTAATGCAGTCGGGCTGCACGTGGATGAAACGCGAACTACCAGTAGTTTACCGCACCAATTTTGTGACCGCCATTCTGCTTTCGAATCTTCCCAATGGCGTGCGAGATACACTTGCAGAAATTTCGGAAAAAGACCATCCATCAGTTATGCGATTGCAAGACGCTGTCAACGCGTGGCAGAAAAGCCTTTCGTGGTGGCAAAAGTTAAACTGGAAGCTGGGAGTTGTTCCTGCAGTTCCACTGACGATTGATTTTGTACCTGGCCAGTTTATCGATTCTTTACCCGCGTCTCCGGCACCTCCCAGGCAAAATTTAAATCAACCTTCGCAACAAGTGACTAACCAGCTTGCCTAGCATGGGCTTCGCCTTTGCACCGGTGGAATGGCATGCGGAATCAAATGGAAACGCGTCATCCGCTGAGCCGTTCCGCTGTCGCGATGAAATTATGCGCACCATGCTCTCATTGTTTTGAATAAAACCTTAACTTCACAGCTATACGTTTCCCGCCTGCGATGCGTGGATCGCACTCTGTTCAACACAAAACTGGCTTCGAGAAATCTTCTATTTATGTTCGCCTATTTACTGATCGCGACCGGCCTGATCACACTTGTGTTCGGTGCCGAATGCCTGGTTCGCGGCGCGTCCCGCCTGGCAGGTTTGGTGAGAATTTCTCAACTGACGATTGGACTCACCGTCGTCGCGTTCGGCACAAGTGCGCCTGAGCTAGCTGTTTCGGTGGCGTCGTCGCTGTCCGGCCGAGCTGACATTGCGGTGGGGAACGTTGTGGGCAGCAACATTTTTAACGTACTTTTGATATTGGGGCTTTCCGCCATAATCACTCCTTTAATTGTCGATCGCAAATTAGTACGTTTTGACGTGCCCTTGATGATCGGCGCATCACTGCTGACATGGTGGTTTTGCCTGGATGGACTTGTTGATCGCATGGAGGGCGCTATTCTGTTTGCCGGAATCCTGACATTCACTGGACGATGCCTAATTGTTGGAAGACAGGAATCCAGAGCATCTCGGCAGGATGCAAGTACAGCAATTGAAGAATTTGACGATCATGCATCAGTGAACCGCCGCAATCGCGTTTCCGGAATTCTGTGGCAACTGTTTCTTGCTGCGGGTGGCCTGACACTGCTGGTGCTGGGAGCCGCGTGGCTTGTCGATGGGGCGACTGAAGTGGCGCGCCGTTTCGAAGTCAGCGAACTGGTCATTGGCCTGACGATCGTCGCAGCCGGTACGTCACTTCCGGAGTTGGCGACATCCATTGTCGCCGCAATGAAAGGAGAACGAGACATTGCGGTAGGAAATGTCATCGGAAGCAATTTGTTCAATCTGCTGGGAGTGCTCGGGCTAACGGCCATCGTCTCACCAAACGAAATTGCAGTGGCGAATCAGGCAGTGCAGTTTGACATTCCGATAATGGTTGCGGTATCAGTCGCCTGCCTACCGGTCTTCATGACCGGTTACCTGATCACCCGCTTGGAAGGCGGAATGTTTCTCGGTTACTTCATCGCCTACACCATCATTCTGGTGTTGATGGCGGCAAACAACGATGGACTGCCATCAGTTCGAAAGTGGATGTTCGAGTTTGTTATTGCGGTAACGATGATAACTCTTGTCTTTACAATCTTCAGATTGTGGTTTCAAAAAAAGTTGACGCAGGGCGGTTCTGGGATAACACAATTCACCGACTTGGAAAAGCAGAAAACGCCGAAACGTTTTTGATCTATCACCATCAACGAATTCGAAACACGACCGTGCGTTTGCCGCGACAAACTAAGACTGCCAACTACCTAGTAAATGCTATTGGACTTCGAGTTTGAAGCAGCGTTACGTCTACGCAGGATTATGTGCGTGCCGGAGGCAGCTCCAGATTCAACAACAGAAATACGATTCGTGATGATGGTTCTTGCGTCGATCGACAGTGAGGCGTTGCTGCTGAAGGTGATTCTGCAGTTGATTGTCATTATCGCCTTCGCGCGGATCGGAGGCTGGATCTTCAAAAAGCTGGGGCAGCCGCAGGTTGTTGGAGAAATCGCCGCCGGACTGCTGTTGGGACCTTCCTGCTTCGGCCGTCTAAGCCCCACAATTTCAGCTCAGGTTTTCTCAGATGACACCGGCCAGATATTTCTGGTGCTGGGACAGTTGGGATTGGTCTTCCTGATGTTCATCGTCGGCCTGGAATTCGACTTCGGCCACCTGCGAACGATCGGTCGCACGGCAGGCACGGTCGCTCTGGCAGGTATCGCTCTGCCATTTGCAATGGGAGCATGCCTGGCCTATTTCATCCACGACAGCGTTGCGGCGGAGTACAGCAAGCCAGGTTTCATTCTGTTCATGGCGACGGCTTTGTCGATTACCGCGATTCCAATCCTGGGACGCATCATGATGGAATTTGGAATCACGCGAACTCCGTTGGGCGTGCTGACGATTTCTGCGGCCGCCGTTGATGATGCCGTTGGCTGGATTCTGCTGGCCGCCGTGAGTGCGGCAGTTCGGGGATCGTTTTCGCTTCTGCCCGTGTTGCAAATGCTGGGTTGGACGGCACTGTTTATCGCAGCCGTGTTTTTTGTGGTACGACCAATTGTCTGTCGCTGGAGCCAACGCATTCTAAACAGCAACAACGGAGAATTGCCTCTGGTTCCGTTTTCCATTGTGCTGCTGCTGGTGCTTACGTCTGCTGTCGTGACGAACGGGATTGGCATCTTTTCGATCTTCGGCCCTTTTGTGCTGGGAGCATCTTTGTGCGACCAGAAGGCTTTGCAGACAGCGATTCGCCTGCGGCTGGAACAATTCGTGACCGCCTTCTTTCTGCCCGTATTTTTCACGTACACCGGGCTGCGCACAAATATCGGAACTCTGGATTCTGCGATGCTTTGGATTGTGTGCGGGCTGGTCATCACCGTCGCCACCGTGGGCAAAGTGGTTGGCTGTGGCGTTGCAGCTCGACTGGGAGGAATGTCGTGGCGAGACAGCGCCAGCGTTGCCATCATGATGAACACGAGAGCACTCATGGGATTGATCGCCGTCAGCATCGGACGCGACCTTGGCGCAATACCAGACACAATCTTTTGCGTGATGGTGATCATGTCCATCGTGACAACGTTAATCACAGCTCCGATATTGCGGCGTTTACAGCCCATCAGCAGCTGACGCCAGAAAGCGTTCGGTCGCCGATCTGAGACGCTGAACGCACGAGTACCCATGGCCTGGGGGACGGTGTTAACGATCGCCGGGATAATGATGCCTATAAATCAACAGGGCGGCTGCCGGGCATCGTGTTGCAAAAAGGCAACGGCGGGATAGTGCCCGCATCATCGGCATGTTGCGAACCGGAATCATTCGCTCCGAAACCTCTCGGCAAAAAAACGGACCGGCTGCCGAGTCGAAACCTATGTTTCATTCGAAAACGTGCGCTCGGATTTTATGCTGACAGTGGCATGCCGAGACGCGAATGGACCGGATTCGACGTGAAACAGCTATGTGCGGCATCACCGGAGTTCTTTATGCCGATCGAAATAGATCGGCTGACAAAACCATCCTTCAGGCGATGGGCGATGCGATTGCGCACCGTGGTCCGGACGGGGAAGGCTTTTTCCGAGCTAACAACGTAGGATTGGTTCACCGCCGTCTGGCGATCATCGACCTGGCAGGCGGTGACCAGCCAATCGCCAACGAAGATGAATCGGTGCAGGTTGTCTTCAACGGCGAGATCTATAACTACCCGGAATTGCGAAGTCAGCTTGAAGGCCGAGGCCACGTCTTCCGTACAAACTCGGATACGGAAGTGCTCGTACATTTGTACGAAGACTTTGGCTGCGATCTGGTTAACCACCTTCGAGGCATGTTTGCGTTTGCATTGTGGGACGCTCGCCAACGAAAGCTGATGCTGGCTCGCGACCATCTGGGCCAGAAGCCCCTTTACATCTATCGAGACAACGAAAAGCTGCTGTTTGGGTCTGAGCTGAAAGCAATTCTGGCTCACCCAAACGTCGATCGCACGATCGCTCCCGAAGCTGTTGAAGACTACCTGACGTTCGGAGTGATTCCTGGCGAACGCAGCATCTTCAATCGAATCAAACGACTTCCTGCGGCTCACTATGTTCAGGTTGACGGAGAGAGTATTTCCAAAACCCCGACTCGGTACTGGCAGTTGTCATTCGACAATGAAGTCACAGCGTCGGATGAAGAATGGAAGCAGCGGATCGCCGAGAAAATTCGCGAAAGCGTTCGCGCTCATTTGATTGCTGATGTACCAGTCGGAGCATTTCTTAGCGGTGGCCTCGACAGCAGTGCCATCGTGGCGTCGCTGGCCGAGATCATTGATGAACCAGTTCAGACGTTCTCCATTGGCTTTCAGGAAAAGCAGTTTAGCGAATTGCCTCATGCAGAAGCCGTCGCAAAACACTTCGGAACGAATCATCGAGAACAGGTCGTCACACCGGACGCCGTTCGAGATCTCGACGACCTGGTCTTCTTCTACGACGAACCATTCGCTGACGCATCTGCGATTCCAACGATGGCGGTCGCTCGAATGGCGGCTCAGCACGTCAAGGTCTGCCTGTCTGGTGATGGCGGCGACGAAGCTTTCGGCGGTTACGCTCGATACGGGCACGACTTAAAAGAAGCCGAGATCCGCGACCGAATACCTCGTTGGTTTCGACGTACAGCCCTGCGTCCGCTGGCAGCCATCTGGCCGAAGGCCGACTGGTTGCCTCGCCCAATGCGATTGCAATCGCTGCTGCAAAACCTGTCTCTGGATCCGGCCGCCGCGTATGCGAACACGATTTCCACGTGCCGAGTCGGTATGCGCGCACAACTGTTGAATCCAAGCTTCCGGGACGCAGTCAGCGATCACCGACCGGAAGCGTTTGCCGAGCAGGCGTTTCTGTCGGGCAACCGTGATGCTCTTAGTGGAATGCTGGCGGCCGACACAAACTTCTTTCTGCCAGACGACTTCTTAACGAAAGTCGATCGAGCCAGCATGGCGTTTGGTCTGGAAGTTCGGCCGCCGCTAATTGACTTTCAGCTGATGGAACTTGCCGCTTCGATGCCTTCCAGTCTGAAGGTCCGCAATGGTTCGAAGAAGTGGGTGATGAAGGAAGTCTTTGAAGCTCGACTTCCAAAAAAACTGGCACATCGCGCAAAGCAGGGTTTCGAAATTCCCATTGATGCATGGTTGCGAGGTCCGTTGCGATCACAAATTGAAGACGTCGTGCTTCAGCCGCACGCTCCGATTGCACAATACATCAACACAGAACATGTTGGCCGCATATTCAAATCGCACTGCAATCAAACGGGGAGATTTGGGCAGGTGCTTTGGTCGCTGCTGGTGCTTGGCCGCTGGCTGGACCACTACGGTTCAGGAACTTCTCGACCTCGCGACGAGCGAACTTCTGCGTCAACCGAACAAACAGAAAAAGTGATCAGCAGATGACAGTTATCATGCCTACAACTGAAGCGAAACCCACAGGTGCAAAGTCGCCGCGTGGCTGTACGGAGATTCCGTTCGACCTTGTTTCACCATCGTCGGGAAAATTGCGGCACGCTCCAATCACCAGCGGAATGTGCTTGCCGAAGGGCACGCTATTCGACGCAGGCGAATGGCTGGTCGAAGGTGTTAGCGGAGCACACATTCCCGCTCAAACGGAAGTGCTGAATCGCTGGAGCGACGGCAGCGTTCGTTGGCTGCTGGCTCGGTTTGCTCCCAGTCGAATCACGCCCGGTCGAACATCGTGCGCGCTAATTCGGCCCGAAAAACGACCGCAACATGCTTCTGGTTCGGCCACTTTGCGAAAGGCCGACGAAGGGCTTTTGGTAACGCTGCGAAACGACAAAGCCGCTTCGGCGATTTCGACGTTCAAACTCACACCAGAGCTAATCGGTCAGCATCATCAAAGCCTTGCGGTTGTCATTGATACGATCGACCAGGAAACAGTTGGCAATGTGTGCTGTGTATTTTCAGTCAGCGCCAGCGTTGTTGATGTACCGTTTGTCAGGATTCAACTACGCATTGAAGTTTGGCCTGCCAGCGGGACAGTCCAAATCGATTCGCGTATTCGCAACACTCGTAGAGCCCACCACAAGGGAGGATTGTGGGATCTGGGCGACGAAGGTTCGTTCAGCTTTTGCGGCTTTCAGTTAAACATCGAAAGCGAAGACGTAAAAGACGGAAAGATATGCTGGAGGTCTGAAACCGGTTCAAGCGGCCACGAATGTCCTGCAGAAGATGGCCTTCAGATCCTGCAACACGGCAGCGGTTCGGCTGCTTGGGCCAACACGAATCATGTTGATGCCGACAATCGTTCGACGGTAGTCACACGAGGCTATCAAGCCAGTTCTTCCGCTGGAATCTTCCGAGGCTATCGAAGTCAGCCAATCGTTTGCCTGTTCAACGAAGACTCACAACTAACGCTTGCAGTGCCTGAATTCTGGCAACAGTTTCCTGGCAGCGTGGAAGCGAACAAGGCGGGATTCTGCGTCGGTTTGTTCCCGCTTGCGGCCGGACAGACGTTTGAACTTCAGGGCGGCGAACAGAAAACTCAGACGGTGTGCCTGTCGACACGAGCGGCAAATGGCGAACTTGATCATTTGAATTGGGTTTACGACCAGCCGCGGATTGTCCAGTCCGCGGAATGGGTTCGCGACGCAGGCGTGATTTCATGGCTTCCGAAGACGACGGACTTGCACGATGAGTCAACCGGACGCTTTCAACGATACATTCGTGAAGCGACAACCGACGAGTTCAGCATGAACGCTCGCAGAGCAAAGATCGATGAATTTGGCTGGCGCAACTTCGGCGATATTCCCGCCGACCATGAACAGGCTCATTACGCTGGCAGCAACACAATCATTTCGCACTACAACAATCAATTCGATTTGATTTTCGGCGGAATTCAAAACCTAATCGTGTCCGGCGATGCCTCGTGGTTCGATCTGTTCGCCCCCATGGCACGGCACATGATGGACATCGACGTCTACCACACAGACGAAGATCGAGCATGCTTTAACGGTGGACTGTTCTGGCATACCGACCACTATGTGGATGCGAAGACTGCAACTCACAGAACGTATTCCAAACACAATGCAACGGGCAATGCCGGATACGGCGGAGGCCCATCAAACGAACACAACTACACAACAGGGTTGATGTTTTATCACTTCCTCAGCGGTAATCGCGAGGCACGTGACACTGTTGTTTCGCTGGCAGATTGGGTGATCAATATGGACGACGGATCGAAGACAATCTTCGGCCTGTTTGATTGTGGAGCAACCGGTCTGGCGTCTTCAACCGTGTTCGAAGATTTTCACGGGCCTGGACGAGGCGTGGGAAACTCAATCAACGCGCTGATTGATGGCTGGATTCTGACTCGTGACGAAAAATACATTTCCAAAGCAGAACAGCTCATTCGACGTTGCGTCAGCCCAAAACAAAGCTGCGACGAACTGCACCTTGCCGACGCTGAAGGGCACTGGTCGTACACTGTCTGCATGACGTCACTTGGACGATACTTGATTGAGAAACTGGAAGCCGGGCAACTTGACGAAAACTACGACTACGTTCGCCAGACTCTGGCCAACTATGGCGAATGGATGGTGAAGAACGAAAAGCCAACCCTGTCGGAGCCCGAATCACTTGAGTACCCCACAGAAGCCTGGGCGGCTCAGGATCTTCGGAAAGCGAACGCTCTGAGAATTGCCGCTTCATGCACGGACGACGCAGCAGCAGAAGTGCAAATGCGTCAGAAGGCAGATGAACTTAACGACGCGGCCTGGAATGACTTGTATCGGTTCGGCAAACAACACCTGACAGCGCGCTGCCTTTCGATTGTGATGACCGAAGGACTGAGAGACGTCTTTCACAGAACGTGCCAGCCAACATACATGCCTCCGGCCAGGGTGAAATGCAGTCCTGGACCGTGGTCGATGTTTGTGCCCCAGAAGATTCGAGTCAAGCGGGCGCTCAAAAATCCGATGAAGGCCGCTTTGGCCGCGACGTGTGTGTTAAAACCCAGTCGAGTTTGGCAGGCCGTTAAGGCACTTCGCCGGCAGCTTTAGAGCCATGAACGGCGATTCAGCTTCAGCAATAAGAACGAGAACAGGCAACAGAGTTCGGAACACACAGAATGATTCAGGCAACCGCAAATCCAATCACCCAGCAACGCGCAAAGACGGCGCGTCCCACCATCTGTCATGTCATTCATGCTCTGGGGGTTGGTGGAGCCGAAATGCTGGTCGATGTGATGGTGCGTCGACTCAGTGAACAATACCGATGCGTTGTTGCTGTTCTGGACGAAGTTGGAGAACTCGGCGAGAAACTTCGCGCTGATGGCTTTGTTGTTAAACACCTGCATCGACAGCCGGGAATCGATCGCGGTTGCGCCAAGCGACTGGATGCGTTTGCTCGCCGTGAAGGAGCGAAAGTTCTGCACGCACATCAGTACACGCCCTTCTTTCAGGCGATGCTAAGTCGCGGCTTGTTGGGCAGGCGACCTGTCCTGCTGACTGAGCACGGTCGGCATTTTCCGGATCTTCCAAGTCGCAAGCGAAGTGTGGTCAATCGTCTGTTGCTACGAAAGCAGGACCGACTTGTTGGTTGCGGCGGTGCTGTTCGCCAGGCGCTCATTAATAATGAAGGCCTGCCCGCAGATCGCATTGACGTGATTTACAACGGAGTCGACCTGAATGCGTTGTCGAAGCCTTCCGTCGGCGCACGAGATCGCATCCGTCGCGAGTTCGGTTTCGCCGATGATGATTTTGTGGCCGTTCAGGTTGCCAGATTACACGAACTTAAGGATCACGTCACGGCCGTCAAAGCAATTGAAGAAGCTCGACGCTCGGCTCCCAACATTCGACTGCTAATTGCCGGAGAAGGCGATCAACGACCAGTGATTGAACGGGCCATTAAAGAACGAAATCTTGAATCACACGTGGTGTTGGCAGGAAACCGTTCTGACGTTCCTGATCTACTGGCTGCTTCTGACGCTTTTCTAATGAGCAGTATCAGCGAAGGCATTCCGCTGACGATTATCGAAGCCATGGCGGCCGGCATTCCCGTTGTTTCGACCGCCGTCGGTGGCATTCCCGAAATGGTTCAACACGACGTGAACGGCTTTCTGGCAGCCGCTGAGGATTTCTCGGGGTTAGCCCGAAGCCTGGTGCGGCTCTATCAGCAGCCGGCACTGCGACAAGCTATTTCAGCTGCCGGTCGAGAAACCGCAGAACGCGATTTTTCGCTGGACGGAATGCTGAACGGCTACAGCCGAACGTATCAGGAGATGCTTCGTGATTGCTGAAAACATCTCAAGACCCGCATCGCTGATTGTGTTCTCTGATGACTGGGGGCGGCACCCGTCGTCTTGCCAGCATCTGATCAAACAACTGCTTCCCGATTACAACGTGCTGTGGGTCAACACAATCGGCACTCGCGCGCCAAGATTTGATCTGGCAACGATAAAACGCGTCACCGAGAAGCTGAAACAGTGGACTCAAAAAAAACAGGAATCAACCGAAGAAGGAGATTCGACTGCCAACCATGCGAATCTGACGGTTGTAAATCCTCGCATGTGGCCATGGTTCAGTCGATCACACGACCGACAGTTGAATTCGTGGCTGTTGTCCAGGCAACTGGCACCAATGATCAATAATCTGCCTCAACCCGTCACCGCCATCACCACGCTGCCAATCACGGCAGATCTTGTCGGACTGCTACCCGTTGATCAGTGGATCTATTATTGCGTCGATGACTTTGGAGAATGGCCGGGACTTGATGGAAATACGCTTCGCGAAATGGACGTGCGAATGATTCAGAAAGCGGACCGCATTGTCGCTGTCAGTGAACATCTGCAGTCAATGATCCGTTCCTGCGGTCGAAGTTCAACCCTGTTGACTCATGGGGTGGACCTTAATTGCTGGCAACAGTCTTCGAAAACGCTAAGCGTTTCCGACATATTACCAGCCGATGCCACCGGACCGCTGGCTGTTTTCTGGGGCGTTGTCGATCGCCGATTGAATTCCGAAATGATCATATCGCTGTCGGAACAAATGAAAGACGGCCACATTCTGCTGGTTGGACCGCAACAGGACCCCGACGAAAGAATCCTGAATCTTCACAATGTTCACACTCCCGGACCGCTGCCGTTTTCAAGCCTGCCGGCGTTGGCAAAAACGGCAGACGTGCTGATCATGCCCTATGCAGACCTTCCCGTCACACGAGCGATGCAACCTTTAAAAATGAAGGAATATATGGCCACCGGTCGCCCGGTTGTTGTCAGCAATCTTCCGGCAGTGGCTGAATGGAGCGACTGCCTTGATGTGGTTTCCAGCCCTAAGGACTTCGCCGAAATCGTGATTCAAAGAGTCACGTCCGGAATTCCTGACGTACAGTTGGACGCGCGGACACGTTTACGAGGCGAAAGCTGGGCGTCAAAGGCAAGACAACTGGAACGGAGTATATCACTGCAGCAAATGCAAATGCCGCAGGATTCAGCGGGCGAAGTCAACACAACAAAAACAAAGCTGCTGCAGGAAACTTTTGAGGGAACGTCAAGTGCCAACTGAAACCAACAACAACGAGCGACCGTTCGTCCTTCACACACGAGTCGTCACGGGAACCGGTGGTGGTCCCGAAAAAACTATTCTGAATTCGCCGCGATTTCTGGCGAAACATGGAGTCGATTCGGCATGCCTGTTCATGAAGCCGCCCGCAGACCCCGGGTTTGCTTCACTTCAGGCAAAGGCAGCAGCTTCTGGAGCTGAAATTATTGGCGTAGATGACAAAGGGCCCTTCGACCGACAGGTCGTGAAAGACTGTATTCGCATTTGCAAAGAACGCAACGTCGCCATCTGGCACGCTCACGATTACAAAAGCAACGCTCTGGGATTGCTGATTAAACGATTCCACCCTATGCACCTTGTCACGACAGCTCACGGCTGGGTTCGATTCACTTCGCGAACGCCGCTGTACTATTGGATTGATCGATTCTGTATGAAACGGTACGACCGAGTCATCTGCGTATCACAGGATCTGTACGAAGCCTGCCAGAAGTCGCGGGTTCGAGAACAATCGCTACGACTGATCGACAACGCAATTGTCATTGATGACTACAATCCAGCGCCGCCAACCAAAAGTGAACGCTGGCGATTTGGCTTTGATGATCAGCACCTGGTGCTTGGTGCTGTCGGTCGACTATCGGAAGAAAAAGGCTTTGACCACTTGATCAATGCCGTTTATCGACTTGTCCGCAGCGGCCATCAGATCGGACTTCTGATTGCCGGAGAAGGGCACCTGAAGGAAGCTCTACAAAAACAGATTGACACACTGGAACTGCAAAACCACGTGCAGCTTGTGGGATACCTGAAGGACCCGCGAGAACTTTATCGAGCGATCGACGTGTTTGTACTTAGCAGCCTGCGAGAAGGCCTGCCGAACGTGGTCCTGGAAGCCATGGCGTCGCAACGTGCCGTGGTAACAACCAATGTTAACGGCATTCCTCGGTTGGTTACCGACGGAGTCAATGGTGTCGTCGTCGATACCGATTCCGTAGACGCTTTGCACAATGGAATTCAGCAGCTTCTGGAAAACCCCGCACATTGCCAAAGTCTTGCAGCCGCAGGACGAAGCACGGTTGAACAGCATTTCAGCTTCGAAAAACGCATGGAAAAGATCGTCGACGTTTATCGCAGCCAAAGCACCACGCTGGCTCAAAACATTTCAGCAGTGGCTACAGCTGTCCCCAAGTGCGAGTTGGTGCTTGGCTAATCGCAACGAAAACGCCTTCCCATCCCGCTGTCGTCGCCTGCGGCGTGTAGTCGGCAACGCAACTTAATTCAACAAGACATAAACGATGTCCACAATGGAATGCCTTAAAGCGCAGACAATGATTATTCATGGCGCAACCGCTGTGCCGCAGGGTTGGAACGATTACCTGCAGCGATGGGGGTATGATGGCTTTCACTTGCGCAGCGAATGGGCCAACGTATTTTCCGGCGCATTGAAACATCAACCACGATTTTTGTGGGCGAAGTCCGGCAACCAAATTGTGGGCGTGCTTCCGCTGATGTTTGTTTCAGGACCGATCTTCGGCCGTTTTCTGGCCAGCCAGCCGTACCTGAACACTGGCGGTGTGCTTGCCGATTCTGCTGACATCGCAACCAGGCTGATCGACCACGCCGTGGAACTTGCTGACGAACTGGACGTGAAGCATCTGGAACTGCGTCACGAACAGCACGTCGAACACGCCAGAATGAACGCAACTGCTACCGAAAAAGTGCATATGCGTCTGCATCTACCCGCTACGTCGGAGCAACTTTGGGACAGCCTGAAATCCAAAGTCCGCAGCCAAATTCGCAAGCCATTAAACGACACACAGCTAACGCCCCATTTCGGACAGCACGAACTGCTGGACGACTTCTACAACATCTTCTGTCAAAACATGCGAGACCTCGGGACACCTCCGTTTCCGAAGTCGCTGTTCCGCTCAATGCTGGATGAGTTTGCTGTCAATGCAGAAATCTGCACCATCAAATGCAACGGCAAGTCGATTGCCTCGGGCTTTCTATTGCATGGCCCCGGCACTACGTTAATTCCCAGCGCAAGCGCTCTACGTGAATATAACAAGACCAGCTGCAACATGCTGATGTACTGGCACGCATTAGAGCGAGCGACCAACCGTGGCCAGAACTTCTTTGACTTCGGACGCAGTTCTATCGATGCAGGGACATACAAGTTCAAGAAACAATGGGGAACGGAAGAGTACCCTGCGATTTGGCAATATTACAGCCGAAAGGGCAGCGTGACTGATGCTCGTCCCAACAGCGGCAAGTACGACACCATGATCGAAACATGGAAGAAGCTGCCCGTATGGCTGACAAAGCTGATCGGCCCTACGATCGTCCGCGGCATTCCATAACGCAAATAACTAAAGCCCTGCCTTGATTGAACAGGGCTGGGCTTCGTTGCTAACAACTTTCAAACAGCTATTACTTCCTTCGAATCAGGGCCAGCCAATCGTTTGCGTCGGGTGGCTTTCCGATGGAAACTTCGCCGCCGGCCTTCAGTTCTGTGACAGCGCCAGAAGCAAGTGAACCGCCTTCACGAGGATTGAACCACTGCACTGAGTACTCGCCAGTCTGTTTGGAAAGATCCAACTGGCAGTCGCCTCCGTTCGGCAGGTAAACAAGATAAAGCTCGCCGGACTTTGCCATGCAGTAGCGACGGTTATCGTTCTCTGTGTTCCCAACGAGCTCATCCGCTGGTTGCAGGTCCTGAATTGGGATCTGGTTGTCGCGGAAGAAGTTCAAGGCAATGCGGCAGTAGTCCCAGCTACGATCTCGAGAACGCCAGTCTTCGCAGATCAGATCGTTCTCAGCAAACTGGTAACCGAAGTAGTATTCAACTCCTGCTCCACCGGCCATCAGCGTACCCCACAAAGTCTGTTGGCGGACTTCGTGTTCCGTGTAGATCATCTTGCCGGTTTTGTCCTTGCCGTCGAAGCCGCGGTAGCCAAGATCCGGACACTGTCCATGTGCTGCAGTTCCGGATTCGTCGAACGCAACAACCCATGCTCGGCCAGCTTCTGTTGAAGCCCGAACCCACTTAACAGTTTGTACGTGAGTGTCCTTGATTGCACTGTTCTGTAACGACAAACCTGTTAACTTCGACTTGTCTCCCAGCAGCGGGCCATACACACGGTCCTGATCTTCGGGAAACGTATGCAGAACGATGTTGTGGTTGTACGCGTCCAGTTCGGAAATGTAGTTGATCATGTCCTGTTGCTGTTCGGTGGACTGAGTATTCTCTTCACCCAGATTCCAATTGAGCGCCAGGTTATGGCCGAATCTGGCAATCAGCTCTCGACAATAAAGCTTACGTTGCACGCCCAGGTTTCCGCCATCAAGGCACTCCGGCACGAATCCGCCCTTCTTGCCCTTACGATGATCGTCGTTTTCCGTTTCCTGCATTTTGAAGTGCAGATACATTCCCAGGGCGGTGCCATGATCGAAGACGATTCCCCATTGATCGAGCTTGCTGCAGTCGTAATGAAGTTTGTCGTCACGATGAACGAACGGCCAAACGTTATCGCCATCGCCACCCGCGTTGTACGTTAGAAACGAAAATGCATTGCACCCTTTGCCGGACAAGTAGTTGATGGCACCGATGAGCCCTTTGCCCTTTCCGTCTTTCCATTCAGGATCGCCTGCTCGCCAGTCTGCGACATGAGGCGTCCATGTTTTTAATGGCACTTTTTCAGGCTTACCAGCGATGGTGTTGTCGAAATCGGCGTACCCCAGAAGCGTTTCCGGAGCATCAGCTCCTGCCTTCAGAAAATATTGTTTCGAACCGGCAAACTGCAGATAGCGACTGCCAACATATTGCAGCCGTCCATGAGCTCGAAGGTCTCGCCCCGTCTTGTCCGAAGCGGCAACGTTGATCGTTCCAGATCTGTTGAATGTCGATTTCTGATCCTTCAAAGTTTCAGAAAGTGCTCCATCCTTAAACACGATTGGACCGATTGTTTGATATGACCATGCTCCAGGTCGATCGGCTGCGAAGTGAACTCGCCATTTGGTACCGGATTCGGCTGAGCTGTTTGCAGCATCACCATCGGCGGCAAAATAACCCGGCACGGTATAGCGAGTGCCATCCGCATGCGTAAAATGAGCACCGAACAGCACATCGGTAAACGGGTTCGGCTGGTTGTCCTGTTCGTGTGCGTACAAAGCGTCAACCGTCAGCGTGATCTTGTGCCAGGTTTTCGACTCTCCGGATAGCTCTACATCGCCTTTGCCATCTGGTTGCCGAGGAAGAATCAGTGGCAGACTGCTGAATGCTGTGGTTGGACTGGTCCTTGGTAAAGAATTCTCCTGAGCAGAATTTGTCGACGTTGCGGACGACTTGAGGAATGGTTTCGCCGCCTTTTGAGTGGTTTCATTGGCAGGCTCAAACGTAACTGCTGCCCAGCGAGCTCTGCTGAATTCCGCACCGTCTTCAGAACTAACTTCTGAAGTTACGTTGATGATCGCTCCTTCAGTGACATGAATGTTCTTCCACGTCTTGTGGAACTTTACGCCTTCCTGAAACTGCTGCTCGCTAAGCGGGCATTGAAAGCTTCCAACATGGCTATCGTCGACGCTGACTGTGTACGTTGACTTGCCATCGTTTTCTCCAACGGTCTTTAATGTGAGGTGATAAATGCCTGTTGGAAACGGAAACGTCAATCCCGTTTTCGCGTTCCTGTTTTTGTCGGGGTCAATGGCGGCCCATTTACCTTTGTCCAGGTAATAGCCGGAATTTATCAGATTGAAAGACGCTGCTGGCATTTGCAACGTTGTCTCACTGCCTGCGTTACTTGCGTCTTTATCGAGGTTCTTTTGGATCCATGCAGCCAGAGTGCTGCTGCCCTGGCCGAATCCACCCGGCAGTGGGACCAGGTCGCGAGTTTGGATTTCTGGCGGCGCGCCCCAGTGAGCCGGGTACTTCGGTTTTGACTTCACGAAGGGCAAAGGCTCAGGCATCTTTCCTGCGTGGACGACACTTTGCGGGCCAACACCTTCAGGCCGAGCGAACGCGACATCCGTGGTGATCAACCACTTGTCGAACTCAAAGCCGTCTTCTCGCATGGAAAAGTGAACGGTGTGAAGCCCCGGTTCTTTGACTTCCAGAAAAATCTTATTCGGTTCGCCACAGTGTTCTTTTTCGGTTCGCTGCTTACTCTCCCATCGCCACGTATTTTTTCCTTCACACCACTGCAATCGCTGTCCGCTTTCCGGCCATTCGCCGTCCAATCCAACGTGCAGGCCATTGTCTTCACCGCCAGTAGAATAGGCTCGCACCCAAACGTAATAGGTGCCCGGCTTGTCGAAGTGAAGCTTATAGCTTAACACCGCCATCTTCCCGGGCTCTGGCGAAAAGTTGGTCCCGCCGATCAACTTATCCGCGTGAGTACGGCGAGTGTCCGGAAGTATTTCCAGATACGCCCCTCCACTGGCGCCAGCCAGATGTTGTGGATCACCGTCTGGCTCAATGCCAGACGAATGGTCAGCAGTCGTCAAATGAAACGCTCGAGTCTCCGTCATCGCCTGAGCTGCAAAGTGCTCCGCTTCCACAGCAGCAACACCATCGCGTACTGCAAACACCACATCGTCACCAACGATCGGCGCATCGGTATCCGCAGCAACCGCCATGCTGAAAAGCAGTCCACTGAAAATCAATGATCTCGCGGCGAACTTCACGCAAATACCATTCAACATTAACGTCATTCCTGTCTATTGCCATTGAAATCAGAATTGCACGTTCTGAGTCAATTCTGGAGCATACCTGATCTCTGAAAAAATCTCACCACACAGCCGCTGATGGCCTGCTGAACTAAACTAAGAACGCCTAACAAAACCGATGTTGCAGTGTTCTGAGGCAAATGATTGATTCAGC
>ERZ887942.1036-NODE-1036-length-20522-cov-51.845410_pt1 | contig 20522 bp, 13 predicted proteins | sample MGYA00521099_ERZ887942 | MGnify/ENA primary metagenome ERZ887942 (study PRJEB32303, sample SAMEA104408605) | aquatic metagenome | biome: Brackish water; feature: Pelagic; material: water | place: Baltic Sea | collected 2014-06-07T06:48:00 | depth 16,251 m ...
TTGTTAATCTACGCTAAATAAACCGACCCAACGCCAACCACCGGGAATTGCTGATTGTTTGTTGAGTTGACCGGCGCAACGGGCACAGCGGCAGGTTTGGACTTAAGAAAAATCGCCGGCATCCAAACGCGACAATAGCCTGCAAAGCAATGGGGGCACAGATACTGGCGAATTCCAACCAGCGCAAGCAATTTGTCATGAAAACGCAGCGACGAAATCGGAACGACATCAAGCCGGTTGCGACAAAACGAACACTGATAGAATTTTCTAAAAACGGACATTCACGCCTCACTCTGCCGACACTTCGCCAATCCAGAGTCTCGTTGGATGAACAAAAGCACTAAGCTCTTGTCTTAAACTCCGGTTGCTCCTCGAGCACGCAAAGTCAGCACTCACGTGGAAACAGTACGTTTTCGATGTTCTTGAATGAAACAGGCGTTACGCAACATTCGTACCAAATCAAAATGCACTGATTGCCAACGCGAACCAATGCAAGCAAGCTCAACCCGTGGTGAATAATGCGTCACCAACAGACCAGTTGCCGCATTTTGGCGCGTTCCGGGATCGCAGTTTCCATCCCGGGTATCCGGTTCGTTCGAATGCGCAGGTTGGTCAGCATTCGCATTCAGACCTGAAGATCAGGGCCTTTACTCGCCAGCGGGATCAGCGGCCGCGGGTTCGGTCGTTGCCGATTCTTCTGTCGCAGCGTCATCCGCAGAAACTTCTTTCGGCTGAGAACCTTCGGGTTGTTGCCCAACTGTTGCGGCCAGCTCTTCAAGGCGATTGGGATAGTCCTCAACCTTGGTTGGCAGGTAGTCGCCCGTTAACCAGCGAACCAGCAAACTCAGCTCTTCGTCGCTAATCTGTTCCGCTGGATAGGCTTTCATTCGATTGCGAGCACCATAGTGTCGACCGGCTCCGGGGTTTCTAATGAAGTCCGCCAGCCATTCAGCAGAAGCGTACTTTGCCAGAGTCGGATAGCCTGTGGCGTCGTCATCTGAAAACGCAACAAACTCTTCACCAATTCCTGAATGGCAATCAGAACATGACGTTCCGTTTAAGTCTCCGGCCCAGGCACCTTCGGTTGCCACAGCTTTACCGACAGCCAGAAGTTCAGTGTTGACGCCGTTTGCATCAGCCGCGTCTGCAGTAACATCCTCGTCAGCAGGTTTGTATCCATGTCCAGCTTCGGAATACAGATACTCAACAAGCGCCTTTAGATTGTCTGCGTTTTCGGCTGAAGTCAACGCCTCGACGTTGCCAGACCAGTCGGCCATTTCTGAATTATCCGGATCGAAGTATTCCACCTCGTTGCCTGCGGCTTCTTCCGCTTTCGCATCTTTGAACCACTTGGCGTTTTTAACAGCACTTAAATGGCCGGGGAAGTCGACAATGATCGACTTCATCCATTCACGACTACCAAAGTTGCCAAGGTCAGCGGCCGTTGGAGCAGCAATGACGTTGTTATCGACCACCATGGTTCCTCGACCATCATGCCCGTTGTATCGATGGCAGCTGGAACAATGCTTCGCAAACAAACGAGCTCCCTGAGCAAACGGGTCGCGACGCAACAATGCAACCGCCCCATCGACGGGAATTTTGTCCGGCCCGGAAGCCAGTTCAATTGTTCTCTGCCCTTCACGATGTGCTTCCGCCAACGCTGCCTGATGAGGCTTGTCGTTGGCGTCTTCAATAAAGGCCATCGCTGTCAGCACCACAATCGCGGCTCCCAGCAACCAGATAAATGCCTTGTTTACCGTGTGTCCGAATTCCCCAAGGAACTTATGCGTTAAAGGCATCAATGCGATAATGCCCATGATGATTCCCGGAACAATGATCGCTCCAAAAGTCAGCCCCAAAGATTCGACGGCGTGGAATCGTAAGAAGCGGAACAGAAACAAAAAGTACCATTCGGGGCGAGCGGCATCGAATTTTACCGCCGGGTCTGCGGGAGCGCTGAGTTCGGCACCTTTGAAAAGTGCCAGCAACAGAACAACTGCGAGCACAGCCAGGCAGGCAACTGCGTCTTTCAGCACCTGATCAGGCCAGAACGTTGTTTCCGGAGCGTGCTTTTCATCATGTACCGTCAGGCCGTGACGTCGAAACACGTAAATATGCAACGCCAAAAATGCAACCAGCAGTGCTGGCAGAATTCCGGCATGCATCGCAAAGAATCGCGTCAGCGTTAAATGACCGTATTCAGTGCCACCCTGCGCCAGAGTCTGCACTTCGCCACCCACAACGGGTGTGGCGCTCATGATGTTGGTTGTGACCTGAGTTGCGTAGTAGCCCTTTTGGTCCCACGGTAGCAGATAGCCGGTTAAAGATAGCCCCAGAACAATTTTCAGCAGCACAATTCCCAGCCAGAAATTCAGTTCACGCGGCGCTTTGTAGGCTCCATCGATAACCACCTGCACCAGATGGATGGCCATCAGTACAACCATCGCCTGAGCCGCAAAATGGTGAATGCCGCGAATCAAAAAGCCAAGCGTCATTTCGTTCTGAATGTAGTAAACGCTTTCCCATGCTGTGCGAGTGCTGGGGCTGTACGCTGTCCACAACATAAAGCCTGTGATGACCTGCAACGTAAAGGTAAACACCAGTGTGCTTCCCCAAACGTAACGCCAGCGAGCTCCACCGGGCACTCGTTCGTACAAAGCTTCGTTCATCAAGTCTTTGATGCCCGTACGATCATCAAACCATTTCACTAAAGCGTTCAACATCACGACAACCTTTGGCAACAAATTCCGTTTGTATTTTTCTTCACGACGGTGGGCAGCGTTTCAATCTGTTTCGTCGCATTGCGAACGCCAATGCGAATTGACGCTTTAATCACTGGCATCGCCGCGAACAAAACGTCAACACGTTCAAGGCGACTTGCGACTGTCTCAGAACTAGATCACGATCTTTTCGGCCGTCGCTCGACGGAAGTTCTGATACTTCACCCACAGCTCCTGACCGCCTTCGCTGACAGCCCCGTTTGTTGCGGTCAGCAGTTCCAGAGTATCCATCGCTCGCGGCGGCACTTCGTTGGTTTTCTGCCCATCCAGGTCAAACGAACTGGTGTGACACGGACAGAAGAAGTCACCTTCGTTCCGGCGATAATCTACAGAACAACCCAGATGCGGACACACGGAATTGAACACCAGAATCCGGCCGTCCGGATTCTTTCGCAGCCAGATACTGCCAACAGGAACATCCTTAAAGCGATTCCATGCGTCGTCTAAATCGCTTTGCACGGTGACGGCCACAGGGGTTCCGTCTTCCGGCACAGAATCCGAAGTAATGGCCAGCTTGATGAATCCTTCAAGTTCGCCGCCACCCGCCGATCCGGCTTTGTTGCGTCTTAGAATCGGATCCAGAAAAAAGATGCCACCCAAAGTGGACGGGACGGCAACCAGCAAAAAACTAAGAATTGCCGTCAAGCCTTCCACAAGAATATTGCGGCGCGTTGACGGATGATTTTCGTGCTTGTCGACAGGCGCAGAAACGTCTGAAGTTTCTTTGTCGCTCATGTTTGGTGCCCTGATATGGGTAGGGTAGGATTTGTGCAGGAGAACAGGACTCTCCATTGGTGGGAGTGTAATTGGAACCAAACTAGCGGCCAATCACAAGCAGGTAATTTTAGCTGATCAGCACTGAATGCTGCTTTTGACAGCCATATCAAACAAATTCGCTCGGCAGCGTCATGTCTTGGCGTTCGGTTACATTGCATCTGCAAACTGGGGATCTTCACCCCCCGGCAAAATGCTTCCATTCCATTGGGGACTAGTCGCAGACCAATTCTGAGGACATTCTGATATAAAACAACTCTCAGAAACATTAGCGTTTCCGCCTGACCACTCCGTTAATCCAGATCAGAGCAAACGGCGAAGTGCAGCTTTTGGAACACGAAAGTCGCGATAGCCCCCCAGCTTTTCACCGATTGCCAACGCTCGTTTGCGATGCGTGGCAAAGTGAATTCCGATTTCCGCAAGACGGCAATTCATGGTCCACTGAACCAGCTATTCTGCGTTACCCAATTCAACTGCGATGCTATCAAGCAACGCCGTCAAGTTCAGGCCTTCTGCGTTTCTCGCAACGCGTCCTGCCGCTAACCTCCAGCCAGCGCGATCACACATGGCGATATCAAGTGCCATTCGCTTAATGTGAAGTGCTTCCTTGTCGGAATGCTCTTTCACAACTTCGAATGCAACCAATCTGCTGTGTGAACAAACGTGACGGACTTCACCAGACGTTCCAGCTGAACAGCCGTCAGTTCGTGAGGCATTATCAACAACGTTGCCAATATCTGAGCGTCAACGTTTTTAGTTTTCCACAGCTCCAGTGCCAAAACGTGATTCGTCCTGATCTTCTTCGCCTGCCCGCGAATGTCGCCAAGTCTTACGCCGAGCTGATTCTGGCCAGCACCGTACATTGTGTTGTGCGCCAACATCTTTTTATTGCCAAGCGAATTCAACTGAGCCAAAACGTCAGCGACTATTGCATTACTCGAAGGTCGGCTTGCACCAACGGTTGCAGAAGACAACTTTGTTGTTTTTCCTGCCGCGTTCTCTGCGCCCGCTTGATGCAGGCACTTCTTAACCATTGATATAATGCCAGACGATGCAAGTTTCGAGTTGTTGAACCGGAGGAAAAGAATAACCTGTCCGCGGATATGGACACAAACTTCCAACACATGTGATGGATGCGCTCACGGAATCAGTTTTCGCATCAGAGTGGCCGGGGCTGGATTGAGCTTGCGAAAGCCCCTGTGTTTAGCTCGCCCCCGCTTCAACAGTGGACAACTTCTACAAATGCACAAGAGTCAATCAGTGCTTCCACCTTTGACGCAAGGCTACCCGTAAGAACAATGGAAACAAGTAATGTCACAAATCGACTTGCTTGAATCGCAATTCGGATTTGCGATAAAAACATGTTTAACCCCATCCGTTTTCTGTTTTCGTGCTTCCATCTCCAGAGAGATCTCAACATGAAGTTCAGCAGGAAATCAATTCTTTGTACCTCCATCATCAGTCATGGTTGCTGCAGCCGTCTGATTACTCAGGACACAGTCCCTGAACCAACGGCAGGACACAAAATTGTCGCCAGAGAAGCGGGCATATGGTCGGGCGACATGAAGATGTACCTGAACGGTCCGGACGCCGATCCAATCACGATGCAGGTTGTCGAAAAGAACGTGATAATGGATACGGAGCTGTGGCTTATCAGCGATTTTGAATCGGACCCATTTAAAGGCCACACACTGTTTGGCTATGACGCTGCCAAACAGAAATAAGTGGGCACATGGGGCGGCATCAAACCATGGCTCTGGGAATCATGGAAGGCACGCACGACGAAAAAACAGAGGCAACCATGTATCATACAAAAATGATGAATTCAGCGTCAGCAAAAATGGAAGCCGTAAAATGTAACCACCATGGCGGACGACGACACCAAACATTTCATCATGTGCATGCAGACGAAAACGGCAACGGCGCAACCCGGCAACGGCGCAACCCTGCAACGGCACAAAAAAAGGACTCGCGTCAATTTGACGTGAGTCCTTCTTTTAAACGGAGAGGGTGGGATTTGAACCCACGGTAGGTTTGACCCCACGCCGGTTTTCAAGACCGGTGCAATCGGCCACTCTGCCACCTCTCCTTTGATCCGATTGTTGGCGAAAAACGAAGTTTGCGACCGACAGTCACAGCGTCCGTTTTCGGCAGAGCGAGCATGCTAGGGATCTGTTCGCGTTATGTCAACGAGAAGTCCGCTTATGCTCCATACTTCTCTAAACGTCCTGCGTGTGCCAGAGCGTGAAGCATCAAATACTTGGCTTCAAATTGCCCCAATTCACCAACTCGGCAAGCAGATTCTCCAAATTCTTTGGATCCGTCGAATCGGCAGATGTCGGAAACCAGCAAAGTCGGCACAGCGTGACCACTGTGAGATTTCATCTTGGCGGGAGTACTGTGGTCGCCCGTCACAATCAGGACATCCGGTTTTAGAGCCGTCATGCGAGGAATTGCTGAATCCAGCTCTTCGGTTCGCTTCACCTTCGCGTCAAAATTGCCGTCTTCTCCCGTGCTGTCCGTGTACTTAAAGTGCACGAAGAAAAAGTCGTATTTGTCCCAGTTTGCTTCCAGGCACTTCATCTGATCGTCCAACGTCTGACCAGCGTCCAAAATATCCATGCCGACCAGTCGCGCCAGACCGCGATACATTGGATACACGGCAATCGCCGCGGCTCGCGTACCATAAACTTCTTCAAATCGCGGAATCGGCGGCATCTTCGCAATTCCTCGCAATGTCAGCAGGTTCGCAGGAGCATCGTCTTTCAGAACAATTCCTGCCTGCCGAATGAATTCTTCGCAAACCCTGGCCGTCTTTTCTGAGGCCGGATCGTTGCCCTTCGGCGCCAGAGGAGCAACGCCTGTTCGCTGCGGATCAGTGTCGTCGACGTCGCCGCCAAGACCTTCGCAGCGGAACACAATCACCAAACGGTATTCCTTTACGTGATGGACGAAAACTTCAACGCCGGGAATTTCGATCTTATCCAGCTTCTCGCAAAGCTTCGCCGCGATATCACTGCCAATACGACCGGCTCGACGGTCGCTGATCTTCCCTTCAGCGTCGATTGTGCAAAAGTTACCGCGAATGGCGACGTCGTTCGGCCCAAGATCGAAGTCAATTCCCAATGCTTCCAAAACGCCGCGACCAATGTCGTACTGCAGAGGATCGTAGCCAAACAAGCCTAGATGTCCCGGGCCGCTGCCAGGAGCAATTCCCGGCAGAACAGGAATGCTCTGCCCCAAAGAGCCTCGCTGAGCCAACGCGTCCAGATTGGGAGTCTTCGCGGTTTCCAATTCTGTCTTGCCGCCTGGTTCCAGCGGAAGTCCGCCCAGTCCGTCACCGACGTACATAATGATCTTGGAATCGCTTTGACGCTGAAGTTTGCGAGTCAGTTTGTGAATGTCGGTCATTGTTCTATCTCGTAGTCGTAATCTGAATTCGCTGAAATCTGTATTCGCCGTAAACAACGCACCGGCACACCCCAAAGCAGCACGCCATCGCAGCGAAACCGGCGTCGAATGGCGCGTAAGATAGCCACCAGAGCAGCGGTCGTCACCCGCGTTCCGCCGAATTCAGCCCGAACGTCCAACATTCTGCAACTTAAGAGCCGAATTTTTGCGGCAACAGCATTCTGTGTCAGACTTTATCTGCGTCAGACTTTTCAGGGGAAGGCAAACTTCGTGAACCGATGGCAATCCATCAAATTTCGCCTGCGAATTGATAACCCGGCCCATTCCAAGTTACTCTGTGGTTTGGCCAAAGCCTTTTCGAATCGAAAGCCAATCGTATGTTTCACACTGTTCGTACCGCCATCATCGTTGCCCTCGCTGCTTCGTGCTGCCTGACGACAAAGCTGGCCATCAACACTGTCGTTGCCAGCGAACCGAATGCTCAGCCGCCAAAGATGAACGTGCTGTTCATTATTTCCGACGACCTGACAGCAACGGCTCTCAGTTGCTATGGCAACACGGTTTGCCAAACGCCCAATATCGACGCCATTGCGGCCAGGGGTACTCGCTTCACGCGAACCTACTGCCAGGGGAGTTACTGCGGCCCTTCTCGAGCATCATTGCTCTCCGGGTACTATCCGCACGCCACCGGAGTTCTCGGATACACCAGCCCTCGCCCGCAAATTGGCGATCGAGCCACATGGCCACAGCACTTCAAAAATAACGGCTATTACACGGCTCGCGTCAGCAAGATTTATCACATGGGAGTTCCCGGTGGAGTGCAACTGGTCGGAGACGGTCGCGACCACAACAACTTTAATGGAGCCGACGACGAAGCTTCGTGGACAGAACGATTCAATACTCCCGGACTAGAATGGATGGCACCTGGAACCGGCGAAACGCTGGAAGGCAACCCTGATGGCAAGAAGCCAGTTGTTGGCGGAAACACGTTTGTGGTTGTGGAAGCCGATGGCGATGACCTGGTTCATGCCGACGGAAAAGCGGCCGCAAAAACGGTCGAACTGATTGCTGCTCACAAAGACAAACCGTTTTGGCTGGGAGTCGGCTTTGTACGTCCTCATGTTCCGTTTGTGGCACCCAGAGCTTACTACGAACCGTTTCTGCCGTACGATAAAATGGTGCTGCCCGAAAAACGTCCGAACGACTGGAACGACATCCCCAAGGCCGGCATCAACTACAAAACCAGCAGCAACATGAAGATGGACGAACGCCGCCAGAAAAAAGCGGTGGGAGGCTACTATGCCTCCGTGGCGTTTATGGACGCTCAGGTCGGCAAGGTGATGACGGCATTAAAGGACAACGGACTGGAAGACAACACAATCGTAATTTTCACCAGCGATCACGGCTATCATCTTGGCGAACACGACTTCTGGGCGAAGGTCAGTTTGCGAGACGAATCTGCGGGAGTACCGCTGATTATCAGCGTTCCGGGAAAGCAACCTGCCGTTTGTCACAGCCTGACAGAACTTCTGGACCTGTACCCAACCGTCGCCTCACTTTGCGGCCTGGAAGTTCCCCCAAACATTCAGGGCAAAGACATCTCCGCTATGCTGGACGATCCGACAGTTACCGTGAGAGAAGCGGCATTCAGCGTGGCTCCCATGCGCAAAGCATTCCTGCTTCGCGAACAGAAATGGGCCTTCATTCAATACAACGAAGACACATCCGGCGGCATTGAATTATTCGACACAGAAGCCGACCCTCAACAATTTACCAACCTTGCAGGTTCCGCCGAACACGCGGAGATCGTCGCCGCATTCAAAGAAAAGATGACGGAAAAGCTAAGACAAGTACGCAATAACGACCTGTAACAAAAAGTAGCCATCACGCTCCGCCGTGATGAGCATCGCATATGGGACGTTCGGAAATATTGCGTTTGCTGCGCTTTGCTCCGCAGCGGACGTCGACGGCTTTCATGCGTTCAACGCATTTGGAGAGCGTCAATCGAAAATGTCTGCGAGTTCCGCTACAGGGAATGCAGCTGCGGATGGTGCGTCAATGGGTGATGATCCGAATGGCGTGAGGCTTTTGCTACACGCCGCCATCTACGCCGCTCGTCACGGCTACGTTGCCATCATGCCGCGTCTACCAGCTGCTGGAACTTGTGCCGCTGCTCCAGCTGCTTGATGAACTGTCGGATGAAAACGATCCGGAACTGCTGGAACTTTCAAATCCGCTGCTGCCAAATGACGGGGAGCCCATTGAAATCGCGTTGGATAACGCGCCCAGCCCGGTTCCCACATTAAACGCCTGTTGTTTTTCCCGCTGACGGCGTTCGATGCTCCGTTGCTTATCTCTAGCGCGGTTTTCGGCTTCACGCAACGCTTCTCTGGCCGAAGCCGCCGCCTGATTGGCCATGCGAATTGCTCGCTCGTAGTCTTGCGGTCCCAACGCAGCCTGTGCCTGAGCAATCTCACTGGCGGCTTGCGATGTGTCTGCCTGAAAACCATGTCGATAGAAGCTGGCAGCCGATCGGACTTCTCGTTCCGCACTTGCAATTTCGCGAGACGCCTGAGTTGCCAGACGGACGTCCTCCTGAGCCATCGTCATCGCCGTTTCGAATTCTCGACTGGCATGGTTCACCTGGTTCAGCACATCCTGCCAATCAACTTTCGTTGCCAATGCCAACTCGCCCGCACGTTTCAGAACCAGTTCACCATCGTGAAATCTTCTGTTTGCCGCCGGGCGGTCGGCTGTGTTTGAAGTCAGTTGCTGACCGACCTGGCTGCAAGTGCGAGACGCGTTTTGCAGCTCCAATCGAGTACGCTGTCGCAGTGACTGCAAATCGCCCCAACGCTGCTCAACCGCCGCCAGCAATGACGCCGTTTCGATCTGCAGGTGCTGAATGCGTTCGTACTGCGAAGACGCCGTAATGTACAATTGCACGTCGTCGGTGCCGTTGCGAGCGGCTTCCTGCAACAACGAATTGCTGTCAAGTAAAGTTCGCTCTGCCATGGCCACGTTGTCGCGAACATCGCTCCAGGCCCCATCACTGAAGTGCGTTTGCATTTCCGAAATCGCACGCTGGCCTGCGCTGATTGATTCCTGCAGACGTTGCTGTTCTTGTGGTCGTTGATTAACTTGAGCCTTGCAGAACGCTCGTCCCTGAACCTGTCGCTCGATGCGTTCCTTTGCACTGGCCACCAGCCCGAACCCCTGAGTCAGATGTTCGGCAGCCGTTTTTGCCTCTCCGCTGTTCAACAGGTTCAAACATTCGGCACGATGATGTTCGATACCCGCAAACAACAGGGCCGGATCACTGCCTTCTTCACTAAACCGATATCCCTGCCGACGATGTTCGGCTGCGTCGGCATCAACGTCTGCCAGCTTTTCAGAAAGCTCCAATGATCCAGCATAGTGATGAAGAATCTGCTCCGTCCATTTACCGATCCGCCGTACTTCGCTTAGTGTATTCTCGTAAACAGCGGATGCCCCCAATGGATCAGAAACTCGGAGGTTGTCCATTTCATCGCGACGATCCAACGCTGTTCGCAGTTCTGTTTCGTAGGGGCCAGTCTGCAAATTGACTTCACGAACATTTTGCAATTGCTCTTCCAGTTTCAATAACGCTTCGGAAAGTGTTGATTCCGCCAGATGCTGTTGTTCGTGAGCGTCCTGAAGGCGATCCAGCGTGCTGGTGCATTTTTCCTTAATCAGCTGCAGAACATTGTCAACAGGAGCATTGTCAATCATCGCCGCAGCATCCTGCAGCTTTGAGTGACTAAAGAAGCCTTCTGTTTTTATGTTCTCTTTAACACCTTGCCAGACGTCCATCAGGGCCAGCCAGCGCTGACGCAGTTCTTCAATGGAATCCTGCACGGAGTTATAGGTTTCCAGAGTCTGCCCTGTCATTGGTTCCTTAAAGTCGGTGTCGGTAAACGGCAGCATGCGATGACGTTCTTTAAGTTCATCCAAAGCATCACTCACACCGACAACCGTGGTTTTGAATTCCTGCAACTTGCTGTCAACGTGTGACCGTTTAATCAGGTGCCAGCCACGCATTACGGCCAGGGCCAGTAAACTTAATCCCATTATCGTGGCGCCAATCCACATTGGCAGCGTGCGAGAATTGAAGTAGCGTTGATCGGTGGCAGATTGCAGACTTTCAGATTCGGACTTCAAACTGGCGATCGTTGTGCCCAATGCCGTTAAGGCAGCGTCATAGTTGGAACGACTAAGTTCATCGAGCTGTTGAAGACGCTCATCCGCAGAATTCAGCCTTCTGGTCGATTCGGCGATATCCACACCAATGGCTCTGGCACTCTTCAGCTTGACAGCCGCCTGCTTCTGAAGCCGCTGCGCTTCTGCCAGTTGGCTTTGCACAAGCTGCTGTTGCTGCGGCAATTCGTTGACCGTTTGTTGCAACGCCTGTAACTGCGTGGCCTGAGCCTTTGCGAGTTGCAGTGCCATGGCCGGTTGCGAATTGGTTGCACGATCTGCTTTTTCAAGTTCTGCCATCGATTGATCAAGTTGCTGACCAACGGAATTTACCGCCAACCCGGCACGACGTTGAGTCTCAATCAATTCAGCAATTTGGATCGCCTGCTTATGAGCACTGTTAAGTTGCTGCCTGGCGTTCAGTTGAGTGACCGCAATTTGGCGCAACTCGCCAGCCAGATTCACAAGCGTACTTTGAGCTGACGTTGCATCACTTAACGCCTGAGACGGGTTGGCCTCAATTCTTAAAGCGATTTCAGCCAGCTGTTTGTGTGCCTGCGTTGCCAGATTCTGTTGTTTGGCAAGATCCAGCCCGGTTCCAGCGTGCTGTTGGATTAATGATTGAACATCGGACAGCAACTTATCGCGAGCACCTACAATGGCTTTCGCATTTGCTTTCACCTGCTGTACCTGAGCCGCAGCCTGCTGCTGTGATTGCAATTTCTGTTGATCAATTTTCGCAACCCATTCGTCGATCTTATCAACCAAAGTCGCTAGCCCCTGAACATAGTTTCCGGCCTTCGCTTCCGGAATGAAGTAGGGAGTCACCAACTTTCGATCGATCGTTTGCCCGTGTAAACCATAGTCGCGTTGCAACTCAGAACCCGCGTGTACCGATAACTGGCGATTTTCAACTCCCAGCACAATGATCACAGATCGCTGCGGGTCCAGTGGTATTTTCTGTTGAGCGGCTGTGCGAATCCATTCAGCATAAAGTGCGTCCGTGTATTGAGCCGTCGCGTTTTGTCCGTTGCCCGTGCTGTTAACAATTACTGCGTAATAGGTCTGCTTAGACTGTGATTCCACAGCCGCAATTCTTACTTCCAGTGTTCGCCATTCGTCTGCCGACACGCCGGAAACGACAACTCGCTGCCCCGTAAATTCAGGCTTCGCTGCCTGAGCCCAGGCATTCGAGTTCAGGCTGAAAAATGCCAGCAGCATTACAGAAACCTGCTTGCTGGCAATCTGTGTTGGGTGATTCATGTGGGACACGCAACGAAAAAAGTAATCTACCGGACAGCTCACAAACCACGTGAGACGACTTACAACAGAATCGTACACACTGCATGGCTGCATTTCAGACGATTTGCCGCAGATTGCAAATTCTTTACGTAGCTTCAAAAGCCCGCTGGAAATTCATCAATCGCGAGGCTTAGAGTCTTACTCAAAATGATGCGCGCACGGTGCGATCATGTTGGTCGTAGCGACAACGGAGCGGCTTGGCGATGCGAACGTCCCATGTCTTCCAGCCAACCACGCCACTGGGTCAAGGGCGAAGCCCTTGTTCGGCTTCGCCCTCGTTTGCGACCCCGGGGTAAACATTGAAGGCATCCGGCCCGAAGCACTCCCGCTGCCGATCTTGCGTCGGTCGGTGCACCGACATCCTGGTTACAGCACGAGCCCCCGGCTCGGCAGCCCCGGTGTTATTGGGGCTGCCAGCAAATTGCGATTCCATGAAGATCGGGTTACCATGAATCGCCAGCTTCAACAACAAAACCAAGCCCTCAGGTCGCTACCTGCCAAAACGCCTTCTTCCCATGCTTCATCGCAAAACATATTTTCCGCGAATTCTGGCCGCAATTCTTTGCCTGATATCCTTTCACGGCGGGCCGCGATTGCATGCCGACGATACAGTCGACGTCCGGTTTTCGCGTGACGTGCTTCCTGTACTTTCCGAAAACTGTTTCTATTGCCACGGTCCTGATGAAGGGAAACGTGCCGCAGACATGCGTCTGGACACAGAAGAAGGCGCCGTTTCGGTCATCGATCGTGAAGCACCCGGCAATAGCGAACTGCTAAGACGAATTCTTTCGACCGATCCCGACGAAATGATGCCGCCGCCGGATTCCAACCGGAAGCTGACATCACAGCAAAAGGAAACACTCACATCATGGATTACCAACGGAGCGGAATGGGGAAAACACTGGTCGTTCGAACCATTAACCAGCCCCGTGGTTCCGGAACCTGCCTTCAATGAATTCCCGGTGCACAATCCGATTGATGCGTTCGTTCAGGCAAAGTTGCAGGAAAAACGGCTGCAGCCTTCCGAAGAGGCGGCTCGGCACACGCTGATTCGCCGAGTCACGCTTGACCTGACCGGCCTTCCGCCGACTCCGGATGATGTCCGCGAGTTTCTGGCAGACACATCCAGCGATGCCTACGACAAGCTTGTTGACCGCCTGCTGGCATCAACGGCTTACGGAGAACGCATGGCCTGGAACTGGCTCGATGCCGCTCGCTACGCCGACACAAACGGCTATCAGGGAGATGGCGAACGAACGATGTGGCCGTGGCGAGACTGGGTGGTGGATTCTTTCAACAACAACATGCCCTTCGACCAGTTTTCAACTTTACAACTCGCTGGCGACCTGCTTCCTGAAGCCACGTTTGAACAAAAACTGGCAACAGGCTTTTGCCGCAACCACATGATTAATGGAGAAGGCGGTCGCATCGCCGAAGAAAACCGAATCGACTACGTGATGGACATGAGCGAAACAATGGGCACTGTCTGGCTGGGCCTGACGCTGAATTGCTGCCGCTGCCACGATCACAAATACGATCCGCTCACGCAAAACGAATATTACCAGTTCTTCGCCTACTTCAATCAAACACCAGTCACGGGCGGCGGAGGAGATCCTCAAACCGCTCCGAATCTGCCAGCTCCAACTGCTGCCCAGAAACAGCAACTGGAACGACTTCAAACACGTATCGCCGCTGCCGACAAGAACATCGCCGAACGCCGCAAGCACTTGCTGTCTGAACAGCCAGCGTGGGAACAACAGCAGCTTCAAAACGCCAAATCAAATACGTGGAAACAGCTAACGCCTTCATCAATGAACGCCGCCCACCAGTCGCTGCGGCTTCTGGATGACCATTCCATCCTGGTAGAAGGTAACAACGCAGAAAACGACACCTATACGCTGGAATACAATCTGCCGCCGGGACCGCTGGCCGCATTTCGAATAGACGCTCTTCGTCACGAATCCATGACCCAAAATGGTCTTGCTCGATCGGACAGTGGCAACTTTGTACTGACCGAAATCGAATGTCTTGTTCGACAGAATGGCAGCGAAGTACCACTGAAGATTGAATCTGCCGAAGCCACGTTCGAACAGGGTGACCTGAAGATTCAGAAAGCATTTGACGGCAATCCAGAAACCGGCTGGGCCGTGTACGAAGGACGCCCCATCGACCGGCCACATTCAGCCGTATTTCGGTTTTCAAGTCCCACCAACATTGACGCAGCCTCAAAGACTGGCACCTCAAAAGGGACCACACTTATTGTCGTCCTGCGCCACGATTCCAGACACAAGTTTCACAACATTGGACGCTTCAGTATTTCCACATCAACCGCTGCCAATGCCAGCCTTGAAGACAAAAACGCCACTTTGCTGGCTGAACTGAAGACACCACTGGCAGATAGAACCAAAGAACAACAGAAAAATATTCTCGACCAGTTTCTCGCCGCAGACAGCGAATTCAACAGCCTGCAGCAGATGCGCGGCGAACTTGTCAAACAGAAAGACGACATCACCAAATCAACGCCCAAGGTGATGATTATGGCCAACCAGGACAAGTGGCGGCCCACGTTCGTTCTTAACCGAGGCCTTTACAACGACATCACGGATCGCGAAGTCTTTGCGGTGACTCCGGCAAGCCTGCCTTCGCTGCCAACCGGCACAAATCAAAACACTCGGCTGGATCTCGCCAACTGGCTGATGTCTCCTGAACACCCGCTGACTGCGCGAGTCACCGTGAATCGGTTTTGGCAGCAGCTGTTCGGAATTGGACTTGTTAAGACAACGGAAAACTTTGGCGTGCAGGCAGAATACCCGGAACAGAAAGAGCTTCTGGATTGGCTGGCGGCAGACTTCCGCAACAACGGCTGGAACGTCAAACGATTGCTGCGCACGATTGTCACAAGCCACACATATCGACAGTCGTCAGAAATCCGAATGCTTCAGCAAACGAACAAACCTGCACCCGGCACCGACGCCGCGCAAAGCCTGTTCGATATCGATCCGGAAAACCGCTTACTCGCCAGAGCTCCACGTTACCGACTGCCAGCGTGGATGTTGCGAGATCAGGCGTTGGCTGTATCCGGGCTCCTGAACACCAAAGTGGGTGGCCCACCAATTAATACTTATCAACCGCCTGGGGTCTGGGAAGAAGCGACGTTCGGCAAGAAAACGTACAAGCAGGATACCGGCGAAAACCTTTATCGCCGCAGCCTTTATATCTTTTGGCGACGAATTATTGCTCCCACCATGTTTTTCGACAATGCGTCTCGACAGTCGTGTACGGTCAAACCGTCGCTCACAAACACGCCGCTGCACACGTTGTTGACGTTTAACGAAACTCAATATGTCGAAGCAGCTCGCCACCTGGCCGAACGATTGTTGCTTCAAACATCTTCGGCAACCGACGAACTTCGAGTTCACGATGCCTTTCTGCGAATTCTCTGCCGTCCACCAACCAATCATGAAATGGAAATCGTACAGGCAGGAATTCATCGCAGCATTGTGGAGTACGCTGCAGACACAGAAGCAGCCAACGCGCTGTTGGCTGTTGGCGATTCGGCCCGCGATGATTCTCTTAACTCCTCTCAACACGCCGCGTGGACATCAGCCTGCCTGACACTTATGAACACGGACGAAGCGCTAAACCGGGAATGAGCGGCATTTAAAGTCCTAATCAAGAAGATGCGCGCATGGTGCGAGCGTGTTGGTCGGAGCGACAACGAAGCGGCTCGGCGATTCGAACGTGCCATGTGTTTCTGCGTACCACGCCACCAGGTCAAGGGCGAAGCCCTTGTTAGGAAAACGTTTGCAGTTCGTCCGCCGTCAATCGTTCATCGTGCAATGCGGATGCGATCAATACGGCGTCAATTCCAGCACTTTGGGCCTCCTGCAAATCTTCGATTCCTCGAATCCCTCCGCCGGTAATCATTCGGCATGCCGGCGACTGCAGCTTCAAATTTCGACACAGCGGCAGAGTCGAAATTCCGCCGTGTGCTCCCACAGATGTCAGGTCAAGAACGACAAACTGATCAAACCCGACATCCATCAGCTGCCGGGCAATTTCCAACGCTGACGCGTCCTGCCAATTGGGATTCGCAATCAGCGGAACACCGCTTTTCATGTCGATGCTGGCGACAAGTTTCTCAGCACCAAATTCTTCAATAAGCTGCGACGCGGTTAAAATGTCCGCCAGTGTCTCCAAAGCAACGACGACGCGGCTCACATCAAGTTCCAGCAATTCTTCAACGTCGGATGCGCAACGAACGCCTCGGTCAACTGTTAATGAATCCGTATGCTGAGTCAATTCCGCCACACGACATCGATTCAGCATTCGGCCTTGAATTGAATCCAGATCTGCCACGTAGAACTCAGTGAGGCCAAATTCACGCTGAATCGCCTTCAGAATAACCGACGGATCAACAGAATTGACCAGAGTGCTTCGGATGGGACGATACTGTTGTCGGTTTCCAGCAACGCCGCGAACGACCACTCCATTCAGGATATCCAACACGGGTATAATCTGCATGGTTCAGGAGCTTGCGAACGGCTTTTCGATTTGAGGCGACGTTGGGTTGTGTTCGGGAAACGACGTCTGAACAATACCCACGCCAAGCGTAAAAATTTACCGCGTCAGAACGTGCGTCTCAAGAAACCTGAAGTTTGCAGGTTCACAAAACACCTGAGTCGCCCAAACGCATTCGTTTAAGATAATTTTGGAGATCCTTTCTTATGGCCCACAAGCCGTCTGTCATTATCAGCGCCTTTGCCGACGAAGCCGCCAACCATCGTACCGCTCTGGAACAGATGACCGCTTTGGCCGCCATCGGAATCCGCAATTACAGCCCACGTTTTATCGATGTTAACGGCGACGGCACTATTGAGCACGTGGTTGATCTTTCCGCGGAAAAGCTGGAACGCCTGAAGGAATATCACAAAGAATACGGAGTCAGCGTCACCAGCATTGGAGCTCGCGTGGGCAAGGTCAAACTTGTCGATATGGACGATGGTTCGCACAACAAGTTTGTACCGTTGGCTGAATATCTTAGTGGCGAAGTTGCCCGAACAATCAACGCCGCCAAAGTGCTGGGCACGAAACTGATTCGAGGATTTTCGTTCTACCATCCTCGCGGTTCAAAACCAGAAGATCATCTGGATGCAGCAGCCAGCAACATCCGAGCCATCGCTGACGCTTGTGCCGCAGAAGGTCTTGTTTACGGATTGGAAATCGAACCGAATCTTGTCGGCGAAACAGGCCCGCTGCTGGCTGAACTTGCCAAACGAGTTGATCACCCCAACATGGTGCTGATCTTTGACGGTGGCAACGTAGCGGCTCAAAACAAAAATCCCGTTCAGGTTTACGAAGAATACAAAGCGACCATTCCCTATCTGGGATGGATGCATGTTAAAGATTACCGGATCGATCCATCACTTGTGTGGACTGGCGCTGTCGATGAAGAACGCCTGAAGAATTTCGTCCCGGCCAACGAAGGCGATGCCGGACACGAACTGATCTTCCGCGACCTGCGAGAACACCTGCCGGAAATTACAGCGCGCATGCAGAAACTGGGAGTACCCGGCTTCTACCTGGAAACCGAACCTCACCTGAAAGGTGGGGGACAGTTCGGCGGCTTCAGTGGCCCCGACGGAATGGGCGTTGCCGTACGAGCTCTCTGTTCGTGCCTTGATTACGCCGGAATTGACTACAACCTGCGAACATTTGCCGATATTCGTTCGCTGAGAGGTTTCTAATCGCAATCTGCCGAGTGGTAAACGTTTCAAACGAACCGTTCAAGGCCCGTATCTCAAAGGGAAGACTGGGGCAGGAAGCCCCAGTCGCCAACACGTGATCTTTGCACGAGTCGGGCACCGCGACAGCAAGTTCTGCGAACGCAACAACCACATGAACAGCACAGTTTAAGGTCGCATTAGCAATCGCGACATAGCGACAATCAACATTGCCCCTTGCTAAGGTGAATCCTTCATGACAACTGTGTTGATTGTCACTCAGCCTGAAGAAGTGCGGCACCTGATGCCGTGGGCAATGATGCTGGCCGACTCGCGAGGCAGCGAACTGGCTGTGGTTGTCACGCAGCGAAAAAAAGGCGATACGCGTCTTAGTGAATTGCCGATCGTCGCCGCCAGTAATGAATCCGAACTGGCTCAGCACGCCCGCTCAGCAATACTGGCACGAACACAGTCTGGCAACTTTCCGGACAGCCCAGCTTCAGGCCATGAACTATCAGAGGATGAAGTTGAAAGAACGATTGCTGATGCCGCCCTCCCCTTTCACCTTCCTGCTCGGCTGTACCAACTGTCAGGCGAAAACTGGGCGGCTGCAATATCGCATCACATCAGCGAATTAACGCCAACGCTTCTGGTGGTTCCAGCGCCCGCCATCGCGCGAGACGGAAACGTTCAACAGGAATGGCAGTCGTCACTATTGAACGCTCCGGATTGTGACGTTGTCTTAATGCGAGACGACGCGGTTGCAGTTACGGGACAGCTATCAGTTGCCGTTTTTCTGCGTGACCATGCAGATAATGAAAAAGCGTTGAGCTATTCAGCCAACCTGGCCGCTCGATTTGAAGGGAAGGCCACCGCCGTCTATATCGAACCGGCCATCGGTGACGACGCCGAATCCATCGGACGTCGGCAGGTAGACGCCGACCTGAATCGCCTGTTAAGCCCGCGCTTGCGACACTTATTCACATCCCACGTTATTGTGGCCAGTTCAGAAGAACTGGCACTTCAGCAAATCAAGCCCGGCGATTACGACCTGCTTATTTTCGGAACACGCGATCTGAAAGAAATGCGGCGATTTCTGCAAGCCAGCCCCGTCGGCGGAGCAGAGACTTTAAGTTCACTGCCTGCTGTTGCTGTACTTCATCGCGGCGTTTCATTCAGCGGATATTTGCGAAACAGCTGCGACAACTGGTTAAGATCGTTCATTCCGCAGCTGTCGCGAGAAGAACGTATTAATCTTGTCTCTCGCATTCAGACCAGTTCTCAGTGGGACTTCGATTTTGTTTGTCTGATTAGCCTGGCAACCATGATCGCCTGTCTGGGGCTGGCAGAAAATTCCGGAGCCGTCATTGTGGGAGCAATGCTGGTGGCCCCATTGATGACGCCGATTGCAGGCGTCGGCCTCGGCGTCGCTCACGCCAACGCTTATCTGACAAAGGTTGCATTCCGCACAGCCTTAAAAGGATTCGCGACCGCTATTTTACTCGGGGTAATGTTTGGCATTGTCGTCCAGGGATGTGCAAAGCTGGGGTGGCTGGCACCGTTAGCAAATCCAGCGCCCACCATCAGTGAATTTGCACCAACAGCGGCAAAGGCATTTCCGACGGAAATGGAAAACCGCATGCGTCCACAGTTCTACGACCTGCTGATCGCGCTTGCCAGTGGAGTCGCGGCCGCCTACGCCATGGGACGACCCAACCTGTATTCCGCCTTGCCAGGAGTCGCCATTGCTGCAGCACTAGTGCCACCCATTGCGACATCCGGAATTGCATTTGCCCACGGAGAATTCACTCGAGGAGCAGGAGCCTTACTGCTGTTCCTCACCAACATGGTGACCATCATTCTGGGCACGTCCATGGTCTTTCGAGCGGTCGGAATCAGATCCCAAAAAGCCGGCCCCAATGCCGCCCGCTGGCCTCGCTACACGCTGTTTACTCTGGTCGTTCTGTCAGTGCTGATCACAATTGTCATTGAACTGAAAAACCGATCTGCCGTCTAACGACTCAGCGACGCACTGCTCCAACTCTGTGTTGGTTCTTGTTGGACCGAATTAATTGCAGGATGAGACAAATAAAAGTCAGCCTCGCAAATTTCTGGCGGCAACCGCCAAACCGGTTCCAAAACACGCAGCAGCAAACAGCGACCATCCAAAGCCCTTGCGGGATAATGCTTGATTAGATCAAGCTTGCCTCGGGAATTTCAAATTAACGCTTAACTCCGACCGCCCCTCCTACCCAGGCTTAAATTACCAATTACTTCACATGCGCCGACCTAAGTGAACTCTCGCACCGCAGGC
>ERZ887942.1037-NODE-1037-length-20519-cov-9.353645_pt1 | contig 20519 bp, 18 predicted proteins | sample MGYA00521099_ERZ887942 | MGnify/ENA primary metagenome ERZ887942 (study PRJEB32303, sample SAMEA104408605) | aquatic metagenome | biome: Brackish water; feature: Pelagic; material: water | place: Baltic Sea | collected 2014-06-07T06:48:00 | depth 16,251 m ...
TTGTCCTTCAGGTGGTCATACTTGCCACTCTCAAGCTCAGCAATGAAGTCGTGAGTGGTCTGAACGTCTGGAACGACGGCGTTTCTAAACTTCCCAATCTTTGCCTCAAATGCATTGCGGCCGTCAAAGAAGACCACGTCGTCCCCACGTTCCTCGACGAGTTGGTTCACCTGAGCCGGTTTTAGGTGCTTGCCACCGTTTTGAATGCCGGATTTTTCAACGACAATCTCGTCCGGGGTAGTGAATGCAACCAGCTCCTTGCGCACCTTGACACTGAGCTTGGGGAAGTCGTTGCCGGTCCCATCCGACCACTTAAAGTCAGTCTTTCCGAATCCCGGATACTCGCGAGTGGCCTTCACATACTTCTTCAGGTCATCCATGTCACCGCCAAGGGTTCCGTTGATTCCATGCTCTGAGATCAGAATTCGACCCTTGAGGCCAAGAGACTGGCAGAGCGTGCGCTGCCAGAGCATCACGGCCTTGGGGTCGCTCACGGGCGCAAAGGCGTAGTAGAGGATGATTTTGTTTACTGCCACAACCCCAGTTTAGCTTTCAGAAGTTTGCTTAGACTAGGGGCTATGCCAATGAAGCCAGGGCTCGAGAAAGCCGCATTTAAAGAATCAGTAAGACCACAAGACGACCTATTTCGCCATGTAAATGGCAAATGGTTGGACGAGACAGAGATCCCGGAAGACAAAGCCATCCACGGCAGCTTCCACATGCTCGCAGACGACTCGGAACTAGCCGTCAAGGAGATCCTCGAGGAAGCGAGTAAGAACCCCGCTAGCGGAGTTAGCCAACAAATAGGCGATCTTTACGCCTGCTTCATGGACGAGGACCATATTGAGTCTCTTGGCGCCAAACCACTCGAACCCGAGCTCGCGAGAGTTGATGCGGTTGAAACCATCGCCGAGCTGTTCCGTCTCATCGGAGAGCTTGAGAGCGAGGGAGTCGGAGGCTTCTGGGGCTCATACGTAGACAACGATCCAGGCAATCCCGAGCGCTACCTGCTGCACTTCTATCAGGGTGGTCTTGGGCTACCAGATCGTGACTACTACTTTGACGAGAAGTACGAGGACATTCGTAAGGACTACCTCCCGCATCTGGAGAAGATGCTCTCGCTCGCTAACGTGCCCGATGCTGCAGCCAGAGCAAAGAGCATTTATGAGCTGGAGACAAAGATTGCCCAGCTGCACTGGAACCGTGTTGACTCTCGCGACGCAGAGAAGACCTACAACCTGCACTCTCTTCAGGATTTGAAGACTCTGGCATCAGGTATTCCATGGGATGAATACATCTCAGCACTTGGCAAGGGCGAATCATTACTCGAATGGAATGTAGTGATGATGCCCTCCTTCTTCGAAGGTTTTGCGAAGCTTGCCTCGAAGGAAAACCTTGAGGCCATGAAGGATGCGCTGCGGATGGACCTCATTCGCGGCTATGCGCCTTACCTATCCAAAGCCCTGGTCGCTGAGCGTTTCGAGTTCTATGGCAAGAAGCTGACCGGTGCTCCGATGAACCGTCCGCGATGGAAGCGAGCGGTCTCGCTGGTCGAGGGCAGCCTCGGAGAGGCAATCGGCCAGATCTATGTCGAGAAGCATTTCCCGCCTGAGGCGAAGCAGCAAATGGATGCGCTCGTTGACTACTTGATTCAGGCCTATGAGCAGAGCATCAAGTCCTTGGACTGGATGACTGACGAGACCAAGCAAAAGGCCCTTACCAAGCTCTCTAAGTTCACGCCAAAGATCGGTTACCCGGTTAGGTGGAAGGACTACAGCTCCATCAAGATCTCGAGGGACCACCTGATTGAAAACGTTAAGGCAGTCTCTCGCTGGGAGTTTGACTATCACGCTGGCAAGATCGGCTCGCCAATTGATCGTGACGAGTGGCACATGACTCCTCAGACGGTCAACGCCTATTACAACCCAGGCCTCAATGAGATCGTCTTCCCGGCTGCAATTCTGCAGCCGCCGTTCTTCTCACCAGAGGCTGACCCTGCTGAGAACTTCGGAGGCATTGGGGCAGTCATCGGCCACGAGATTGGCCATGGATTCGATGACCAGGGTTCGAAGTATGACGGCGACGGACGCCTGGTGTCTTGGTGGACTGAGGACGACCGCAAGGCATTTGAGGCCAGGACCAAGTCCCTCATTGATCAGTTCTCCGCGCTAACCCCGGCGCAGCTCGATGAGAAGTACAAGGTGAACGGCGAACTCACAATCGGAGAAAACATTGGCGATCTTGGTGGCCTTGGCATCGCCTGGAAGGCCTACCTAATCTCACTTGATGGCCAGGAGCAACCGGTAATTGATGGGCTAACTGCGGCCCAAAGGTTCCTGATGAGCTGGGCGCAGTGCTGGCGCAACAAGGGTCGTGACGAGATCACAATTCAGCGTCTTGCAGTTGACCCGCACTCTCCGCCAGAGTTCAGGGCTAACCAGGTAGTCAAGAACCTTGATATCTACCACGAGGCTTTTGAGGTTTCGGAGGAAGATCAGATGTGGCTTGCAAAGGTTGACCGAGTGGTGATCTGGTGAAGCTTTGGTTCCGAATTCTCTACGTTTGGCTCACCTGGCGCAGCAGGCCAAAGCTCACCATTGATGAAGTCTCACGGGTAACCCTCAGGGTTTGGCCTACCGACCTAGATGTCTACAACCACATGAACAATGGCGTCTTCCTGACACTCATGGACCTTGGGCGTTATGACCAGGGTCTAAGAACTGGAATTTGGCAGGAGTGGAACAGGCGGGGATGGTTCCCGATTGTGGTGAACTCGACCATTAGCTATCGCAAGGCGCTATTGCCTTGGCAGAAGTTCACCATCGAGACCAAGGTTCTTGGTTGGGATGAAATCGCGTACTACATCGAGCAGCGGTTTGTCCGCGATGGCGAAATATATGCGCGGGCGATCATGCGCGGCAGGTTCCTAAAGCGCTCGTGGGGAACGCTCACCCCACAAGAGGTCATGGAAGGCTCTGGCGGCTGGCCAGGCAAACCGCCTGTGGTGCCTAAGTGGGTAAAGGACTGGGCAGCTTCGGTTCAGCTGCCCAAGGGCAAGGAACCGGCTCCAAGTACCTGGGACTAGTCCTTTTTATACCAGCGGCATGCTGCAATTGCTTCCTCGATTGGGTTTAGCAGCAAGTCCTGAGTGTCCGGGTGCTTCTCCATATAGCGAACGGTGTATGAGCAGACCGGGACCACCTTCTGAGTCCCCTTGGTGCGAATGTCAGCAAGAGACTCCCTGAGCAAAATTGCGGCGAGGTTCTTACCCTGGTGAGCGGGGTCGACTTCGGTGTGGACCAGGTGAATCTCTCCGGGAGCAAGGCTGTAGTCCATCAGACCAACGCGATCCTCGCCTAGAAAGATCTCGTAGCGCTTATTTTCTTCCGCGTGAACGACTTTTGGCTCCATGCTGTTAACCTCTTTGCGTGAGTGGTAATCAGGTCTATCTATCAGACAACCTACCTGTTCTGCGCAGCCTTCCCGATGCCTCCATCCAGCTGATCTACATCGACCCGCCATTCAATACTGGACGCGAGCAAGAGCGAACTACTCGAACCTCAAGGCAGTCTGAAAGTGGCTCGGTGGGTTTTGCCGGAAAGAGATACGAGCAAATAGCGCAGAGTGCCCTGAGTTATGACGACAGCTTCGCTGACTACTGGGAGTTTCTTGAACCAAGGCTTTTGGAGGCAAAGCGGCTGTTGACCCAAAGCGGAACGCTCTATCTGCACCTTGACTACCGCGAGGCTCACTACGCGAAGGTGTTACTGGACGGGTTGTTTGGCAGGGAGTGTTTTCTCAACGAGATCATCTGGGCCTATGACTACGGGGGTAAATCAAAGTCTCGCTGGCCATCAAAGCACGACACCATCTTGGTTTATGTCAAAGACCCAAAGAACTACTTTTTCGACTCTAAGACGGTGGACCGGGAGCCATATATGGCACCTGGGCTTGTGACTAAGGAAAAAGCGGAGCTAGGCAAGCTACCTACCGATGTTTGGTGGCACACAATCGTCTCCCCAACCGGGAAGGAGAAGACCGGCTACCCAACCCAAAAACCCGAGGGCATTCTTCGCAGGATTATTCAGGCGAGCTCTAGGGAGTCAGACCGAGTCTTAGATTTCTTTGCCGGCAGCGGCACCACCGGTTCCGTCGCGGGAGAGCTTGGACGAAGATTCACCCTCATCGATAGCTCAAAGGACGCCATAAACACGATCACAAAAAGACTTAGGGCTCGCGGTCTGGAGTTTGAGATTCTCGAGAAATAAGCAGCACGACTACTAGCGCCAATAAGACAAAGAGCATTGCCGCAGTCATCGCCATTCCTAGGTTTTCTTCTCCAGGTCTTGAGGCCAACCTAAAGATAACCAGCGGCAAGGTGGCGCCGGACCCGGTTGCCAAGAAACTTGCCGCACCGAATTCACCAAGCGATGCCAGCGAAACAAATGCAGCTGCAGCTGCAAGGGGTCTTGCCAAAATAGGGCCCTCGATGCTGCCAAACACCCTCAACTTCGTTGCACCATCCATTTGGGCAGCCTCTAGGATTTCGCGGCTCATGCCTAGTCGGGCTGGCCTAATGATTTGGTAGGCGAGCGGGAACAAGAAGATCGACTGCACCAGTGGAACAAGCCACCAGCCACTTAGGTCCCTGGGTAGGTACCCGCTGAGGATCAGAAACCCCAGTCCCAGCACCACTGGAGATATCCCAATCGGTAGAACGTAGAGCAGTGATGACCTTTGTCTCCCGGCAGCAATCCAAGCAAGTGGCAAGACAATGAGACTGGCGACAACCATATTTCTCAGTGAGTTCGCACCCGCCTCCAAAACTGTCAGGTTGAGTATCTCTCTTGCACCCTTGGTTCCAAGGCTTGCAAGGTTCTCAAACAGTCCGCCGTTTAGGCTCAGCGCCCGACCGGCGATGTTCCAGATAATCAAGCCAATCGCCAAGACAAACAGCAAAGCCAGCACAGCTCCCAATCTGCTGGGGAGGCTGGAGGGCACCTCACCAAATACAGGGGTTGGCTTAGCACCCGCTCGTTGGGCGAAGACAAACAAAGTCAGCGTGAGCAGGGTCTGCAGCAAAGCGAGAACGAAGGAGCGGCTTAGGTCTAGGTCCCTAAGCGAAGAGATTGCTATCTCGGTCTCGAGGGTGGCGACGACGCCCTGGCCAAGAGAGATGACAAGGCCATAACTCGTTGCGCTATAGAGGGCGATCAATAAACCAGCAGCAGCTAGAGCCGCTCTTTGCTGAGGTAGAGAGACACGAAGCCGAACTAGGAAGTTGCTCGCACCATCTAACCGGGCGGCTTCAAGCTGCTCCAGCGGCAACTGAGATGAGGCCACGATGCGCGCAACGAAGCCAACATTCATGACCACGTGAGCGCAAATTATGAGAAGTATTCCTAAATTGGAATCTAAGTCGTCACCTCGAAGTGGCAGAAGGGTTATGCCAATAAGAAATGGAGGCAATAGAAATGGGAGGACCAAGAGGGCTCCTAGGAACCCTCTTGATTTAGCTCCTAGAGTCGCTAAGAAATTGCCAACTGGATAGCCAAGAATCAAAGACATTGCAGAGCTCACAACCGCAATGAATGCGGTTGTGGCCAGCAGCTCAAGGCTAGTTGTCAAATACGTCTGACCAATCCTTAAGCCAACGCTCCCGATTAGCAGCAAAGTCCAAGTCTTCGCCTAGGACGCTAGTGGCTGGCTGGGCATGCTCTGCCCAGGCCCTAGGAACCTCAACACCCGTAACAGCTGGGTAAACGTACATTGCCTCGGCAACCGATGCCTGGAACGGCACCGATGTCAGGAAGTCGACGAACTGCTGGGCTCCCACAGGGTTTGGTGAGTTTGTCAGGACTGCGGCATACTCCGTCTGTCGGAAGCATTCGTTTCGCAGTGCGGCGGTCTGGGCCTCACCATCGACCACCTCTGCGGCCGGCGAGCTCGCATAGCTCAGCACGATTGGCTTCTCACCGCCGTAGCGGGTGAAGTCCACGAAGTAGGCATCTTCCCAACTGCCTGCAACCTTTACCTTGTTGTCTCTCAGGCCCCGCCAGTATTCGAAAACCTCGGCGTTGGTCTCGAAGCCTGCGAAGGTGGTGGCTAGGAAGGCAAGTCCCGGTGAGGAGAGTCTTGGGTTTGTGACAACTGTGAGCCCCTCGTATTTCGGGTCAATCAGGTCGCGCCAGCTGCTAGGTGGCATCAAGTTGGCCTGTTCAAAATAGGAGATGTCGTAGTTGAAGCAAACGTCTGAGTAGTCGATTGCCACCCAGTCCCCCTGTGCGATTCCGTTCTCGATGGCAAGCGATTGGAAGGTGTTGTCGATTCCGAAGACGACGTCGGCGATTGGGGCATTCTTCGTTAGTGATAGTTGATTGGTGAGCGATCCGGTGTCGCCCAGTCGGACTATCTCGAGCTCAAAGCCACTTTGCTCTTCAAAGCTTTGGATGAGCTCATCGGAGATTGCGAATGAGTCGTGGGCTGCGAGCCTTACCGTGTCTGGGGTTTGGGCGCAGCCGCTAAGTGCCATTACTGCTGTCGCTAGAAGTGCGATTTTCTTTTTCATGTCGTGCCTTTCGTTTGTAGGCACGGGATTGAGGTCTCCCTGCGCTGGCATTACCCAGATCAGGTTTGACGGTCGAAGACTTACAGTCTTCCTCTCAGACCGGTACTACCGGACTCCCGTGGTTTATTTGATTATAGGGATTCTGCTTGCCTCTTCAGAGCCGCCTCGTCGGCTGCTTCCTCAGATGCACTTTTGTTCCTAAGTGGAATCTCCTTGATAAACCAACTAATTACAAATCCAATTCCGATGATGATGCCCGCGGTTAGGAAGACATTGAGTGATGACTCGACAAAGCCAATACGGAACGGGAGGGTCAGGCGCTCGTCAGCCCCAATCAGGAAGCTGGAGTCGTTGGTGACATCGGCTGCGGCAGAGCCGCCACTCTGAAGGATCCCAAGTATCTCCGAGTTCACGGGGTTAGCAGAAACAGAGGCATCACCCAGCGCTTCCGCGATTCCAGTTGCTACCTCCGGACGTCGGAACGCATCGACAATTTTCTCGGTGACTTGAGAGAAGAGCATGGACATGAAGATGGCAACACCTAGCGTTCCCCCCATCTGCCTGAAGAAGGTGGCGGTTGACGTTGCGACACCAATGTTTCTTGCTTCCACTGCGTTCTGAGAAGCAACCATTGTGGTTTGCATCAGCTGGCCAAGGCCGAGGCCAACCATGATCATCCCAATTGCTACCACCCAGAGTGGGGTGTCGGCTTTGAGCATGAGAACCATATAGAGGTATCCAAAGAACAGGGTGGCGGTTCCGGTGTTGAAGAAGAAGCGATACTTACCCGTCTTGGCCGTGACTCTGCCTGCGGTGATCGTGGCGGTCATCATGCCAAGAACCATTGGCAACATCATCAGTCCGGTCATTGTTGGGCTCACCCCGTAGACCACCTGAATGATTAGCGGGATGATGATCATTCCGCCAAACATTCCCATGCCGATGATGAAACCTAGGACCTGAGTCCTTGCAAAGGTCTTGTTTTTGAAGATGTGCAGCGGGATAAGAGCAGACTCTCCCATTTTCCTCTCAATGAGGATGAAGGAGATTATGCCGGTCACTCCTGCCACATACATCGCAATCGCTAGTGGTGAGTCCCAGCCCCACTCCCTGCCCTGTTCGGCAACGAGCAGCAGTGGGACTGTGGCGAGGATGATTGCTGCCGCGCCCCACCAGTCAATCTTTTGTTTCCTTGGAGTGTGTGGCACGTGAAGGAAGGTGATCACCATGAACATAGATGCCGCACCAATAGGCAGGTTCATCAAGAAGATCCAGCGCCAGCCCTCGACGAACAGAAATTCATCGATACCCGCGAGGGTCCCACCAATTACAGGCCCCATCAGCGAGGAAGAGCCGAATACCGCTAGGAACATGCCCTGATAGCGAGCGCGCTCCCTGGGCGGCACGATGTCGGCAACTATCGTCAGGGCCAAAGAGAACAGTCCGCCAGCCCCAATGCCCTGGAGGGCTCGGTAACCCGCAAGCTCCACCATCGTGTTGGCAAAGCCGGTGGTGAACGATCCCAAGATAAAGATTGCAATGGCGACCATAAAGACTGGCCTGCGGCCAAAGATGTCCCCGAGCTTTCCATAGATGGGAGTCGAGACGGTTGAGGTTATTAGGTAGGCGGTGGTAGCCCAGGCCTGCAGCGACAAACCGCCAAGGTCATCCGCAATGGTTCGCATGGCCGCAGACACAACTGACTGGTCAAGCGCTGCGAGGAACATTCCGGACATTAGCCCTATCAGCACCAGCACGATCTGGCGGTGATTCATCTGTCCGGACTGTGCTGCCAGTTTCGCGGCTTCCCGTCGGGATTTGGCAGTCAAAAGAACTCCAAGAAATAGGGTTTAGGTGTGCCCAATCCTACTCCCGTGCGTCGCAGGGCCAGTTTTGTCTTTCTGCCGCCTGTCGTTGCCGCAACAGTAGGAATATCCCTGTTGGTCCAGGGAGCTTTTGGGCAGCCCAACTTTGAACTTCTAGAGGAGCGAGCCGAGCAGCGAGAGCTTGCCGGCTGGGTTGTCCCCACCCTTGAGCTCACTGACTACCTCTACCCAAGACTCGCAACCGGTTTTGCCGGAAGCGAGTGGGTTGTGGTGAACAAACTTCGTCCACTCTCGCCGCTGGACTTCGAACCACAGGTTCGAGAGATTCGCTCCTCAGAATCGCTTGATAACTCAAGGGGTCTTGAGCTTCGCGATGTTGCCGCCACCGCACTCGAGGCGATGGCCAGCGAGATGCTATTTCAGGGCGCAGGCCAAATGTTTGTGAACTCGGCCTACCGCTCCTATGAATACCAGCGTGAGTTGTTTGTCGACAAGGTTGACCAATACGGGGAGGCTGAGGCTCTGGTTCGAAGTGCTAAGGCAGGTCATTCAGAGCACCAGACCGGGCTTGCGGTCGATGTTTCGGTTCCAGCCCAAGGCTGCGCAATCATGCAGTGTTTCGGAGACACTGTGGCCGGAAAGTGGATAGCCGAGAACTCATGGAAGTTTGGCTACATCGTTAGGTACGAACGCGATACGACATCCATCACTGGCTATACCTATGAACCTTGGCACCTGCGCTATGTAGGAATAGAGATTGCAAGAACGTATGCCAATAATGGAATACATACACTTGAGGATTTCTGGGGTTTCCCTGCAGCAGAAAATTATCCAGAGATTGCTGAGTCGACAATCGACTGAGCCTGCTCAAGAACCTGCTCTAGGTGCTCGGAGCCGGTGAAGGACTCCGCGTATATTTTGTAGACGTTCTCGGTTCCCGAGGGCCTTGCCGCAAACCAGGACTTCTCGGTCGATACCTTAACTCCACCCAGTGCACCACCCGAACTTGCCTTGGTCTCGATGTTTGTGATGGCATCACCTGCAAGCTCTGACGCTGAGACGTCTTTCTCCGAAAGCTTCGAAAGCTTTGCCTTTTTCTCAAGATCGGCTGGAGCATCCACACGCTTGTAGTGAGGTTCGCCGTGGCGCTTGGTGAGTTCTGCATAGCGCTCTGACGGGCTCAGTCCAGTTACGGCCTCCATCTCGGCTGCAAGCAGACACATGATCAACCCGTCTTTGTCCGTTGACCAGGGCTGACCGTCCTTTCTTAGGAAGGATGCTCCAGCACTCTCCTCGCCACCGAAGGCCACTTCGCCAGAGACAAGTCCTGGAACAAACCACTTGAAGCCAACCGGAACCTCGATCAACTTTCGTCCAAGGTCCTCTGCCACGAGATTGATCATGGAGGAGGACACCATCGTTTTTCCGATGCCAGAGTGCTCGTCCCAGCCATCTCTGCGGTGAAAGAGGTATTCGATTGAGACGCTGAGGAAATGGTTGGGGTTCATAAGGCCAGAGTCGGCGGTGACAATGCCGTGCCTGTCCGCGTCCGCGTCATTGCCCGTGGAGATGTCGTAGTCGTGCCCAGATGCAATCAGGGATGCCATTGCATACTCGGAGGAGCAGTCCATTCGAATCTTGCCGTCCCAGTCCAGGCTCATAAAACCAAACTGGGGGTCGACCTTGTCGTTCACGACTACTAGGTCAAGGCCAAAGTGATCCGCGATTTCTCCCCAGTACTCGGCCGATGCTCCGCCCATCGGGTCGGCACCGATGCGAACCGATGCCTCGCGAATTGGGTCAAGGTTCAATACCTGGTCCAGCTGACCTATGTAGTTAGCTCGATAGTCAAAACCTGTGGCGTCTGGTTTTGCTCTCTTGACCCCCTTGAGACCTGAGGCGATTAGCTCGTTTGCTCTGCTTGCGATCCAGGAGGTTGCGTCGGAGTCGCTGGGTCCGCCGTGGGGCGGGTTGTATTTGATTCCACCGTCTTGAGGTGGGTTGTGGCTGGGGGTGATGATGATGCCGTCAGCCTGGGCGCTACTGCTTCTAGGTAGCTGCATGTTGTGGTCGATGATTGCGACGGAGACGGCAGGTGTCGGAGTGAAGTCGCCTGTTGCGATAAAGGCGGGAACCTTGTTTCCGGCTAACACCTCGAGCACTGACTGCTCCGCGGGAGCGCTCAGCGCATGGGAGTCCTTACCAACATAGACAGGGCCCTGAATGTCCTGAGTTACCCGGTAATCGACGATGGCCTGAGTGATTGCGAGGATATGCCACTCATTGAAAGAGGTGCTTAGGGCGCTGCCGCGGTGGCCACTGGTTCCAAAGGCAACTGACTGCTCGGCTGCTGCCAGGTCTGGGATCAGCTCAAAATAACTTTGCTCTAGCTTGGCTAGGTCTACTAGGTCTTCGGCGCTCGCAAGTTGGCCCGCTCTTTGGTGAACCACTACGCCTCCGGATTGCGTTGCAGCAGAAAGACTGTGTAGGCGGCAGAGAAGCCAAAGCCGACAAGCGCGTAGAGAATCACAAACCAGTTCACACCGGTTGGAACAAGCAGGGTTAGCACCCCCAGTCCAAAGGCGCTTACCTGCATCACGCGGGCTGCCCAGAGCACTCCATTGTCACTGCCTGCAATCGACACAACGAACATGTTTCCGGTGAGCGCTACCAGCGTGATGCCAATCATGTGCATTGACCAATCCAGGTCGCCGCTTCCCGAGAGCCCGAGAAGATCGGTGAAGATTCTGGGAACAGCGAATAGCGCTGCGGCGCTTAGAGCGAATACCAGGGCACCAAGCCTGAGAACCCCGCGGAGCCTTGAGACATTGCCTCTTTTATGCATGAAAGCATCGTATTGCCATCTTTGAATTAGTGCCTGCCCTAATCTTGTTCCATGGCTCAGCTCAAGATCGCTTACCTCGGCCCCGCCGGCACATTCACCGAGATGGCCGCAGGTCAGGTTGCAACCGCTGCGGAGCTGTTGCCCGTTGCCTCTGTTACCGCGGCAATTGATGCCGTTTTGGAGGGCAGAGCAGACCGCGCGGTCGTGCCGATTGAGAACTCTATTGAGGGTGGGGTCTCGGCAACCTCCGACGCACTAGCGGTCATCGGCGGCGTGCAGATTTATGGCGAGTATTTGGTTCCGGTTCGCTTTGACCTCATGGCAAAGCCGGGTACGAAGCTAGAGACAATTTCTTCAGTTCTTACTCATCCGGTTGCCTATGCCCAAAGCAGAAAGTGGCTTGAGGCAAAGCTGTCTGGCCACACCCACATCCCCGCAGCCTCAACGGCAGCGGCTGCGAAGGCGATGGCGGATGGAGCAGACTGCGATGCAGTGATTGCTGCGACCGGTGCTGCCGAGATCTATGGACTAGAGATTCTGGCCAGCGACATTGGTGAAAACAAAGAGGCACAGACAAGGTTTATCGAGATTGGGCGAAGTGGTAAGCCACAGCCCAAAACCGGCCACGACAAGACCAGCGTGATCGTTGAGCTTCCAGATGACAGGCCCGGAGGGCTTTTGGAGATGCTTGAGCAGTTCGCCGCTCGAGGGGTGAACCTAAGCCGACTTGAATCCAGGCCGATAGGTGATCGCTTTGGTCGTTACCGCTTTAACATCGACGCCGAGGGACACCTCGATGATGAGGCCATTGCCGAAACGCTCATGGGCCTTCACAGATTCTCGCCAAAGCTAATCTTCCTCGGCTCTTACGCCAGGGCCGACAAGGCCGAATCAAACCACCAGGGCAATAACGCCGATGGCGCCTATCAGTCGGCCAAGAAGTGGCTAGACGATCTACGGAGCTAGATCAGCACCTTCAGTGCTTTGTTTTTAAGTGAGAAGTCGACTTCAATAACCTCTCCAACCGGATCTCCGTCAAGCTGCATGGCTGCGGGGTTGTGAGGCTTGATTCGAATTCTTGGGCTTGAGAGGTTCTCGAGAGTTTTCACGTTTGCTTTTTCGTCCATCCAGCGTCTTCCCAGCGCGAGCGGGCGAACCACGAGGTTTTGCCAGGTGATTCTCGAGAAGAAGTCAACCCAGTTCCAGATCTTCCTTGGCCCAATTGCCGCAATGTCGAGTTTGCCATCGTCCATCTGGGCATCGGGCATCATCGATATCAGCCCCGGGAGCCAGCCCACGTTGCCAACCAGCAGCGAGTAGCTCTTTAGGGTTCTTACCTGGTTGTCGATCTGAACATCGAAGCGCTCAAACTTCAGCGGCAGTGACCGGATGCCGCCTTCGATGTAAGCAATCCAACCAACCCTGCGCTTGAGCTTGGGCTGGGTGTTTTCCATGAGCTTTGCGTCCATCCCTACCCCGGCAATACCGGTGAAGACGAACTCTCTCAGCGAGCCATCCGCGAAGACGGCCTTTGCGACACCGAGGTCGATTTCGTAAGCGTGACCCTTGAGCGCCTTCTTGATTGCGGCGTCGAGATTGCCAATTGGAATCTTTAGGTTTCTAGCGAGGATATTTCCAGTTCCAAGCGGCAGGATTCCAATTGCGACTTCTTCGCCGGCTGTTCCCTGCACCACGTTGCGCAGGGTGCCATCGCCACCGGCAACAAGGATTGTGCTCAGCCCTAGGGCTAGAGCCTGGCGGGCTTGGCCTGCGCCGTTGGAGCTTGAGTCTGTCGCAAGAAAGGTGGGAGTCGCACTGGGTTGCTTCGCAAACGCCTTTTCAAGCCGGCTAAGAGCAATCTTTTCCGGGTTATAGATGACTGCAAGCTCACTCACCACACAAGCCTAACTGGCGGTAGCGGATAGGCTTAGGGGGTGATTGACCTGTCCCTGCTTCGCGAAAACCCAGATGCAATTCGCCTTTCACAGCGCGCTCGCGGAGCTGATGAATCACTTGTTGACCAGGCCTTAGAGCTGGACAAGACAAATAAGGCCGCGCTGCAGCTTTTTGAGAAGCTCAGGTCGGAGCAAAATGCCCACGGCAAGCTAGTAGCCGCAGCGCCAAAAGAAGAAAAAGCTTCTCTGGTTGCCCAGGCGCAATCCATGGCTCAGCAGGTAAAAGATGCCGAGGCCAAGGCTAATCAGGCTGGAGAGGCACTCAATGCCGTCCTCTACAAAATTGACAATGTAGTCCTGGCGGGTGTTCCTGCCGGTGGCGAAGAGGACTTCGTGGTGCTTCGCGAGGAGGGTACAAAACCCAAGTTTGACTTCAAGCCCCTTGACCACGCGGAGCTTGGCGAGAGCCTCGATGTTATTGATATTGAGCGCGGGGTAAAAATCTCCGGTTCGAGGTTCTATTTCTTGAAGGGCTGGGGCGCGAGGCTAGAGCTTGCGATGATGCAGCTGGCCTTGGACCAGGCCCATGCAGCGGGCTTTACTCCGCTGATTACCCCAACGCTTGTAAGGCCTGAGGTGATGCAGGGCACCGGCTTTTTGGGAGAGCACTCCTCGGAGATCTACTACCTCGAGGCCGATGATCTCTACCTCACCGGCACCAGCGAGGTTGCCCTTGCCGGCTATCACTCCGGCGAGATTATCGATGACTTTTCAGAGCCCCTTCGTTATGCCGGCTGGTCGACCTGCTATCGCAGGGAGGCGGGTAGCCACGGCAAGGACATCAAGGGCATCCTGAGGGTCCACCAATTCAACAAGCTGGAGATGTTCTCCTACTGCAAGCCTGAGGACGCCGAGGCAGAGCACGAGCTCATGCTTGGCTGGCAGGAGGAGATGCTCAAAAAGTGTGAGCTTCCATACCGTGTGATTGATGTTGCTGCCGGTGATCTTGGCTCGTCGGCTGCCAAGAAGTATGACGTCGAGGCATGGGTGCCCTCCCAAGAGAAGTATCGGGAGCTAACCTCAACCTCTAACTGCACCACCTTCCAGGCCAGGCGACTCAACACTCGTTACCGCGATGAAAACGGCAAGACCCAGATGCTTGCAACGTTGAACGGAACTCTCGCCACAACCCGTTGGTTGGTAGCCATCTTGGAAAACCACCAGCAGTCTGACGGCTCAGTCTCGGTTCCTGAAGCCCTGAGGCCATACCTGGGCGGGCTTGAGAAAATTAGCCCCAAAGCCTAGGAATGAAAGAAGACGGCTGGCTAATTGCCCTCGACATCGATGGCACCCTGGTTCATGACGACGGCTATCTGTCCCCTCGGGTGAAGGAGCAGGTGAACCGGGTTCGCTCGCTAGGCCACCATGTGTTTGTCTCAACCGGGCGAGCTGCTGCAAATGCCTTCCCTGTAATTCGAGAGCTTGGCATTGAATCCGGCCATGCCGTCTGTTCCAACGGAGCGGTGACGATTCGTCTCGATGAGCAGCACCCGAAGGGTTTTGAGCCTCACAGCGTTGAGACTTTTGATCCGGCTGAGGTGCTGACGCAGCTAATTGACAAGCTGCCGAATGCCCACTTTGCAGTTGAGGATGTCGACGGCAGCTATCGCTTTCACAAGCCATTTCCCACCTATGCGCTTGGGGAGCAGAACTTCGAGACGCCATTAGATGAGCTCTTGCACCACCCGGTCAGCCGGGTGGTGGTGCTTTCGCCCGATCATGATGTTGATCAGTTCATACAGCTGATGGACAACGTCGGTCTGCAGTCTGTTTCATACGCAATTGGCTACACCGCTTGGCTTGATATCGCACCAAGGGGCATTGATAAAGGCCACGGCCTTGCCAAGCTCCGGGAGGAGTATGGCCACGCCTCAAGTCGAGTGCTGGTAATGGGAGATGGCAGAAACGACATCGAGATGTTTCAGTGGGCAAAGTCTTTGGGCGGTTATGCGTTTGCCATGGGGCAGGCACCTGATGAGGTGAAGCTTGCAGCCACCGCAACCACCGGTGCGGTTGCCGATGACGGTGTTGCCCAGGTCCTTGCCTCACTCGAGGGACTTGAGTTTTTGAGCTAGGCACTAAACTCCTATGCGGAGGTCTGTCCGAGCGGCCGAAGGAGCTGGTCTTGAAAACCAGTGGGCAGAAATGTCTCGTGGGTTCGAATCCCACGGCCTCCGCCATCATTTTTGCCTGATTGTAAAAACTGTAAGTTCTTTTCAGCGGTCATCTATACCCAATTGTTATTCGAATGTAACCGCTTACAGTTTCTTTACAGTTCGGATGTTATTTATCCTTAGTTCACGCCTTACTTCGTGAGGTGCGGGCTTTATTGCCTAAATCATCGAAAGGACACAAATGTCAACACTACGTCGTCGTTTGGTTGCAGTAGGTGCAACCGCGATCGCGTCAACTCTCGTGATTGCTGGTTGTGCAGCAACCGAGGAGGAGACCACAAGTGGCTCAACCGGAGGAGACTCTGGCAGCACTGAAGAGACCATGGAAGGCTGCGACTTCTACGCGGACTACATGGGCAACGAGGGCACTGAGGTGGAGATCTACACCACAATCATTGACCCAGAGGCCTCACTCTTTATCGACTCATTCGGTGAGTTCGAGGAGTGCACCGGCATCACCATCAACTGGAACGGATCTCAGGACTTTGAGACCCAGCTTGCAGTTCGTGTTGAAGGTGGCACCGCTCCTGAGCTAGCCATCTTCCCACAGCCAGGTTTGCTAGCAGACACGGTTGCAACCGGCGAAATGTTCCCAGCTTCTCAGGCAGTAGCTGACTCAGTGGACGCTAACTACACCGCTGACTGGAAGGTCTACGGAACCGTTGATGGTGTCTTCTACGCTGCGCCACTTGGTGCAAACGTGAAGTCCTTCGTCTGGTACTCACCAAAGACTTTTGCTGACAACGGCTGGGAAATCCCAACCACTTGGGCAGAGCTATTGGCACTTTCTGACACCATCGCAGCATCTGGCGCTAGCCAGCCATGGTGTGTAGGTGTTGAGTCTGGTGTTGCAACCGGTTGGGCAGCTACCGACTGGATGGAAGACCTCATGCTCCGCTTCCAGGACGCTGAGACCTACGACCGCTGGGTATCAAACGACCTAGCCTTCAACTCACCTGAGGTACTTGAGGTAATCAACGAGGCAGACAAGATTCTGCGTAACCCAGACTACGTTGGAAACGTTCAGGCGATTGCCGCGACTTCCTTCGCTACCGCTGGTGGTGGCCTAGTTGACGGCAGCTGTGCAATGCACCGTCAGGCATCGTTCATCGGTGGAATCTTGGCCGCTGACTTCGGCGCTCAGATTGTTACCCCAGAGGACACCGACGTCGAGGGTGGAATTACCACCTTCTACTTCCCAGGTGTTTCCGCTGACAACCGCCCTGCCCTCGGTGGTGGCGAGTTCGTTGGTGCCTTCACTGACCGCCCAGAGGTTCAGGCAGTACAGCACTACCTGACCACCGCTGAGTGGAACAACAAGAAGGCTGCAGACGGTGGATCATGGTTCTCCGCTCACCTAGGCCTAAAGCAGGAGAGCGTTGCTGACCCAGTAAACAAGGTCGCAGTCGACATCCTTCAGAACGCCTCAACCTTCCGCTTCGACGCATCTGACCTGATGCCAGGAGCTGTTGGTGCAGGTACCTTCTGGACCGAGATGACCGCTTGGTTCGCTGAGGGCAAGGACAGCCAGGCAGTGCTAGACGCTATTCAGGCGTCCTGGCCAGCCGACTAGTCTGTTCTAGTAGACAGAGCAACTCGAGGGGCTCGGCAACGGGCCCCTCGAGTTATTACTAAGTAAAGAATGGGATGGGGATCTTGACGTTTGGCATTTTGACTGCCAGAGAGACTGGCTGGGACGTAATTGCTCCTAATCTCACAATCACCATTTTTGGCCTACTTACTTTTGCGGCAGTAATTTTCTTACTCTTCGTCATCGGAGAGCGCTCGAGCGTCAAAGCTCAAGAGTGGGTCAAGTACCTGGTATTTCTGGTACCAGCTCTTTTTCTTCTCACAATCGGCCTGATCTACCCGGCCATTAGAACCCTGTTTCTGTCTTTCATGGACGCCAGGGGCGAGAACTTCATAGGTTTTGACAACTACATCTGGGCGTTTACGAAGCCCGAGATTTTGACAGTACTTAGAAACACAATTATTTGGACACTTGCGGTCCCTATCTTTTCCACAACCATTGGCCTTGGAATCGCCTACTTCACCGACCGAATGAAGCGCGGTGCCTGGGTCAAGTCGCTGATTTTTATGCCCATGGCTATCTCGTTCGTGGGTGCTTCGGTTATTTGGCGGTTTGTCTACGCATATGAGCCAAACCTAAACAAGCCTGACATCGGCCTCATGAGCGCATTGGCGAAGGCCATCGGTATTGCGGATCCGCCAATTTGGCTTATCGAAGCTCCAATGAACACATTCCTGCTCATTGCCGTAATGGTCTGGATTCAGACTGGTTTTGCGATGGTCGTGCTTGGGGCTGCAATGAAGAACATTCCCGACGAAATCGTCGAGGCATCGATGCTGGATGGGGCTAGCCAGTGGCGCAGATTCAGCCAAATAACGGTCCCCATGATTCGTTCGACGATTGTCGTCGTTGTCACCACCGTTTTGATTGGAACGCTGAAGGTATTCGATATCGTTCGCACCATGACGGGCGGTAACTTCGAGACCAACGTCGTGGCCAATGAAATGTTCAACCAGGCTTTCCAGCAAAGAAACTATGGAGCCGGTAGCGCCTTGGCCATTCTCCTATTCCTTGGAGTGATCCCGATTGTCGCCTACAACATCAGACAACTTCGCCGCGAAAGGACGGAACGCTAATGACTCAATTGGCACCCAAACCAAGCGGTTTGAAGCTAACCAAGGGCCGCCGCAAGGTAAAAGACGCCTTCAGCTCACCATGGGCCTCATTCTTCGCGATTGTCATCGCACTGCTCTGGACGATTCCGACCTTTGGACTGCTGGTTACCTCATTCAGGCCCAAGGTTGACATCGTCACCACGGGTTGGTGGACATTCTTCAGCAATCCAAATGTGACTCTCGAGAACTACCAGAGCGTCTTCCTGCAGGGAAACAACGTGACGCCACCGCTGAGCCAATATATTTTCAACAGCTTCGCAATCACGATTCCAGCGGCCGTCTTCCCGCTGACAATTGCGGTGTTTGCCGCCTATGCTCTGGCCTGGTTTGAATTCAAGGGTCGGGACTTCATCTTCTTCTCGATCTTCGCCCTGCAGGTGATTCCTCTGCAGCTGACACTGATCCCGCTGCTTCAGCTTTTTGCACGCGGTCAGATTGCTGGCGTTCAGGTCCTGCCCGATATGGAGATAACTGGCAGCTACATACCCATCTGGATAGCCCACACCATATTTGGTCTACCACTGGCGATCTTCTTGCTGCACAACTTCTTGCGTCAGATACCGAGGGAGCTCGTAGAGGCGGCAAGAGTGGACGGTGCCGGCTGGTTCATGCTTTTCAGAAAGATCATCTTCCCGCTGTCTATCCCTGCGATTGCCTCGTTCGCGATCTTCCAGTTCCTCTGGGTTTGGAACGACCTTCTGGTCGGATTGACCTTTGGAGGTGGTGTTCGAGAGATTGCTCCGCTCACCGTGAGGCTGGCCGAGATGGTCGGCACTAGAGGCTCGGGTTGGGAAGTTCTCACGGCAGGAGCATTTATCTCAATGATTGTGCCGCTGATTGTCTTCTTTACTCTCCAGCGCTACTTCATACGAGGTTTGCTGGCCGGTTCTGTGAAGGGCTAGCCCCTAGCTTCAACCATCGCCTTAATCAGCTTCGCGCTGTCCTTTGGCGTTCTAACCTGGCTTACGTGGTCCACGTAGATGATTCCAAAGCGCTTGGCTAGACCCTCGGCCCACTCGATGTTGTCAAGTAGCGACCAGGCGAAGTAGCCCCTTAGGTCAACCCCCTGATCCTTGGCATCCAATGCTGCTGAGATGTGGTCGAGGAAGTAGGAGACCCGGCCGTTGTCGTGGACCTCACCGTCAACAAGCTTGTCATCGAAAGCGCCGCCGTTTTCGGTTATGTATAGCGGGACACCTGGCAGGCGGTCCGCAGTTTGTTTCAGCGTGCTGGTAATCGAGGGGGCGTGAATCTCCCAACCCATCTCGGTCCTTGGCTCCAGGGGGTTCATTGCTGCCCCAGCCGGTGTTCCGGGGAAAAGCGAGAAGTCCTGGCCAACGGCCTTCTTGGATTGTTCGCTAGCTGCAATCAGTCGGAACGGGGTGTAGTAGTTGATGCCAAGCCAATCTATTGGCGCGGCAATCTTCTTTAGCTGCTCCTGATCCACAAAAGCCCAGTCGGTGATGTCTTTGGTCCGTTCGATCAGCTGGCCATCAATCGGACGTCCAGCAAGTAGGTCTAGCCAGAAGCGATTTTGGAGTAGGTCGACGTAGTCAGCTACCGGCTCAACCTCGGCATCGTCGGCGATGACGGTTGTGAGGTTCAGGACGGTTCCGAGGTTGCTCAGTCCGTGTGAACGGAGAACTTCTAGGCCCGAGGCATGTGCCGTCATGAGCCGGTAGGCAGCCTCAAGTCCTTTGGCAGGGTCTCCGTGCCCTGGGGCGTGAATCTTTGTGGCATAGCCCAAGAAGGCCGAAACCCAGGGCTCATTCAGTGTTGCCCACATCGAAACTCGGTCACCAAGACGTTTAGCCACCAGGTCTGTGTAGTCGGCGAAGTGTTTGTGAATATCGCTGTTGTTCCAACCGCCAATGGCCTCGAGCTCACTTGGGAGATCCCAGTGATAGAGGGTTAGCACCGGCTTTATGTCCCTCTTAATCAGTCCATCTACTAGGCGCTCATAAAAACCTAGGCCTTGCTCGCTTGCACCTTTTGCCTGCGGCATCACCCTGGGCCAGGAAACCGAGAATCTATAGGCATCGACCCCCAGCCACGCAAGGTGGTCAAGGTCCTCTTCCAGCCTGTTGACGTGGTCACACGCAGGATCTGCAAGGGTGCCATCGGCAATGTTTCCGGGAACGGCAGCAAAGTCGTCCCAGATGCTGCGACCTCGCCCCGCGCTATCGCCCTCGACCTGCCAAGAGGCGGTCGCAGCGCCAACAATGAAATCGCTGGGAATTCTTTGGGAAAGGTTGTTTATTGCCGTAGTGTCTAACATAACCAAAGTCTAGTTTTCGTAGGCAGACGATTGAGCCAATCAGAGTTCCAATTTATTGAACCAGAGCGCCCCAAGCGGAGGCGCTGGATTCGCTATTTGCTCCTTGTCATTGCTGCAACGGTGACAGTTGCAATGGTGACCCTTGGGGGTGGCGTCGTTTACGTTTC
>ERZ887942.1041-NODE-1041-length-20500-cov-18.835657_pt1 | contig 20500 bp, 14 predicted proteins | sample MGYA00521099_ERZ887942 | MGnify/ENA primary metagenome ERZ887942 (study PRJEB32303, sample SAMEA104408605) | aquatic metagenome | biome: Brackish water; feature: Pelagic; material: water | place: Baltic Sea | collected 2014-06-07T06:48:00 | depth 16,251 m ...
AACAATGCGGTGGCCGCCGGACTCCCACCGGACTCCGAAGACCGAAAATCCCTGGTCTGTCTGTATCTTCACGGAGGCATTGATTCCTATAACGTCCTGGTTCCCCGGGACAACACGCGATACGGAGACTACGCCACAACCAGAACCAATTTGGCATTGCCACAGGGAGACCTCCTTCCCCTCAGCCAGGCAGCCAATGGAGATGGGCAGGACTATGGAATTCATCCGGCGATGGGCGGACTCCAGACTCTCTTCAACGGGATTGCCGGAGATGCCAACGAGAGGCGCCTCTCATTCATTTCGAACATCGGAACCCTCATGGAGCCGATGGATCTCAACGACTACAAACAAAAGCTCAAACCCAGACCGCAAGGGCTCTTTTCACACAGCGATCAAACCGAACAATGGCAAACCTCGCTCCCCCAGGGAGACGTCAACCTGACCGGTTGGGCCGGCCGGGTTGCTGATATTCTTCATGCCACTTCCAACGTCGGCAGCCAGACTTCCATGAGCATTTCCCTCGCTGGAAATAACATCTTCCAGGTCGGAAGAACGACCCAGCAGTTCGTCATGACCAGAAATGGAGCCCTCACCTTTTCAAAAGAGAGTGGGACCAATCATCCGACTGCGCTCAAGAATCTCGCGCTCCGGTCACTGATGGAGAAGGCCTTCGCCGAGCTCACGGATCGAAGCCTCGATCAACAGGAGTTTGTGCAAACCGAGTTCGATGCCCTTGCCGACGACTTCGCCGGGGTCACCTTTCCCGACAGCCGCATTGGCAGGAGCCTTCTCGCCGCAATGAAGACCATCTCGCTGCGAGCCAAGCTGGGGCTGCGACGCCAGACTCTTTTCGTTTCGATGGGCGGCTGGGATCATCACAGTGCCCTCATCACCCCGCAAAACAACATGTTGGAAGACCTCACTCCGGCTCTCGCGGCCTTCCAAACTGCGATTGAGAATTGCGGCATGGCAGATTCAGTTCTGACTTTCTCCGCTTCGGACTTTGCCCGGACCTTACGCTCCAATGGTTCCGGTTCGGATCATGCCTGGGGAGGAAACCAAATGGTCATGGGGGGGCCGGTCGCAGGTGGTCAGGTTTTGGGACACTATCCAAGTCTCGCTCTCGATTCACCGAACGACGTTGGACGTGGTGGTCGAATCCTTCCCACGACTTCCGTCGATGCTCTTGTCGCAGAACTCCTCCTCTGGTTCGGTCTCGATGGCGCGGCGAACTTTGAACAGGTTCTTCCGAATCTCTCAAACTTCTACGACATCGGGAATGTCGACACCTCGGACCCGAGCACCCTTCCCATTGGCTTTCTAAAACCCGATGCCTTCTAAATGAAAGGCGCAATCGTAGGAATCGCAGCCCTTGTCCTTTTGGGGTTTTGGTTCTCCCTCCATCAAGAAGCCGCGGAAGAAACAACTCCTTCTGCTCCCGGGGAATCCAAAGTTCCCAAAGTCGAAATCCCGGTTGAGCCAAGGAAGCCTGTCCTGGCAGATACCATGCTTGCCAACTATGCCAGTGATGAATCATCGGGCAAAGAAGACCTCCGATACCTGGCAACATTTCTGGACAGTGTCTTTCTGTTGATAAAAACCAGAGACACTGCCGACTACTCGACCAATGAAGATCTCGCTCTCTTCCTAAAGGGGGCAAACCCCCATCGAACGGTTTTTCTCAATGAGGACTCCCCTGCTCTTAACAAGGAAGGCCAACTCATTGACCGTTGGGATTCACCAATTATTGTTCACCTTATTTCCCGAAAGCTCCTCGAAATCCGCTCTGCCGGCCCGGACAAAAAGTCCTACACCGAAGATGACTTTCTCTGGCCGGCTCCAAGGTAAGCGGCACCCGCCGTATCCGGCTTGATTCAAGAAGCTTAATCCTACATTTCCAACATCATGCGCGTCGGATTCTCGAGACAATCCTTGATCCGGATGAGGAATGTCACGGCTTCCTTTCCATCAACGAGGCGGTGATCGTAGCTCATGGCGAGATACATCATGGGACGAATCCTGACTTCGCCATTCACCGCCATGGGACGCTGTTGGATGGTGTGCATCCCGAGGATGCCACTCTGGGGAGGATTGAGAATCGGAGTGCTCAGAAGAGATCCATAAACACCCCCATTTGAGATCGTAAAGACACCTCCGGAAAGATCCGACAGCTCGATCTTCCCTTCCTTGGCGCGAGTGGCATATCCAATGATGTCCCTCTCGATCTGAGCAAAGGATTTCTGGTCGCAGTCACGAACGACCGGAACCATGAGCCCTTTTGGGGTGCCAATTGCGACTCCTATGTCATAGAAATGATTCTCGATGATCTCATTGCCCTCGATTCGAGCATTGATGGAAGGGACATCTTTCAGAGCTTGCACCACGGCCTTGGTGAACAAGGACATGAAGCCAAGCTTCACCCCGTGTTTTGCCACAAATTCCTCTTGGACCGATTTGCGAAGTTTCATGACCGCGGTCATGTCGACTTCGTTGAAAGTCGTGAGGATGGCAGCGGTTTGTTGGGCGTTAACAAGATGCTGGGCGATCTTGCGACGAAGAGGAGTCATCTTCTTCCTGCTGATCCTTGTGTCATCGCCTGCAACGGGAGGCTTGGCCACAGGAGCTGAAGGGGCGGGATCAGGCTTCGAAGTTGTCTCAACTTTTACCGCCTGCACCGGACTCGCAGAAGGAACCGGAGCCGTTTCCTTCACTGGAGCCTCAGATTCCGCGATACTTCCCAGCTTTTCGCCAATTGCCACCTCGGTTCCCTCAACGACTTCGATCGTTACGATCCCCGAAGCCTCCGCTTCGAGCTCGCTGGAAACTTTGTCGGTATCGAGCGTCACCAAAACCTGCCCCTTTTTCACGAAATCGCCACTGGAGACAGTCCAGGCAGCGACGGTGGCCGAAGTGATCGATTCGCCAGCTGAAGGAACCACAATATCAATCACCTGGCCGGTCGATTTAGGTTCGGTGGCTGCCACAGAAACCGGCGCCGAAGACTGAACCGCAGGAGCACTACTTTCAACTTCCCCTTCGGCGATCAAACCGATGACCGTTCCAATGGCCACCTCCTCACCTTCGGGAACCGTGATTGAGAGAGTTCCGGAGACTTCAGCTTCAATCTCCGGAGACACTTTGTCCGTCTCGATAGTCACGAGAACCTCCCCTTTTTGAACGGTTGCGCCATCCGCATGATGCCAACGGGAAACGAGGACCGAGGTGATTGATTCTCCGACGGGCGGAATTTTGATTTGATGGGACATGGTCTGTTAAACTGAAAAAGCTTCTTTGCAGAGCATCTTTTGCTCGCGTTTGTGAACGGCTTTGGAGCCGGTGGAAGGGCTGGAGGCGCGATCACGCCCGGCGTAGCGGACACGACTTTGGGTGATCTTGCCCAGTCGGGGTTGCATGAAAGACCAGGCTCCCATGTTCAGGGGTTCTTCCTGACACCACACAAATTTCTTGGCCGAGCGATAGGGGCTAATGACCTGCCTGATCTCGTCGGCGTGGAGTGGATAAAGCTGTTCGATCCGAACGATGGCCGCGTTCCTGACATTGTTTTCCTCACGGTAGGTGAGGAGATCGTAGTAGACCTTCCCGGAGCAGAAAATAACCCGACTGACGTTCTCCGGCTTTTCGAACTCGTAGTGATCAGGGAGAATTTCGCGGAAGCTGGATTCATCCAGAAAGTCCTCAACGTGAGAGACTGCGCGGGGATGGGTCAAAAGACTCTTTGGCGTCATGACAATGAGAGGCTTACGAGTCGGAGAATGCTTTTGGCGGCGAAGCGCATGGAAATATTGGGCCGGAGTTGTGAAATTCCCCACAATCATGTTCTTCTCGGCACAGAGCTGGAGGAAGCGCTCGAGCCGGGCACTGGAGTGTTCCGGCCCCATCCCCTCGTAACCGTGAGGCAGGAGCAGGACCAACGAACTCGGAGTCTGCCACTTCGATTCCGCGGAGGAGATGAATTGGTCAATGATGACCTGGGCTCCGTTGACAAAGTCACCAAATTGCCCTTCCCAGAGAATCAGCATATTCGGGCAGCCCAGAGAGTATCCGTAATCGAAGCCAAGCACGGCGCTCTCCGAAAGGAGACTATTGTAAACACAGAATCGCTCCTGATTGTCACTCAACTCACGAAGAGGAACATAGCGCTCACGGGTTTCATAATCATAGAAGACCGCGTGGCGCTGACTGAAGGTTCCCCGTCGGCAGTCCTGGCCGGACAAACGGACCGGGAAGCCTTCGATGAGAAGTGAACCGAAAGCAAGAGCCTCGGCAAAAGCCCAATCGAAGGGACCTCCGCTCTGGAGCGCCTCGGCCCGACGTGGGACGAAACGTTTTGCAAGAGTCGGGTGCAATTGAAATCCCTCGGGAATTGTCGTCAGAACTTTTCCGATGTGCTGAAGAGTATCGAGGTCGATGCCCGTGGTGACCGCGTCATGGGAGTAGGGCGGTTGGGGCTCGGCAGTCGAACCGGTGTAAACGTCAAAATTTCTATCCTGCTCATGCTTGCGCATCTCCTCGAGGCCGGCATCGAGCCCGGTCCAGATTTCCTCATGGAGCTCCTGCCCCTCGCCCACTGTGATCACTCCGGCATCCACGAGCTCGTCGCGGAATAATTGCCCGGCTGTCTTGCGACCGGAAATTTTCCGGTAAATATGGGGTTGGGTAAAGGCCGCCTGATCCGTTTCGTTGTGTCCCTGTCGACGGTAACAATACATGTCGATGACCACGTCCCGCCCCCATTTCTGGCGAAATTCCAGAGCAAACTCCGCCGCCCAAAGCAACTCCTCGGGGCGTTCACCATTCACATGGAGAATCGGAGCTTCGATCATCTTGGCCACATCGGTCGCGTAGGCCGAGGAACGGGCATCCGAGGGCATCGTGGTAAATCCAATCTGGTTGTTGACGATGAGATGGATGGTTCCTCCGGTGCGGTATCCTCCAAGTTGGGATAAGTTCAGAACCTCTGCCACGGGCCCTTGGCCCGCAAAAGCCGCGTCTCCATGAATCAGCAAGGGGAGAACGACTTTCCGGTTCGTCTTAACCTCGTCGTCTCCGAGAAGGCGCTGACGGGCCCTTGCCTTGCCCTCCACCACCGGATTCACAGCTTCAAGGTGGCTTGGGTTGGCGGCCAGACTGACCCGAACCTCACCATTCTCAAGGTGACGGACTTTTTCGTAACCGAGGTGATACTTCACGTCACCGTCACCAGCGACAAGATCGGGAACGTAGTTTGGGGTAAATTCGTAGAGGAGGGTCGAGATCGATTTTTTAACGAAATGGGCCAGGACGTTGAGACGGCCCCGGTGGGCCATTCCCATTTCAATTTCCTTCACCCCTTTCTCAGGACACCGTTCCAGAATCCGGTTCAAGAGAACCATGAGTCCCTCTCCTCCTTCGAGCGAAAACCTCTTTTCTCCGAGAAACTTCTTGCCCAAAAAACTCTCGAAAAGCTCGGACTCCATGAGCCAACGGAGCGCCTTCTTTTGGTCATCCGGGGTGATGGGGGGTTGGCCGGCCCGATCTTCGATCCGGCGGCGGATCCAGTTGCGCACCTCCGTATTGTGGATGTGCATGTATTCGAAGCCGGTTTTCCCCGAGTAGGTCTCCTTGAGGTCTTCCACCAAATCGCGCAACTTGGTCGGCTCGCCTTTTCGGAAGAACTGGGTCGAGGCCTCGCGATCCAGATCAGCTTCGTTTAGACCAAAACTCTCCAATTCAAGTCTGGGATTGATCGGCCCGGATTCCTCCAATGGGTTGATATGAGCCTGGGTGTGCCCGAGGGTCCGGTAATTGTAGATCAGACTCACTACCTTGCCCCGGAAAGAAAGTTGCTCTTCCGAGAGAGGCTGATCAATCCGTCCACTGTCCGCCGGAACGGCCGGGGTTCCGTTCGGGCCGCCTTTTCTCGGAACTTGAGAACCCAATTCGAACCCCTCGAAAAAAGCAGACCAATTTCCTTCAACAGATTGAGGATCAGCGATCCACAGGGCGTATTTCTCGTCCAAAAGTGCGGCATTCAGCCGAGGTGAAATATGGGAAGACATGGTAGTCGGAACGGAACGTTATTCGCCGTAGGGCGAGATTCGAGCTTGGAAGTGCTCAAACAATGCAGTTAGTTAATTCCCACACCTCCGCGAGTCAATCGCACAGCACCGATTCCACCTTAAAAATTCGCATGATCGAGATTTCAAGTCTCAGCAAGAGCTATGGCCGCCACAAAGCTGTCGACAAAATATCCTTCGAAGTCGCTCCTGGCGATATTGTCGGTTTTCTAGGCCCGAATGGAGCTGGAAAGACGACAACGCTGCGGATGTTGACCGGTTTTCTCCCCCCCACCTCGGGTGCGGCCAGGATCGCGGGGAAGGATATTTTCCGTGAATCCCTCGAAGTCCGGAAACGCATCGGCTACATGCCCGAAAACGTCCCTCTTTACACCGAAATGAGGGTCAAGGAATACCTCCGCTTTCGAGGAGCTTTGCGCGGACTCTCCGGTGGGCGGCTCCGTAAACGCATGGGGGAAGTCATGGAGACCTGCGGCTTGTCCGATGTCCGTCGCAAGATGATCAAGACTCTTTCAAAGGGATATCGCCAGCGGGTGGGACTGGCGGATGCCCTCATCCACGAGCCCGACCTTCTTATCCTCGATGAACCCACGAACGGCCTGGACCCCAACCAAATCCGCGCCATTCGCAAGCTCATTCAGAACCTTGGTGAAAAACACACCATCCTTCTTTCAACCCACATTCTCAGTGAAGTGGAAATGACCTGTAACAAAGTCGTCATTATTGATGGAGGAAAAGTCAAAGCCGCCGACTCTCCTGAAAACCTGGTGCGTTCGATGCGTCGGGCCGGAAGGGTCACTATCGAATTGCAAGCCCCCAGGGCGGAAGTTGAGCCTGTCATTTCAAACTTTGACGAGGTCACCCGGGTCGTCAGCGAATCACTCAAAGACGGCTGGAACCGTTTTAACGTTTTTGCCGCTCCGAACACCGACACCCGTCTCAAGCTCGGGAACCTCGCCGCCGAAAAACACTGGCCTCTCCGATCTCTCAGCCGACGCGTCGGCACTCTCGAAGAGGTTTTCGTGGAACTCACCCGCAAGGACTAACCACCTATCGTCATGCGCATCTTTCGTATTCTCTACTTTAAGGAGTTGAAGACCTACTTTCTCACCCCTTTCGGGTGGTTGATTTTGTCCTTCGCCGCTCTCATGCAAGGGCTCATTCTTTCGACCACCCTCAAAGGATTTTCCGACGAGGCCCAATCCGAGAGCCTCGTCTTTCTCAACTTCAATTCCCCGCTGTTCTGGTTCTACTTCCTCTTTCTTTTCCCGGTCCTGACAATGCGCCTCTTTTCAGAGGAAAATCGATCAGGCACTCTGGAAGGTCTCCTCACCGCGCCGGTCCGGACCTGGCAGGTTGTGCTCTCCAAATATTTCGCCGCCTACACCGCGTTTGCCTTTCTTTGGATTCCCGCCTTCGTCCATTTTGAACTCTTCACCATCTTGACCGATGTCCCGGCTCCGTTCTCCAACGGAGAACTCTACGGAGCAATCATGGCGATCATGCTCATGGGAGCCCTTTTCACCGCCTTCGGCTGTTTGGCCTCCGCCCTAACCTCCAGCCAGATCATTGCCGGTGTGGTTTGTGTCGCGATCCTCTTCGTTCACTTTCTTTTGGGATCGGTGACCACCATTTTTGGCAGCCAAATTGCCGCAGCCCCCTTGTTTGATTTTGTTTCCTCTCAAATGCACCTTCGAGACTTCACCCGCGGACTCGTCGATTCCCGCCCCATCATTTATTATCTTTCGACTTCCGCCTTCGTGATTTTTCTAACCTACCATCTTCTCGACTACCGGCGCTGGAAGCCTTGAACCACCAGACCTATGGCTGATTCCGACTCCAACTTCAACATGGCCCCTCCTCCCCGTCCCATCAAACGGTGGGGACTTGGGATCCGTTCGGTGCTGCAACTCGTCTTTGCTCTCCTTTCGCTTGCCTTCATCTTCTACCTCGCGATGACCTACTCCAATCGCAAGGACCTCACCGAGAGGAGTATCTTCACCCTCTCGGAAGCCACCGAAAAGCTCCTCACTTCATCAGAGGTGCAAAATCGGGAAGAACCGGTGAAAATTATCGCCGCCATTCGAAAATCCTCCCCCCACTACGCCCGCCTCCGCCCGGTCGTCGAGGAGTATGAAAGAATCTCGAAAGGCAAAGTGAAGATCGACTACCTCGACCCAATTCGCGATGGCGACCGGGCTCTTGAAGTGAAGAACAACTTCGGAGATATCCTCAAAGATAACTTGTTCGAAGACGACTTGTTTATCATCGATGCCCGTGAGGGAATCGCCGCGACGCAGGAAGAGAGAAACAAAGCCATCAACAGTCATCTCCGCTACCTCAGGGTGAGCGACATGGTGGTCAAGCGGACCGATGTCAACAAGCAACGTCGCATTGTCGGTTATCAGGACGAGGATCTTATCAGCTCCATGATTCAATCAGCGATCGAAGGACAACCCCGCATCATGTATCTCGTCGAAGACAAAAGCGACGTGGAAGTGGGAGCCGCCAATTCCCCGTGGCTCGTCCTTACCGAAGCTCTGCAGAAGCAAAACATCATCCTCGTTCCAATCAAAATTTCTCAGATCGAAAAAGTCCCGGAGAATGCCGAAGGTCTGGTCATCGTCGCACCCGAGTATGACTTTGAGACGAAGGAGATCGATATCTTGACCGACTACTGGAACCGTCCTTCCTCTTCCATCATTGCTTATCTTGACCCAAATACCCGTCCGGTCAATCTGAGGGCATTTCTCCGGAAAAATGGCGTCACTCCCCGGGATGATCGCATTATCCGCGTGCGAAACGGTCGCACCGAAAGCCAGGTCCTGGCAACCTTCACCGCCGGACTTGGGATCAATGGCAGCCTTGAGTCGAAGTCAGTCCCTTTCGAAGGGCGCGTCAGCAGTCTTGAAGTGCGTGAAGGTGCCGAAGACCTCGTGAGCAACGGCATCAAAGCCTACTCGCTCATTGAAGCCGCTCCGGGATTTTGGGGAGAAACCGACTACAAGAAACTGAACCCCAAATACGACGATGACTCGGATGAAAGAGCCCCTCTCTCCATTGGAGCCGCCATCATTAGAGGAAATGCCAACGCCGACAAGACCGCGCCCAACGTTTCAAAAATGATCGTCCTCTCCACGAGTGACTTCCTCGACCCCAAACGCCTTGGAAACGAGCAGCTGGATTTCGTAAAAAACTCGACCCACTGGCTCCTTGGCCGTGAGGAACTCATGGGAATCGGCCCCCGGGGTGTGGAGCTTCGCAAACTAAACCTCATCAAAGAGGAGGTGAAATTTCTCCACAACATCGTCGTCTTTTTCATTCCCGCGGGCTTCTTCCTGCTCGCGATGATCGTGTGGAACGCCCGCCGCGCCTAAACTCCTTTCCCTTCCACGATGCGCTTTCTCCCCACTCTCCTTTTTTCCCTCTTCGCCATTGGGCTTGGGACTCTGGCAGTGATGCAACAAATACGAGGAAATCTCGATTTCATCTTCGGCTCCCCTCCTCTGCAGATCGGCGACGTCGTCTATCAATTCGATCCCGAATCAGTGGGAAGGATGCACGTCCTCAACGATGACGGAACCCGCGCGGTCGTGATCAAAAAAGGAGGTGCCTGGATCCTCGAAGAGCCCTGGGAGGACTATGCCGATGCCCGCATCATTCGGTCCATCATTGACTTCGCGTCCCGTCTCCAAATCGAGGATGTCATCGAACGTGACGACGTGGAAGATCTTGCGGAGTTCGGCTTAAGAAAGGACCGGATTGAAGTCGAACTTTTTGACAAATCCGGAAGCCCGCTCTGCCACTTTAAAATCGGCCGCTACACCACTTGGAGAGGTTTTGATCCGACTTTGAAATTGGATGACCCCACCCAAACCCCGCCCAGCTTCCCCACTTTGATCATCCGGCCTGCCGAAGATGAAATGGAGGACCATCTCTACGTGTGCTCCGACTTTGCTGATCCCAATCTTCGCGAAGTCCCCATCCGCGAACTCTTCACGCAAAGCCTCCGCCTTTTCCGAAATCATCTCGTATTCTATAACGCTCCTGGATTTGCGGGAGAAATCACCCTGAAGGAAAAGAAATCCGAGATCACCATCAAGCGTGACTCAATGAGCAAGGGGGCCGAATGGAAAATCATCAAACCCTTCGAACTTTCCGTCAGTCCGGCCAGCCTCAACCAACTCATTTCCGGGCTCACCAGATTGCAGGCAGGCATTGTCCTCGATGAATCCGCCATCGCCCTCCCGGAGCCTCTGGCCGACAACATCGATCACACCATCAGCATCCGCTACTTCCTTCCAGACGGAACCTTGAGCACGCCGGTTTCTGCCATTTTCTACCCCCCTGAAAACGAACAAGCAACTGATGTCCCCGTCATCATTTCCGAGGGACCGGAAAAAAGACGTTCCGCCATCCTGAAGGTTTCCCAAGCCCCGGGCTCCATTCTTTCGGGCATCCCCCGCTCCGTAAACACCCTCCGCAGCCGCACCATGACCTCCCTGCAGGTCAAACAAATCGAATCAGTCACAGTGAGTGACTTCACCGGCCGCTCGATCTCGCTCAATCTTGAACTTGATCCTCATGAACGGGCCCGCCGATGGTATGCCCGCGTTCATGAAGACAGTGGTCAGACCGGAGAAACCGAGGGCTACAACGGACCCGCCAACATTTTCCAAGTCAAGGATCTCTTTGAATCCCTCTGCAAGGATGAGGTTGAGGGCTTCACCAACGATGCCTCAACAGACCCCAAGGACTACGGACTGGATCAACCCATTCGGCGAATCAAACTGGGACTCACTGGTGGTAAGACGCTCAATATCGTCATCGGAGAAAAACTCCGCCCCCAATACTTTGCTCGCCGCGCCGATGGCGGACAACCTCTCGTCATCTCGGAGGAAGCCTATGAAGCGGGCATCAAGGGAGAGTCCCACCCTGAAATTGATATCGTCAGCCGTCCTCCCGACCCCAAGGCAAGGCCACCGAGCGGACTTGAACTCTTGGGCCTGGACAAGCCAAAGGTCGTGACCATCAACGAAATCGTGATTCATCTCGGTCAGGCAAACTCCCGTCATTTCTTCGCCAATCGACTCGACGAAAAAGGCAATAGCACCCCTCATGTCGTTGAAATCCAGCCCGAGGCATTGAACAAAATGCCGTTGAAATCCTACCACTGGCGAAGTGTCCGTCTTTGGAATATCAATCGCTTCGAAATCAACGGGCTCATCATCAAAAAGGCCGGAGAGGCCGCGCTGGAGCTCAGCTACAACTTCTACAGTCAGGAATGGACTGCCTTCAAACAGGGCAAGGATGTCACCGCTCTTCTCAATCCCAACAAGGCCGAAAAACTTCTCAAAAAGTTGACCGACATCAGTGTCCAGCAATGGAAAGGCCCGATCGATGACAATGCCAGCTTTCGCCTGAGCGATCCAACTCTTCAAATATCGGTTCTCATCGAAGACATTGACGAAGAAGGTGTTGAGCGGGGCAAAGTGCGCCGTGAACTCCGGCTTTCCGAAGTCGTGGCAGGACAGCCCAATCGACTCTACTATGGCAAGACGGATTCCGACCCAAATTACTTTCTTCTTGATGCGGCAACCTTCCAACGGCTCTCCGTTGAGCTCCTGGAAAAGTAATTCCTTGGGGACTCGTTCGAGGGTTTCAGAATGGCGGCCAATGGAGTGACCGGCGGAATGACTGTTGTGACCGGAAAATCGCCCTCCATCAGCGTCACCATGAAAAAGGTGAAAACAGCTCCCAAAAAGTAAGTCAGGAAGCTATTTTTTTCCGAATCACCAACGATTCCCTTCCGCTCGCCTTTAGGAGTTCCTGACGTGCGAATGGAATTTCCTCCACCGGGCAGGAATTGTATCCGAGCATCCCGGTAAAGTAATCCACCGCCCTCGTGCTCAGGGCAAACACCCAAGGGATTCCAAGTTCTCCGGCTCGCTTTTCGGCCGCTTCCACAAGCAGGTGACCGTAACCCTGACCGCCGTGGCTCTGCTTCACGTAGAGGCACGCCACTTCAGCGCACTTTGGCTCGTCAGATGGATGAAGAGCGACACAACCCACCACGTTTCCATCGATTGTTAGCACCAAAAAATCCTGCAACGACGTTTCAATTTCTTCATAGGATCGCGGCACCAGGTGGGCATCCCGCATCGAACGTCCCACCATTGCCAGCAATTCCGAAATATCATCTGGCGCGATCGGACGGATCGAGAGGTAATCGTCGGCGTAAACCATCACCCCCACACCTTCGTTCGAAAAAAGCTCGTCCATCAGAACCCCTTGACGGGATTCATCCAGCAGGTGAACCCGTGGAATCCCGCCGGCACACACTTCGCCCGCCCGGTTCAAAAGAGTCGCGCCGTCGCCCTTCCAGGCAACCGCATCCTCACTCGAAATTGCATTGCCTCCTTCGGTCGGCCCGGGAATGAGTGAGATCAACTTGGCTGCGCCCAAACCAGCAGCCAACCCAACCACCTCATCGCCCAAAAACGGCAGACCCGGGCTCTCAATCAAAGCCAACTGGCCCCGATTTAAGATCGCTGAAACACTCCCGGCATCAAGTGCCGCAGCCTGCCACTTCAACTCACCATCGATCAACAAGTGATCGATCTTGGCCTCTCCGCTTCCGGTCGAAATCACCACCAGACGAACTCCCACCTGCTGCAGTGCGATGAGATCGAGCAGAGCCTCCGCCAGCGCAAGCTCCGGCATCCGGGCAGCATTCAACACCAATACGAAAATCTTCCCCCGGAAAGACGGTATATATTGGAGAACCGCACGAACGTCACTCTGCACGGCGAAACGATAGAAAAGCGGGCCAACTTACGCAAGACGCTAGCGATTCAAGACCCGCTTCCGCAAAAAACAAATCACCACCCACAAAACACCTGCCACCAAACCTGATGCGGCAAACCAATCTCCGAAAGCGGCGTAAAGAGTCACCTTCCCCCCGGCCGGAATATAGACCGGGGCCAACAGAAATCCTCGATGGAAATGACTCCCGCTTTCATCAACCAGATGCCGTTTCACCTTCGTGTAGGGGTCAGTGAGTGATCCCGCAGCTGAGATCACCCCGGTCACCCCGCGATTTGCGCAACGAACCATGGGACGACGCAGCTCGATCGTGCGAAAGACGGAATTCCGAAAGTGCTGTGCCGCGCCTTCGGTCTCACCAAACCACCCGTCGTTGGTGATGTTGACCAGAAACTGCGGTTCGTTTCGAACAAACCTGCGGGTCACCCTTGGAACGGTGTCTTCGAAGCAGATTGAAGGCATCATGCCCACTTCCCGATCTCCGATCTTCACCGTGAGAGGCTCGAAACTGTTTCCCGAGGTGATTCCATTTCCAAACTCCACGCCAGCAGCATCGAAGTAGAGTTCCCTCAAAAACGGAAGGTCCGGAATGAACTCACCCAGGATGACCAGATGGTGTTTTTGGTAACTTTGCCGCGAGCCCGCGCCATCGTCGGAAATGAAGGAGTTAAAAACATCCGATCCGGGGTCCATCGGATCGTCACCCGTGTATTCGTTGAGACCGGTGACAAAGGTAAAGTCACCCATGCTACCGACATACTCAAAAATGCTTTCAATCCCAGGTCTCCCAACCGTGGTTCCGTCTTTCCTGAGTTCGAGAAAGTCGGGAAGACACGCTTCCGGCCAGACGACGAGATCGGGGGATTGCAAGCTCACGATCACCTCTTCGCTTCCCGCTTCCTGCAAAGATTCCGCGGCTTCACGCTCAACTTCGTCGAGCCCTTTTTCGGTAAGGTCGACGAATCCATCGACGATTTCTTGAGGCGCCCAAAGCACCTCCCCTGCAATCTGGGGAATGTTTTGCTGAACCAAGAGGACACGTCCCTCAATTTTTGGAGCATTCGTCACCGTACTGAGACGCATCGTTCCCGCCGTAAAGGCGATCATGATCACCAAAAGAGCTGAAGCAAAATCCCAATGGAGCATCTTCACCTCGTTGGCCCGGAACTGGAGGTAAAAGCGTCGCGCTGTTTGCACGGCCACCGCGCTCATAAAAACGGGCAGGAAGGACAATCCGATCACGCCGACGTATTCCGCATTCTGTGCCAGGATGAGATTTTGAGCAAAGGTGACTCCAAGTCCATTCCAGCCAAATCCCGTCATCAACCAACCCCGGACCCATTCCAGCCCGCACCAAAGCCCGCCCAGCAGGGCCGCATAGCCGAGACTGATCCACATTTGACGAAACCTCGCCGGGATTCCCTTCGGAATGAGGTATTCCTTCTTCCAGGGATTTCCAAAACTCGCCGCATAGGCACCAAAGATCCCAAAATACAGCGACAGGTAGGCCGAAAGCGCCACCGTGCCAGGCCAGGTCACCGAACCCAACCACTTGAGATTGATCACCCAGAAACCCATCCCCGCGACCCAAGCCAGACCGAAGCCACGCAGACCACGCCGTTTCTCCCGCGCCGTCCAAAGCAGCGGAAGAAGCAACCACATCCAGCCCCAGACCAACCACGCTTGGTCGAATGGCGTAAAACAAAGGGCCAAGGCGACTCCGCTCAATGCAGAGAGCAGGATTCTGACTAGCCCAATCATCAGCCCATGCGCTCGTAGGCGTCTTTTTCGAGAGCTGTCCAAAGAGTGTCCAGTGAAGCCTCCACATCACTCCGGCTATCCCCGTGTCCAAACAGGTAATATTTGATCTTCGGCTCCGTGCCGGACGGGCGGACAGCAAAACGTCGGCCATCGGCAAGATCGACAAAAAGCATGGCAGACTCGGGAATTTCATCCCCTTCCTGATCGTAAAAGCCCCCTTTGGCGTAGTCCCTGACGGCCACCGCAGCAGAACCATCAATCTCTTTCGGAGGATTCGAGCTGTAGGACTCCACGAGGGCGGCAATCTTGCGGGCTCCCTCACCACCTTCCATCACAAGTGATTTCCCTTGTTCCAGATAGACCCCGTATTCCTTCCAAACCTGATCCCTCAGTCCCGCAATCGTCGTTCCCTCACTCATGGCATAGGCCGCCAATTCGGCAAACATCACGGCCGAGGCATTCCCGTCCTTATCACGGACGAAGTCCGAACCGAGATAGCCGTAACTTTCCTCACCACCAAACACGAAGAACTTGGAATATTCCAGACGTAGCTTCCGGCTCTCTTCTTCGGTCAGGCTACGGTAGTCGCCCTTCTTATCCACCGGAATGGCGTCCTCATATTTCTTCAACTTCTCTCCAATGAATTTAAATCCAGTCAAAGTATCGACCACGCTAATGCCGTATTTTTCAGCGACAACCCTCTGCAATTCAGTCGTCACTAAGGTTTTGATCAACACCGCGCGACTCCTGTTGCTCTCAGTCAGCCACCCCAGCTCAAACATGCTCTTGATCCGGTACCATCCCAGCAAAGAGCCGATCTCATTTCCTGTTAATAACTCCATCTTCCCTTCTCCATTCCGAACCGCAACCCCCATTCGATCACAATCCGGATCAGTCGCAATCACGGCATCGGCCCCCACCTCCTCGGCGAGTTCAATGCCCTTGGCGAGGGCCGGAGCATTCTCCGGATTGGGAGACTCAACCGTCGGAAAACGGCCATCCCCCCCATCCTGCTCGGGCACGGTGATCACTTCAAAACCAAGCTCTCGAAGCATGGGCACGATAATGATCCCCCCCGTTCCATGAAGATTGGTATAGACCACCTTGGCTTTGCGTCCTTCCAGAAGATCCGGACGAAGCAGGACCGTCTTCAGCTTGTCCATATAAGTGCGGTCCATCTCGGCTCCGAGCATGGTCAACTCACCCTGTTCCGATTCAGCAAGCGGCTCGTAATTCTCACTCTCGAGGGCATTCACCTCGGAAATCACCCCGGTGGCATGCGGCTCGACGAGCTGCCCGCCATCATCGATGTAGGCTTTGAATCCATTGTCGTGGGACGGATTATGGCTGGCAGTCAGACAGACCCCGGAATCAGCCCGTAGATGACGAATCGCGAATGAAATCTCCGGAGTCGCTCGTTCAGCCTCAAAAAGGTAGGCATCACAACCCAGTTCGGTGGTGACCTTGGCGCAGGTCTCGGCAAAATCGCGCGAAAAATGACGGGTATCATGCCCAATCACCAGAGATGGCCGTCCATCTCCCGTAAAACTCTTTTTAACATAGGTGACCAGCCCGATCATCGCACGCTTCAGATTGAAGAAGTTCATTGAGGCCGTTCCCACGCACGGATGCTCCGGCCGGCCAAGCGGCCCACCTTCGCCCTGCTCCGCCTTGGTCACAATCTTGCCAACTGTTCGCCCGCGCAGGCCACCGGTTCCAAAAGCCATGGTCTTGAAGAAACGGTCATCGATTTCCTGCCATTCACCGGCCCCAAGAAGCTCCGTGATGGCGGCGGCGCCAACAGGAGAACCAGTCCCTTGCAGGTAAAGCTCAATATTCCTGCTGGCTTCGACGGAGACATCACCGCGCTGCACGGCTTCATCAAGAAGGGATTTCCATTCGCTCATTACAGAGAGGATGCTAGAACGACCCCACACAATGTCCATCCCTCGCCTTGAAGAAATCATCTCAAACTCGCTCAGTAAGCGGAAGACTCTCCAAACGCCCGAAACCAATCTGATCCGTCTCATTGATGGCGCAGGCGACAACCTGCGCGGCCATATTCTTGAGAGCTATGGTGACGGGTGGATGATCTCGACGTCGGGTCCGGGATTGAACCCGGAAATCCGGGATCAGCTCGGCCGCTACGGGAAACCCCTCTATTGGAAGAGGCTCGACCAACACCAGAAAGAGTCGCCGGTCCACATCAGCGGGCCCGGGATGCCGAAATTCTTCACCGGACTCGAAAACGGCTTGAAATGCCGTCTCTCTTTTCAATCAGGATACTCGCAGGGCATCTTTATCGACCAGCGGGATAATCGCGCGGCACTTCGAGACATGGTAAAGCGCGGACAAACCGTTCTAAATACCTTTGCCTATACCGGATTTTTTTCCATCACGGCAGCCGCAGCGGGAGCGGTGACTTCGACCCTGGATCTTTCACAGGTTTATCTCGACTGGGCGCGGGAAAATTTTTGCTTAAACGGGATGTCTCCCGAAGATCACCACTTTTGCAAAGGCGACACCTTTCACTGGCTTCGCCGTTTCGCGAAGCAAGCGCGAACATTCGACTACATCATTCTCGATCCCCCGACCTTCTCCCGGGACGACAAAGGCAGGGTGTTCCGGGTAGAGAAAGATTACGGGAGGCTCTTTGACCTGGCCGCTGCTTGCATTGCTCCCGGGGGAAAGATCCTGGCCTGCACCAACTACCGGGCCATGAGCACCACCGAATTTATGGCTCAGCTCAATGGGGCAAAACTCAGTCCGGAAAAAATGCCGGAGGATTTCACCGACAGCCCTTACTTGAAGTCTGTCTGGGCAACTTTCCCATAAACAAAAAACACCGCTTCTTGCGAAGCAGTGTTCTTTAAAAGTTCGGATGGACGGACTTTAACCTCCGATCTGAGTGCTGCCCTGAAGGGTGGCCCCCTCCTCCATGCTGAGAGTCTTGGTCTTAATGTCGCCCTTGAGGAACGACTTCGCCTTCAACTCGCATCGGTCGGAATCAATGGTGCCTTCGACTCTGCCATAGAGCTTCACTTCACCGGCCTTGACGTCGCCTTTGATGCTGGCGTTTTCGGCGATGGTCACCTTGCCCTTGTCGGAAATGATTTCGCCATCGATCTTTCCATCGATGATCATGTCGTTGGAGAATCTAATCGATCCGTTAATCTCTATCCCTTGAGTCAGGACGTTGGTTGCATTTGCCATAATCTTGGTGCGACTTCACCAGCTTTAAGCGGCCGTGGCAATGCCATTTTTGGGAAAGCTTTTGACAAACAGCTCCCCACAGTGGACCTCTCTCCACAGTGAGCTTTGCCAAACAGTTCGAAACCCTCATGGAGGAGCCTTCTCCTCTGATGCGCAGATTTCGCAAACTACTCGCCCCTTGCCCGGACGGGCGGCTGGAGGCCATGGCTCGACAAAGCCAAGCCATCACCCGTCGGCACTTCGGGAAAACCATGCGGCTTTTTGCACCTCTTTATCTTTCGAACGAATGTGTCAATAACTGCCAATACTGTGGTTTTTCGAGAGATAATCCCATTTTCCGGACCACCCTGACGGTCCCCCAGGTGGTCGCGGAAGCAAAACATCTCTACGATCAAGGCTTTCGAAATATCCTTCTGGTGGCGGGTGAGCATCCCAGGTTTGTTTCCGATGGCTACCTTCAGGAATGTATCGATGCGTTGAAAAACCTGATTCCCACCATTGGAATCGAGGTCGGCCCAATGGAAGACGACCAATATGGCGAACTCGTGGAACACGGCGCGGAGGGTCTCGTCGTCTACCAGGAGACCTATCACCAGGAAACCTACGAAACCCTCCACACTTCCGGCCCCAAAAAGAAATTTCACTGGCGACTCGATTGCCCCGAGCGCGCCTACGCGGGCGGATTTCGACGCATCGGCATCGGCGCTCTTTTCGGTCTCGCAGACTGGCGCCATGAAGCAATCTCGCTGGCAACACACCTCGACTACCTGATGCGTTCTTGTTGGAAAGCCAGCTTCACAATCGCCTTCCCCCGAATGCGTCCTCACGCTGGAAACCACCAATACACCCCGGACCCGGCACTCTCACTCAACGACCGGAATCTGGTCCACTTAATCGCCGCTTTCCGGATGTGTTTCCCACAGGTGGGCATCATATTGTCAACAAGGGAACCAGCCGGGCTCCGTGACTCTCTCTTCCCGCTGGGCGTGACCCACATCTCCGCCGGCTCGCAGACCGATCCAGGCGGCTACACCGGAGCTGGAACCGAAGATCTGCACCTCACGGTAAAAGGACGGCGGGTCGAATTGGATGAATTAGCCTCCTCCGACCGCGCCACCGGACAGTTTGAAATCGACGACAAACGCCCAGTCGAAGAAATCGCACGACTAATCAAAACCCAGGGACTCGATCCGATCTGGAAAGATTGGGACCCCGCCATCCTCGCCACCAAATGAAGCTGACAATTAACGGAGAAAGCCGCAACTTTGAGAAACGCCTGACTTTGACAGCACTCCTCGGAGAGCTTGGATTGGGAGAAAAACCCGTTGTTGTGGAGCTCAATCGCGAGGCACTTGCACCCTCGGAGTTCGCACTACGCGAACTTTCCGATGGTGATTTGCTTGAAATTATTACGATTGCGGCAGGAGGCTAATCTCTCTCATCAGGGGTTGGCTCAATTTTCACGGGAGCTACCGCCGCAGGTGCTTCAACAACAATTTTTTGAACCGGAGCGGGTTCGTCTTTATTACTTTTCCCGCTCACCAGGGTGAAAATCAACACTCCGATTACGATCATCAGACAGATCAGGAAGATGGATTGCATGATCGCCATGTTCCGTTGAAGGCGAACCATGGTGTCACTGACCTTCTCTTCGGCGTTTTGGACGTTCTGGAAAAGATTCTCCATCCTGATATCAGAATCCCGCATTCTTTCCTGAACACGATCAAAAGTTTGTATGGTCGCCTTGCTGGTTCCATCCATTTCTTTGAGGGTATCATTGAAACCATTCATCGATTCAGTGAGCTTCTCATCCTTCGCTCCGGTCATCTTCATCTGTCCGTGAATCTCCTGCAAAGCTTTCCCCACGGTGGCTTGAGATTTACTGAAACTATCAAGCCCCTTCATGGCTTCCGGAAGATGTGCCAATGAATCCCGGAGAATGATGTTATTCTTATTCTGGGACTCCAACTGTCCTCGAACGGCTCGAACCAAATCCACCATTTCCAGATAACCTTCCGAGATTCTTGTCAACTGTTGGTCCCGCTTGGATGGCCGTTTCCAAAACGCCCACTTACTAATCTCTTTACCCGTGTCACCAGACCGGGACAGGGAGGTGGATTCTTTGTTTTCAAGTTCCATGACTTCCATCTGTTCGATCTTGGGGCTCTGCGAAGCAGCGCTACTCTCTTCCAAATCATCCCCAACTGACTCCAAGGGGGCGGGATCCGGCTCGACTTCAGGGACTGTCTCAACGATCGGATCAGATTTCGGCTCTTGACCCGCATAGATTTTCTCGCGGTTTAGAAGGACCGGACCCACCTTGGGGGCACGGAATTCCACTCTCTGAAGTTCCGGCTCACCCGACTCAAGAAGCTTTTCTTCTACATCGGAGTCATCTTCCACGAGAGAAGGCGTGACAGCCTCGGCAAAAGGCACCTCATCTTCCTGAGCCTCATTCATTCCGCCAAAATTGTCATCCTCGCCATCGGCCCCGGTGTCAATCCCGGCATTTGGCTGATCGCCTTCAACCTCCGTTGGCAGGACCTCCTCAACCTCCGTTGGCAGCTCGTCCTCAACCTCCGTTGGCAGCTCGTCCTCAACCTCCGTTGGCAGCTCGTCCTCAA
>ERZ887942.1042-NODE-1042-length-20492-cov-6.987082_pt1 | contig 20492 bp, 16 predicted proteins | sample MGYA00521099_ERZ887942 | MGnify/ENA primary metagenome ERZ887942 (study PRJEB32303, sample SAMEA104408605) | aquatic metagenome | biome: Brackish water; feature: Pelagic; material: water | place: Baltic Sea | collected 2014-06-07T06:48:00 | depth 16,251 m ...
AAATCGCCATAATTTGGCGTGGACATCGTTAGTCGTCGGCTTTCCAGAGTCCGATGTCCGATGTCCGCCCACCTCACTTCCGCTCCAGCGTAATCACGCACTCAAGATGTCGAGTTTGCGGAAACAAATCAAACGGCTGAACCCGCGTGATTTTATAGCGTTTGTTCAATTCAACAAGGTCACGAGCCTGCGTTGCGGGGTTGCATGAAACGTAAACCACGCGCTTGGGTGCAAATTCGACCAGCTGCTTGAGGAATTCTGGGGTGCTGCCTTTTCGCGGGGGATCGATGATAACCGCTGTTTTCGAAGGATCGAGATCCGTCACGTTTTCAAAAATATTTGCCGCATCGCCCTGAATAAATTCTGCATTCTCGATGTTGTTCAAACTGGCGTTCCGTTTTGCCCAAAAGATCGCGGGATCGCTGACTTCGATTCCGATAACGCGGTCGAATCGTTTCGCGGCAGTTAACGAAAATAGACCGGATCCACAATACGCATCGACCAGCTGAGTGATGCCTGGAATGGCCACTTCCTCGGCAACGTAGTCGACAAAGGCGGGAAGAATGCGCGGGTTGTTTTGGAAAAACTCACCGGCGTGAAATTCAAATTTCACATCGCCCACTGTTTCTTCAGCAACATCTTTCGGATCCACACAGACATGACCGGGCTTTTCGGTGGAGTCTCGCAACAGAAGGCTGGCTCCTTTTTTGTAGCTGAGGGCGTTGGCGTGGACTTCCTTTCTAAGTTCGGGGAGTCGTTGATTGATCGAATCGGATGCAATCGGGCAGTGTGTTACATCCAGAATTTGCTGGCGACGGGCAAGGCGAAGGAATCCGATCTCACTGATTTCGCCATTGCGAGGGCGGTGGAAATGCGGTGTTATTTTTGATCGGTAGCCGTATTGGACAGGCGATGGAATCGGCGGCGAAATTTCGGTTTCGACTCCGGCCAGTTTTTGCAGAACCTCCTGAACGTGTTTCGTTTTCCATTCCAGCTGCATGTCATAGCCAATGTGCTGGTATTGGCAGCCGCCGCATTCACCAAACAAAGGGCACTTTGGCTCAATCCGGCTTGGAGAAGGTTCTAGAATTTCGACTAGGTCAGCATCTGAAAAATTCGGCATGTTCCGGAAAATCCGGACGCGCACTTTTTCACCGGGAATTGCGAAAGGAACAAACACAACCCAGTTGTCTTCGCCGTATCGCCCCACGCCTTGACCGAGGTTGGTCAGCGAATCGATCGTGATTTCGATTTCCTGATGGTAATCGAAGGGAACTGGATGGAATTTTTTCGGAGGACTAGGCTGCGACATTGGGGAGACTCTGGACAGAAATCGCGAAATTTACAGAGATAAAATCACTGGATTGTCGCTCGCAACGTCATCGAACCTCCGCTTCCACCTGTTGAAGTGAATGCGCTCCCGCCAGTTGTCCCGAAAAAACGCCGAATTAAACTCCGAAGACGCATTCGAAAAACTTCCGATCGTGATAGTGGCTCCGCTTTTGACGGTCACAGTTGTCTTCAACCGAGTGTAGCTCACGTATTGATCAGCCTCGGTTAGGTGAGAGTTGATTGCCCGGTTTTGGACCTTCTGTGGGTCAACAATCACAATTGCCGAAACCTGCGGAATCACTTCAATCGTGATGAGGTCGCCCTGCACCGTTGGCCGCACCAACAGCTGTGTCCCTGCTTTTTCCCACCGAAATTCAGGCACTTTGAATTCGCCACCCAGAAAAATCTGCTGATTGAAATTTCCCGGCCCACGAATCAAAGGCGGCCCTTGGTTTCCCGCCGTGAATTGCGTAAAAAAATCGACTAGAGGAACTTCGCGGACAACTTCAAGCGTTCCAGTCCCGCCACTTTGAATCAGAATGAAACTCTTGTTCAGGCTGGAGGAGGTATTGCGCTGTTGGGTGATCCCGACATCAACTCCGCCTCGGGGCATGATGATATTCCCATTATTTGTCTGGATGGGACGACCGATTGGCCTCCCGTCAGCTGTGTTTTGGCGAATGATGCCGGGAGTTGTCGTCCCGTTTTGTCGAAACGGCTGATTGGTTCCACCGAAAACCCGCCCACCTGAATTGACTCGCGGCGCTATATCAATCGTGCCTCCGCGCAGGTTGTTTCCGCTGATCGACATCGCCGTCACCTCGATTTTTACATTCACTGGTTTCTCGCCAAGCCTAGCCATGAACGCAGTCATCGCTTTGATATTTTCCGCAGTATCAACCACTCGAACGACACGCCGTGACGAAAGGATTACATACTTTCCACCCTCGCTCTTGAGTTCTTCGACCGTTTGTTTGACCCGACCGAAAACGGCAAACCCCGAAGGAATGTCTTTGCGAGTCATCCCCGGCGGAATGGTTTGAGTCGCTCTGACAGCTTCGACAAGCGGATTTTGCGCAGCGGCATCAGGAACTCCCGTGAGGGCGACAACTAAAGCAACGAACGAACCCGCAAATAACCGCTTCATAGTAAATTAAACATGCCTTGAGTTTGAAAGTTGCGCCAACGATTTCGGTGGTGTTTGATCTCGCCATGACATTGATCAATTCTCCCGAAGCTCCCGCTGCCGTTGGCCCTTATTCACACGCTGCCCGTGTCGGTGATGTGTTGTTTTGTTCCGGCCAAATTCCGCTCGATCCGGAATCCATGAAGATCGTCGAAGGTGGGATCGAAGCGCAAACCAAACAGGTCATCACAAACATCAAGGCGCTTCTCGCCACGGTTGACTCAACGCTCGACGACGTCGCCAAGTGCACGATTTTCCTGACCGACTTGGGTGACTTCGCCGCCGTGAACGCTCTTTATGCAGAAGCATTTGGTGAACACAAGCCCGCGCGCTCAACGATCCAGGTAGCCGCGTTGCCTCTCGGATCCAACGTCGAAATCGAGTGTATTGTTGAGCTGTCGTAAGACATCAGTCGACTTGATTGAGTTCAACTGAGTGAACGTCGATTGCCTGACCGCCCACGATTCCGTGCGCGGTTAGTCGCAAAATGCCCCGCCCTTTATTCAAGCTGATTTCACCGAGGGACAGTGGCTTAAAGTCTTTCACAAAGTAATGCGATTCCTCGACACGTTCTTTTGATTTGTCGTAAAGCGGCGGATCAAAGGCTTCGGTCACTTTTGATTCAGCAAAACTCTCGGTGTCATCAATCTCCAATCGAATGGTCGTGCCAACGTTTCCCCCTGCGCAGGTGTAGTGGAGAATCGCTTCGTATTTCCCCGTGGTGCCAACTTCGATGTCCCACGTGATGGAATCGGCATCGCTCGTCCAGTTTTTGAAAAATGAATTGTTCGGAGCTTTTGAACTGCGCTGAATCGTTCCGTGAGGAATCCCATCGCGAGCGGGGAGGGTAGTCAGTTTTGAAAATCCAACGGTGAAGGGACGCGCTTTATTCTTTTCGAAATAGGTTTGCATCTCCACTTGATGAGCTAAAGCTGCGGCTTTGAGGCGAGCTGTTTCCTCGGGATGATTTTTAGAAACATCCGTGAGCTGACCTCGATCGTTTCTGATGTCGAAAAGCATTCCAGTCGCATCAAGCCTGAATTTCGAACCCCGAACGCTGACTCTCTTTTTTTGAATTGAAAAAATGAGGCGATCAGAGGTTTCTGAATTGTTCCCGAGGAACAGTGAATCCAGATTAAGTCCATCAAGTGGTTTTGCTGTTTTCGGCAGGGTTCCAGTCAGGCTGGCTAGAGTTGGCAGTAAATCGATCCCACTGGCAATCTCTGAAATCTTTCGCTCAGCCTCGATCTTTCCGAGCCACCGAATGAAAAACGGAGATCGCAATCCGCCTTCGTCGATCGATCCTTTTTTGCCTTTCATCCCACCGTTCCAGCGATAGGAATTGGGGCCGTTGTCTGAAAAATAAATGACAATCGTGTCGTCGCGGAGCTTTAACTCATCAAGCTTCTTCAAAACGCGACCGACGTTCCAATCAATGTTTTCGCACATCGCGAGAGCGGCTCGCGTCATCAAATCGTCTTCCTTTTCAGGATCACGATTTCGCATTTTTGGATCAACGCCTTTGAATTTCTCGTAGAAATTGTCGTCGATCATCATCGGCGAGTGCGGCGTGTTGTAAGGCAAATAACAGAAAAATGGTTGGTCTGCATTCTTCTCGATGAAGGCCATCGCGTGATCGGTGAAATCATCGACGACGTAGCCTTTGCCGCGAACTTTCGTTCTGTTGTGATCCAGTGGTGGACTGAAATAATGGCCCCAATGACCGGAGGTGAAGCCGTAGTATTCGTCGAACCCGCGATCGTTTGGATGATACGGAGATTGGGTCCCGTTGTGCCATTTTCCGAAAGCACCCGTCGCGTATCCGTTCGCTTTCAAAAGGTCAGCAATGGTCGTTTCGTCAGGATTGAGCCGCTCTTCCCCTCGACTAACGCCGCTGACTCCCGTTCGTGGATAGTAACGGCCAGTTAGGAATTCGGCTCGGGTTGGAGAACAGACCTGACAGACATAAAAGTTCTCCAGCGATGCCCCGTCTTTTGCAAGCGAGTCGATGTTCGGCGTCGCAAGATTTGTATTTCCGCTCACGCTGAGATCGCCCCAGCCTTGGTCATCGGTCAGGAAAATGACGACGTTTGGTTTGCGTTCAGCCGCCGTCGCGACGCTGGCCGCCGCAATCAAAAGGCTGAGAAAAATCCGCATCGGAGAAAAAACGAAACAACAGGGTCTGTTCGATGAACGTACCCTTTTCGTTCGGAAAATGGTTACTCAGCCTTGTGGTGTTTTGCGAAGTGCTCGCCTAAAACATCGTTGCCAAAGTCTCCGTTAAAATCGCGCCAGACTGCGTGAACGTGATTCGCGCCGTTCTGAGTGTTGGCGTATTCGAGAATGAATGTTGGGCCTTGGACTCGGTAATAATGCGGCTCTTTCACCTCAGTTCCGCCGGCCCAGGCGAAGACGATTTTGTCGAGTCCGGCAGCTTCGATGTCATTCATGTCATCAGCGGCGACGTCGGGGCGAAGACGATTCACGTAAACGTCGATCAGGGCGTGGAGTTTCTTTTTCTGGTCGTCGTTTAGCTTCCCGTAAGGCAAACCGGCTTCGCCGAGTGAGGCGACTTTCCGCTCAGCGGCGGTGAGAATATCGCGTGGGGCTTTGGCTTCGATGATGGCGACTTTTTTCTGATCGTCGTCGAGCGATTGCACGAGGGCGCGAGCAACGTCTTCCTCTTCCGCCAAAACGCGAAGCCCTTTGCGGGGGCCGTCTGGCACTTCCGCGGGATTCGACGCAAAAAACACGGGTGTTCCAGCAACCACTTTTCCGTCGGCGATGGTGAAATTCATCGAAATGTGGTGGCCCTCAACACGCCAACCCCAAGCTTTATCGCCAGGAGTTCCGAAGATCGACACGTAATACATTTCAGGGTTCCGTTTGTCTGCTTTCTCGATTTCGAAAAGCACCTGCTCCAACGTCATGATGTTCAGGGCTTTCACATAGGCGTCGTGGCTGAGGCCTGTGCTGAGAAGTGCAAGCGCAAGCAAACTCTGATCGTGACGCATTTCTTTAATCGGAAGTCCGCCGCGTTTTCCTTCGCCTTCAAACGGTTTGGGGATGAAATGCCAGTTTTCTCGGTCTTCGTCTTTGATTTTAAAGGTGGCTTTAGCGCGTTGCTCGTCGTCGAGATTTTGGAGGAAACCCGCGGCGGCCTTGGCCATATCGTCAGCGGTATCGTGCGCGAAAATCGGGCCGGAGACGAGCGCCGCGAAAAGTAGTATTGAGAGCAGTTTCTTCATGAAGTCAGATTGAAGCGGTTTGAGTAAAAAGGGCAAGGGCGCGATTAGGTCCGACTATTCGGAAAGCCGCTGATTTCGTTGTTCGATTTCCGGTGCAGTCAGGGCCCGATCGTAAAAGGCGATGGCGTAAAATTGCCCCTGCCAATCGCGACTGCCACCAGACCATTCATCCCCGAGTATCAGACCCTGGCCGTCGCTGTTCCAATTCGAAAAATCGCCGCTGACTTTGTTGGACTTCATGACTGGTTTACCATTCTGATAAAAAACGAGCGAACCTTGTTGGTATGTCAAACAGACCCTGTTGATTCGTGATTGAGCAACTTTGCCCAACGTGACTTCCGGTTTGGAACCGTTCTCGCCGGTTTTGGGGGTGCGAAGTCGCAACGTCAGATTTTGGCCTTCCTGTCCGAGGGTGAAATTCCTTACGTAAGGATCTTTGGAAAACGAGACAATTCGAGCGGGACCTTTTTGGGCGATGTTGTCGGTGGCGAAAACGAGTTCGATGGTGAATGCGTTCGATTTTTTGCACGCTTCGAGGAGCGGACTGGAAACGCCGTTCAGGGCAAATCCACCGCCGGAAACATCCATTGCGCCGGTTGTCGTGATCATGGCGTCGCCCCGTGCTTCGAGTTTGGCCCGTCGTGCCGCAGCGGAGCGTTTCGAGATGCCATCCCCCTTTTTCCATAACCAAATTTGACCGGCGGGCGAATTTCCGTCCCATGCGGTGAAATTTAGGTCTTCAACTTTAGGTGATTTTTTCGAAGGCGCGGTGGCAGATTTTTCACCGGTTAAAGAAAAACAGGCGAGTTCGCCGTCGGTCGTTTTACAAAAAATCCGGCGATCAGCGAGAACGACGTGGGGCCATGCCATTTCGTTAAAAATGCCCCGCTTTTCGGCAAGAATGGTAATTTTTTCAGGGGAGCGTTTTGCGGTTTCGACAAGGGATAAATCGCCGCCGTTTCCCCACACAAGGAGTCGATTATCACCCGTGACGAGACACGATCCGGCATCGCCGACTTTGCCACCTTCCCAAATTAGTTTACCGGTTTTGAACTCGACGCAGTGAATTCCTTTGTTCGCAAAATAAACGTGATCCCCATGAATAACTGGAGTGCAGACGCCGCTGGGCAATTTATTTTTCCAAATTTCACGAGCTCCATTTTCCAATGAAACTTGGACTTTGGCCATCGCCATATGATTGTATCGCGAGCCGATCAAGAGTTCGTTTCCGCGCGCGGCGATCCCGGCGATGGTGTTGGAGAAATCGGTCGGCCACGGAAATTCAGCGACGGTTTTGCCTGCGTTTTTTCCATCGAGCCGCACGACCAACGCGTGATACGAAGTCGCAATTGCGACGCACGGAACGCCATCAATCGTCATTGGAGTGAGGGCTCCGGCATGGCCGGCGACGTCCCGGTTTTCTGAAGCCCAGACTTGTTTACCGGTCTTTTTATCAAATGCGTGAAGGTTCCCGGATTTAGGATCGCCAACCTCAACAATGATCCAATTTTCGAAAACGAACGGGGCCGTGGTGTATCCGTAGTCTCGCAGGGTGTTTTTTCGTTTGGTGATTTGAGGGCGTTTCGGGACGTTGAATTGCTCGTAAAGATTCAGGTTCCAACCGGGCGCGCCACTTTTCGTCGCATCCCAGGCTCGCAAATCACCGTCGCAGGAAAGAGTGTAGAGTAATCCGGTCGTGGGATCGAATTCCGGAGTGGCCGTCGCGCCTCGATACATCCGCTGATCACCCACGGCGTGTCTTCCGTATTTTGGTGCAGGGTAATATTGTTCCCAAACCGTCGCGCCGCTTTTCGGATTGATTGCGCGGACGGTATCAGAGTCGTTTTTCCAACCGATGGTGTAGACCGTGCCTGAAGCGATAATTGGACTGGAAGCGCCTTCACCGACGTTAATTTTCCAAAGCGCAGGAGCGGGCGGCCAGGGCTTTCCGTTTTCATAACCGGAAGATTCGGTGGTGATGTCTACGCGATTTTGACCGCGCCAGTGAGGCCAGTCTTCGGCGATAGTTTGGGTTTGCGGAAACAGACAAAGCGCGAGGATTCCTGCACAAAAAGAAAGTCGTGGCATAAAATAACCATGGATGATGCAGGAGGATATGCCAATGGCCACAACGAGCCTCAGGCTATGGCGGTTGTTTGGTATTCGAGAATATCGGGTCGCTAAGTCAGCAAATTTTCAAAAACGCAACCAACAGCACTCCAACTCGAGCAGTCCAGATAAAGACGCGAATCCAGTTTACTTTGATGATCTCACGCACCGTCGTTTCGTTCCAGCCGGATTCGGCGAGAGACGCATGTTGCGGAACCTGAACGAAAAACGTGACCATCCAGACAGCGGGGACGAGCAGGCCGGCAGTAACGATGTGCCAATGAATTTCGGAATCCCAAAAATACCAGACTCCAAGAATCGCGAAAATGAGCTCGGCGACCATGACTGGCCCGACGACCCATGACATCCGCTTCATGTAGCGGTCGTGATACTTGAGGAATCCGGATTGAGGAACTTCTAGAAATTGCGGATAGGTAACAATTTGAACCATCCAGATGATGCCCGCCATGGCGCAGGTGGCCAGAAGCTGGCCGAGCATGAGCAGCATCGATTTATCTACGGGAGTGAGTTCCATTTGCTTATTTTCGCCGCATTTCCTGTTTTCGCATTGGCGTGGTGTCGATGAGTGAAAAAACGCTGCTTAAACGGCGGAAAAGGGCGCGCCACGTAATATCAGATCTCTCATTTCTAAAGGTAACGCTAACAGTGAAAAATCGGACAGCTTTGGTGATTTGAGTCTTTTTTTAGGAAACTGGCATTTTTTTCACAAATCACCTTGTCTAACCCAAAACCACGTGTGACCGATCCATGGTTAGGGCGGTTCCTTTTTCTGCCATTCCAATGATCTCCTACGAAATCTCTGATCGATTTATTGACGCTGGCGACGCCAGTGCGCTCCTTTACGCGCCGCTGGAATTTGACCTCACTTTCCGCAAGACCAGGCGTTACCTCTTTGAACTTGAAGACATCGGGGGAGATTCGACGGCTGCGTTAGCGCGTTTCGTGAAGCGCACTCTGCTCGATGAGGCGTCGCAAGAGCTGTTCATTGACCAGAACGCCTGTGATGATTGGCTTTTTATGATCGAATACGGCATGAAGCCGGGTGGTCTCGATTTGGAAAAAGAAGCGATCCGCGCCCGATTTCAGGGACGGTCTCAGGAGTTGGGCTTCCATCCCAACCGCTTTGATTTGCACCAGCGGGTTTACGTTTTTGGTGATCTTGCCGAAGACGTCAGTGTTGAAGAGGTTGCGAAAACGTTTGTGAAAGACGTCTGCAACCCGGCTATTCACAAATCTACGATTCATTATCCGAGTTCGCAGGCTTTGACGGGAAATGCGCTGATGGATCGGATCACGACGCATCCTACCGATTTTTATCGCCGCTTTAAGATTTCTGATCTCAATGAAGACGAGCTGTTTGAAATCAGTCAGTTCCTCAAGCTGTCGCTTTCTAAAGTGGACATGCTGGCAGTTCAAAAAATCTACGCTGATTGGAACCGCGAGCCGACTGATGTTGAGCTTGAGGTCATCGCGCAGACTTGGAGTGAGCACTGCAAGCACCGGATTTTCGGGGCGACGATAGCCCACGACGGACCTGACGGTGCCGAGGCGATCAATTCGCTTTTCAAGACTTACATTTACGATGTGACGAATCGCATCATGGAACGGAAGCCGGGCTTCGTGCTTTCGTGTTTCCATGACAACGCGGGTTTCATCAAGCTCGATGACAAACAGGCCGTTTGTTTGAAAGCCGAGACGCACAATCACCCGTCGGCGCTTGAGCCGTATGCGGGTGCAAATACCGGTCTTGGTGGCGTGATTCGTGATATTTTGGGGGCGGGTAAAGGCGCCAAGCCGATTGCCTCGCTCGATGTTTTTTGCTTTGGCCCGCCAGATACTCCTGCTGAAAAAATCGGTGCGGAAGACGTGATTCACCCACTTGGCGTGATGCGCGGCGTGGTTCGTGGCGTTCGCGATTACGGAAACCGGATGGGAATTCCCACGGTGAGCGGCGCGATTCAGTTCGACGACGCCTATATCTATAACCCGTTGGTTTACTGCGGAACAGCCGGTGTGATTCCAAATGGCGACATCGACAAAGAAATGTCCGCCGGCCTGAAAATTGTTGCCGTTGGTGGCAAAACGGGCCGTGACGGGATCAAAGGTGCGACGTTCTCATCAGCCGCGCTCGATACCGATTCACACGAAGAAGATCAGACTGCGGTTCAGATTGGAAATCCGATCGAAGAGAAAAAGGCAGCTGATTTTGTCCTCGCTGCTCGCGATGCGGGGCTGATCGAATTTGTGACCGACTGCGGTGCGGGTGGATTTTCCAGCGCCTGCGGTGAAATGCTCGAAGACGTTGGTGGTGAAATCGATCTCGATACGATGCCGCTGAAAGAGCAGGGCATGGTTTCGTGGGAGCTGTTTATCTCTGAAAGTCAGGAGCGCATGGTTTTGGCCGTGAAAGAAGAGTCGCTTCCGCAGCTTCAAGAAATTGCTGATCGATGTGAAACCGAAATGGCGGTGCTAGGTGATTCCGATGGCTCGGGAATTTTGAAAGTAAAGCATCACGGCGAGACCGTGTGTGAACTTGATTGTTCCGCGCTTCACGATGCGCCGATTCGTCAGATGAAGTCGAAGTGGACTTCAAAGCCTGATGCGGCAGCTGCTCCGACGATTTCTAATTTGGGCGAAGCCCTTCGCGATGTCCTGTCTGACTTCGCAGTCGTTTCGCGCGAGCCAATCATTCGTGAATACGATCACGAAGTTCAAGGCAACACCGTTCAGAAACCACTCGCAGGTGCCTCCGGCGATGCTCCGCAAGATGCGGCGGTCATGCGGATTGATGGATCGGATAAACTCATGGCGATGGGGCTTTCTGTCCTGCCGGAGTGGGGAAAAACCGATCCATACGCGATGGGAACGGCTTGTGTCGATGAGTGTTATCGTCAGCTCGTTGGTGCCGGCTCAAATCCTGAGCGTATTGCAATTCTCGATAACTTTTGCGGCGGAAACCCCGACAATCACGAAGAACTTGGTGCACTGGTCGAAACGGTGAAAGGCATTGCGGTTGCTGCGGATGCTTATTCTGCACCGTTTGTTTCCGGTAAAGATTCGTTCTACAACTATTTCGAAACAAAGGACGGTCCTGTTTCAATTCCGGTAACCATTCTGATTTCCGGAATGGGAATCGTCGAAGATAAATCACATGTCGTTGGCGCATCGCTTCGTCGTTCGAATAGCGTGGTCGCCGTTCTCGGAACCACTGGTAACGAACTTGGTGGCAGCGTTTTGGCTCGCCAGCTTGAGCACATTGATGCGGTTCCTCAGACTGATCTCGAAACGAATCTTGCTCTGTATAACGCCTATTACGAAGCGCTTAAAAATGGCTGGATTCTTTCCGCTCACGACGTTTCTGAAGGTGGACTCGCTGGAGCGCTCGCTGAATTTGCTTTCTCTGGAAAAGGCGGGCTTGAATTGAATCTCGATCAATTGCCAACCGACGGCGACGTTTCAAAAGTGGCTCTGCTTTTCGCGGAAACTCCCGGCCGATTCGTAATCGAGATTGCACCGGAAAATCGCGAAGCGGTTGCTGCGCATTTTGCAGATCACGCCTACGGTGAAATTGGAACTGCCACTGATTCGCACACGAATTTGAATATTGAATGGGGCAAAGAAACCCTGATCAACGAACCGCTTTCTGAACTGAAATCGTTATGGAAAAACGGCCTCGCGCCCTACTACTAAAATTCCCTGGCACGAACTGCGACGCTGAAACGGCGCGCGCACTTACGTCTGTAGGATTTGAAGCGGAAATCGCTCCCAGCTCAACGCTCACGCGGGAAATGCTCGATGGCGTCAGCCTCGTGGTGCTCGTCGGTGGCTTTAGCTACGGGGATTATGTCATGTCCGGCCGAATTGCGAAGCTAGTGACCGAAAATAAAATCGGCGACGCACTGAAGGGATTTCGCGATGGCGGCGGCTATCTACTCGGTATTTGCAATGGCTTCCAGATCCTGACGCAGCTCGGCTTGTTACCTGATTGCAGCCTCGTTCACAACACCAGCGGTCGTTATCAGTGCAAATGGTCGATGCTGAAAAATCACGCGCCGAACAGCCCGTATCTTTCGAAATTACCTGAAGAATTCGAATTTCCGTACGCTCATGCAGAGGGACGCCTTGTCACTGCTGATCCAGCCGATGCCAAAAAACTCGTCGCCGATGGATTCGCCGCGCTGACCTACTCAACTGATGAAAACGGCAGCTTCGAGCAGATCGCCGGGCTTCAGGATGAAACGGGCCGCGTGCTTGGATTGATGCCGCACCCCGAACGTTTCATGGAGCGCGAAGATCATTACGATCCCGATTGGGACAAACAGGAGCGCGGCAACGGCCATTACCTTTTTGCATCCCTTTTTGAAGCCGTATCAAAATGATGTTTTTCGAAACAACAGGGTCTGTTTGCCAAACCAACCCTATTGGTTCGTGGAGGTGGGTAGGGACGATTGTCCCCAATCGTCCGCGAAGCCTATCGGATCGAAGCAACCTGACCGAAGTAGACCCGCCGTTGCATTGCGGACGATTGGGGACAATCGTCCCTACCTGCCTTTCATTTTAAATTTGCCGATTTTCTAAAACACCCGCCATGTCCGAAAACGAATCATTCACTTACAAAAACGCCGGAGTCGATATCCACGAAGCGGCTGCGCTGGTTGGCGATATCAATGACCTCCGCCAACGAACTGAGGGCGGGCGCCAGCTGATGCAGGCGTTTGGTCTTTTCGCAGCGAGCTACGATTTGTCCGACTACAAACAACCGGTCATTGTGACAGGTTGTGATGGAGTCGGCACGAAGCTGGAGCTTTTACTCGAATACGATCTGCTCGAAATCGCCGGAAAAGATCTGGTGGCGATGAATGTGAACGACATTCTCACGACCGGCGGCGATCCACTGATGTTTCTCGATTACGTCGGTGTTGGCGCGATCGATAAAACGAAGATCAAACGACTGATCTCCGGAATGGCCGAGCATTTGGAGAGCTGCGACTGCATTCTCGCGGGCGGCGAAACGGCTGAGATGCCGGGAATCGTGCCGGATAACATGGTCGAGCTGAGCGGATTTTGCGTCGGTGCGGTGGAGAAGCCTGAAATGATCGATCCGACTCGAGTTGAAGTCGGTGATGTCCTGGTTGGCTATCCATCCGATGGATTTCACGCGAACGGCTGGAGTTTGATTCGCAAAATCATCGCGGCATTTCCCGACGAAGTGACTCGCGAAGAAATGGCTGAAATGCTGGCTCCGACTCGTTTGTATCACGATGCGTGCGCGGGCCTTAAGGCGGCTGGCGCGGATGTTCGAGCCTACGCTCACATTACCGGCGGCGGACTTCCTGAAAACCTCGAGCGTTTGCTCGGTGAAAAAGGAGCCGCGATTACCATTCCGAAATGGGAGCTCGGAGCGGTTCAGAAAATTTTGCAACACGTAGACACCGAGAAGGACGCGATCGACACCTTCAACATGGGTTGGGGCTGGGTCGCGATTATTCCTGCAGCAGATGCTGAAAAAGCGACATTATTTCACGAAGGAGCGAAAGTTCTTGGCGAAGTGACCGACGGAGGTGGTGTGAACGTCCAAATAGGATAACCGACCAGCTTCATTAACAAATGAGCGACTCAATCAATCACGAATGCGGCTTGGCCTTTATCCGGCTGAAGAAACCGCTCGGCTATTACAACGACAAATACGGCACGCCGTTGTGGGGATTTCAGCGGCTCTATTTGTTGATGGAGAAGCAGCACAACCGTGGTCAGGACGGCATCGGGATTGGTTGCTGCAAGTTGAACCCTCCTCTCGGGAAGCCTTATATTTTCCGTGAACGAAACGCGAAACGGGATTCACTAATAAAAGTGATGGAGGACCAGTTGTCGACTTTTGCGAAGCTGGAACGACGTGGGAAAATCACTTCAGATGAAGTCGGCAAGAATGGAAAGCCGCTGATCGATCCTGACAAATTCAAAGATCAATTCGATTTTGGCGGCGAACTGCTGTTGGGGCATTTACGATATGGAACATCAGGTCGGCTGGGTTCTGGGGGGTGCCATCCCTACCTGAAGCGCACTAGCTGGCCTACGAAAACGCTGATGGTGGCCGGCAATTTCAACATGACCAACGCGCGTGATTTGAATCACCATCTGATCGAGCGTGGTCAGCATCCGATTTTCGATACCGATACGCAGACGGTGCTGGAAGAGATCGGCTTCAATCTCGAAGAAGCCCACGATGCGGTTTATCACCGTGAACGAGATAAAGGAACGCCAGGACAGGAAATTCCGGGGATCATTTCAAAAGAAATCGATATCCGCCGAATTTTGGAAAAATGTGGGAACGTTTGGGATGGCGGTTATGCGATTGCCGGAGCCATCGGAAATGGTGATGGCTTTGTCCTTCGTGATCCCAGCGGAATTCGCCCCTGCCATTATTACGAAGATGACGAGGTGATCGCTTTTGCAAGTGAGCGGGTGCCGTTGATGACGGTTTTTGCCTGCGAAAAAGGTGATGTTCGCGAACTTGAACCCGGGCATGTTGCGGTGATGAAGCGGCAACAGGGAACGATCGCGACGGAGCTTCAGATCGAGAAATTTGCTGAACCACTTGAATTCAAACCATGTTCGTTCGAGCGCATTTATTTTTCACGCGGAAATGATCCAACGATTTATCAGGAACGCCTTGCTCTAGGTCATGCACTGGTACCGCAAATTCAAAAAGCGATTAACAACGATTTTGGGAAAGCGGTCTTCAGTTTTGTGCCGAATACGGCGGAGATTGGTTACCACGGAATGATGGACGGATTGCGTCGCGCGCGTCGTGAGGAAGTCCGCGATCAACTGTTGGCGGCGGTCGCTGACGGATCGATCAATGCGGATTTGATCGATGATTTGATTATGGGGAATTGGCCGAAGGGCGAAAAAATTACCCATAAAGACATCAAGCTGCGGACCTTTATCAATCAGGAAAAAGGCCGTGACCAGATGGTGTCTCACGTTTACGACATCACTTATGGCATCGTGAAAGAAGACGATACCTTGGTGGTAATTGATGATTCAATTGTGCGCGGAACCACTCTGCAAAAGTCGATTCTAAAAATTCTGACGCGGACCAATCCGAAGAAAATCGTGATTGTCTCAACCGCGCCTCAGATCCGCTATCCCGATTGTTACGGCATCGATATGTCCGAGCTTGGGAAATTTATCGCCTTTCGCGCCGCTGCGAATTTGCTGGAAAAACGCGGCCTTCACAATGTGAAGATCGACGTATACGCCGCCTGCAAAGCGGAGTTGGAAAAGCCGGTCGAAGAGCAGGTGAATTGCATGAAGGCCTTTTACGAGCCGTTTACAGCGGAAGAAATTTCAGCTGAAATTGCCGAGATCGTTTATCCAACGGACGTTCAGTGGAGTGGTGAAATTGAAGTAATTTATCAGACAATCGAAAGCCTTCACGGAGCGATTCCGGTTCACAATGGCGATTGGTATTTCACCGGAAATTTCCCTACGCCTGGAGGCACCAAGATTGCGAATCAGGCCTATATTTCCTATATCGACGGAGATGAAGAGCGGCCTTACGACATGCTGCCGCTCAATTCTTGAACTGATAATTTTGGTTTAAAACGTGGCTGATTGGTCCGACCATTCCCTTAACGAATGATCGAAGAACTCGAAGCGCGAAAACGAATTTTAGAGAGCACCTCCAGTGGCCCCGTGATGTGGGTTCCGATTTCGATGGCGGTTGATGGAGTCGCGGCCGAAACACTTGGTGCTCGATTGGATTGCCCGGTTTTCGATAATTCGTCGATGGACGGTTATGCGGTTCGCGCTTCGGAATGTCGAACCGGAGATACACTGAACGTCGCCGGTCAAGTCCAAGCTGCAGGGCCAGATCTTGATCTGATTCTTAAGCCCGGCGAAGCCCTGCGAATTTTTACAGGAGCCGCCATTCCGCGCGGTGCGGATGCCGTTATCATGCAGGAGGATGTCGAATTTGTGGATGATGAGCGGACGGCGATTCGAATTGTCGAAGGGGTTGAGCTTGCCGAGAACATTCGGCGGCGGGGTTCTGATGTCTGTGAAGGTCAGCGAATTCTCTCAAAAGGGGAGCGTATCAAGCCTACGACGATTGGTTTGCTTGCCTCGCAAGGACTTCCCAACGTGCCGATTTTTTCGCGACCAATGGTGAATATTGTGACAACGGGAGACGAGCTGGTTGAGACTGGTGAATGGCTTGGCGAAGGCGAAATTTACAATAGCAATGGACCCATGCTTACAGCGGCAGTTGAAAGACTGGGAGGCATTGCTGCGCGATTTCACGCGATGGATGATCGTGGGCATCTTCGCTCGGTATTGGAAAATGCGCTTCACACGGGGGACTTTGTGATCATTGCGGGCGGCGTTTCGGTGGGCGATCGCGATTTTGTAAAAGAAACCCTGACCGATCTGGGGGTGACCACTGAATTTTGGCGAGTGAATGTAAAGCCCGGTAAACCCTTTGTTTTTGGGCGATTCGAAGATCGGGTGTCTGTTGTTGGTCTGCCGGGAAATCCAGTTTCTGCGTTCGTGACCTTTTCGATGTTTGCCGGTCCGGCGATTCAAAAATGGCTAGGCAAAAAAGATGTTTCCGTAGATCAACCTGCCCTGGAATCGTTTTCGGGAGTGCTTGGCACGGACCTCGAAAATCGGGGTGACCGCCCCCATTACCTTCGAGTGAAAGTGGATCGTGAAAACGGAAATCGGATCACTCCATTCGGAGTTCAGCAAAGTCACGCCGTTCACGGGCTTGCGCAGGCTGATGCATTGGTGCGGTTGGCTGCATCTGAAAGTCTGCAGTCCGGTCAAAGCGTTACTGGTTGGTGGATTTGATTTTTTCGATCGAACAGGGTCTGTACGATGAACACACCCCGTTGTTTTGTGAAATCTGAAACACACATTTGCGGCGCGAAAGCCGTTGATTGCCAAGACTGTGTTTGTAGTATTTGGATATGAACTTTCGAAAAGCGCTTCCTATTTTGCTGGCCGTGGCTGCGGCTCCGGTCTTTGGCCAGAACAAGGTCAATTTTGAAAAAGAAATCTGGCCTTTCATCGAAAAAAGCTGTGTGGAATGCCACAAGGCTCCTTACGAGGAAAATGGACGCACGAAAAAACCGAAGGCAGGTCTCCGGCTTGATGGGGCATGGGGCTGGGTGGCAGGAAGTGAAAACGGTGCCGTTTTTACGGCAGGGGAAGCGGACGATAGTGAAATGGTCGTGCGGGTGACGCTGCCGGCGGATGACGACGATTTTATGCCGCCAACGGATAAGGCTGATCCGCTCACGCCAGAGCAAATTGAGCTGTTTAAAAAGTGGATCAATGAAGGTGCTGATTTTGGTGGTTGGGCTGGAAATTTGGAAGGAAAGCCGAAGGAAGTTTCAAATACAGGTGCAAAAATTCCGGTCTCTGAGATTCAGGAAACCTACAAAAAATTGAGCGAAGGCCTCAAGCCATTCGAAGAAAAAGCGTGGGAAGGAATTACCGCTGCGGGAGGTCGGGTGATGCCACTTTCGGATTCAAGCCCTCTTGTTTCGGTCGATTTCCGCCTCACGGGTGAAGAGGCAACGGATGAGAAAGTGGGTTCGATTGCAAAAATTGGCGATCATGTGGCACATTTGGACCTTTCGAAAACAGCGATCACGGACGCTTCACTGGCGCAGGTTGCTGAGTTGAAACGGCTCGTCCGGCTGGATTTACACCAGACGAAAATTGGTGATGCCAGCATTTCGCAGTTGAAGGGGTTGTCGAATCTGCGGTATCTTAATCTTTATGGCACGGAAGTTTCCGATGCTGGTTTGAAACAGCTGGAAGGGCTGAAAAATTTAAAAAATGTCTATCTATGGAATTCAAAAGCGACAGAGAAGGGTGCCAAAGCATTGGAAAAGGCGTTGCCCGGCGCAAAGGTGAATTTCAAGTGAAGCGATCGGTTACTGCCGCCTTCATTTGTCTAGTTTCAGTGGCTCTCGGAATTTCTCAGGAAACTGCGAAACCGGCGTTATTGCCTCCAGTGAATGACAACGCCATCCGGGTCACGTTTGAAAAAAAGGTGACGGCTTTGATGGAGGAGGGCGAAACGGCGGATGTAGAGGCGTTGCTAGCAGGGTTGAAAACGGCACGAACGGATACAAAACTTACGGCATTGCCACAGTCTTATCCGAAACTTTCGGATGCTGAATTTTATCGAAAGGCTCGGAAGGCGACGCTGGTTTTCGGCCGGGTATACCAGTGTGATAAATGTGACAAGTGGCATGGTAGTAATGCCGGAGCGGTGATCATTGACCCTTCAGGTATCGCCGTGACAAATTATCATGTGATGGATCATCTCGATTCCGGAGCATTCGGAGCGATGAATTCGGATGGGGAGGCATTTGCTGTTGAGGAGGTATTAGCCGCCTCAAAAAAGGATGATTTGGCTGTAGTGCGGTTGAAGAAAAATGCAGATGGCGCAGATTTTCCTTTCGTTCCACTTTCGAAAGGCGATCCAGTTGGAACTGAAATCCGTGTTGTGAGTCATCCTGATGGACGGTTTTATACTCTCTCTGAGGGAATTATTGCCCGCTATTTTGTAGACAAGAAAACGAAGACCAACCGAGTTCAAATCACTGCAGATTACGCTCGAGGATCGAGTGGCTCGGGTGTTTTCAATATGCGAGGCGAATTGATCGGCGTGGTCGCTGCGACAACATCGATTTATTATAGTCGGGAAAAAGGGCGCAGTGAGAATCTTCAGATGGTTGTAAAAAGCTGCATTCCGGTGGCCAGCGTTCATGCGCTTTTTGAAAAATGAAGCGGCTGGCGAAAAGCATGCGCCACGGCTTTCGGGGAATCGCGACAACGTTTCGTTCTGAGCCTAATTTTCGAATCCATTGCGTTCTCAGTGTAGCGGCGGTCATTTTTGGAATCGCCCTTCACATTTCGTTGGGCGAGTGGGTCGCGGTGGTTTTTGCGATCGGTTTTGTCATGGCTGCGGAAGCTTTGAACACAGCGATCGAAAAACTTGCAGATCGAGTCGAGCCGGAAATTGATCCAGCGATTGGAGTGGCGAAAGACGCTTCGGCAGCTGGTGTTTTGATCACAGCCATTGCAGCCGGCGTGGTCGGCGCTATCATATTCCTACCGAAATTATGGAATTGGCTGAATCTGCTTCTGGAAGCGCTGAATTGAAGGACTGGATCCCCGATTTGGTGGATTTGTTGGGCGAAAGTGTGGTCTCTGTGCGAGACGATGATCTGGCGACCCACAGTGTCGACAAATGGTATGCATCAAATCCGCCGGAAGCCGTTGTTCTGGCAAAGTGCCGTGAAGACGTTGTAAAAACGATGCGGTTTGCGAACGAGCGCAATATTCCCGTGACGACGCGTGGAGCCGGGGTGGGTTACGTTGGTGGCGCCGTTCCGATGTCGGACGGCATTGTACTCTCCGTTCGAGGAATGGATGCGATCCGCGAAATCAATCCGGCGGATGGTGTTGCGGTGGTCGAACCGGGCGTGATTTTAGATGATTTGCAAACCGCTGCTCGCGAGCTTGGCTGGTATTACCCACCTGATCCAGCGAGTTTGAAAGAGTGCTCCATCGGCGGAAATGTCGCGACGAATGCAGGTGGACCGCGTTGTCTGAAATACGGAGTGACGCGGCATTATATCCTTGGATTGGAAGTGGTTCTCGCCAACGGAGAGGTGCTGCAAACGGGTGGTCGTTGCCACAAGAACAAAACCGGATTTGATCTCATTGGTATGTTTGTGGGTTCAGAAGGGCTTCTCGGAGTTGTTACCGAAATCACTCTGCGGCTCATTCCGCATCCCGAAGCGCGAGCGATGTTGACCGTGACGTTCCCTGAATTTTCTGACGCAGCAGCGGCAGTTCAGGCAATTTTAAATTCACGTTGGCAACCTTCAGCGCTGGAAATCACGGATGGCTTCACCTTGGCGGCAGCTCGTAAACGCCTGGGCCCCGAAGCATTGCCGGATGGGAATGCGCACCTGATTGTCGAAATCGATGGCCGTGAAAAATCGTTGCCAGGTGAACTTGCCGAGCTGCGGGCTTTTCTGGAATCGCTCAAGGCCATCGAAATTGGCGAGGCAACGGATGATAAAAGCTGCGAAGCGATCTGGAAATTGCGCCGTGAATTTTCCTATTCGCTGCGGGACACGGGGCTGATTAAATTGAATGAAGACATCGTCGTGCCGCGTTCTAAGTTGGTGGAGTTGGTGAATTTTGCTCGAAAATTACAAGATGAAACGGGGATTCCCGTGGCTTGTTTTGGTCATGCGGGTGACGGAAATATCCACACAAATTTAATGGTCAAAGATTACGATATTGATCCCGTGGCTCGCGAAAAAGCGGATGCCGCGCTCGATGTGCTCTTCAAATGGGTGCTGGCCCAGGGCGGTGCGATCACAGGTGAACACGGCGTTGGCTTGGCGAAAAAACGTTGGTTCGGCGATGCTGTTTCGGACGTGAGTCGCGCGGTCCATCGTGATTTGAAAGCAACGCTCGATCCGAAGGGCATTTTGAATCCCGGGAAATTTGTGGAGTGAATTCAAATAAGTTCTTAGCCGTTTCAAATTGCATCCACG
>ERZ887942.1044-NODE-1044-length-20433-cov-21.149868_pt1 | contig 20433 bp, 12 predicted proteins | sample MGYA00521099_ERZ887942 | MGnify/ENA primary metagenome ERZ887942 (study PRJEB32303, sample SAMEA104408605) | aquatic metagenome | biome: Brackish water; feature: Pelagic; material: water | place: Baltic Sea | collected 2014-06-07T06:48:00 | depth 16,251 m ...
CAAGTCTAAAATTCAAAAATATCCATCACTCTAAGTTTTACGCAGCACTAGGTTGTGAAGTGCTTTGAGCGTGTTCGAGTGTTCGAGTCCGTGAGTATCATGATAGAAGCGACGCACTTCCTCCTGCAGCGCGATGGCATCGTTGTAATGACCGAGACTGTAGTAGACGCCACCGATCGACTTCTGAAGAATGGCGCGGCGTTCCAGTGGGATTTCGTCGTCTTCCTCCAGCTTCTTTTCCGCGATCTTGAGCGATTCCGCGACTGTGATGGTGCGGCCACCGTCCTCCTCACCCGGTTTGGAGGATTCGAACATGCCGGTTAGGAAGCTCGAGATTGCCTCGGCCTCCACAAGGCGCTCTTCGGCGAGCGCCTCCGCCTCCACAGCGCGCTGCTTCTCCTCGGTGGCGTGCCGTTTCTCTGCGGTGGCGCGGATCGCCTGCCAGCCGGTCGCCGCGATGCCGGTCACCAGCAGGAGGAGCATAGCCACAGCCACCGCGACGGTGCTCTTGTGGCGGCGCAGGAACTTCCCGGTACGGTAGGCAGCGGTTGGTGGCCCGGCGCTGACCGGTTCGTCGTCGAGGTGACGTTCGACGTCGGCGGCGAGCGCGTTGGCGGTGTCGTACCTGCGCCGGCGGTCTTTTTCGATCGCCTTCATAACGATCCAGTCGAGGTCGCCGCGGAGTTGTTTGTCGAGAGTTGCGGATTCGGTGGCGCGGCTCTTGGCGATCGTGGTGCGGCGGACGAGTTCGAGGCTCGAGAGGCGCGCGCTCGGACGCGGGGCTTCGTCTTCGCGCAGGATGCGGCGCACTTCGTCGAAGGCGGCCCCTTTCAGCGTGGCTTCCTCGATCGGGGTGGTGCCGGTGAGCAGCTCGTAGAGCAGGACGCCGAGGGCGTAGATGTCGGCGCGGGTGTCGACGTCGTGGGAGGCATGCGCGCCGGCCTGCTCCGGGCTCATGTAGGCCGGGGTGCCGATCATCTGTTCGAAGCGCGTGAAGAGGGTCTTGTCGGTAAGCGGCGTATCGGCGGCCTTGGCGACGCCAAAGTCGATGACTTTCGGCACGGGCTCCGCGCCGTCCTCCACCGTGACGAGGATGTTGCCGGGTTTGAGGTCGCGGTGGATAATCCCTTTCTGGTGGGCGTGCTGCACCGCGCGGCAGACCTTGATGAAGAGGTCCAGTCTCTGCGCGGTGCCGAAGTTCTCCTGGTCGCAGTAGGTCGTGATCGGGATGCCGCGGACCAGTTCCATGACAAGGAAGGGTCGGCCCTGGCGGCTCTCGCCGCCGTCGATGATGCGCGCGATGTTCGGGTGGTCCATCATCGCCAGGGCCTGGCGCTCGGCTTCGAAGCGGGCCACGAACTGGCGGGTGTCCATGCCCGCCTTGAGGATCTTGACGGCGACCCTCCGGCGCACCGGCCTGCTTTGCTCGGCCATGTAGACCGTCCCGAACCCGCCCTCGCCAATTTTCTGCAAGAGCTTGTAGCGCCCGTCCAAGCCGATCGTCGTGCCTTCGAGTGAATCCGGGAGGGCCGATTCCTGGGGCAAATTCAGATCTGTTTCTTCCAAACTCCCACCCTCCAAAACCTCGCTTGCCTCGAGGGCCTCAGCCATCAGGCAGGTAGGACAAATCCGACCCCAGTGGTTCTCGGGCAGGGGTTTTTCGCAATGCTTGCAGGCATTGGTATTCGCTTTATTTTCGGACATCAATCAGTCGATTATTGGGATTCTACTCAACAGAATGCCGGATTCTTCAGAATGTTACAGGGGTGAGCACAAATTTCACCAGATTTCATCCTGTTGGATTGAGAAATAAACTCGGAGGCTTTGCCGTCGGCAGTCTCGATTTTGGTCAGTCCCAGGTCAGGCATCTTTCCTGACAAGCGGGAGAATTTTCAGCGTAGGGAGAGGAGATGAAATCTCTGATCGCTCTCTTGTGTGTCGCCTTCCTCGCTCCTTCTCTCGCGGTAGCCGGGGAGCGTCATTTGTTTATTCTATCCGGCCAATCGAACATGGCGGGCCTCAAGCCGGAAGCGGCTTTTCTTCCTGAATTGAAGAAGCTCCTCCCTGATGCCGACATTCAGCACATCAAGTTTGCGAAGGGGGGACAGCCGATTCGTAAGTGGGTTCCCACCTGGGATAAGATCGCGGCGAAGAGTGGCCTTGAGCCGCGGAAGGACCCCGGTGCGTTTTACGCAGAGGTCGTGAAGTTGGCGAAGGCGAATATCGCGAAGGGAAAGCCGAAGACGATGACCTTCTTCTGGATGCAAGGGGAGCGGGACGGCAAAGAGAAGCTCTCAGCGGCTTATGAAGAGAGCATGAAGACGCTCATTGCCAATCTCCGTAAAGATCTCGATGCCCCGGAGATGGCCTTTGTGATCGGCCGCCTCAGTGACTTCTCCACTGCGGAACATTGGGAGGGCGTTCGTGCAGCGCAGGTCAAGGTGGCAACTGATGATCCGCGCGGAGCGTGGGTGGATACGGACGACACAAACAACAAGGTGAAGAAAGGGAAGACGATCAATGATCTCCACTACACCAAGGCCGGCTACGATCTCTTTGGTCAGCGTTTGGCGCGTCAGGCGGTGCTGATGATCAAAGGCAAGAAGCCGGATACGAAGGGAAAGCCGGAGTAGGACGGGAATCAATGCCCGGACCAAGCGTCTCCATTACGGGTCGTGCCACTTTGCCAGTCACGCCAAAGGAGCGAGGAGGTTGCCGAGGGTTTCCTGGTCGAGTTGGAGGCGGGTCGTTTTTTCGCTGAGGAGTGCTTCGACCAACTTTGCTTTTTGGGCTTGGAGCTGGACAATGCGTTCTTCGATCGAGCCTTCGGTGATGAGCTTGTGGACGAAGACGGGCTTGTCCTGGCCGATGCGGTGGGCGCGGTCGGTGGCCTGGTTCTCAGCGGCGGGATTCCACCAGGGGTCGTAGTGGATCACGGTGTCGGCGGCGGTGAGATTGAGGCCGGTGCCGCCGGCTTTGAGCGAGATGAGGAAAATGGGGGTGTCGCCGTTTTGGAATTTCTCGATTTCTTTTTGGCGGTCTTTGGTGCTTCCGGTGATTTTTGAGAAGGGGATTTTTTTCTTTTCCAAATGCTTCTGGATGAGGGCGAGCATCGTGGTGAAAGCGGAAAAGAGGAGGATCTTGCGGCCTTCGTCGAAGAGGGTTGGGAGAAGGTCTTCGGTCAGGAAGTCGAGCTTGGCGGAATGTTTGACCTTTTGGGCGGCGGAAAGTTTCAGGAGCTGTGGGTGGCAGCAGATTTGGCGAAGTTTGAGGAGGGCGTCGAGGACGATGATCTGTGATTTGGCGAGGCCCTTGTCGGCGATGGCATCACGAATGCGGTCGTCCATGGCGGCGCGGACGGTTTCGTAAATGTCGATCTGGCCGGGGTTGAGCGGGATGGTGTGGAGGATCTCGGTTTTAGGCGGGAGCTCGGTCGCGACCTGGTCTTTGGTACGGCGAAGGATGATGGGGGCGACGCGGGAATTGAGGGTGAGTTGGGCGGTGGTGTCGCCGTGTTTTTCGATGGGGGTGCGGAAGGTTTTGCGGAAGGCTTCGGAGGAGCCCAGGAGGCCGGGCATGAGGAAGCGCATTTGGGACCAGAGTTCGCCGAGGTGGTTTTCGAGTGGGGTGCCGGAGAGGGAGAGGCGGTGGTTCGCTTTCAGTTTGCAGACATATTGCGAGACTTTGGCGGCGGGGTTTTTGATGTATTGCGCTTCGTCGAGGATGATGAGGTGGAAGTCTTGCCCCTTAAGCTCCTCGAAGTCGCGCACGAGGAGGGCATAGGAGGTGATGACAAGGTGGGCTTGGGGGATTTTTTTGAACTCTTCCCGGCGGTTTGGTCCGTGGAGGAGGAGGGTTTTGAGCTTGGGAGTGAATTTCTTGGCTTCGGCCTGCCAGTTGCCGACGACGGAGGTGGGGGCGAGGACGAGGGAAGGAAGTTTTTTGGTGCGGCGCCCTGAGACTTCGGCCTGCAGGTGGGTGAGGGTTTGGATCGTTTTGCCGAGGCCCATGTCATCGGCGAGGATGCCGTGGAGAGAGTGGCGGGCGAGGAATTGCATCCAGTGGAAGCCATCGAGCTGGTAGTCGCGGAGGTCGGCCTGGAGGGATTTTGGTGGATTGGGTCTGGGGAGGTGGGTGACGTTTTTGAGGGTGTTGCCGAGGGCGGCAAGGTCTTTGAGGGTTTGACTGGAGTCCATTTCAAGGACGTCGGCGAGGGCAGCGGCCTGGAGGCGGTGGAGGGGGTCTTCGGGAGAGCTGGTGCCGAAGAGGTCGTGGAGGGTTTTGGCGAGAAGGAGGAGGCGGCGGGTCGGGAGGGCGAGGAAGGAATTTGGATCCTCAGGGTCTTTGAGAAGGGTTTGATCGTCGTCGGTGAGGATTTCGAGGGTTTGGTCAATGGTGTCGAAATCGAGGTGCTTGAGGTAGGAGGAGAGAAGCGGGAGGAGAGGTTGTTTTTCGCCGGCGGGGGTGAGGTAGGAGGCGGAGAATTGGAACCAGTCAATGCCGTGATCGGGGAGTTCAGTGAGTCCGGTGTCGAGTTCATCGGGGCCGATGGTGTGGACCTCGACTTCGGCGGTGGTGTCGATGGTGATTTTCCAGCCTTGCTCGCGGAGGAAGGGAATGGATCGGGTGATGAATTCGGCGGTCGCGATGTCCCATTGCGAGGCCGGGCCTTGGGGCAGAAAGGCGGAGCGATGGTCCGGGGCGATGCTGGAATCGTGCACGCCGGCAGGGACAATGTCGTATTCCCCGACAAGATGGAAGATGGTCTCCCGCTCGAAACCAGTGTCGCGAGGGATGGTGAAGACGGTCCCTTTTTTAGAGGCGATGAAGGAAGCTTTCCCTTCGGGTTTTTCGGCGAGATCCGGGGTGAAGGGGTGGCCGTGATATTTGAAAGTTAGCTCGGCGACAATGGGTTCGGGTTGACCGGAGAAGTGAAGACCACCGTGGGTGAAGGGGTTGGCGCGGTGAAGGTGGAGATGGATCTCGGGCTTCGATTTTTTGAGCGCTTTGGTCTTCGCAGGGACGGGTTTGGGGAGCGCGGGCAGACTGGTTTGCAGGGCGGTCGCAGTGGTGGCAACTTGTTCGGGTTTGAGGGTGGGGCCGGTGCTCCAGGCTTTGAGGAAGCTGGCGCTGTGGCGGGAGAGATCGAGCGGATTAAGGGTCACCTTGTCGGCATCCCGATGAGGCAGAACAAGGTGCGGAGGGTGGGTATTGATGATGGCAATGGCCTCGGAAAAGGGCGGGGCGAAGGTAGGGCGGGCGGAGCCATCCGGCCGATTTTCCCAGATCGGTTCCGGGATAACGGAGTCGCCCGGCAGAAGGAGCCGGATGTGATCCCTATCCCTGGCGTAAAAAAGACGGCCGGTTTCGAGGGCTTGCTTTAGCAGAAGCCCGGCCTGGGGCCCCTCCATGCGAACGCCGTTGATAGAGAAATCCGCGCGCCGGAGCTGGTTGAAAAGCGTGCAGGGCATGGTGTCCTCCGACATCATATATCCCGGCGGGCGGAGGGGATCCGCGGCAGCATTGGAGCCGAGGTTGATCCTGAAGGCTCCACTTTTCAGCTTTCTTCCGACATGCAGGGACAGGCTGGAACGCGATTCGAAAGCAGACTCCGGCGGTCTGAGACAGTAGGCGAGGAAGGTGGCGGAGGGTTCCTTTTCTTCAAGAGGAACGGGCGGAACGAGTGACGTGGTAACTTCGGCAAGCCAGGCGCTGATGTCGGAGTGGTCGGGAGAACCTGATAGAGGGGAGACCGAATGGGGTTTTTCAAGGTAGTCCGCGATGGCCATAAAAGTGGCGGCGGCGTGCTTGCACTCGTAGCCGACGGGACAAGTGCAAGCGGCAAAAAAGCGCCATGATTCCCCCGCCCCCCCTTTGAAGCTCAAAGTCGTCTCGTAGGAGGGCCTGTGATTTCCAATGAAGATCGCAATGGCTTTGACGGAGGATCCTTTGCTGGATGCCTTCAGACTCACCAGGCGATTGGGCCGAGTGTAGGCCTTAGCCCGGCTCAGAGTGATTTTGGTAAAAAAACCCTTCCAATCCCCGCTTCGGAGGTCGCTGACAAGATCGGGCCGGGAGGATATCGCGTCGAGATTCATTCTCTAATTCGCGACGATGTTGACGAGCTTGCCGGGAACTACGATGACTTTGCGGACGGTTTTTCCGTCGGTGTGAGTTGTCACGTTGGGGTCGGCGAGGGCTTGGGCTTCGGCGTCTTCTTTGGAGATGTCGGCGGGGACCGTCATGCGGGCGCGGAGCTTGCCGTTGACCTGGACGATGAGCTGAATCTCGGATTCGACGAGGAGGCTTTCGTCGAGGACGGGCCAGGTTTGTTCGCTAACGAGTTCGCTCTCACCAAATACGGAGTTAATCTCTTCGACAAGGTGGGGAGCGAAGGGGCTGAGGAGCTTGAGGAAGGTGAGGAAAAGGTCACGAGGGACTTCTTTTGCCGCGGTGTAGGCGTTGGTGCACTCCATCATCGCGCTGATGGCAGTGTTGAAGCGGAGAGAGTTGATCGCTTCCTCGACACGCTTGATGGTCTGGTGCGTTGTTTTGGCGAGATCGGCATTTTCACCTGCGACGACCTTGCCACTGGAGATCCAAACTCCGTCTTCGTCTTCCGAGAAGGCGACACGCCAGACTTTGGCGAGGAAGCGGTGGACGCCTTCGACGCCTTTCATGGCCCAGGGTTTATCCTGATCGAGGGGGCCCATGAACATTTCGTAGAGGCGGAGGGAATCGGCACCGTAGCGCTCAACGACGTCATCCGGGTTAACGACATTGCCCAACGATTTGGACATCTTTGCGCCGTCCTCGCCCATGATGAGGCCGGGGGCGAAGTATTTTTTGAAGGGCTCCTTGGACTTGAGATGGCCGAGGTCGTTGAGGACCTTGTGCCAGAAGCGTGAGTAAAGGAGGTGGAGGACGGCGTGTTCCTTACCACCGACGTAAAAATCGACGAAGCTGTCGTCATTGCCCCAGTAATTTTCAGCATCAGGACTGATAAAGTTTTCGGTGTTGTCCGGATCGCAGTAGCGGAGGTAATACCAGCAGGAGCCCGCCCATTGGGGCATGGTGTTGGTTTCACGCTGGAGCTGGTCGCTGTAGTTGATCCAGTCGGTGCAGTTGATGAGGGGGCCGCGGGGGTCGCCGGTGGGCTTGAAGTCCTCCATCTCGGGCTGGAGAAGAGGGAGTTCGGATTCGGGAACGGTGGAGTGTTGGCCGGTTTCCTTGTCCCAAAGAAGGGGGAAGGGCTCTCCCCAGTAACGCTGGCGGGAGAAGAGCCAGTCGCGGAGTTTGAATTGGATTTTCTTTTCGCCTTTTTCGTTTTCGACGAGCCAGTGAATGATCTTCTTTTTGGCGTCTTTGGTTTTGAGACCATCGAGGAAGCCGGAGTTGATGGCAAATCCATGGTTTGTGAACGCCTCAGGGAGCGCGGGCGTCCCGCCCGTTTCGGAGAAAGAGAAGAGAGTGAATTCGCCCTCTACTAACTTTCCGTGCGTGGGATTGTTCTCGATGTATTTGCGCACGTTCTCGAGATGAATTTCATCGCGAATCATGCGGTCGAAATACTCCGGCTGCCAGACGACGCCCTCGCGATTGAGAGCCTTATTGATTTCTTTTGCCGTGAAGCTCTTCCACGAATGGAGGACGTCCTCCAGCTTGTGATCGGGCGCAAGTTGCAACAGGACATGCACGTGGTTTGGCATGACAACGAAACTGTCCAGGGCGTAGCGATCCCCATCAAAATGATAGAGGGCGTCGCTGACAATTTTGGCGATCTTTGGGTCGCGTAGGAGGCATTCGCCGGAGCCGGCATCAAGCCATTTGTCGAATTGGTTTGAGAAGAGTTGATGGAATTTTTCTTCGTCTTCGGAGGATCGAGGTTCGGGGTATTTTACGAGCCAGGCTTCCTTTTCAGAGACGTATTTATCGAGGGTTTCCTGCGGAAGGGAATCGGCGAGACGCCACGTGATGAAGAGGGAGGTTTCCGGGCGTTGCCAGTGAGGGAGACGGCGGCGGTGGACTTGGGTTGAGTCGTGGACTTCGCGGGCGGTCTTGGGTTGAGGGGATACGGGCGGGACGCCCGCGCTCCCTGAGACGACTTGGGTGATGGGGAGGTTGAATTTTTGAGCGAATTCAAAGTCCCTTTCATCATGCGCTGGTACAGCCATGATGGCTCCGCTGCCATAGCCCATCATGACGTAGTCGGCGATCCAGACGGGGATCTTTTCACCGTTGACGGGGTTGGTCGCGAAGGCTCCGGTGGCGACGCCGGTCTTGTCTTTATCGAGGCCGCGCTCCATGTCGGACTTGCTGGCACAGGCAGCAACGTACGCTTCGATGGCTTCCTTGTTTTCAGGGGTGGTGATCTCGGAAACGAGAGCATGCTCGGGAGCGAGGACCATGTAAGTCGCGCCGAAGAGGGTATCAGGGCGGGTGGTGAAAACGGTGATGTCATGGCCTTCGACGTCGAAGGTGACTTCGGCTCCTTCGGAGCGGCCGATCCAGTTACGTTGGAGGGCTTTGATGGACTCGGGCCAGTCGAGGGGCTCGAGTTCATCGATGAGGCGTTGGGCGTATTTTGTGATGCGGAGCATCCACTGGCGGAGCGGGCGGCGCTCGATGGTTTCGCCTTTCTTCTTCCATTCCTCGACTTCCTCGTTGGAGAGGACGGTGCCCATGGAGGGCGACCAGTTGACGGGGGCTTCGTGGATGAAGGCGAGGCGGACGTCGTCGATTTGAGCCTGGGTCCAGCCTTTGGCTTCGAGCCCGGAGACGGGTTTGGCTTTTTGATCTTCGTCGCAGAAGTAGGAATTGTAGAGCTGGATGAAAATCCACTGGGTCCAGCGGACATATTTGGGATCAGTGGTGTTGACCTCGCGATCCCAGTCGTAACCGAAGCCAAGTTCCTGAAGCTGGCGACGGAAGTTGTTGGTATTGGCCTCGGTGGTGACGCGGGGGTGTTGGTTGGTCTTGATGGCGTATTGCTCGGCGGGGAGTCCGAAGGCATCCCACCCCATGGGGTGGAGGACGTTGAAGCCATTCATGCGCTTGTAGCGGCCGACGATGTCGGTCGCGGTGTAACCCTCGGGATGGCCGACGTGAAGGCCCTCGCCGGAGGGGTAAGGAAACATGTCGAGGATGTAGTATTTCGGCTTGGACACATCGAAGCCTTCTTCACCGGGACCGGGGGTGCGAAAGGTTTTGTTTTCGGCCCAGTGGGATTGCCACTTTGGTTCGAACTGATCGAAGGGGTAAGGCTTGCGTTTCTCGGACATGATGTTGGGCGGGAGGGAAACCGCTAACGGCGGGAAAAACACGCAAAAAATGCCCTGATGGGGAATGAACAATTGGCCCGGAAACCCGACGTGGGAGAATTTGAAAATGAAAAAGCCGCGCGCCTATGACAGGAGCGCGGCTTTGGTGAATGGGGCAGGACGGCTAGCGAACCCTGCGCCGGTAGTCCTCAAGGTGGGCGTCGACGTGGTTCTTATGCTGAACTTTGAGCCGGTCGATTTCGTTCTTAAAATTGCGCTTCATCACGCCAACACGTTGCTTGTAAGCAGCGGCTTCACGCTGGCTGCGGGGGCGGCTTTTGTAGGCGCGGGCCTCGGCACTGAGCTGACGGTCGTAGGCGGCTTTCTTACGTTTCAGAAGAGCATCAAATTCCGCATTCTCCTGATCGATCTTATTCTTGTAGGCCTGCTTTACGTAGGCCGCTTCCTGCTTTTTTCGATCTTCCCGGTCGCGGCCATAATCGTAGCCCCGTTGACTGTCCCGCCCGTTGGAGGAACGAACATTGGGCAGATAATCCGGGCAACTGATCGTGCTTCCGCGGCGGTAACCCCTGGGATAGGAGGCCTGATCATAGCGACGAGGAGTGGATGAATGGTAGCGGCGATTTGAAGAGTCGTAGTAACGACGCGATGTCTGATCGTAGTAGCTGCGGCGATAAGGGTCGTAGGACCACCGGGAACTATCAGTCCGGAGAAGGTTGATACCCGAGGGCGAGGGCCGGACCGCACCAGGAGCATAGCCACCCGACGTTGTCAAATCGCTGCACGAGGAGAAGAAGGTCAGGCTGAGGGCGCAGACCCCAAGAGTGAACAGAATTTTCATATCGGTTGTGAGACTGAGTAACGAAGGGACTTATTCAATGAGCAAATGCAGGAAAGAGGCCTGACTGGTCGAGGGCGAAACGTCGCAATCGCTTTCGTTCTTGCGGGTTCCATCCTGCCAAGGCCCTAATAGGAAAGCTTATGAAAACGACTCTCTTTTGCCTCGCCGCTCTATTTTCCCCCTTGATTTTATCCGCTGATGAAAAGGCAACGTTGATTTTTGAAGATGATTTCGAACGCACCGAAAGCGACGATACAAAGGAAGAAATCGGGAAGGGCTGGACTTCGAACAGCAAGAAGAGGGCGAAGGGAAACAAACAGGTGGATTTGAAAGATGGCGCGATGCACATCACCTTCCACCCGGTGGCCGATCACGCCGTATCAGTGGTTCACCCTGCGGAGTTTCAGGATGGTGAAATCACCGTGCGATTCAAATTGCCCAAAGCAGAAGACAGCATTGGCTTCAACTTCGCTGACATGAAGTTCAAAGAGGTCCACGCGGGCCACCTTTGCATGGTGAAAATCAGCACGAAAAGCATCCAGATCAACGATCTTAAAACCGGAGTCATGGCGAATGCGATCCGCAAGGCACGGCAGGACAAAACAGTCACACCGAAACAACAGAAGATGCTGAAGACCAAAACGAAACGTTTCCCCAACAAATTGGAAGCTAACAAGTGGCACAAGCTGCTTGTGACCATCAAAGGCGACACCATGTCGGTGGCCATCAATGAAAAGGAAGTGGCATCGTTTTCATCCGAAGGAATTGCTCATCCGACCAAACGAGCTCTCAGGGTTGCCGTGCCGAAGAAGGCCATCATCGATGACTTGAAAATTTACTCGCTCAAAAAGTGATGATCATGAGGATCACGCCTCTTTAAACGGTTCTACTCTGCAATCCCGCGCAGGCCAAGGCGGCCCAACATTATTTGGCTGATGGCCGGGGACATGAGCCAAATAATGTTTAAGAAACTTTTACCGGGTCCGTTGGCGGGCCTTGCCGGACGATCGACTCGGGATCACCGTCCGTGAGCGTGACGGTTGCTGAACGGCCGGAGCACTTCGAGCAGGTTGACTCCGAACTGCAGGCTGTGATCGCACCGGGGGCGTTGACCTTGACCGGACCGGCTGGCTCCGCGTGGGAGTGGTCCGGATTGTTTCCAAACGCGTTGGGCGGGTCACCTGACGGGGAGTTGCCTGACGCTGGGTGGGCTGAGGGGTCGCCTTGCGCTGGGTGGGTTGGGGAGTCGCCTCGCGGCGAATAGTCGGAGTAGGGGCCGATTGACGGGAGCTGCTTCCCCTGTTGGAGGAGGTAGTGCGGGGGCGCTTGTCGTAACTCCCGGCATTTCGAATCGTGGTCGAACCTCGTGATGACCCATGAACCGCCGGAGTAGAGCGGCTACTTGCAGCCCTGCTGCCATAAGCGGGTCTACTGCTTCCGACCTGACTGCTGGAGCGGCTGTTACCTACGTGACTGCTATTTCGGCTGCCGTAAGCGGGTCTGCTGCCTCCAACCTGACTGCTGTAACGGCTGTTTCCAACGTGGCTGCTATTTCGGCTGCTGTGGGTTTGGCGGGGAAGATAGGACGGGCAGGAAAGCCGTGAACCTTTCCGGTATCCACTCGGATAACGCGGAGAGCGGTATCGTTGCGGAGGAGACGTGCAATAACGACGATTATGGTGATCGTAATAGCGACTCAACTGGCGGTCATAATAATAACGACGGTAAGGATCATAGCTCCAACGATCGTAGCTGGTGCTGACAAACCCGACCTGAAGAGGGGCATAACTCTGGGTGTATCCATAACTGGAAGACCCTCCCGAGTATCCGCCCGAATATCCATAGGCACCATATTCGGTGCAGGAGGAAAAGAAGGGCCAGGCGAGAAGGCCGGCCGCAAGCATCAGAATCTTTTTCATCACATCTGTTCAACGTTGGGGAAGGGGTTTAAATTCGATCAATATTATTTCATTCCTCCATCGCACTGTAAATCAGTAGCTTGAGGAATTTTTCCAAATTCCGGTTATCGGGCATGGTCTGCTCCATGGTCATCACCTGCCTCGGCAAGGCATTCCAAAAACCTCTCAATTTTCTCGCAGCCCTTTTCGCCAATCTCCCCTATGATCGTCTTCCAGTCATCATGAAACCCTCCCATTTCATCCCCCCTGCCCTCGCCCTCGCCGGATCGGCCTACTGGCTCTACCACCAAAACGACTCCATTCGGGAGCTCACCGAAAAGACCCGTGTCATCAGAGAACGGGTCGTCCTCTTCGAAAAAGCCAGTGCCGGGGCCACCGTCACCCTCAATTCATCCAAAGATGGAAACGAACATGAGGAATTCACCCTTCCCGATGGTTCGCTCGACTGGAAGCTCATCGCAGAAATGATGGCGGAAACGCGTGGAAACAGAGGCATGCCCAGCAACATCAAAGCCATGCTCAAACTCCAGCAAAAGATGATGGAACTCACCGAAGATGAGATTGCCGATGGCTTGGAAAAAATTTCTGCTCTCGACCTCGAACCGAGTGTCGCCGATATGATCAAACAAAGTCTCTTGAGTCAGCTGGGGGAGAAAAACCCCAAGGCCGCGCTTGCTGCTCTCGGAGATCCCATCACCAAGCAATCCGACAGTCTCTTTTGGACTCAAAAACAGATCTTTGGAAAGGTGGCCAAAGAAGACCCCGCTGCCGCCACCACTTGGCTCGACAAAAATATCAAGGACGGAAAACTCGAATCGACCTCACTGAACCACCATCAGGACATCCGCTTGAGCCTCGAGGGCACCCTCATCAATCAGCTCATCTCCTCCGACTACGCCGCGGCCAAGTCCCGCCTCGACGCCTTCTCCACTGAGGAAAAATCCAACATTCTATCAAGCACACCCCAAGGACTGAATGGAGACGGTGCCGGGAACTTCCTCAAACTCGCCCGGGAAAGCCTTCCTCCGGAAGAAGCTTCACAGACCATCACCAATTCACTTGGAAGCACCTACTACGATGACCTTTCAAAAATCAGCAAAGACATCAAAAACATTCCCCTCTCAGGGACCGAAAAATCAAAAGTCGTCGAGCGGTTGGCCTCCAACTACTCCGCCAACAGCAACTCCAAATCAAAGTTCGACGACATTTATCAATGGTCCAAGACCGAATCACCAGGCCAGGAAGCGACCATCGTGGCCAATGCCCTTAGCAACGATCAAAACCGCTTGAATGATCCCCAGTCCGGCCTCAAGAAAGCCCTGACCGTTTCAGAATCACTCGGCGACTCCGATATCCTCACCTCTTTCGTCTCCAAATTCAGCTCCGAAGGAAACGAAATGACCGTCGAGAGACAGCTCGAAAAATTCAAAGACCCCGCTCTCGCCGAAAAATACCGCGCCCTCGTCGAGGCTCTCCCGAAAGACTCATCCGACTCCGAATAACCATGAAAATCTCCCTTCTCATCGCCGCCATCATCGTCGGAATTGCCTCATATTTCGGCTTGGAGCAGAAAGAACGAATCAAACACCTCACCACCGGGTGGGAGGAATTAAAAACCACGGCCATCGAGAAAAAGATTCCGACCGACCCCAAGACTCCCTTCAGCTCCCAACGTATTCGGAGCGACAGCGCACGGGCCGCACGTGAAAAAGCCGTCAATGACTTCGCCGCCGAGCTCGCCGCCTTCGCCCAAAGGATGGAAACCATACGCGACTCCGACGATAAGGCGGAGATTCAGAAGGAAGTGATCGGCTATCTCGACAAGCTGACCAACATGACGCCAAACGACGTCAAGTCCTTCGTCAAAGCTCTCTCGGCAGACACTTCAATCAAAGACGATACCAAACGCGAACTCATCATGATGTCGATCATGATGAGTTCTTCCGGGAACCCCGAAGCCGCTCTCGCTCTGATCAGCGAATCCGGTGTGAGTCCCGGCCTTGAGAGCCAGAGCCGACACATGCTCCCCATGGTCCTCTCACAATATGCGACCAAGGACCCGGCAGGAGCCGCGGCCTGGTTGGCCGAAAATGGAAATCAACTCGGTGAAAAAGAAGACGATATGAAGAAACTGCTCATCACCTCCATGGCTCAGCAGGATTTCAGTTCAGCCCTGTCCATGATCGAAACCTTGAACATCAGTGACGAGGAAAACGTTTACGGTCTTCTTGCCGCCGGCGTCAAAGCAGGATCACAAGATGCCTTTTTGAAGTCCCTCCGGAACGACAAGCTCACCAAGGAACAACGACAGGCCGCCCTCGGGAGTTTCGTCAACAGCCCCTTCATCAAAGGAGACTTCGGAACCGCCACCGCTTGGCTCGACAATCCCGAACTTTCAAAAGCCGACAAGGAATCCATCGTCAAAGGTCTCCACTACCATGTCACCCAAAAAGCGCCCGATCAATGGCTCGGCTGGATTGACGAACAGGAAGTTAAAAGTGAAGCCACCGAACACGCCACCCGGCAGATTCTGAGCGGCTGGACCCAGGATAACTTCGTCGCGGCCGGCGAGTGGATTCAAACCCGGGAGGATGGGCCCACCAAAAACACCGCCGTCAAAACCTACGCCGAAACCCTCGCCCCCCACGAACCCGTCGCTGCCGCCGATTGGGCCGCCACTCTTCCCGAAAGCCCCGAACGCAAACATCTCCTCCAGACCATCCACTCTTCCCTCAAGAAGAAAGACGCCGCGGCGGCCGCTGCTCTGGTCGAAAAGCACCAGCTCGAAGTGGACGGCAACCAAGATTGAGCCGGACCCCTCGCCACAAAAACACTAGCGATCCGCGATCGACCCCTTCTTCATTGAGGCAAATAAAATGTCGGTAATCCCCTGGGTGGCCTTCCACACTCCGAAGGCTCCGGCAACGGCTGCCAAAAAGCCCAAAAGCCAGGGGAGAACCGCTGTCCCGTTCACGCCGTCGCCAAACTCCGCGGCGCTTAATTCATCGAGCTTGAACGCAAAATAAATCACACCGGCCAAAGCGATTCCGCCGATCCCCAACAGAAGGGACTTGAGACCATCTCCACGGAGAATTTTGATCCGCTCCGAACGGGCTTTGCCGTAGATCGCCTCCGCCCGCTCCCCTTCCACCCCGTTCACTTTCAAACGATGGAAGATGGCTTCACGATCTTCATCCCAAAGGACCATTTTGAGTACGACATCATATTGCGGTTCGTCTTCCACCATCGACTTAATCTAGACCCCTTCTTCCTGATCCGGCGAGCCGCAATGGCGGAAAAGGAATTCCCCCATCAATTTCGTGGGAACCCCGGAGTTCCGTAAAATGGCAGGACCATCAGTTCCCATCCGAATTGCCGGGCCACCACTCCATGGAGTGCGTTTTTTGAGGTGCCTCATATGGATTTTAGTTCTTTGCGATCAGATTATATGTTATCCGGCTCTTCGATATGAAAGGCCGAAAAAAAGTGAACAAAACTTCGATGCCGGGAGTCGCGCAATTAAATGGGCGGGTTCTTTCTGCCAGACCCGATCTGATTGATTTCAGGGACAAAATGTATATTCCGACCTTGGTCGATGTGCCTTCGTTGAAGCCTCTTGAGGACTACCAAAGCTTGAACCTGCCGATTCTCGACCAGGGACAGGAGGGGGCTTGTACCGGATTTGCGCTTGCGGCCATGGCTAATTTTCTGACGGCAGAGCGGATCGAGGGACCGCTTACCGACACCTTGAGCGAGAGAATGCTCTACGAGATGGCCCGCCGAAATGATGAATGGCCGGGGGAGGACTACTCGGGTTCCAGTGCCCGGGGAGCAATGAAGGGCTGGAACAAATACGGAGTGTGTCGTCGCAAAACCTGGCCATACAAGAGTGGAGGCACGGGTTGTGATCTCACCCATGAGCGGCTGGAAGACGCTCGAAAGTGTCCCCTTGGCGCCTATTTCAGGGTGAACCATAAAGATCTCGTGGCGATGCACAGCGCCATCGCCGAGACCGGAGTGCTCTTTGCAACCTCTCTGGTTCACAAAGGCTGGCAGAATGTGAAGGATGACGGAGTCATTCAATATTCAGAGAAATCGCTTGGCGGGCATGCCTTCGCTATCATCGGGTATGATGAAACGGGATTTTGGATTCAAAATTCCTGGGGCAATGGCTGGGGGCGGGAGGGCTTTGCTCATTTGACCTACTCCGACTGGTTGGAGAACGGCTCGGATGTCTGGGTCGGCCGCCTTGGAGTGCCCATTACCATCGATAGCTCTTCGGCGTTTACCGCAGGCACCTTTCCGAATTCCCAGATGAGCCAGGCCGCGACAATTTCTGATCTGCGACCACATGTCATTAGTTTGGGGAATGGAGGGCTTCCCAAGCGCAGTGGCAATTTTGCCAATACCGCCGGCGAGATTCGGAGTTTCATCCAGAAGGATTTCCCCCGAATCACCGCCAATTGGAAAAAGAAGCGGATTTTGCTCTATGCGCACGGTGGGCTTGTGGGGCAAAAATCAGCGGTCCAGCGCATCGCCGAATACCGGGAGGCCATGATGCCTGCCGACATTTATCCGATCTCATTTGTGTGGAACACCGACTTCTGGTCGACGATTAAAAACATCCTGTCCGATTCGATCCGCAGTCGCCGTTCCGAAGGATTTTTTGAGAGAGCGAAGGACTTCATGTTGGACCGGCTTGATTCAACCTTGGAGCCGGTTGCACGGGGCCTTGGAGGAAAAGCGGCCTGGGATGAAATGAAGGAAAATGCCCTCGCTGCGACTGAAAACAAGAAAGGGGGAGCCTTTCTGGTCAGCAAGGAACTGAAGAAGCTGCTGAAGAAAGATCCCGATATCGAGATTCACGTCGCCGGCCATAGCGCCGGGTCCATTTTATTGGGACCTCTGGTGAAAGAGTTGTCAAAATTCACGACCATCAGCACCTGTTCGCTCTGGGCTCCGGCCTGCACCGTAGATCTTTTTAAGAAATACTATCTGCCACAACTCAAGGGATCCGATCAAGCAATCCGCGAATTTGCCCTCTACACCCTGTCCGATAAAGCGGAGCGGGATGACAATACCGGGAAGATCTATAACAAGTCGCTCCTCTACCTTGTCGCAAATGCTTTGGAGGCTGAATTTCATCCTCTCAGATGGGGATGGCATGGCATGCCGCTCCTTGGGATGGATCGGTTCGTGAAGGCTGATTCGGAGCTGAAAGGACTCTTTAAAGATAAGGCCGCGAGTCACAGTCTCGCTCCCAACAGTTCGTCGGGAAAGAAGGGGTCGCGTGCCACTTCCCATGGCGCTTTCGACGACGACACCTCAACGGTCAAAGGGACCATCGCCCGCATTCTGGGATCATCAAAATCAGCGTCTCATCTCAACTTTGCGTCCTCGGCGGCGCGTTCGGAGCGCATTCGCCATTCGCTTCCAAAAACGGGGGGAAATGATTGAGGGAGGGCCGGGGTGGATCCCAGCCCAATAGAACATGATGCCAGGCGTCTTTGACGCCCACTTCACTTGATCGGGGTAAAGATCCGCATCCTTCCGCCATTCACCCCAAAGATCAGCTCATCACGACCATCTCCGGTGAGATCCCTGGGAGTGATGGACATGACCGCACCCGGAACCATGATGCCACTGATCGCGGGAGGCACGACCTCAAAGGACCCGTCACCCTTCCCTTTTAAAAGGAGGCTCAATCCCGAATCATGATGGCCCACCTCGGGTTGCGCTCCATAGAAATTCTGTCCCAACAGGCAATCCACCTTTCCGTCTCCATCCACGTCCTTCAGGACCACACAATTCGCCGGAGAAAGCTGGGCCATCCGCGGAAGAGGACGCATTTCAAACCGTCCCGTTCCATCGTTCACCAAAAGACAAGTCTCCAAAACACGGGCTTCCAACCGGATGGCACCGGCCAATCGCGATTTGGGGTAGAGGTCATTCAAACTTGAATTCGCAAAGTTCTCGAAGGTTTTCAGTTTTGTCCGCAACGTTGGCATTGCTCCACTCGAGCAACTGAATCCACGACGGGGGTAACACGTTCCTCCCTCGAACTTTGCCTCAATGATCCGCTCTTTCCCGCTTCCATCCATATCCCCGTAGTAGAGAAGTTCCGGCTTTTGATCAGTGGCCCGGTAAGGGGTGTTCAATCCCTGGTTCGTCACGACATAGTCAATGTCGCCATCACCATCGACGTCCGCTCCGTCGATTCCCCGCCACCACCCGGGGCGGTCGCTCATTCCGGTATCCTTCTTTTCCACAAGTTTCCCCTTTTGGTTGAGAAAGAGGCGGACACTCCCCCACTCGCAAGTCAGCAACAGATCACGGACTCCGTCGCCGTTGGCATCAGACCACATCGCCGCGGTGACCAGACCGATCTTTTCCAAGCCCTCGACCGAGGCGGTCACTTCCGTAAATTTGGGACTCCCCGGCGTGGAATCATTCCGGAGCAAGCGGCTTGATGGAGTTTTTGGGTAGGCCCCCGGGATCACCCGGGAGCCGATGAAGAGATCAAGATCTCCATCTTTGTCAAAGTCATCGGCGGCCAAACAACTTCCGCTATCGCGCAAATCCGGAAGCGCCCCCGGCTCCGCGGTTTGAAAAGTGCCATCACCAGCTCCCAGATAAAGCCGATCCCGCAGACTCTCGTCTCCAGGCTCACACTCCACTCCTCCGCTCACCACGTAGAGATCAATTTTTCCATCGCGATCCGCATCGAAAAACTTTGCCGCAATATCCTCCGACTCCAGGTGGGCATCGAATGGTTTCGTCGTATCGAAAGCAAAATTTCCCGGCGCCTTGTTCAGGTAAATTCGGCCCGCGTCTCCGGCAGGCCTTGCCTGATATAAATCCTGATCACCGTCGCCATCGACATCCGCCCAGGCCAATCCCGGTCCAAATTGCGAGTGCTGATAAGGTAACAAAGGCTGCCGGATGTAGTCATCAAACGGTCTTTCTACCGGACGGATGGCCTTCAGCGAAGGAGATGACAAGTCGGCAAACATGGGACGTTCAGGGGCGATCCCAACTGGTTTGGACGGCCCTTCGACAATCGTATGGCGATGATCCGGTTTGAGCCCGGACAGGATTTCCACACCGCCGTGGGCCCATTGGATTGAAAGGGATTCAATCCCGGTGGCCTCTCCCAGACCGAAGTAAAGTTCCGGGGCGTTACTGGAAAGGAAACCGCTCGATGGCCGAAGCGAGCGAATCTGCTCTTCTCCTCCCGCCTTCAAGGTCACCGTTGCTCCGTAGCCGAAACCATTGCCATCTTTCCCAACGAGCTTGAGAGCAATCCGCCGGGCTTTGGAAGGGGCATCGTTTCGGTAGATTTTCACCGGCTCATCAAGCCCCGCCACGACGAGATCGGGATCGCCATCACCATCCAGATCACCCGTTGCCGCAGCGTAACTCATCCCCAGATGATCCAGCCCCCACGCTTTGCTGACGTTTTCAAAACGAAGGTCTCCCCGGTTCGCAAAGGCCAAATTCTGCTCGCGACGCGGCTCGTGGGATTCATAGAAATCCCACTCCGTTTTACCGATATAATCCTCCTTTTTACGCTGCACATCCGAGTTGTTAAAGCTGCGTGAAACCCCGTTCGTAAAAAAGACGTCGGGCCTGCCATCGAGATCAAAATCATTCAACTTGACCGCCCAGCTCCAATCGGAGCTTGCGAGCCCCGCCAAATACGAGGCATCGGCAAGTCGCCCAATGTTTTGATTGAGATAAAGAACATTGTGCATGTATTGCCGCGGAACCGCCGACAAGAGGAATGGCCGTATCGAACCAATTTCCCCCATCGTGGTCTTGGAACGATAATGATTGGTGCCCGCCATATCGGCCACCAACAGATCGAGGCGCCCGTCCCCATCCAGATCAGCGGTATCAGCTCCCATCGCAAACCACGGCGAATGAGGTATAAACTCCCGGATGACATCCTTGAAGGTGCCATCACCCATGTTCTGATAGAGACGATCGGCATCCTTAAAATCGTTACCAATGTAGAGATCCGCGAGACCGTCGTTGTTAAAGTCCCACCACGTCGCCGAGTTCCCCCGGTCGCGTCCCGAGATCCCCGCTGCTTTGCTCACATCGGTGAACTTCCCTCCATCGTTGCGCAAAAGGTAGTCTTCACGACCGGCATTGACATAGGTCCACCGATCTTTGCCGGTTTGCTTGATTGCGTAGTATTTCTCAAAACCCTCCTTGATTCTGTATCCGGTCTCCGTCTTGACCACAGGTGCCTCGGCGGGAAAACCTCCGTCCCGTTTGAAGTCCCTCGTCAAAAGGAAACAATCAAGATCACCATCTTGATCATAGTCACAAAAGGACGCCATTAAGGAAGCATCGGATTGATCCAGTCCAAACTCACCCGCCCGCT
>ERZ887942.1045-NODE-1045-length-20417-cov-13.034771_pt1 | contig 20417 bp, 9 predicted proteins | sample MGYA00521099_ERZ887942 | MGnify/ENA primary metagenome ERZ887942 (study PRJEB32303, sample SAMEA104408605) | aquatic metagenome | biome: Brackish water; feature: Pelagic; material: water | place: Baltic Sea | collected 2014-06-07T06:48:00 | depth 16,251 m ...
AATGGGTGGCCATCGTTCACACCAATCTGTTTCAAACAGGCATGCCGGCCAATGAACTGTACAACGTTGCCCGCGTTTTTGAATCCATCGGCGACCAAAGCATTGCCCGTGAGGTCCTTTTAAGCAACTTCTTCAACCAGCCGGATTTGACCTTGACACCGACAGATGAGATGTTGGCCGATCCGGATGCCTTCATCGACGCCACCTATCTGCGGTTTTACACGCGATTCCCCACGCAAGCTGAGCGCACCTTCGTGCGAGAGTTCATCCTCAACAATCCGGGCATGACACCCGAGTTGGTTTACATGTCCTTTGGACTTTCTGAAGAATACCGTTACTACTGATGAAAAAGTCCCTTCACGCTTCGAATCGGCGCGCCTTCATCAAAAAGGCAGGATTGGCCGCCGCCGGAATTTCGGTCGCACCGTACATCCTCCCGAGTGGTCGATTGTTTGCCCCCACGGGCATGCGTTCATCCGAACATGTTGTCATGGTGGCATTCGCCGGCGGCGTTCGTCAACAGGAATCCGTTTTGAAGCGCTATTTGGATGACAGCCAAGGGGAACCGTATCCAGGAAACATCATGTACAACCTGTTCGACGGCACACCACCCGAGAATAAAATCGTATTCGGAACGGGGACAGGCGGACTGAACCCCATCCCCTCCATCCTCTCTGAGACCATCGAATCACAAGGGACGATCTTTCGCGAAGTCAGCGCCTTGAGCGCGGGACATTTTGGCGGACTGAATAGCCTGGTTCAGGGCAGTACCGTCACCACTCAGGGCCTCAAACAACGTCCCATCAATCCGACCATTTTTGAATACCTGCGCCGCCATGGTGGGTATTCCGCAACCGATGTCTGGTTTGTTGGCAACGGCATTGGCAATTCCACGCCACTGCTCAACCACAGCGCCCATCCCGATTACGGCGCTGCGTATGCAGGCAACTTTTTCGCTCCTACCGTCACCTTTGGATCAACGGGCAACCAGTTCATGGCCGATGCCAAGATCTATCATCCCGAGAATGAGCTCGCCCCGATGTACAAGCTCAAGACCTTTTTAGATCTGCAGTTTCAATCCTTGACATCCGCCGGCGGAAGCTTGGGCAATACCGAAGATGAGAAGCAGAGCATCAAAGCCTTCATGAAAGCGATGTACGCCAAAGTCTCCGATGGCACATTGGATCTTCCTCCGGTAACGGACAACGGCGATCTGTACACCATGGGCTTTGCTGTAGAAGTGCTCAAATGGTTCAAACCGGCGTTCATGATGGTCAATCTGAGTGCTGTCGATTCCTGTCACTCGAATTTCTCGAACTACCTCGCCGCATTGCACCGCGCAGACCATGCCGTTGGCCATCTGTGGAATCGAATCCAAACGGCCATTCCCGAAATGGCCAATCAAACCTCGCTGATCTGCACGCCCGAATGCGGTCGAAACTTGTCTCCCAACAACATCCTCGACCAAAACGAGTGGCTCGCATTCGATCACAGCGATTCCAACTCCTTGCGCGCATGGACCGCACTGGCTGGAACGGGAATTCCCGCCGGCCTTTCGGTCGGAAGTGAAGCCAATCCCGTGGGTCGTGTGAGCGATTCCATGATGACCGTTGCTGATTTGCTCGGCGTCAAATCCGAAGTCCAAGCAGCGGGCATGACCGCGCCGGGCACCATGAGTCTTTTGGATCAAATTTGAACGCATGCGATTGCTTCAAAACCATGGGTTCGTCTGGATCTCCCTGTTGGGATGTCTTTTGCTTCAATGCAAAACCGATTCTCCGCCCAATCCCTATGACGATGTGGAGGAAATCATCGTTGATTTGGATGCAACAGCTCCGATTCCCGAAGGATCTTTTGCTTGGCTGCATGACCGTATTTTCCAGCCCACCTGTGCCAATTCTGGATGCCACGACGGCTCCTTTGAACCGGACTACCGCACCATTGGATCAACCTGGAACACCCTCGTGTGGCATCCTGTGATTTCAAACGATGCCAGCGGCAGCTTCACGTACCGGGTAGTTCCGGGAAACAGCAGTGAAAGCCTGCTCATTGAACGGTTGACGGAGTTCATCCCCAACACGTCCGGCACCATGCCCTTGGTCGTGGACGCCGATTCAGATTGGAATCAATACCAAGAAGAATACATCGCGGCTCTGGAAACGTGGATTGAAGCAGGGGCTGCCGATGTCAATGGCAACCTCCCTCAAACAGGTGACCTCGCGCCTCAAATTAGCGGCTTCGGTGGGTTTCCTTCCGGTAGCACAGAGAATCCTTACTTACGCGATGCAGACGCCAATTACCGTTTGGTCGTTGAGGCCGCTCCCGTTGATTTGTGGTTTGCCATTTCAGACGACACCACGCCTTTGCCCGCTCTACTGGCAGCTTTGAACGTCGCCTCCACTCCGGACAGTCTGGCACTCACAACACCGCTCGCCATGGAACAGCCGTTTACATTCCAAGCTCCAGACTTCACAGGCGGAACGAGCACGTATGGTCACCGCGTGACATTGGACTTAAGCGACATGCCTTCTGGCAGTACGCTTTACCTAAGAGCCCTGTTGGATGACGGAACGAATTCGGTCATGATTCCCAGTGCGGGAAGCCAGCCCTATCTCATTCCGCTTTACTCCTTATTTGTCCCATGAAAGCCACCTCTTTCATTCATTCTCACCCACATCGACGTTGGACCACTGCGACCATCGGGACGATCGCACTCATCGGAACGCTATTCAGTTGCAAACCCGATGATGCTGTGCTTGAAGCGCCGGAAATATCAATCGCTTCCATCGACCCGTTGCTCGTTGTGGCCTTTGAAAACCCGATCGAAGTGATCCTCCGCTATCGCGATGCTCAAGGCGACTTGGGCGAAGCAGATCCGGACAACCCGACTCTTCGCGTCCGGGATTCACGGCTTGAAGGAGATGACTGGTACCACATTCCTCCTCTCACCCCCAACAGCATCGAATTGAGCATTGCCGGCGACTTCATGGTTCAAATCCCTCCGCTCTTTCTCTTGGGCAATGGAAGCCAGGAGTCGACCACCCTGAGCTTTCAGCTGTTTGATCGTGCTGGAAATGGCTCCAATGTCGTCACGTCTGAAACCATCCTGATTCTCGATACTCTGAGATGAAAATAAGCGCATCGCTTCTCGCAGTTTTGGCGATATCGCTCGGAATATCCGCACGGGGACAGGTTGAATATATCATGTCAGACATGACGGTGTTTGATTGTTCTGGCATTTTAACGGATAGTGGTGAAGGAGAAGAGTACAGCTCCAATGAAGACGTCACCTTCGTGGTGGAATTGGATGATGACGTTCCCATTTTAGTCACCTTCGCGTCTCCCTTCTGTTTGGAAGATGGATTTGATTTTTTGACCCTTTGGGATGGGGTGCCGCAGTCCAGCAATCTGCTCGCTGCGTTAACTGGTACCGACTTCGTGCCGGACAACATCCTATCCAGCACGGGCATGGTTTCATTTGTCTTCACCTCGGACAACAGCCTCAATCTGTGCGGATTTGCATTGGAATGGGAAGGTCTCGCCTCAACACCCGTCATTCCTGAACTGCAGCCCAATCCAAACTTTGCGTGCGGAGCAACGGGACTGCAGCTTGCTTTTGACCCGCCTGTTGGATGTTCTGATTTTTGGCTCGATTCCCTCATCGTCTCATCCGGACCAGCGGACAGTTGGGATCTGCAAAACATCTCCGTCGTTTGTTCCGGAGACAGCGCAACGGGATTGTACATCCCATTGCTAGAGACGCTTTTGGGCAATTGTGACTGGTCTTTCGTCTTGCCCATCGATGTGAGGGATGCGTGTGATTCACTTCATCATTTTCAATCTGAATTCGATGTTTCCATGACAACGTGCCCCATCAGTGGCTCCTGGTCTGCTCCTGCGGCGTGCATTGGCAGCTGCATGAGTCTTTTCTGGTTGAATGACGGTTGCACGGAACATGTCATCGAATGGACGCAAAATGGCGGCGGTACACCCATTGCCTCAGCGGATCTTCCTGAAGGGGTTGCTGCGGGGTTGCTTCTTTGCATTGACAGCGCAACCCCCATTGAATTGGAACTCGGAGTTGGCCAGCCTGCCACCCTATTGGACACCACGTTTTCTTACACCGTGACACCGCAATTGATCACATTGGATTTCAGTGCCGAGCAGCCGCTGTGCAGTGCCGCTGGCGATGTCCTTTTGTTGGCCGAGCCCGCTGGAGGAAGTTGGAACGGATCCGTTTATTCTGAAGGAATCGCGTGGTGGCTCGATGCCGAAAGCGCAGCTCTTGAGGCTACAACCAACGGGTCTGATCCAGTTGGAACACCATTGACTTACACCACCATGGAGGGCTGCGCGCTGGACACGGTCCTCACGATGCAATATGTCCAGGCCGGCCCTGACCTGAGCACGTGCCTGGGGGCCGAGTCGTTTTTCTTGGAAGGAACATCCAACCTGCCCGCACAGTGGTTGGGTGACGTCACTTTCGAGGGGTCATTCGCCCCGGATTCCATGGGGACTTTCGTGCTCACCCTGACCGCTGAAGGTTGCTCAGACTCGATGGAAATCGAAGTCATTCCGGACGCGCCTCCGCTGCAACTGGGTTCCATTTGTCAGTCCGAAGAATGGCAAGCACTCCCCACTCTTGATGCCACTGGCGTTTGGACCGGTCCAGGATTGGACAATGGCGGTTTCAATCCAGAAAACCTTCCAGCCGGTGAAGCCACGTGGTTTTACAACTTGACAGGCTGCGCTCAGCTGGCACAAGCGACCGTCTTGCCCATCGGCTTGGGCGTTGACCTGTTCTCCAGTTGCCCGGCTCAAGACCCCTTCATCCCATCCCCCAATTTCTTTCCAACAGGAGGAGAGTGGTCCGGCGCAGGCATTGTCGATGCTACTTCAGGATTATTTGATCCGGGCAGTGCTCCCGAAGCCTGGGGACAATCTCTGTATTACACCGCCCCGAATGGATGCGAAGACGTTGTCGTGGTCAACAACATCACCACGGCTGTGAGTGCATCTGTGTTCGAAACGTGCACCGAAGGCATCGAGTTTGACATGCACAGCAGCACCCTTGGAGCGGTGCCTTGGTGCGGCACTTGGAGTGGGAATTGGCCGGGTGCGGGAACCACTAATGTGACAGCGGGAACAGGCAATAGCGTTGGATTGGAGGTGACGCAATGGTGCGATTGGCTCTTGACTCCAGCTGAAATCACTCCGGGAACGTACGCGTTGGTTTTTTCCGCCAATACCTGCTCGGATACGCTGTCCTTTCAAGTCTTTCCGTCCGAATTGAACTTGGATCCTGTGATCACCTGCAGCGACGCTGAACCATTGCCCTTGGTCGACTCGAATTGGCCCGCTGGCGGACTTTGGTATGGAAGCGGCGTGGAACCTGCCACAGGCTGGCTCACTCCTGGTGCCGCTGCCACGGGTTGGCAAGAGGTTACTTGGACTGCACCTGGCGGTTGCATGGACGCCGTCTCCGTGCAAGTAGAAGCCTGGGAGCAAGCCAGTTTTTTGGACATGGACTCCATCTGGTGCTACCATGAAAGCCTGTGGACCCCTGACCTCAGCCCATCGACCAATGTGACCTGGACCCTGGACGGAACGCCCTCGGAATCCATCGAAATTGCAGAGCTCGACACCGGACTCCACGCCTTGACCGTTTCTTGGAATGGAGCGGCTTGTGCTTCGACAGATTCGGTCGGATTCCTCATGCTACCCCGCCTATTGGTGGCGCTTTCGGTAACGGACACCGTGCTCTGCCCGGGACAAGCCACCCAAGCCAATGCCACGATTGAAGGAGGCTTTCCAGATGCGGTTCCAACCTGGTCTTGGTCGCATGGAGGCTTTGCAGTCTCCAACACCGTGTTGCAGACGGATTCTTCGCTGTATTTGATTGTCACGGCCTCCGACGGTTGCTCGGATCCCGCAAAAGACTCGGTTTTCATCTCGGCTCTTGTCGCCCCCACTTGGGAAATCTTGCTAGGAGACACACTGTGCTATGGCGAGGAAGCGAGCGTGCTGTTTGCGTCGGAATCCGCCGGCTATTCCCTTTGGTGGGACGGGAGTTTGACCGGCCCGGAATACACGAATGACGATGTCACCACATGGATCCAATCGGCGCTCGCAGGATCGCCGATCGAATGGTCCTTGACCGAGTCCATTCATGGTTGTTCGACCATTGGAGAGATTGTCGCTCCTGCCTATTCACCGGTAAGCGCTGGATTCTCGGTGAATCCAGGCCTAGATTGCATACCCTGGGATTTCTTGCCCATTCAAATGATTGATTTCAGTCAATTTGCGCTCTCCGGTTGGTGGAGAGCCATCGCCTTGGAAGACGACGGCAGTGCGAACACTGTTTGGAGTAGGCCCTATGCACAATCTGAATCTCCGATTTGGCAACCGGACCAACCCGGACAATACCAAGTGCACCTTCAAGTTGAAAATGAAGGACAATGCGTCTCAACGGACACGGCAAACGTGTGCATTTTTGCTCCTGTCAATTGGTTCTTAGCCGACCAATTCTCTCCCAATGGCGACGGCCTCAACGACCTACTTCTTGTTCGGTCTGAACCATTGAACGCCTTTGAAATGCGGGTCTTCAACCGCTGGGGCGAACAGGTTTGGATTTCCTTGGATCATCAGGAAGGATGGGATGGCTCTCAACGAGAAAAAGAGGCACCATCAGGAGTCTATGCCGTGCAGTTGATCCTTGATTTTGCCGATGGCACGCACCTTGAAACAATTCGCCATGTCACCTTGGTGCGATAAGCTGATGACGCGGTCAGCTCACATCTTGGCGGGAGTTCTCTTCCTCTGCTCCGCTCGCATGCAGGCGCAGGATGCCCTGTCCTGTCTCGTGCCCGCCCGATTCGGCTCAGGCCAAGCCATTTGGACGGCCCAGGGCCAAGCCATCCGACTGCAACAAAATCCGGCGCTCACCTTTGACTTGTATCACCGCCAAGTTGACCAAGGCCTTCAGAACAGTCAGTTTCAGAATTCGCGCCTCCAAGCGACCTGGAGCGTGCCCTCCACACGAGGCTTCAAGGGAACCGCCTCTGGCATCACAGGATTGATCGAAGACGACCGGGAGGGCGCAGCTTTGCAGCGATTTCGACTGTTAGTCGGTGGTTTTAAGAAAATAAAAATTGCAGAATCTTCGCATCTAACGGGCGCGGTCCAGCTTGGATATGGACTGAGGACCTGGCGCAATCAAGGCATTTGGGACAGCCAATACCTCATCAATCCCATCCAACCGGAGTTGGCCGAATCCGGCGAATCATTTCTTCAAAACAGCCAACATTATTTAGAAGCAGGAACAGAACTCACTTTTCAAACTGCCGCTTGGAGCGTGGCATATCGCGTGCTGCACGCCCCTGTAGATCAAGGTTTTTTCAGATACTCGAAGGACCCCTACGCCCTTCGCCACAGCGCTCTGGCTTCTTGGAGAAAGGCCTTGAATTGGAGCGGGATGACCCTGCAAGGCATGCTGTGGTCGGAGATCGAGCGTCACGGAGGAGCGATGGCGCTCAGCACAGGCGGCATGTTAGAGCACTCCTTTGGCCAGGAATCTCGTCTGACTGACTTCAAGTCCGCAACAGCCGTCGCGCTGGGCTTGGTTTATCGGCACACCGGACAATTGGCCCCCCTTGTGAGTGTGCGCTTTCAGCGTCGATGGACCTGCTGGATCGCACCCGAATGGAGCATCACCACGCAAGGAGTTTCGACTGGATGGTCTGCTGGGTTTAGAGGCCAAGTTGGATTGTAATGGACTCTCTAGCAATCTAAATAACCCACAATGACTTCCGATGAGCACTCTGTGTCCGTCGCAGTTTCCTTTGCCTTTTTGCGTTGTAATTTACAGCCATGAAATGGATTGTAATTTTCATGGGAGTCTGCTCGGCCACCGCCATGAATGCGCAGGACACACTGTGGATTGTTCCCGGCACGTTTATTCAAGGCAATGACACCATGCCGGCTCTGCGCGCAGAAACGCAAGCATCCTGGACGGGGTTCAATGCGGTCATCGATCGAGAAGCGAACACCGATGCTTCGATCGTTGTATTCAATGCCGATTCTGTAGCACACACTTGGTCCACCAACGCACCGGACGCAGAGAACGTCACATTGCCTGCTGGCGCCACTGTCAACGTGGAGCTGCCCAGTTTGCCTCAAGGCAGCTACCAATATTTCCTGAATGATGAACAAGGAAAAATCTTGGGTGCAGGCGGATTGTTGCGGATTGGATGGAGCACAGAAACTTTATTTTATTGGAATCTTCGTGAATGGCAACCTTCGATGATGGAGCTTTCGGCTGCCGGAGAAGCGATCGATTGGTCTCTACCCTATGTTCCTCGGCACTTCACCATCAATGAGCGGTCCTATCCATCGACCGGCGATGACCCCAATGCCTACGTCGCTGTCAATTTGAACGACACGTGTTACATCTCCATTTCCAACTTTGGGCACATGAACCACGTGCTTCATTTTCATGGTTTTCACGTGGACATCATTTCAGCCACAGACCACCCGGAGCGCTTAGGCTGGAACAAAGACACCGTCCCGATTCGCAAAGGAGAATCCTTGACAGTGCGGCTTGTCGCCTTCCAGGCGGGCATGTATCCCGTGCACAACCACAACCTCATCGCCGTGACCAATGCCGGATTCTACCCCGGAGGGATGATCACCACTATAAACGTCATGCCATGAAGCGCATTTCCCTTGCCCTTACGGCCTTGATATTGTTGGCCTCCAATGCCTGGAGTCAGATGCCTCCACCCCAGCTATTCTCTGAGATGGACGGCATTCACTTTCTTGCCGATGGCACCGCCTTGCCCATCTGGGGGTATGGCTGGATGACAGACGGTTTCATCACCTTACCGGGTCCGCTTTTGACCTACACAGAGGGCGAACAAGTGGATCTCAACTTCAGCAATCCCAGTCCTGAAAGCCACACCATTCACTTGCACGGGTTGGATGTGGACCAAGCCAATGACGGGGTGCCAACCACCTCGTTTTTTGTCGTGACAGGACAGTCTACAACGTACAGCTTCACCGCTGACCGTCCTGGTACTTTTTTGTATCACTGCCATGTGACCACGACCCTCCACCTCACCATGGGCATGTATGGGATGATTCTGGTCACACGGCCAGACATGACCCTATTCGACGGGGGACCTAGCTACGATCAAGACATTCCAGTGTTTTTTAGCGACCTCGAAATTGCCACGAACTTGGATCCTCCGGGAAGCTTTCCGTTTCACACCATACGCCCTGATGTCTTTATGGTCAATGGGAAATCGGACAACCAGCTGGAACAAGCTGCTCAAATTGTGCACTATGAACCTGGACAAACCTTGGCTTTAAGGCTTGGCTCAATGGCATATAGCCGGGTGATGTGCACCTTTCCTTCTGAGTTGAATGCCGTGTGTCAGATGAGTGACGGCAGGCCCGTTCCCGAGCCTTTTGCGTTGGACTCTTTAGAGATCTACCCCGGAGAGCGGTTTACTGTTCTGATCACACCTGAAGCGGGTTGGGATGGCACCATCGACGTGGATTATTGGAACATGGCGGATGGATTCATCGAAGACACCCAAATGATTCGCGTTCGGGACGCTGCATTGGACGTTTCAGAGACCGGTCAAACTCCTTGGGCAGGATTTCCTAACCCCGCTCAGCATGTCATTCAATATCCACCGGCTTTCAATGTCACCGTGTGGGATGCGTGGGGACGGGAAATGTTCAACGGAGATCTGCCCGATGGTCGATTGCACGTCCAACAATGGCCTGTCGGAAGCTATTTAATTCGGTCGGGAACAGGGCCCATCAGTCGGTTTGTTGTGACCGACTGAGAGCGACTTCCGGTTCCTCCAGGATAAATGAAAGGGACAACGCTTCTTTTGAGTGGCCTCCCTGCTTTTCCGATTTCCCCTCCTCCGGTGCTTCTTGGTCTCAGAGAATGGTCCGGAGCAAGACGTCATTCTGATGCGTGTGATGGAACTCACAAGTTCACAAAGAGCTCGGGACTTCGATTCAACCGCGTTGATTCAAAATCCCCTCCACCTCCTGCCAATTGGGCATGTGACACGTTAGAATGCCCTTAAATCGCGCATTGTGAGAAGGTTCGATGAGATGCGCAAGTTCATGCAGCACAACATATTCAATGGCAATCTCTGGATATTTCATCAACTCGAGATTGAATACGATGTCACCTGAATGCGGCCTGCAGGCTCCCCACTTTCGTTTCATTAAGCGAATGCGAATGCGCTTGGATTTTACGCCCATTCGCTCTTCCCACTTGGGCACCAATGCATTGAGACGAGACTCCAGTTCTTTGCGGTAAGCACTTCTCAACAAACGGGAAACGGACTCCACGTTGTGCGGATCCTTTGTTTGAACCTGGAGGGTGCGGTTGGCGGCAAAAGAAACCCCTGACCGGCCATCGGTAGCGACCACATTGAGTACATACGACTCCCCCAAAAAAGCGTGCTCCTCACCTGACAAATAGCACAATTCCGGTTGGATTGGGCGGGCTTGAATGCGCATTTGCTGTTTGAGAATCCAAGAAGCCTTCAATTCCACGAAGCGTGCTATGGAGGACTCGGACATCCTCAAAGGAGCCGATACGCGGACAGCCCCGTCTGGAGGATAAATCCGCAAATGCATGTTTTTGATGCGCTTGCGAATGAGTTCGAACTCAATTCCAGCGATGATCCGATTTTGGACATTTCGAATTCTCAACATGTGGCACCTTGCGCGTTCGAAGCGACCCATAATTCTCGCACCGCCATGGCATTGCTCATGTTGACATCGCCAACATGTTCAAGCTCTGGTTGCGACGACAAGCCAATCGGCAAGTCGTTCGCGGCCGTAACAAGTGAAAATAAAGAAGCCATGAATGGAAGGTACCCTCTATGCCTTCGTTTCCAAAACAAAGGAATCAATTCAGTGCCACTGATCCACAAACGCCGGAGCTGCGCTCAACGGAATAAGGTCACATGGCCCTTCCAAGTCTTAGCAAAACTCAGCGCAATGGAGGACTCGATTTCCAAAACCCATGTGTAGACGTTGTCTCCTGCAAAATGATTGCCATCTGTCTGTGCTGCGCCAATCCAATAGACCTGAGGATCCTGTGTTTGCCAGACGAGCTGGCCCCAGCGGTTGAACACCTTCAAGTCATAGCGCTCAATGAGCGACCTATCCGAGACTTCGGGTCGCCAGCCGTCGTTGACTCCGTCGGAATACCCCCCTGAAGGTGGCGTGAACGCATTGGGCACGAATACTTGCAAACTTTCTTCAACCTCTATGATTTGAGTCATTTCGTTGAAGCAGCCAAATTCATTGTAAACAGTCAAAGTCACGGGGAAAATACCGGCTTCATCGTAGGTGTGGGAAGCATTCCATTCGGACGAATTCGACCCGTCACCAAATTCCCAATAACTCACGCTTCCGACTTCCGTTTCATTTTCAAAATTCCAATCGGAGTTCAGCGGATGCGGCTCAGAGGCTGTTCCCGCATAAGGGTCTGAAACAAACGACACCTCCGGTGAAGGCCAAACATCGACAAAATAAGGGGCAGCCAGCGCCTGTACACAACCGTCCTCGGACACCACCTCCAACTGAATGGAGTGCATCCCCTCCTCGACGAGCAGCAAGGCTTCCTCGGGAATACTTCCCGCATAAAGCGTTGCGCCTTCTCGCTCAATGAACAACGTTGTGCTGGCGGCACCGATGCTTTGATCATCCAAATAGAGCGTCACGGGCTGGCAGCCCGCATCCGGGTCAACTGTGAGAACTGGAATCGGATTGGCAAAGACCTCAAAGGATCGCTCCATGGTCGATTCACAACCGAAGCCATTGATGGCGTCGAGTTGAATGGTGTGCGCTCCCACTCCTTCAATTTCCAAACTGGGCGCAAACATGCTGCTGCCCACGTTTCCATCAAGTGACCAGACAAAGTTGAGTGCTCCTTGGGTCTCATTGAACGTTTGGACCCATGCGGGGTTCTCACATGCACTGCTCGCATCCAACGAAAATTGGATTTCCGGAAGTGGGAAAACACCAATCTGTAAGGTCTCAGATGCGACACAGGATTCCAATGACTCCCCTGTGACGGTCACATCATAATAGGCCGTCTGTGTCCCTTCATTCAGAAACAAATGATTCGGGGACACCTCATTGGAGCCTCCCGTCGCATCTGCGAAATCCCACGTCCAGAATTCAGCACCGGTCGAATAGTTTTCAAAGGCCACCAGGAAGGGAGCACATCCGTCCAATTCCAGCGCAGAAACATCCAATTCAGGCAACGGGTGCACCGTGATCTCCAGACTATCTGACTGGACACAAGTCATCATATTGGTACCGACTTCAACTTGAATCCAATGAGGTCCTGCCTCCTCCCACGCATGTGAGACCATCGGACCTGATGCGAATTCAGCGGCATCAAATGACCACTGAACATCTGCAGAGTTCGTAGATTCAATTTCAAAGGAACCGACTTCACCTGAGCAAAGCGATGTGGACTCGATCACCCATTCGAAGTCAGGCGCTTCAAAAACTTCCACCACAAACGAGGCGGTATCGTATGAGCACCCGTTGGTAATAAATTGTGTCACCGCATAACTTCCCGCCTCGTCGAATGTCGTGCTGGCAAGTGAATCTGACGAGAACTGTCCGTTGTCGAAATCAAAGGTCATTTGGACTCCGTCGACACTCCAGTCAATGACAGCCAATTCCATCGGAGCGCAGCCTGTTGCAGCACTCAGATCAAAAGACGCCACGGTGGTATTGGGCTGAACCCAAATGACGGCCGATACGGCATCCACGCCACAAGCATTGCTTCCTGTCAACGTCACGTCAAAAGCAACAGGAACATCGTCGACTAGATACGTCGGCGGAACTGGATTCCATCCGGATCCTACTTGTCCGTTTCCAAAATCCCAATTGAGCTCATCCGGGTTGCCTGCGCTGGCATTCACCCATTCTGCTGTGAAAGGAGAACACACCGTGTCGTCAAGTAGAAAGAAGTTCATTTGAGGCTGCGGATACACCTCAATCTCAACTGAATCCATACTCACCCCACATACATTCTCAACCGTCAGGAAGGCATCGTAAACCGCAACATCGGCCTCTTGAACAAAGACTTGAACAGGCGGAATGGTATCCGAATACGACGTGGCATTGAGCTCCCAGAAATAGGTCGCATGAGCAGCCGTGGATTCATTGGTGAATGCCACTTCCAATGGCGCACAACCACTCCATTCAGAAGGCACCAACTGCGCCGCTGGAGCTTCAATAACTTCCACATTCATGGCGAGACTATCCTGGCATCCAAACACACTGGTCACCTCCAATTGAACATCAAACCAACCCAATTCCGAAAAGACAATTTCGGGTTCTGAACCATCGAAAGCAGCACCATCGACCAACCAAGTCCATTCCGAAGCGTCCAAGGAGGATTCTTCAAAGGTCCAGTTGGCTTCGATGCAAGCAATGGCTGCACCTTCAAATTGCGCAGTGGGCAGAGCATGAATGACCACCTGGTGGGTCACCGTGTCCGTGCATCCGGACAAAGGATCTGTATAGGCATAACCCAGGTCGTACGCATCCGGCATGAGGCTCGCATCGAAAGTCCCCATCCCGGCATCCACGATACCGTTGCCAAACCAAAGACCACCTGAAGGCACTGGTGCATCCAATTGGACCACGCTCGAGAGCTGACAAAGCGAAGCTTCGGACACCAAATCAATGTTGGGCAGAGATAGCACAAGCACCACGCGGTTGTCAGACACAGCGCATGACCCTGCTCCCGTTGACGCCTGATACGTATAGGAACCAACAGCCAACAGCTGTGGATTTACAATCGCGTTTTCTTGATCAACCCATGCGGCATTGGCCGCATCCGATTGACCGGTCCACGTCAAATCCAGGCTCGAGTCAAATCCCTCAAATTGCAAGAGCGGGGCATTGGAACAGACCACCGTGTCTGGCCCTGCTGACATCAAGACAGGAGGGTTCACCGTGACCTTGAGCGTGTCCGATTGCACACAACCCGTCGTGGTGGCCTCGAAGGTATAGACGACCTCAAACTCACCCAAACCGGCCACTGCTGGGTCAAAAACACCTTCAGCGGTCACCGCGTCAGATGCCGATCCCAATCCGTAAAACTGTCCCCAACCATTCTCATCGAACTCAGGACTAAAGCCTACAAGCGGTGTAGGAATGGGCTGATTGCAAAGCACCACATCAGGACCGGCGTCAACCACTGGCAGCGCGATGACATCAATCTCCCATGCGGCCAACGCGGAACAACCATGGTCATCGGTTATGGCCGCCTGAATTTCTGCTATCCCTGTCTCCGAACTGCTCCAGGTTGCTGACAGACCCTCAACGGACAACTCCGTTAACTCGGTAGTCCAATCCACACTGTAGGGCTCCAATCCCCCGCTGACCTCTAAAAGAACGTCATAGGTGGAATTCAAGCATGTTGAAGCAGTGGATGCCCATGACAATTCTGGCAGCTCTTGGATGGTCAAAACAAGTGAATCTTCGACCGCGCAAGAACCCATGCCGTGCGCGTAAACCAACGCATAGTCAGACGGTATCAATCCAGCGAGATCAATGTAGCCTAGCGCCGCATTCAGGACCCCCGGCCCTGACCACAATCCTCCAAGAGTGGGAGAAAAATCATCCAATAAAATCACCTCATCGGATGCGCAAACGGCCAAGTCTTCGCCCGCGTTGACCGGAACAGCGGCTATCACCTCTATATCGGTCGTGGCAGATGCTGTGCACCCCAAGTCATTGGTATAAACGTATTCCAATTCCCAAAAGCCCACTTCGAGCATTCCGGGATTGAACGTCCCTTCCATCCCATCGACGATACCTGGACCCGACCACATGCCACCAAGTGGCGAAGGCTCAGGCAAGAACAACTCCATGAATTGAGAACATTCTTGAACGCCTGCAGGAAGAGATAGAATGGGCAAAGCCAGAACTTCGATGGCTTGAGACAACTGGGCCTGGCAGCCGAGTGTGTCCGTCACGGTGACATTCACAGTGCCCTCCTCGCCCTCCATAGCGACCCACCAAGCCTGCGACGCATTGTCAAGATTTTCGGCAGCTGACCCGCTCCAATTGTATTGATAATTGGCCAGACTCGAAAGTGAGTCACCCCATGCATCAACGGACCACACCACCGTATCTCCTGTACAAACTAGGCCATCCGTTGTGCTGTTCTCAATGGCAATCAGCGGACTGCCGATGACATGGACCGTGCAACTATCCGCATTCAGACACGATCCGGTTCCAGTCGTGTAGGCGAATGTCGATGCCCCCAGTTCCAATTGCGTGACGTCTATTAGGCCTGTGGAGGCATTGAGCAATCCCGGTCCAGACCAGAAACCGCCGAGGGGCGAGAACCCTTCCAGGGTCAAAAGACTCTGCGTAGCACAAACGTATACATCGGACCCTGCCTCCGCGAATTCCGTTCCAACGACCTCGACCACAACAGAATCTACTTGCTCACAACCATAGGTATTCTGCACTGAATAAGTCAAAGAAGTCGCCCCCATGCCTGCTAGGGCGGGATTGAAAACACCCTCCACTCCATCCACCACCCCTGCTCCCGACCACGTTCCATTTGGAGGTGAGCCGATAGGAAGCAGAACCTCTATGTCTTGCAGGCATTCAAAGAATGGCGAAGGCATGGTCACATTCGGAACGGGGAAAGGTAAAATGGTCATCGTCTGCACGACAGAACAACCCACCTCATCCGTCAATGTAGCCGATACTTGAGTGGGCGTATTGATGGTAATAAAGGCCACGGACGAATCCACTTCGGACACCTCCATATTGGCCGACCATTCAACATAATATTCTGTTCCATTTACGCCATAAGGAATAGCGGAAAACTCAACATAATCCCCCGTGCACACCGCTCCTCCTGCGACACTGATCCAAAGTGAAGGTGCTTGAAGCACCGTCAACTCCATCGTATCAGAAACAAGACAGCTGCCTTCACCGAACGAATAAACGAATGTAAACTCGCCATCATCCAAATCCGATACATTCAAAGAATCCGAAGAGGCTCCGAAGATTCCTGGACCGCTCCAAGTGCCTCCTTCAGGAGAGGCGATCCCCGCTAAACTCAAGATTTCCTGCGATTCACAGATCGCAAAATCTGGCCCAGCATCTATGATCGAGGGCAGACTAACCGCAACGACTAAGGTGTCCACATTGGCGCACCCCAGTCCATCCGTATAAGCATATGTCAAAGACGACACCCCTTCATCCAAGTTGCCCGGATTGAACACTCCTTCAGGGTATACCACACCTGGCCCTGACCACCATCCTCCTGTTGGAGATCCGGAATCCAACAAGATGTCAAGCGACTGGTTGCACACTTGCAGCAACTCCCCTGCGTCAACAATGGGCAATTGCTGCACCTGTACGATCCACGTCGCGGTATCTGAACACCCGCCATTGCTGGAAGTGACAACCGCCTGAATTTCAATGGGCCCCAGCTCTCCGGGCGCTATAGCGAGCACAAACTCATCTCCCTCCCAAGTCGTTTCGTATCCGCTCCATTGAACAACATACGGCTCAGAAGCCGCCACAGTCGCGTTCAATTGCAGGATTTCACCGGCACAAACAACCGAATCTCCCAAGATTTCCAACGATGGAATTCCGAACGCTTCGATGCTAAAGATGGCTGTCGAAGAACAAGCAAACGAACCGTAGTTGGTCGTTCCTAGCACTGAACCAATCAAATCTCCATCCAATAGGTACGAAGCGCTTGAGTCTGCTTGCGCGCCATCCGAAATCGCCTCTTCTGTCGCTGACCACAGGTATTCACTGCCACCTGAAGCGATGATTTCGACAAGCGAACCATCGCACTGTGCTGCTGGCACATCGAATTCAACGGTCGGTATGGGCGCGGCAAACACGATCTGTTGAACGGCATCTGTGCCGCAGCTATTCGCCGCAAAGACCTCTACCAAATGGGCTCCTTCCTCCAAAATGACTTGGCTCAATGGAGCTGGAGACGTGGGGCCTACAGCCAAACCATCCAACGTCCATCCAAAATCATTGAGCAACGAATTTCCCGGGTTGATGAGAACCTGCCCATTCCAGGTTTGACCAACGCACACAGAGTCCAAAGCGGCGTTGAGAAACAGTTGCGGCGGGGCTTGGCTGGACACAATGGCCTGATTCGATTGTGCACTGCAGGCACCATTCAAACCGGCCGAAAGCGAAAGCGTCACCGTATAATTGGAAGCGTCCAAAAGGGTCAATATCGGATTTTCGTCCTGTGGACCACTCCCATTGGCCCATTGATAAGAACCTCCTTGAATGGTCCACGCATAGGTGTAATCACCACAAGGAGGCTGCAACGTTTCGTTGGTTAGTTGAACCTCCATGGGAATGCACGTCGAGGTCGACTCCCAAGACCACTCCGGCTCAATGACATCTTGGACGCACACTTCCAAAAAAGCGTTCGCGTCGTAGGCACATGGCACCGAATTCTGGATGAAGGGATAATCCTCGTAGGCAATTTGGTAAAGGCCCGGTTCCTCTATGGCCGTTTGGAATGCCGAACCAGCACCCGCGCTGATGGCGGGTAAAGATTGTCCTTGTAAGGCCACCAATTCCCACAGTCCGGAGGACGCTTGCCCCGCGCAGTCAAGCTGATCGAACGCTACAACCTCCCCTGTCACTTCGAAGTACGCCAAAGACCCTGAACACAGGTGCACAGGACCATTGAGACTCGGCGGAACCACTTTTGAAACTTCAATTGGCGCGACTGTTGACTGGGAAACGAGACAGGCATTGCCCGCAAAAATGGTCATGCCAAAAGCATTGGCGAGCCCTTGTCCAGATTCGCCGCAAGAAGAGGATGCATAGCTGTGTTGGAGAGTGGCCGGAGGAGGATGGTTGTAGGATTCGACGACGCCATCACCATAGTCGACTAGATAAGTGGTAAAAGGGTCATTGTCTTCAAAATCAACCAATGAGAAGCTCAGGACATCTGCCGTACACACCTCCGAAGAGAAGGCATCCATCTCTGTCTCAATGCTCGGTACGTGGCCTATAAACAGGGCATCCTGGGCCAATGAAGCACACCCGTTGGCCCCTTCAGCCAAAAACGAAATGGCGTAATCCCCGTAACTAGAATAGGTGGTTGAAAATGGGATTTCCATCTCTGTGAGCACCTGGATCTCTCCATTGCCCCAATCGATGGTCAATTGGGTGAGATTGTTGTCTTGAAAATAATTCACATTGGAATTCAACAATTCATAAGACAGGGGCCAATTTGCACTATCCAGGCACATCGGCGCGGCTTCTGTAAACCAAGGGTCTGGAGCTTCCAAGACCGAGAGGCTTTCTGACCAAGTCGCCGAACACCCATTTTCATCCGTAACGACCAAAGTCACCGGCACTTCTGAAATGCCCCCACCCGGAATCTCCCAATCCACGATGGGGTTGAGTTCGTCGGAAGTCCCGAGTTGCCCGTCTTCCCCAAAGGACCAGGCATGGGTTAAGCCCATTCCAATCGAGGCATTTGTAAAGGCGAATTGCCCTGCGCATAAGTCCAACGTGGTGTGCTCAAAATTCGCCGAGGGGGCACCTGCCGGGTGGCACGCGCAAGGCCAATTGTAGTCTATCATAGCGACCTGGAGGTCGATTTCCAAGGAACACGAACAGGCCGATTCTGGCTGAATGGGTGTTAAGGTTCCTGTCAACGAAAGCGCAGCCCCATTTTGGGCTGCATCCGAAGGCAGCATCAAGGTACTTCCCGTGCCGATTGCAACACCGTCTAGCACCCAGGACCATAGAACTTCAGTTTCGAATTCATCAAGCGTTGCAGACTCATATTCTGCCAAAAAGATCACCGTGCAGCCTTCTACATCCGACAGTCCAATTCCCAGATCCAGTGCTTCACATGCCGCGCTGCAGTTTTGCGCCACACCCACTGTTGCGTTGAGCAAAAAGAAACAAGCGATCAGGCTCAGCACCCTCAGCACGTGTTTTTTTATGGAATTTGTGGCAATCATCTCCTCGCACATACGAGCTTCGAGGAAAGAACGTTGCACGAAAACCACTTGATTTCGACCGAAAGTGGTTTACTGACAACGAAAGACGAGAATTCGCCCCCAGAAAAACCTCTGCGCTCTTAGCGCATCATCGTCACCGTGCCGTTGTAGCTGCGTGGAAAATTGGATTGATCTTCCAATCGCACGATCCAGTAATAAAGCCCGTTGGGAGCAAAGTGTCCTCCTTCCTGAATCTGCCCCAACCACGGGAGCACTGGATCGTTGGTCATCCAAATCAATTCGCCCCAACGATCAAACACCTGAAGCGCATACTCCGTCACACCCGTTACTTGCGGCAGCCAAACATCGTTTACCCCGTCTTGATCCGGAGTGAAGGCTGTCGGGGCGTAAAACAAAGTACCATTGACAGTGACCTCGGCAATGGAGGTAGCACTGCATCCATCCGAGTCGGTGACCGTTTGCACGATCTGAAAAACACCGGACTCCACAAAGGTATGGACGCCATCGTGCCCTGAAATGAAGCCCCCATCGGCCATTTGATACGTGCAATTCAACGTCGGTGAAGCCAATGAAACCAACGTGACCTCGCCATCCAAGATATCCACCACCAGAGGTGACACAGAAAAACCAGCATCCGGTCCATTGTAGGTTTGGATGATCCCGGGCAAGTCCGCCGAAATCTCAGAAACACATGCTGTCATCGAACTCGCAACGACGGAAACATCGAAACTCCCCAATTCACCGTAGACGTGCACAGGATCTGGATCAGAGCTGAATCCTCCATCACCGAATTCCCAAGAATAAGTCAGCGCTGGGTTGGTGCTGTTGTCGTCAAAGTGAACCAAAATCGGCGGGCAACCGGAGGATGGACTCCAACTGATGTCGAGTGGATTCAGCAGCGGCGCCTCATCAATCCAGATAGAATCAGTGAATGTGTTTTCACAGCCGTTTTCTTGCAACAGGAGTGTAACATCATGCCAGCCGGCATTGTCAAAAACAACGTCGGAAGGCGTTGGACCAATGGGCTCTGACGGATCGCCATTGGACATCGACCACGTGTAAACAGCCGTCGTCTCAGTGGCTCCTTCGGCAATAAAGTCAAAGGAATTGCCTTCTAAGCACTGCGAAACAGGAGCTTCAAACATGGGACTTGGGTCATGCACCTCTACCGTCCAAGCGGCTGTATTCAAGATGCATTCCAGACCTTCGAACGTCAACTCCAAGGAATACACGCCATTATCAGTCGGAGATACATTTTCAATTTCAGCGACCGAATTGAGCGAAGCGTACCCATTGGGTCCACTCCACACATATTGCGCAAGCGATTCAGCAATGGGATTGTTCTGAAAGCTCGGCACA
>ERZ887942.1046-NODE-1046-length-20360-cov-7.528392_pt1 | contig 20360 bp, 21 predicted proteins | sample MGYA00521099_ERZ887942 | MGnify/ENA primary metagenome ERZ887942 (study PRJEB32303, sample SAMEA104408605) | aquatic metagenome | biome: Brackish water; feature: Pelagic; material: water | place: Baltic Sea | collected 2014-06-07T06:48:00 | depth 16,251 m ...
GCCGACGACCGGCTTCCTGTCAATGAATCTATAACTATTCGGTTACAGCAAACTATTCCTAATAGGAATCAAGTTGACATCTTGTCTGATATTCAACACAATAGCGTCTACTGAAGGTCCACACCGGATCTTCGTATTGTGAAAGGAAGGTTCATGAGAACTCTTGCTACCAAAAAGAGGTTAACAATCGGCATCTCAGCGGCGCTGCTGTTGGCGACGGTTGGATGTACAACCGCCACCACCGCGGAAGACACGAGTGCTGCTGGTGGCGACTCAGATGCAACTGAAGCGGTTGCGCCCTCTGGCGAAACTGGTTGGTGCAGCGGCGTCAAGATTGCTGCATTCCCCGGTGGCCCACAGGGTGGTGTCTTCGCCAACAACGTGTACAACGGTTTCCAGCAGGCTGAGGCTGACCTGGGAGCTGACGTAACGTACTACTTCTCTGACTGGGACGCTGCAAAGCTCGTCTCTCAGGGTAAGGAAGCTCTCTCAACCGACATTGACGGCATCGCTACCTATGGTTTCGGTGGCGAGGATGCCATGGGGCAGCTGGCTGATGAGGCCTTCGAAAAGGGCATTATCTTCACGACCCTGAACACCGAACTTCCTGACACCTTTGCTTCTTACCAGGCTGAGGGAAGTGGCTTCGTAGGAGCAATCAACTACAACGCCGGATACGATCTCGCCGCCAAGACTGTCCAGGAAGCTGGTCTGGTTTCAGGTGACGAGGTTCTCGTCTGGGGTCTCGTGTCCCTGCCAGGTCGTGGCGACAGGACTCAGGGTGTTATTGATGCCTTCGAAGAGGCTGGCCTCACCGTGGTCTATCAAGAAATTGATCAGGCCACTAACGCTGACCCCCAGGCCGGTACGCCGACCTTTGTTGGTTTGCTCGGAGCCAACCCGGGAATCAAGGCAGTTGTCACCGACCACGGTGGACTCACTGCAACTCTTGAGACCTACCTGACCGCTGCTGGTAAGGGACCGGATGACGTTTACGGAGCAGGCTTCGATGTCTCTCCTGCAACCGTCACCGCGATCGAATCCGGCTACACGGACCTGGTCATTGACCAGCAGCCGTTCCTTCAGGGTTACATTCCTATCCTGAACATTTGCTTGACTGAAAAGTTTGGTTTCTCCGGACTCTTCATCAACACTGGTGCTGGATTCGTAACCCAGGACAACGTGGCAGCTGTTGCACCGTTGGCTGCGGTTGAAATCCGCTAAGCACCCTTAGCAAATACCATCGAGATGCTGGGGGTCACCCGTTACGGGTGGCCCCTAGCTTCCCCACGTCAGGAGGAACTGTAATGAGCGACACCGCGGTCGTGACACCAGTAATTGAACTCAAGAACGTTAGTAAGACTTTTGGAGAAGTTCAGTCCATCAAGGACATCGATTTCCACATCAATGCAGGCGAGATTGTCGGGCTTCTTGGCGACAACGGTGCCGGGAAATCTACTCTCATCAAAACCATCATGGGATTCCACACTCCTGATCCCGGTGGAGAGATTTACTTTAAGGGCGAGCTTCTGAAGGACTGGAACGTCCATAAAGCCCGCGATATTGGTATCGAGACCGTGTACCAGGAACGCGCACTGTGTGATCAGCAGTCAATTTGGCGCAACATGTTTATGGGCCGCGAGCGTCGAGGCAAGCTCGGTTTGTTGGACGTTGCGGGGATGCGAAAAGAAGCAGCCCGCCTCATGAGTGAGCACATGGGGTTCACCTCGAATGCTGTGCACCCCGAAAACACCGTCATGACGATGTCCGGCGGTGAGAAACAGGGTGTTGCGATCGCAAGGGCTTTGTATTTCCACGCAGAGGTCGTCATCTTGGACGAACCAACCATGGGTTTGTCACTCTCGGAGACCAAGAAGACCCTGAACTTTATCCGCTCCATCAAGGAGGCTGGAAAGAGTGCGATATTCATCGATCACAACATTTTCCATGTCTATCCCGTGGTGGACCGCATCATTATTCTCGACCGTGGCTCCATCGCCGCAAGTCTTGTCAAGGATGAAATTCCGATTGAAAATCTGATGGAAGGCCTGCAACATTTGGCCCGTACAGGAAGCTGGAGCGCATAACGTGGCAATTGATGAAACCTACCTGGCCCAAGAACCCTCGGGAGACTCTCGGGCTGACGCAGAAGAAGTAAAGGCCGACCGCTCGAAGCCGCCATCGGTGTGGCGCAGATTTGGGCTCCAAATCGGCATCGGAGCCGTCGGAGCACTCATTTGGTTGCTGTTCCTGATTTCGGCGCCGGTGGTCTTCTTGAAGCCCTCCATCTACCTCGCGTTCGCCTCCACGACGCCTCTGTTCCTCATCATCGCCCTGGCCTTGACCTTCGTGATCATCACCGGGGAGATAGACCTCTCCTTCCCCGCGGTGATGGCCTTATCGATGGTGTCGTTCACCTGGGTATTCCAAAACGGTGGATTCTTGGGAATGGCATTCCTTGCCGCCATTGTGACAGGAGCCCTAGCGGGAGCCTTCAACGGCTACCTTGTGGGCAAAATGGGCATACCTGCGGTGGTGATCACCATTGGGACGAGCTTCCTGTTCAGAGGGTTAGAACTCGCGGCAATGTCCGGGAGTGGTTTCCCCCTCACCGACCCCGCAATGGACCCACTCAAGCAGGTGTTAGTGGGCAGGTGGTTCTTCGGAATCCCGATGCAGTTTATTTGGGTTGTGATTTTCGCCATCCTCCTGTGGGCTTTGCTCAACCGCACCAGGTTCGGTTCGCACGTGTTCCTCATTGGTGACAATGCGACATCGGCCAAGCTGATGGGTGTCAACGTGATGTGGACCAAAGTCGGCGTCTTCATGCTCGTCGGTGCGATGGCAGCCTTCGCGGGTATGGTCGCATCATTTGAGGTGAGCTACTTCTGGCCCACACTGGGAGAAGGAACTCTGCTCAACACCATTGCCGCGGTATTCGTGGGAGGGACAAGTCCCTTCGGCGGGGCTGGAAGCATCTTCGGGACGCTGATTGGCGGGCTCATCATCGGTGCATTGAACGCGGGAATTGTGTCGGCAGGTATTAATGCCTTCTGGACCCAGGCTGTGTTCGGCTTCGTGATTGTGGTCTCCCTGATTATGCAGGTCGTCATTCAGAAGCGCGTCCGCAACTAAGCAGTGCAGATTCGAGAGTGAATAACGTGACCGTTAACAGCTCTCTGGGAGGTGCGGGAATCTTTGATTCCCGCACCTGCACCCTAGGGGAGGGCCCGATCTGGCACCCAGAATCGGGCCGGGTGCTCTGGGTGGATATTCTCCAGAATGCGGTCCACTGGCGCCGCCTTGGCGACGGGACTTCTGGCTCATTCTCGATGCCCTCGAATGTCGGAGCTTTTCTTCCTCGAGACGATGGAACATGGCTCGCTCTCCTGCAGGACGGAGCCTATTCCTTCGACGAGACTCGATCATCCTGTGACCTCATTGCGCTATTCCCTCACCAGCTGCCGCCGGAAAACGGTGTTGCTCGGATGAGAGCTAACGACGCTGCGGTGTCCCCCTGGGGCCAGGTGGTCTGCGGAACGATGCCCTACGACGTCGAGGCTTTCCCGCGAACGGCTCAGCTCTATCACCTGGAGGGCACGAACCTGACAACCCTGGTGGATGGCATGACACTCAGTAACGGCATTGGCTGGTCACCGGATGACTCCCAGATGTATTACGTGGATACGCCCACCGGACGCATCGATGTTTTCGATTGCTCGCCATCTCTCGAGCTCTCCCACCGTCGCGTTTTTGCCACCGTTGACGATAGCTTGGGCTGGCCCGATGGCTTAGCCGTCGATCGAGATGGGTTTGTCTGGTTGGCGTTATGGGGTGGGAGCCGGGTTCAGAGGTTCGCCCCGGACGGATCACTCGCTGGATATGTGGAGGTCCCCTGCACTAACGTCACCAGCTGTGCTTTTGTGGGCGATGACCTCTCCCGACTCGTCATCACCACCTCGCAGCTTGACCACGAAGGTGATGAGGCCGCCGGCAAGACCTACATTTTTGATACGAAGACCGCGGGCCTCCCCCTCGTCGCGGCGGGGGTATGACGATGACTGCTCCCACGGTCACCGGAGTCTGTCCTGTCCTCTCCGCAGCCTTCGATGACGACGGCGCAGTTGATCTCTCCGGTTTTGCATCCCTGTGTCGTTATGTAGTGGATTCCGGGGTTAAGTCCTTGATGGTGTTTGGCGTTGCGACAGAGAATTCGAAGCTGAACGATCAGGAAAGAGACGCGATGCTCGAGACTCTGGTCCGAGAGCGCGGGAGCGCGCCGGTGGCGATTGTGGCGACCGTGGCTGACCATTCCACTGAATTGGCTATGGCCAGGGCACACGCGTGGGTTGAAGCAGGTGCCGATGCCATCAATATCCTGCCCTCCTACTTTCTTGCCCCACCGCAACCGGAGGTGCTCCGCCACCTGTCCTCGATCCTGGACTCCGTATCAGTACCCGTGATCATCCAGTCCTTGCCCTCGGGGGGTAACGAGGTGTCGCTGCGCGACATCGTCGCGCTGCACGCAGAACACCCCAACCTCACGCAGGTGAAAGTGGAGAACACCCCCGCAGCGGACCTCATCCGAGATGTCACCCGATTCTCTGCGGGACAGGTGTCCTCACTCGTGGGCTGGGGAGGACTCGAATGGGAAGAAGCGGCTCAGGCAGGTGCACTCGGCGTTCAACCCGGCTGCTCCTTTATCGAGTTGTATCTCGATGCCCAGGCCTACCTGGAATCTGACGATCACGAGGGTTTTGCCCGCGCCTTCAGCCCCCTTCGCCCTGCGCTGACATCCTGGATGCGCCATCCCGAGGTGCTGATTGCGATCGAGAAGCACATTCTGAGGGAACGAGGAATCATTTCCTCACCGAGAACCCGTCACCCCTCCGCCACGCTGAGTGCTGATGATTATGCCTTTGCGGATCAGATTCTGTCTCTTCTTGCAAGCAGGGGCGTGACAGTTGACTGAGCACAGCAACAGAGACTCAAGAGACCTTGTTGTGCTGGGCGAAGCGCTGGTGGGTCTTGTGCCGGAGGAGCACGGTGTCGTTCGCCGCAGTGAAACTCTCCGACGATTTACCGTGGGTGCGGAGGTCAACGTCGCTGTCGCAGCGTCACGGCTTGGACATCGAGTGAGCTGGATTGGCCGAGTAGGGGAGGACCTTTCGGGAGAGGCAATTCTCGATGACCTGCGGCGCGAAGGGGTCCTCATCGACCATGTGCGCCGTGACACGAGCGCCCCCACTGGTCTCCTGCTCAGAGAAAAGTCTCCTTTGGGTGCAACACGTGTTTCCTACGTCAGAAAGGGCAGCGCGGGTTCGCTCGTCAGCGACGAGGACATCGACGAGAAGTTCGTTGCCCTTCACAAGATGGCGCATGTGTCCGGAGTCACACCGGCTCTTAGCCCCTCAGCCCTTCGCGCAGCTGACACATTCTTGCGGGTCGCGCGAGACGCAGGGGTAACCACTGTTTTTGATCTGAACTACCGGTCCAAGCTCTGGTCTGCCGACGATGCTGCGCCCGCCCTGGCTGGGCTTGCTAACAAAGCCGACATTGTGATGGGGGGAGCTGCCGAATGGACACTAGCTTTCGGTAGCGACGACCTGAGAAAAATCTCCCTCGCCTCAGCATCAGTTCTGGTGCGCACCGATGGGCCCCACCCGGTAACGGCGCTCGTGGAGGGACAGCTGATCTCACAGGACACGATGACGACGCACGTCGTCGATGTCGTGGGTGCGGGAGACGCGTTCGTCGGGGGAGTTTTATCAGCACGATTGGCCGGAGCCGATTGGCCAAGCGCCCTGCGACAAGGAACCTACTGCGGTGCGCGAGTGGTCTCCAGTTTCGGTGACTGGACGAATCTTCCCTGGGGGACACACGGTCTGGTGACGGGTCCACTCGATGAGCAGGAAGTCCTCCGATGACCCTCCAGACTGTTATGGATCAGATTGCTCGCTCTCGAGTGGTCGCGATTCTTCGCCTCCAGAACTCCCACGAAGCTCACGAACTGGCTAAGGCCATCATTTCTGGTGGACTCCCCGTTGTCGAGGTGTCCTTGAACACCCCCGGAGCTGTAGACGCGATCGAGCGACTGGCGAAGGACACCGAGGGGATCATCGGAGCGGGCACAGTTCTGGACGTGTCCGATGTGGCTCGGGTGGCCAAGGCAGGAGCTCACTTTATGGTGACGCCCAATCTCAATCCTGATGTGGTGAAAGCCGGACTGGACGCGGGTCTGATGGTTGGCCCTGGCGTTTTCACGGCAACAGAATGTCATCAGGCCATCACCCTGGGAGCTCACGCTCTTAAGTTGTTTCCCGCCGCGCAGGCGGGAATCTCGGGGTTTAGGGCGCTGCGGGATCCTTTTCCTGATGCAGTCTGGTTGCCCACCGGAGGAGTATCGGAGTCCACCATGAGTGACTGGCTCAACGCTGGGGCGCTTGCGGTAGGAATTGGCTCGGCTCTGACCAGCGGGGATGCGGACCATGCGATGCGGACTGCCCGGCGAATTGCCGACATCGTCGAGAGCCTTGAGTCGCCCGGGCACGAGGAGGTCAGGTAGATGCACATCACGAAAGTCAGTGCGATGCTGGTCAACGCACATCTCAGGAACTGGGTATTTGTGAGAGTGGACACGAGTGAACCTGGGCTCTATGGGTTGGGCGAAGCCACACTGGAGTTTCAGTCCCGAGCAGTAGCGGCACGAGTTGACGAGTTCGAAGAATTACTGCTGAACAAGGACCCGCGGGATATCGCCATGCTCTGGGAAGCAATGTTCCGGTACCCCTTCTTCCGCGGGGGCGCCGTCACAATGTCGGCAATCAGCGGAATTGACCAGGCTTTGCATGACATCCAGGCGAAAGCTCTCGGTGTTCCCCTGTGGCGTGTGCTCGGTGGGCTTGCTCGCACCAGGGTGCAAATGTATGACCACGTCGGGGGCGGAGATTCGTCTGCCGTTTATGGTGATCTTGATGAGGGCATAGCCGAACGAGTCTCCGCGAGTAAAGCGGAGGGGTTCAGCGCAATCAAAATTCTCGCGGTGCCGCAGACCCGCGCCATTGATGGCATAGGGGCTCTCCGTGAAGCGGAGAGAATTATGCACTCGGCGCGCGAGGCGGGTGGTGACGACATGGACATCATGGTCGATTTTCACGGTCGAACCACGTCTGCGATGGCCATCCAATATGCGAAAGTCCTCGAACCGTTTAACCCGTTCTTCATTGAGGAAGTAGTTGGTCCAGAAATCCCGGCCCGGGAAATGGCGCGCGTGGCGCAGTCCACCGTTATTCCTGTCGCCGCGGGGGAGCGCCTCTTCCATCGCAAAGAGTTCCTCGCTTTGCTAGAAGTTGGGGCCATTAGTGTGGCGCAGCCGGATGTGTGCCATGCCGGAGGAATAACAGAGACGATGAGGATCGGGGCCCTTGCTGGCGCCTTCGGGGCCCACCTTGCTCCGCACAATCCCTTGGGACCGATTGCCACGATGGTGAATATTCATCTCGGCTTTGCTCTGCCCAACTTTATGATCCAGGAAGTAATGCGCAACGATGTTCCCTGGCGATACGACGTCGTCAAGGGGTCGGTCCCGATCATTGACGGTTTCGTCTCGCCACCCCAGGCACCAGGTATTGGGGTAGAAATTGATGAGAAGGCCGCGGCTCTCCACCCGTATGAGGCGAGTCAGCCGGTTCAATGGACGCATGCGGATGGGAGTGTAGCGGAATGGTGACTCGATCTCAGCAGGGAATGTTGGAGGGGCACCACGTTGTGGTGACCGGTGGCGCCCAGGGCATTGGCGAAGCAATCGTCGAGGACGCCCTGACTCGTGGCGCTCGGGTGTCGTTCTTTGACATCAACCAGGAGCAGGCTCAGATTCTGCTCCAACGGCTGGAGGGGCTCGGGTTCCACAGTGGTCAGGATGTTGATTTTCAGACCTGCGACGTCACGAACTTCAGCGCTATTGAGTCAGCGGTCGCCGCCTGCACCTCGGCCCTGGGGCCGGTCACGGGTTTGGTGAATAACGCGGGCCGAAATTCCTATGCAGATCCTGTGGAGATGACGGAGGAGCAGTGGGATTCTTTCTTTGATCTAGACCTCAAGTCCTCCTGGTTGATGTGCAAAGCCACCTTGCCGATGATGCGTAAGGCAGGCAAGGGAAGCATTGTCAACATCGCCAGCATTCACGCCCACATGAGCTACCCGCAGTATTTTCCCTACGCGGCGGCAAAGTCCGGTTTGCTGGGTCTCACCAGGAATTTGGCTTTGGACGAAGGCAAGTACGGGGTCAGAGTGAATACCGTCAGTCCCGGCTACACCCAGACACCGTTACTGCGCGAGTGGTTTGACAATAACCCGGGTTCCGAGGAAAAGGCTCTGTCGGTGCATGCTCTGGGTATGTTCGGCGAGCCTCGGGACATCGCTTCGGTCGTGAGTTTCTTGCTCTCCGACGAGACTCGCTTTGTCAGCGGAGCTGACTGGCGAGTCGATGGAGCACTGAGCGCGCGCTTTGCAGGCTAGTTTCCCCATCAGAAGGAGAGAATCATGACGTCGTTGAGTACCCGAGACCCGCAAGGCACGATGGGCGACACCATTGCGGTGCTGCACAAGCAGGAGCTTCCCTCGAGTGACGCCGATTCTCTCCCCGAATCATCGGCCCGATTCGAGGACGGACGGAGCTGGCGGTTAGAGATTCCTTCTGTGGAGGGCCCGGGGGCTATGCGGGCAGTCCTGGACGAGGCACAAACTCGCGGAATCGGCGTCGACCGAGTCAGCCAGGGCAGTGGGATTTTCATGCTCAGCGAATCGGAGATCGCCGACATGCTGGATCAGGGGAAGGCCTCGGGAACAGAAGTGTGTTTGTTTGTGGGCCCACGCGCATCCTGGGATGTGGGCAAGCAGCCTGCGAGCAGTTCCGGAGTTGTTGCCGCACCTACTCTGCGAGGGGCGGATCAGGTGCGCTATGCCCTGGAGGACGTCCGGCACGCTGTGGGGCGGGGGCTGCGCAGCATTCTCGTCGGGGATGTGGGTTTGCTCGCCGTTATTGGCCGAGCGACAAGAGAAGGAGATCTCCCGGCCGACCTTGTCGTCAAAACATCGGTGGCACTGCCGTGCACAAATCCGGCAACCGCGCGAGTTCTGGAGGACTTGGGTGCCACGTCAATTAACTTGGGTACGGACTTGTCACTGGGGCAGATTGCCGCAATCCGCCAGGCCATTGATGTTCCCGTGGATGTCTACTGCGAGGCCCCCGATGATTTTGGGGGAGCTGTACGACACTATGAGGTCATTGACATGGTCCGAGTAGCGGCACCTATCTATATCAAGTTCACTGTCCGGAATGCTCCGGGGATTTACCCCTCGGGTTTGCACTTGGAAAACACTGTGCTCGCAACAGCGAGGGAGAGAGTCAGGCGAGCAAGCCTCGCTATCGACCTCCTCCAGCGCTATTCGAGCACCGCATCGGCTGGAGAGTAATCCGCATGGCCCCTCGCGAATGGACAAACCCGCGCACCGGCGCAACGCTCACCCTGGCGATTGAGGATCACTCCGACTCCGACGTGGTTGCGCTGTGTGAAACCTCGTATCAAGCCTGGCTGACATACCGGGGGTTTAGTTTCCCCGACCGCGTTCGGGTCCTCTCGGCGCTTGCCGATGGATTAGCCGCGAGCTCCGATGAGGTGGTGGCGATTGCGGACGAGGAGACGGCACTGGGTGAGCCCCGGTTAGTGGGCGAGGTCGCTCGGACAGTCTTCCAGCTGAGAATGTTTGCGGAAGCTCTCGAGAACGACACACTCTTTCCGCGACAGATTGATGAGGCTGTTGAGGGGCCGCCACCGGCCGGCCACCCAGAGCTGGTCCGAAGCCTCATCCCGCTGGGGCCCGTTGCCGTTTTCGGAGCAAGCAATTTTCCGTTTGCTTTTGGGGTTCTGGGCGGTGATGTCGCGTCGGCGCTTGCCGCTGGATGCTCCGTCATTGTTAAGGAACACTCCGCGCAGCCGCGCCTCTCCCAGAGGTTGGTTGAGCTCGCGCGGGACGTGTTGGAGAAAGAGTTCCCCGGACTTGACATCTTTCTCTCGGTTCGAGGCACTCAGGCTGGAGCTCAGGTAGTCCAGAACCCGAGAGTGTCGGCCGTCGGGTTCACCGGATCCGTCAGTGGTGGTCGACACCTCTTTGACCTCGCTCAGGCACGCCCGAATCCCATTCCTTTTTACGGCGAGCTGGGAAGCATTAACCCTGTCGTTGTGTCCCGTCAAGCGGCAGAGTCACGGGGGGACCAGATTGCTCAAGGTTTTGTTGACTCGCTCCTGTTGGGCGGGGGGCAATTCTGCACGAAGCCATCAGTTCTGGTGATCCCAGAAGACTCAACGATTCTGGAAACCATAAAGGTCTCGTTGGCCAGCGCACAGCCGGTGGCCTTGCTGACTACCCGCATTGCGAGTGCCTATCGGGCTCGAGTCGACGAGATGACCTCGGCAAACGCCACCAACGTGGTGACCGCTCCGGATAGCTCAGAACCAGGTTCCTGGGTTCATCCCGCGCTGTTTGTGACCAGTGTCGAGGAAATGCTCACAGAGACGACAATGTTGCGCGAAGAATGCTTCGGTCCAGCCGCCGTCGTTGTTCCCTACGCCACTGATGACGAAGCACTCGCTGTGAGCTCAGTGGGGGGTGGAGTCTTGGTGGGCAGTGTTCATGGGGAAGATGACGATCCCCTGGCGCAGGCGATAGTCCAGGCCCTCATCCCGAGGGCAGGTCGAATTGTGTGGAACGGCTGGCCGACCGGGGTTGCTGTCTCGCCAGCGCAAATGCACGGCGGGCCCTACCCCGCGGCAACTGTTCCTGGAGCAACATCTGTGGGCCTGCACGCAGCGTCCCGCTTCGTCAGGCCACTGGTGTTGCAATCGATGCCCCCGGGCATGCAGGTGTCATGAACGCCCACATGTCTTGCTAGGACCTAGTTGCTAAAACTCCTCGGGTAGTGTATATATCATATTATGATTACCCCAGCCGACCTGGCGATGACGCCAGAAAATGCTCTTCGTCTCTCTGCACGGCGCAGCAATGACTATGACTTTGGGGTGTGGTTTTGGGGCGATGCCATTGCCCTTGATGGCCTCCTTGACGCCGCAGAATTATTGGGCGATGAGAAATCCCTACATCAAGCGGGGCGGGCCTTTGAGCGCTGGGCCGCCCGCCCGCTGAGTTGGGCCGATCACCTCACTCCAGGTTCCGCCCTGCTGAGATACGGGGAACTGGCGGGGGAGTCATGGCCGCTCGAGCGCGCGCAGGAGTTGGCGGCATACCTGGGATCGGTCCCGAGGTCTAGCGGAGCACCTCTCTACCGTCCTGATCTTCCGGAGTATCGCTACACGGTGTGGGTGGACACTCTGTACCATGTTCCGGTTTTCTATGCCCGGCTCGCTCACCTCCTGGCAGATGATGCCTGGATTGACAAAGCCGTCGAGGAATGGCACTCGCATTGGAATCTGCTGACTGACTCCAGGGGTCCCTTTCTGGCTCACTCGTGGGATACCGGCATGCACAGACTGCACGGGTATGGATGGGGGCGCGGTTCAGGGTGGGCTCTCTACGGAATGATCGAGACCTTGGAGCACATTCCCCAGAGCTATGCGGGTCGGTCTGCTCTGGTCGCAGACACGCAGAGTTTTGCCCAGGCTCTTCTGAGCGTTCAAGACCACACGGGATATTGGCACACCCTGCTTCACGACCGGGAATCGTATTTGGAGACCAGTACAGCGTCGTTCTTCGCAGCAGCATTCCGCAGAGGTATGCGCACCGGCATCCTCGGTCCAGAGTTTGCCGAGGCAACAGACTCTGCATGGCGGGCCACCCTGGGGCGTCTTGATGATCGGGGCGAGCTGTGGGGGGTCTCGGCCTGCACCTACGCCAGTGTTGCCAACATTGATGACGTCGTGATGTATCACACGCTCCCCACCGAAGTGAATGTGTGGGGGCAGGGCTCAGCCATGCGCGCGGCCGCAGAGAACATCAGGTCGGGTCTCTAATGGCCACAGATAACATTCACTGTGAGGTTGCCTCCGGTGTAGCGCGAATCCTGATTGATCGGCCCGCCAAGCTCAACACCATGACACCCGAGATGGGGGTCGAGCTGATGGGTCTCGTCCCGAGAATCAACGGTGATGACGAGGTTCGAGTCGTGATTCTCAGTGGTGTGGGCGAGAAGGCTTTCAGCGCTGGCAGCGACGTCTCGGTACTCGACCAGTACGGGACCAATTGGCAGCTTCGAAACAGACTGGATTATGCCCGCGCCATCTGGGCCATCCGCAAGCCCGTCATCAGCAAAATCAGGGGGTATTGCATTGGCGGCGGGCTCGAAATGGCCCTCATGGGTGACCTGCGATACAGCGATGAGACAGCGCAGTTTGGTGCAGGAGAAATCAAGCTTGGCTGGCACGGCGGGGCGGGCAATACCCAGTTACTTCCCCGGGTCACGGGGCCAGGAATTGCCCTGGAGATGCTCCTCACCGGAGATCTCATCTCGGCTCAGGAAGCTTTGCGAGTAGGGCTCGTGCAAAGGGTTTACCCTGCCAGCGACCTCGATGCGGAAGTGGACGGTATCGCCCAGCGAATCGCCAAGTCTGCCCCGATTGCCGCCGAGCTGGCCAAACACCTTGTGCGCATCAGCCAATCCACCAGTCTCGACGTGGGGTTGGCCTATGAGAATGACACGTTCACCTACTGCTTCACCACTGAGGACAGCGCTGAGGGGCGCGAAGCTTTTGCAGAAAAACGTCCACCCAATTTTCGCGGACGCTAGTGCGACACAGAACGAGGAAGGCGCGACATGGCTGAGGGTAGCGACAATCCCGGGGTGACCCTTGTCACCGGAGGCGCGCAAGGAATTGGACTCGCCACCGTGGGACTAGTTCTCGAGCGAGGGGGACGTGCCGTTGCTCTGGATAAGAACACCGCAGCACTCGAGCACGTGCGCAGCTCGTTCCCGAGCGATTCAGTCCTAGCCCTGGAGTGTGATGTCACACAGGAGGACGATATCCAAGCCGCGGTTGATCAGACCATGGCGAAGTTTGGTCGTATTGATTCCCTCGTGAACAATGCCGGCATCGGGTCATATTTCGATGCGACGACAATGAGCCAAGAGGACTGGGATCTCGTCTTTTCTGTCGATTTGAAATCAGTATGGCTTGTCAGCAAGTGGGTCCTCCCCCACATGATTTCGCAGCAATCCGGGAGCATCGTGAATATTGCCTCGATTCACGCTCGCATGACCGTGGGGGGTATGTTCCCCTACGCGGCGGCGAAGAGCGGGGTGATTGGTCTTACGCGGAGCCTGGCTCTGGATATGGCACAGCACCAAATTCGTGTGAACGCCGTGAGTCCGGGATGGACCAGAACCTGGCTGGTGCAGGAATGGTTTGAGAAACAGCCCGATCCGATTGCGGCAGAGGAGTCAGTCGTGGGGGTCCACCCTTTGGGGCGGATCTGCGAGCCCCTGGAGGTTGCCGAAGTCATTTGCTTTCTCGCGAGCCCACGATCCCACGCAGTGACGGGGGCAGAGTTCTCTGTCGATGCTGGGCTCAGTGCACGATTTGCCACCTAGATAACTACCACCTGAAAGGAACCTTGTGAATCACGGAGCGCTCTCGGATGTCCGAGTACTGGATGCAACACAGATGTTGGCAGGCCCCATGGCGGGGACACGGCTCGGAGATTTAGGAGCGGATGTCATCAAAGTGGAGCCCCCGATCGGGGGGGAATTCAACCGCACGCATGGATTTGGAGACTCACGAGCTAACGGTGAGATGACAACGTTCCTGGCCATGAACCGCAACAAGCGCAGTCTTGCCGTCGACCTCAAATCAGAGGGTGGGCTCGACGTGATCTACCAACTGGCCAAGAATTCCGACGTGTTCATTCAGAACTTCCGCCGCGGAACCGCCGAGCGCTTGGGAATCGGCTACGAGAAGCTTCGGGAGATCAACCCCGGGATCATCTACTGCTCGATTACCGGGTATGGAACGACTGGCCCGCACCGCGATCGTCCAGGTCAGGATCTCATCATGCAGGGCTACAGCGGCTCGATGTTTTCCGTGGGCAAAGAGGGGGATCCTCCCCTTGCCAGTGCGCTGTGGGCGGCTGATGTGATGACCGGGTATCAAGCGGTGATTGGGATCTTGGCGGCTCTCAATAGCCGTCGAGAGAGTGGTCTTGGCCAGAACATTGAGATTGACATGCTCGCTGTGGTGCTGGATTGCCAGTTGCAGGAGATCGTGACCTACCTGAACGCTGGATTTATTCCGGAGAGAACTGCTGAAGACAGCGCCCATGGCGCTATGCCCGCACCGTATGGAAGTTACAAAACGAAAGACGGATGGCTCAACCTGGCCATGACGCCTCTTCCCGCTTTGGCAGAGGTGATCGACAATGACTGGCTTCGGACCCTGGTGAACTACGACGACGGTCATCGCCTTCGGGACAAGATTTACGCCATGCTTCGGGACGCGTTCGTCGATAAGACGACAGCGGAATGGATTGAGTTGTGTGACACGCACGGAGTGTGGGCGGGACCGGTCTATGACTTCCCCGCCCTCGCCCAGGATCCTCACATCATTGAGGAGAACTACTTTGTGCCGCAACCTCAAAGAGTGGGTGGCTCAGCCCAAACCGTGAGAGTCCCCATCAAAATGTCCGGCACACCGCCCGAGATTCGGCGGGGGGCGCCAGGGCTTGGGGAACACACCCGAGAAATCCTGGCTGATGTCGGCATGGACGACAGCGCAATCGAGGCATTGGTTGCCTCGGGAGCGGTAGGAACAATCGACAAGGAGACATCATGACCTCGAAAGACCTTCTGCTGGAGCGGCACGGTCACGTTGCGGTGATCAGACTGAACCGTCCCGACAAACTCAACGCCATGACGGCTGACATGGATCGGATGATGAACGATTTCACGTTCACCATCAACAATGACGCGAGCATCAGGGCCGTCGTGCTGACCGGGAACGGTGAGCGGGCCTTTTGTGCGGGGAGTGACATCACAGAACTTGATGAGTACGGGGAGAACTGGGAATACCGCAATCGATTCGATGCCCGGATGGATTACGCCAGGGCCATCCACTTGATTCGTAAGCCCATCGTTGCTGCCCTCTTTGGCTACGTCATTGGTGGGGGACTGGAAATGGCCTGCGCGAGCGATATTCGATTGGGAACCCCTGATTCGCAGTTTGGGGCCGGCGAAATCAACTGGGGATGGCACGGAGGCTCCGGCCAAACCCAGTATTTGACGCGAGCGATAGGTCCGGGCAACGCTGCGCGATTGCTTCTCACGGGGGAGAGGTTCGATGCTGATTTTGCGTTGCGGACCGGGTTGCTTCAGGAAATTCACCCCAGAGAAACACTGGAGAGTGCTGCCCTGGCTTTGGCCGAGAGCATTGCGGCAAAATCCCCGATTGCGATCCAAATGACCAAACACATGATTCGGGTAGCCCAAAACACAGCACTCGATGTGGGCCTCATGGTCGAGAACGACTCCTTCAGCTATTGCATGACCACCGAGGATTCGGTGGAGGGTCAGAAAGCGTTCGCCGAGAAGCGGACGCCGAACTTTCAGGGAAAGTGAGGGCACGATGGCTGACAGAGCGCTTCATCATCGGGTGAGGATTCCCCTCGGGCCGAGATTTGCCGATCTCTGGCTCTTTCTGGGGGAGAAGCACCATGTGTTATTCGATAGCGGAACGAGGGGAACCCTCACCGAATCGGTCCTCCCCGCCTTGGAGAGCCTGGGTTATGGTCCGGAGAGTGTCAGCACTGTTGTCATCAGCCATTTGGATGTTGACCACTGTGGCGAGGCAGGCAATATTCGCTCGGTCCTGCCCGAGGCGGTAACTATGGCTCACGCTGGCGATTCCGATGCAATTTCTGATTGGGACACCTTCAGCGCGCAGCGGGGACGAGAGTTTGCTGAGGGATGGGGCTTAGACGAGTCCCCGGAAGCGATGGCGTGGATGCGCGACGTTTTCCTTCCCGGGCCAGTCGACACTGTCCTGACCTCGGAAACGACGCTGACACTCGATGATGGGCGAGACCTCGAGGTGTGGCATGTTCCAGGCCACAGCCTGGGCCACCTGGCACTGTATGACTCCCAGTGCGACACCCTCGCTATTTCAGATGCGATTCTGGGAAGTGCTGTGCCGCTCGCGGAGGGAGCTCCATCTTTCCCCCCCACCTATCGACACGTTGATTCCTATCTCCAGACCATCGCTCGGGTGCGAGACCTCATGCCCCGCGTTCTCTTGACAGCCCATTACGGGGATTACCGAGACGAGGAGGTTGCAGCCTTTGTGGACGAGTCCGAAGCGTTTGTGCACGCGCTGGATGAGGTTGTCCGCAGTGTGCTCGGCTCGCAGCCGAAAACCCTCGAGGACTTGGTCCATGAGATCAACCCCCTCGTGGCGACGTGGCCGATAGAGGGGACCTACACGGCGTTGGCGTTCCCGGTAGCCGGGCATCTTGAACAGCTCCACCAGTCTCAGACCATTACTCGACACGACGGCCCTCGGGGCTGGGAATGGACACGATGAATCACGACGCGCTGAGAGCACTGCTGCAGAAGGCGGCACCTCAACTGATGGAGCTGGAGTACGAAACCTGGAACTTTGGAGATTCGACGGGTTTCGAAGCCATGATTCGCTCCGCTGACACGCTGAACTCAGAGGATTTGCGAAACTTTGCCTACGGCTGGTTCCGCTCCTGGGCCACGCGCGCCCAGCCCTACGAGCGTCTCGACTGCACTGCGCCTGGCCTCGCCATCGTGTTGGCAGCGGAGAGAGCAAAAAACCAGAGTTTGCTCGATGCTGCTCTGGGGCTTGCGGACTATCTCACCAGCCGCCGAAAAATTGGTGCTGTGTATGAAACGTGGGAGCGCTCCCCCCTGATGGCGCCCTACGGGGGAGAGGAACTCCCGGAGGAAGAAAAGGCGATTCTTGACTCTCCACCCGGGGGTTTCTTCGTCGACTGTCTTCACTTTGATCCTCCTTTCTTCGCTGCTTTGGCTCGCGTGACGGGGGATGAGAGGTGGCGACAAGAGGCACTGGAGCAAGCCGAAGGATATATCCGAGCCCTCCAGAAGCCTTCGGGGCTTTTTGACCATTTCGTGTTGGATGGTTGGCCAGACCGGACCTTCGGTCCCGGCTGGGGTCGCGGACAAGGGTGGGCACTCTTGGGCTTGGTTGATGTCGTCGAGCAACTCCATCTAGATTCCGATCACGAGGTGGCCCGCTCTGCAGTGTCCTTGATCGACGCCATGGTGACACTGCAATCCTCGGATGGCAGCTGGCCGGTCGTGATTACAGATCCCGAGTCCGGCGAGGAGCCCAGCACTGCTGCCTTCATGGCGACAGGGTTCCTGAGAGCGCTCAAATTGGGGCTGGTCTCAGGTGACGAGGTTAGGCAATCTGCCGAGCGCGCCCTGGAATCTGTGATGAGTCAGTGCGATGACCAGGGACTACTCTCGGGTGTTTCGCGGGCCGTGATGGCGTGCACCAGAGCATCACACTACGGCCACGTCCCCCGCGGTTTCAATGTTCCGTGGGGGCAAGGCCCTCTTGTCCTCGCACTATGCGAAGCTTTGGAGTGATGAAGACCGCAATTGTCACAGGTGCTGCTTCGGGTATTGGGTTGGCGACCACTCGGCAGCTAGTCGAGGCTGGTTACCGGGTCCACGCGGTGGATCGGGCCGAGGACGGTTTATCTCGTGAGAGTAAAAACCACGACTCTTCCTCGTTCATCCCCCACGTCGGAGATGTCAGTGATGAACAGCTCTGGTCGAGCCTTTCCGCTGCGGTTGACGGTCAGGTGGATGTCCTTGTGCACAACGCCTTTGCTCTGCATCTCAAGCCACTCCACCTGCAGACGAAAGATGAATGGACTCTGCAGTGGGAGGTGATGGTGGGGGCAGTGTTTTATTCGGTGGCTCATCTGCACGATGCCCTCCTGAGCGCGTCAGGGTCGATGGTGTTGGTCTCGAGTGTCCATTCCCGGATCGGCATTCCAGGCCACCCCGCATACGCGGCGGCCAAAGGAGCCCTGAATGCGCTTGCCCGGCAGCTTGCAGTCGAGTACGGTCCCAGAATTCGCGTCAATTCCGTGATACCCGGTCCCATTCGCACCCCGGTCTGGGATTCCGCTTCGAAGGAGGATCTTGCTCAGGTCGCTCACCAAACACCTCTTGGCCGTTTAGGTGACCCAGACGAGGTTGCACGCGTGATTTGTTTTCTTGGGTCCACAGACTCGAGTTATATCCACGGCGCTGAGATTGTTGTCGACGGCGGTTGGAGCATCGCCAAAGACTCGCGCTGATTATGCTCATGTGTATGCACCACCGCAGGGAAATGGAGCTGTAATGGCTCGACTCCGTGGCCTGTCTCCCGAGATAGCGGGGGATTTGGGCAGAAAAATTATTTCCGGGGAGCTCCCCGAGGACAGCACCTTTCGACTTCAGGATGTCGAGGGTTGGTATGGGGTGAGTGTCACTGTTGCCCGAGAAGTCATGCACGCTTTGCAAAGCAAAGGTCTCGTTGAAGCCCGTCCTCGCCGGGGGATCACCGTCCTGGGACGGGACTCGTGGGACCTTTTGGATGCTGATGTGTTGCAGTGGCACGAGAACCACCTGGGCCACATCATCGCCGACTTGGAGGAGTCTCGACTGCTGATTGAACCCTGGGCGGCAAAAACTGCAGCGATAGCAGGCTCCCCGGGAGATATTCAGCGGTTGCGCGAGGCCATGACCGCGCTGACTGTTGCCGCAGATTCAGCCGATGTCGCCGCCATGACACGGGCCGACCTGGCCTTCCACCGAGTCTTGCTCGAGGTCAGCGGGAATTCGATTCTCTCCCGCATTGGCCGAGTCATTGAGCCGGCACTGAGGCGCCGTGACGAACTCACCCTGCACGACAAAAAACGCGAAGACCTCACCTTTCTGCCCCTTCATGAGGGAATTGTGGCGGCCATTGAACGGCGAGAGCCAGAGGCAGCGGAGATCGCCGCAACCCTGCTCATTACCGAGAGTGGCTCTGACAGCTCTCAAGTCCTCGGACGATGACGATCCTGAGGGGAAACGTGGTTCCCTCCGAGGCGTCACGATGAATGTTTCTCGGCTGGGAGCAACGGATCTCATGGTCAGTGACCTGAGTTTGGGCACGATGACCTTTGGGAAAGAAGCGGATGAGCAGACTGCTCATCACCTTCTGGATACGTTCGTCGGCGCCGGTGGAACCATGATCGATACCGCGGATCGATATGCGATGGGTCTGAGTGAGGAAATCATCGGGCGCTGGGTAGAAAAGTCGGGCCATCGCGATCGTGTCATTCTGGCCACCAAGTCACGTTTTCCGATGGAGCGCGGCAGTGGTTTGCACCCGAGTTACCTCCGCGGGGCTATTGAGGACAATCTCCGGAGGCTGAATGTCGAGACTCTCGACATTTTTCAGCCTCATGCCTTTGACCCCCAGGTTGACCCCTCGGAGTGGTTGGGGCTGCTCAAAGAATTCATCGACGAGGGCAAGGTTCTCTACGTCGGGGCATCGAACTTCCTGGGCTATCAACTTCACCACACTCTCGATGTCGCCCACTATGAGGGGCTGCCGATGGTTATTTCTCTCCAGGCTCAATACAACCTTCTGGATCGACAAATTGACGTGGAGATTCTGGAGGTCTGCCAGAGGTATGACATTCCTGTGCTGGCCTGGTCACCCTTGGGTGGTGGATGGTTGACCGGCAAGTATCAAAGAGACCATAACCCCGCCAGCGCCAGCGCCAGTCGACTCGAACAGAACGCTCTGCGCTTTATTGACTCCTACGACAAGCGAAACGTGGATCGGACCTACACAATCCTTGAGGAGGTGCGCGCCGTTTCCGAGGAATGCCAGGCATCCCTCGCCCAAGTATCGCTTGCCTGGCTGATCCAGCACCCTCGGGTGGGAAGCGCCATCATTGGTGCCAGGGATATCACCCAGCTGACCGAGAATCTCTCGGCAACTCAGGTCACGCTAACCCCAGACCAGTGGTCTCGACTCGATCTCGTGAGCAGACCCGTAATCCCGGACTACCCCTACGGTTTCATGGACATCATGGGTGGCCGATAGGCCGGGACACCGGGCGGTTCAGCCCGCTTGTCGCGACGAGTAAGCGGGGCCCTCAATTTGTGAGGGCACGCCTTCGTCAGGGTATGAGGGATCAGGGGATGTGGTCTCCTACCACTCCTGAAACGCTCCGTCGTCATGGAACCAGACTGGGGCGCGCCATTTGTGGCCTTCCTTGTCAGCCTTACGCACCGCTTTCTCGTTAATTTCGACACCCAACCC
>ERZ887942.1052-NODE-1052-length-20298-cov-49.484266_pt1 | contig 20298 bp, 19 predicted proteins | sample MGYA00521099_ERZ887942 | MGnify/ENA primary metagenome ERZ887942 (study PRJEB32303, sample SAMEA104408605) | aquatic metagenome | biome: Brackish water; feature: Pelagic; material: water | place: Baltic Sea | collected 2014-06-07T06:48:00 | depth 16,251 m ...
CCGCTCCGTTGTCGCTACGAGCAATGGCTTCGCCCTTGACCCGGTGGCGTGGATGCCGGTAAGACGTGGGCGTTCGAACCGCCCAGCCGCTCCGTTGTCGCTACGAGCAATGGCGTCGCCCTTGACCCGGTGGCGTGGATGGCGGAAAGACGTGGGGCGTTCGAACCGCCCAGCCGCTCCGTTGTCGCTACGAGGAAGGGCGGCGTCCTTGGCCCGTAAAGAGGGTTTGTGATGGAGAGTACAAAAGTACATCGTTTAGCCCGTGGTCGCGGACCTTGTGGTAACCCATAAATTTGAATTGCCAAATCTGAACTTCGGGCCAATGGCCCAGCAATTTGCATAGCCCAGCCTGAAATGAAAGGCTGGGTTAGTGGTTGAGGCATCAAGGAGAGGGCCAAGGGCCCGGCAGTTCGGCGTAAGAGGCCGTGTCTACAATTCCGTTTGAGCTGTAAATGGCCGGGCGTTTGGCCCTTTACGACGATTCTTCATTGCCAACCCGGCCTTTCAGGCTGGGCTAAGCAAGAGAATGGGGCTTTGACCTGCAAACAAAAACAGCCAGCCTATTTGTTGGTGGCCATCAAAGTTGTTGTGAGTAATCACAAGGGCCCGGACCACGCGTTAAGCAGGGATTTTGTTTCCGGAATGTCACAAGCTCTTGCCCCAGTGGCCTGAAGACTTTGAATAAACCAGCAAACCGCTACGCTTCCATTCGGCGCATAAAAAAACTCGAATGCAAAAAAAACATTCGAGCTGGGAGGAGAGCGGCACCGAGGTGAGTGCCAACTCAATTGCTTCAGTCACTTAGTGTTAGTAGTTCATCATACCTGCGTGGCCCTGTTGGCAGCTTTGGCAGGACGAACCGTATGACTGTTCCTGGTAAACCTGACCACCGTGGAAGCAGCTGCCACCGGCTGATGGTCCGCAGTTTCCGTTGGGAGGGCAGAATCGACCGTGGAAATTTGATGGATATGGCGTTGGTGGAACCATTCCTGGATTGCGTTGCCACGTAGGCACGTGAGCGTAGCTGTAGCCAAGTTGAGCTGTATCAGTTGGCTGATAAACCATGGGAGCACCAGCATAAGAGCCGCCGGACGACATAAAGCTTTGGAAGCCTGTTCCCGTGCGGTTGATTCGCATCATTGTTGGTGGTGCCCAACCTGAATCTGGAAACGCTTTGGTTTTGCAGCACCAGCAGGCTGCCTGAGCCAGCCGGCAGCCGCGATTTGCAAGGCGTCCTGTTGGCCCACATTGTCCGCACCAGTTGGTGGCGAAGTCGTTGCGAGTTGAACGCATGTTGCAGCGACCAGACTTGCCGCAATTTCCGTTGCACGATTGCGGCTGACAGAAATCACCGTTTTGGCATGGGTTGCAGGCATGTTGTCCTGAGTTGCATGACTGGCAGTTGTTGCTACCACCAGAATTACAGCCGTTGGCGTTGCAGCCTTCACTGCTGCAACTGTATCCGACGGGTTGAATCACTGCTGCAAACGTCGCGACCGGTGCCAGCACGATTGCGGAAAGCAGAAAATAACGAACTGAACGTTGCATGAGATCCATCTCCTTCGAGTCACGCTAAGTCGTCGCTCAGCCAGGTGCTCGTCAAACAGTTTTTGTGCGGGTAACAAAAAGCTGCAGTTTGTTTCAGGGGCAGAATGTGACAGCAAACACAATTGCCTGCTGCCACTCGGGTCCGGTCGATCACATTGTTAAAGCGGAATTCAGAAAGCTTTGACGCGATGACCAGCATCAGCGTTCAGCCCTTCCTGGTTTCCATCCGTTGTTACTACCACGTTTGGTGCGGCAGAGCCTGTGGTGATGTTTTAGGATCGTAATGTCCGATCGGCGTCAAACGGCTGGAAGGTGTTCCCCAGCTGTAGTTGTATGACTGATGAACATTTGGAGCCAGTGGCACTGTCATTGGAATGCCGTAACCCTGAACACCATAAGCCTGGCCATCGCGGCTGTCTGCGTAATCAGGTTCATCTGCGTATGTTACATGGTACTTGCCGAATGGTGGGCAACCCTGACCGCAGCATCCCGATGGGACCATCCAACCAAACAGACAGTTGGACAATCGCTGATTGCGTGAACTGAAGTTGCTTGACTGACCTCGCCACCAGCGAGTTGGATAACCTGCATCGTTGCAGCTACCCTTGGGAAGAGCTCCTGCCAGCAGACGAACGCGACGATTGTAGCCGTCTCCGTAGTAGCAATCGTCACAGTCTTCACACGCTTTGTTGCCACGTCGGTTTCCGCGGCCACGATCGCAGGTGTTGCAGCCGGATGAGTTGCACCCGGATGTGCTGCAGCCTTCAGTTCCGCAATTTCCAGTTTCCTGGCACGTGTCGCATCCACCATAGCAATCGCCGGATGAATACATGTCTGTCATGTAGGGACTTGCAAAGGCCGACTGACCATAGCCACCCATTGCCTGGCCGTATCCGTAACTGGCAGGCTGACCATAGCTGGCCTGCTGTACGTTGGCTCCCATGCCTTCCTGAACCACTGGTTCAAGGCCATAATATTTTGCGTAAGCAGCAAAGTGCTGCTGTGGAGAAACGCTGCCGTAGCGAGAATTCGCCATGGCACCGCCCGGTCCGAATGCCGTTTGAACAGTCGCGTTCGTTTTTTGCTGGCCGCCGTTCATCTTAATCACTGCCGGGCTGGAGTCCGCGTCACTTAAGCGAACAACGCCTTCCTGAGCAGCAGCGACGCCAGTTGTAGCCAGCACACAAACCGCGGCAGCGAACCATCTCGAAGTTGAGTTTATTGGTCGCATCTGAGTTCCACCTGTTATCAGAGTTTTCAAGTTACGAATTGTAATGGGTTGCGAAAACATCGCGGTTTACCAAGAACGAACGTCGGTTGCCCGAACGAAGTTTGTCGGACACGTTGTGCCAAACTGCCAGGTCAATGACAGTTCAGCAATCATCGTGCTATCGAATTACGGGAGGATGGAAGCGAGCGAACGGGCTGATGGAAGATTTGTACTTCACATCAACAGTTGTTCCCTGCAGTTTCCAGTTTTCCTTCGACCACACACCAAATGGTGTGACCATCCAGCCGCCGTTGACCTTGTAATAGTAAGGTCCATACATGGCTTTATACTTGTGAGCATAAAGCATTTCGTGCGGCTGCAGAGCGTGATGAGGAATCAGCGTACCACTTACCTGCGTCGGAATTCCCGGACGCGGTGAAGGGTAAAGTGATGCCTGAGATCCGCCGCCCATTGGTACGTTGTTAACCACCGTTGGCACGTGATAGGGGCCACCACCGTTGTAGTGAAGACCAATCAGGCCTCGTCCACCGTTGTGGTTGAAACCAACCGTGTGAACAGGAACTCCTTCAGATTGCATTGGTGCAAACTGAGTCGGTTCAAAATACTGTTGCCAGTTCGCTCCCGGATGAACAGGCAGTGAACTGCCGTTTGGCGCCGTTGCACTGAAGTACTGAGGTCCGCTGACAGCAGACTGATTCGGTACAACTGGTGCGTATTGAATCGGCGTTGGTTGCGGAGTTGAATCCGCTGGCTCCAGCAGATCGCTGTCCGGCTTCGCACTGGTCTGGCGAATTTCCGGAACCTGCTTTTCTGCGTCTTCGACAACAGCGTGTGTTACGCCGCCGCCTTTGGAAACTGTTGTGTCTTTGTTCTGCGTCTGCTGTGGACGACCAATCGCCGGACCACGCAGGAAGCCCATCAGCGGGCTGTTCGCTTTGTCGTCTGCGGCGTTTGCGCCAACACTCATGACCGAAATCATGAGAGCCACTAAACCTTTGCGAAGCATTGCTTCTCCTCCGTGGCTTTCCTGAGACTCGAAGCGGCCCGCAACGCATCTGCTGGTACATTCCAGCGTCCGTCTGCAGTTTGCCCGAATCCCACTGAAGGTGATTCCAATCGCTAGCCTGCAGGAAAGCCCCCCCGCAGATTTCGCTGAGACCTGGATAAGCCTCAGTCCTAGAGTTCGGCTTCTAACGATCCTGAGGATGAATCAATCCCTGCGGTTGATACACCCGGCATGAGTAGTTTCCGGGGCAAGACCGGTGTATTCGCGAGAATTCGTACAAACCTCCTATTCTTCCCTGTTTTTCATATTTCTGAACCACTCCAGCCGTTATGCGAAGCGAGCCGATCTTCTAAAATGAGGCACAGAGACGTCCGCCAAATTGCCGAGACTCTCGCTGAAGCGTGGTTTTATTCGATCAATATCGCGTTTTTTGGGCGTTCACGCCGCCTACGACTGCTGAAAAGGATGCTCAGTTGGCTCGCCGGAAATCTCCTTCTAAGTCTAAGAACGAACCGAGTCTGTTCGGAAATGGCGACGGCACTGAACCGGGTGCCAACGTTCTGTACACGCCAATTAGCGGTGAAACTCGCCGGCGTTACCTGAACTACGCCCTTTCCGTCATTACGTCGCGCGCCTTGCCTGATGTTCGCGACGGGTTGAAGCCCGTTCAGCGACGCATTTTGTACGTCATGCACAATCTGCGTCTGACCGCCGACGGCAAGACGCGAAAGTGCGCGAAAATCTGCGGTGACACCACCGGTTCGTTCCACCCTCACGGCGACACCGCCGTGTACGACGCTTTGGTGCGTCTGGCTCAGGACTTCACTCTGCGATACCCGCTGGTGATTGGCCAGGGGAACTTCGGTTCCATTATGGGCCTTCGAGCGGCGGCTTCTCGATACACAGAAGCCAAGATGTCAGCACTGTCTGAACAGCTGATGTCGGAACTTCGCTATCAAACCGTCGATATGCGTCCCACGTATGATGCGGCGTCTGAAGAACCCACGGTATTGCCAGCTCGATATCCGGCACTGCTGGTTAACGGAACTTCCGGAATCGCGGTCGGCATGGCCACAAGCATGCCACCTCACAACCTGAACGAAGTGACCAAGGCGTGCGTGCATCTGATCCAGAATCCAGACGCCACCGTTGCCAACCTGATGAAATATGTCAAGGGCCCCGACTTTCCATTAGGCGGTCGCATCGTTACCGAACGAGCGGAAATCAGGCAGGCCTACGAGACCGGTCGAGGATCTTTCAAGACTCGCGGCGAATGGAGATTCGACGTCGTTGGCAAAAAAGAAAGTCAGAACTTTCTTGTCATCTATTCGGTACCGTACTCCGTGACAACCGGCCCGCTGCTGGCGGAAATTGGCGAACTGATTGAAGCACGCAAGATTCCTCAACTGGTCAACGTTAACGACGAAACCAACGAAGAAAACGGGCTGCGAATTGTTCTGGAAATTAAATCGGGAGCCGACCCCGAAGCCGTGATGGCGTATCTGTATCGCCACACATCGCTGGAACAAAACTTCAGCTACAACGCCACAGCTCTGGTGCCCGACGAACGTGGCAATCTGATTCCGCGAGTTCTAAGTCTGAAAGAACTGCTGCAGCACTTTTTAGACTTCCGTTACGAAACTGTTCGCAGACGCCTGGAATACCAGCTGGAACAGCTTCGCAAACGCATCCACATTCTGGAAGGTTATGAGATCATTTTTGATGGTCTGGACCTTGCTCTGAAGTTGATTCGCGCCAGCAGCGGCAAAAAGGACGCCGCTGTTCGGTTGATGGAAAATTTCCCGCTGGACGAAATTCAAACAGACGCCATTCTGGATCTGGCGTTGTACAAAATTTCTCAACTGGAAATTGACCATATTCGCGTTGAACTGAAAGAGAAACGAGCTGAAGCCGCACGCATTGAAAAGCTGCTGAAATCGAAGACTCAGATGTGGGCCTTCATTCGCACTGAACTGGAAGAAATGGCGGCTCAGTTTGGAGACAAACGCCGCAGCGATTTCGGATCTGTCGCAGAAGTTGCAGAATTTGACGCGACGGCTTACATCGTTAAAGAGAACACCAACGTTGTCGTCACCACCGATGGCTGGGTGAAGCGAGTCAATTCGCTGTCCAGCGTTTCCAAAACTCGAGTTCGCGAAGGCGACCACGTTCTGGACGTGATTCCCGGCAGCACGCTGGATAACGCGGTCTTCTTCAGTTCCGATGGAGTCGCCTTTACGATTCCGATCGACCAGATTCCCGTGTCTTCCGGCTATGGCGAACCGCTTGCCAAGCACGCCAAACTGGGTGACGGCGTGGGCATCGTGTCAGCCATCACCACCGACCCGCGTTTTGTAGAAGCCGTACCCGACGATTCAAAAGAATGGGGACCGCTGCTGTTGGTGGGAACTCGCATGGGACAAGTGCTGACAATTCCGTTTCACGGTTTCCGCACACCCAGCACCAAAGCGGGCCGAAAATATTGCCGACTTCGCAAAGACGATGAAGTGGTCTACTGTCAGTTAATTGTTGACGCAGAAACCGTTTTCTTTGCTTCAAAGAAGGCTCGCGTATTGCACTTTTCTTTGGCAGACGTCCCCATGCTGACCAACGCCGGCAAGGGTGTGCGAGGCATTAAACTGGACGCCGACGACTACGTTTTGGGCGTCGTTCAGTTGACTCGACCAAGCGATTGCCTGCGAGTTCTGAATTCCAACGACAAAGAACTTGTCTTCGGCCAGCAAAAGTATCAGGTCACTTCGCGCGGTGGTCGAGGCGTGATGACCAGCAAACGATCAGACTTTGAAAAAGTCGTTCAACCAGAAATTCAACTGATTGACTGGAGCGTGATGGAGGGCGAATAGAACGCCAATGACCGACGTCCGGCTGGCCTGAAAGACCTGGCCTGAAACACCGGCCTAAACAGCAACCGGCAATATGATTGCCGCTGCATCAGTCTGAATTATCCGCTTCGCGAATCTCCCCGATTGTCACACAGCAAAAACAATTATGTCAACAAAATCAACGTACACAGGCAGTGATATCGAAGTCCTTGAAGGGCTTGAACCTGTCCGCAAGCGTCCGTCAATGTACATCGGCGGAGTAGATTCGCGAGGACTGCATCACCTGCTTTGGGAAGTTGTAGATAACTCTGTCGACGAGTTTCTGGCGGGCGAATGTGATCGCATCATTGTGACTCTTCACAAAGACGGCGGCAGCTGTACCGTTCAGGATAATGGTCGAGGCATCCCGGTCGACAAACATCCCAAGATGAAAAAATCGTCTCTGGAAGTGATTCTCACCACGTTGCACGCCGGCGGAAAGTTCAGCGACAAAAACTACGCTCGCAGCGGCGGCCTTCACGGAGTCGGTTCGTCCGTCGTGAACGCACTATCGTCCAAAATGGTGGCCACCATTCATCGCGATGGCTTTGAATGGGAACAGACGTATCGTCGCGGTAAGCCAACTGCTCCCGTGAAAAAGGTGAAGCCGTTTCGAGGCCACGGCACCACTATCTTCTTTGAACCAGACGAAACGATTTTTCGCCGCACGCAGTTCAATTCGGAAACCATTCGACAACACCTGGAAGACGTTTCGTACATTCACGGTGGCCTGACAATCGTCTTCAAAGACGAACACAAAGGCGAAACGCACGAACTCAGCCACCCCGACGGCATCAGTGCTTACATCGAAAAAGTGCTGTCCGATGGTGGCCGCAAAACAGTTCACGATCAACTGTTTAAGGTTGATAAAGACGACAAGGTGGCTCGCGTTGAAATCGTTTTAAAATGGAGCGAATCGACAGACGAACACATTCGCAGCTATGTAAACGGAATTCGCACCCATGGCGGTGGAACTCACGAAAATGGCCTGAAAGCGGGGCTTACCAAAGCCGTCCGCAACTACATGGAAGTTCACAACCACAAGCCACGCGGAATCACCATTAGCGCTGAAGATATCCGGGAAGGTATCGTTTGCATCCTGTCTGTATTTCTGGGCGACCCCATGTTTCAGGGGCAAACCAAAGAACGCCTGAACAACCCGGAAATGACGTCGCACGTCGACGGCATCGTTCGTCCTGCCATCGAAAACTGGCTGAACAGTAATCCCACTTTGGCGGATTCCATTCTGGGAAGAATCGTGCTTGCCGCGCGAGCTCGCATGGCCAGCCGCGACGCGGTCTCGGAAGTCAAACGAAAATCGGTCGCTCAGCGACGAACAAACCTGCCAGGTAAACTTGTCGATTGCCAAAGCAAAACCGCCGTCGATTCTGAAGTCTTCATCGTAGAAGGTGAATCGGCGGGTGGCACCGCAGTGATGGGGCGAAATTCTGTTAACCAGGCCGTGCTGCCGCTGAAGGGCAAGATTCTGAATACCGAATCTCTGGGCCTGTCAAAGATTCTAAAGAACCAGGAAATCAGCGACCTTGTCGAAACACTGGGAACCGGTATCGGACCAAACTTCGACATTCATCGCCTGCGTTATGCCAGAGTCATCCTGTTGATGGATGCGGACAGCGACGGCTATCACATTTCGACTCTGCTGCTGACGTTCTTCTTCCGACACATGCCGGAACTGATTCGACAAGGCAAACTATTCATCGCTCAACCGCCCCTGTTTCGAATCGAAGTTGGCAAAACAATTACGTACGCTCAAACGGACAGCGAAAAAGAAGAAATTCTGGCAGCTCTGCCCGCGAACAGAACGGCAACCGTACTACGCTTCAAAGGGCTGGGCGAAATGAACGCCGCTCAGCTGCGAGACACAACGCTGAATCCCCAGGCCAGAGTGCTTCTAAGAATTGACATCGAAAGTCAGATGGAAGCCGATCAAACCTTCAACCAACTGCTGGGCAAAGAAGCGTCCGAACGCTACAAAGTCATCATGGAAGAAGCCAGCTTCGCAGACGACATCGACACCTGACACAAGGGCTTCACCCTTTCCCCGGTGGCGTGGATGGTGGGAAGACGTGGGACACCGTAATCGCCGAGCCGCGACGTTGTCGCTACGAGCGGCAGCAGTCTCGTGCAACGCCTGCCAGAATTCGCATGCTGGAAAACACTGACGTTTTAACTGCATTGACTCAACCACCAGTTATAACGGGTGGCTGAAGGGCGAGGCCCAACGCCGAGAAGGGATTTTTGAGCGGGAAAACATTGAGATAAAGCGAAAGATCGCGGGCTGGAGTTTGGATGCGGTTAAGTCACGCAGTGACGGTAGGTGATAGCCACGCGTGCGAGCCCGTGGAACAGCTTTTCAAAACCATTCACGGCATTGGGCGAGCCTCTTGTGAGGCTTGCGGTTGGAATTCGGTCTCAGAATTTTAGCCACAGATATTCACAGATGTTCACAGATAAGTCAGGTCTCTATCTGTGTGAATCTGTGACTGAGAATATGACTCTGCAACCGCGCAGAACACTTTTGGCAATCCACCTGGAATTGCCGTAGGCCGGAACGGCGCGAACCCTGGTTGGGACAAGCTGGTCGCTGAATGCTTCGATGAAATGGCGGCAGCACGCGATACTCCGGCAGATTAGCGGCTCGCTTGGTCTGGCCTGGTGGCTGCAATCCCCCGTCGTTTCAACTCAGGTGCAGCTGGCGTATTGAAATCCTGCCGGGCACGTGAGACCTGCCAGAATTTGTCACCGCACTCATTTGCACAGCATTGTGTAAAGCATTGAAGCCACAGAAACCAACAAACGCACATAGAAAAATTGCAGAGCATCACAGCGGCAGAACCTCTGCGATTCCCCTCTGCGACATCTGTGTTCTCTGCGGTTAGAGCCAGCGAGCACAACACTTTACCTGTTGTTGTGGAAGTCCCTGGTTCCTGGGAATCAGCCCCAAAGTGCTGCTCGCGTTGTCCGTCGCCACAAGTCAGCGAAATGCGATGTGTTTCGGGACGACCAATACTCTGTCGGTCAAGTCTTCGGTATACGAACTTCATTCAATTTTCGGTGTGAATAATCCCTAGGATAATAGTTACACGTGGTGTGTAAATGTATATTGGTCTGCCTGTGTGTGTTGGATATTGCCACCCGTTGTAATGTATTGAATTGTTATTGAAGTGCAAGTTTGTGTTGATACATTGGTGTAGGTGGTTAACTAACCAGTGCTACGGTTGTTTGCTCGCAACCGTATAGTGCTTGCGTTTGTGTGGTTTGCGGGTGTTCAATTCGGTGCCACTACATTGTCGGTGGGCAGAATGTTCGCTGGATTTGCCCGTTGATATGCTTCATGAGATTTCTACCAAGAGGGATTGCCCAATGATCATACATTCGTGGTTGCAGAGGATTTGTGCTTCCGAAAAGTCGACACGTCGGTCAAAGATGCGTCGAAATCGGGTCGCGTGGGGGCAGCCGACCGAAGCTTTGGAGCGGCGAGTTCTGCTGACCGCAACCGGGACCGAACAGACCGATGGGAGTGCCGATGCGAATGCTGCTGAGGCCGAAATTTCTGCTCAAGCTGAAGCAACGCAGTCACAGTACACGTCCAGCAGCGAACAGTATGTCGACAGCAGCATTTCCAATTTCGTTAGTGATGTTGCCTATTCGGTGAATGCACCTGACTACGATGCCGTGATCGCGGCCAGTCCCATTTCAGGCCTGTATGCGTCGTCCTCACTAGCCGCAACGGCTGAATCGTTAGACGAAAGTTCGACCCAGCAGTTGGCGGAGGCACAGGACAGTACCGTTGAGGCCCAAAACACCGAAGGTGCGGTCACAGTCAGTTATCCGGGAGTTGATCCCGTATTCGGCGACGACACCTCAGTGGCCTCGTACGCTGGCAATCTGCTTCCCAGCTCGTTGGGGGCAGGAGGGACTCAATATAGTTCCTCATCAACCGGCAGTTCCACAGGCACTGGTACAAGCGGGACTGGAACAACAGACACCGGAGTGGCGGGTGACGGAACAGCAGGTGACGATACGCCGCCGCCTGAACCAGCCGACCCGCGGATGGCCTGGCAGCCCCACGTTTTGCCTGCAAGCGTGCAGTTTGATTCAGCTACAATTCCGTTGCAAAGTCAGTTGGACAACCTGTTCAATGTCACTCCCAGCGGAACAGAATCATACACGACTGTGACGGTCACGCAGGAGCAGGAGGTCGTGACGCCGACAGACGAGGCACTTGGTGTCGGTGAAAAAACAGAGAACATTAAGACAAGTGTGATCGAAAAGCAGGAATGGACTCCCGCAGGCGATTGGGTGGTCACACAGACACTTCGCAACGACTACACCTCAACGGAAGATTCCACAGACGCGGACGAAATTGATACGGGCGTCAACCGCACGTCGTGGACGGAATTCTCTGTCATGGTCATCAATGGAACGCGGTCAATTGTGTCGTTTACATCCTTCGATTCCTTTTCATACGGAGAGTCGTCGGAATATGACGACAGCAAAGAGGACGAGGTAGATGATGCAACCGGTGCCGCAGCGGATACCTCGGGTGGGACAGGCACCGCCGATGCGGAGGATGAGAAGCTGGATAAAGACAAAGGTCATTTTGAATCTTCATTGAATGCAAGTTCCAGCGTCACTGTCACGTTTCAGCAGGCGATCATTCAAAATGCCGACGGAACTTCTTCGCTGTTGGTAACTTTGTCGCGATCAACGGCGGACAATTACGCGATGGCCGTTGATTCAGGTTTTGAAATTGAAGATTCCGAAGGCGATCAGGTGTCCATGGACGACGAGTCTGACGAAGACTCCAATGGCGATCAGACAGGTGACGAAGCTGATCCAGGCGACAATGCCACCGGAAATCCGGATGGCTCGCCGAAAATTGCTCAGCTTCCCAGTCCGGAACATGGCGGAAACGGAAGTGATGTCGGAGCCAGCAGCAGTGTGTCGCTAAGTGATAGTCTGGATGAATCGACGGGTATCTCCGTCGGCGCCATTATCCCCCTGACCGGTTCGATTGATGACATTCCGGAAGCCAGTATTTTTGGTTCGCTGGGATTCAGTCACACTGAATCGTCTTCCGGCGAAGTTGCACAGGCGTTTCGATTCGGGTCTCAGGTCAGTCAGGGATTGACTGAAGACAATTCTGATACGCACTCCTATATTTCAATCGATATTTCAGGAGGCGCGGGTGGGTCTTCTGGCCTGAACTTTAGTGTTGATAGCGAATTCGGTGAAATTCCAGACGCGATAGACAGCTTGCCAGGATCTGATGACGACGGAATTCCTGAGCCCATTCTGGGCAGAGGTGCCAATGATGGCAGCGACGAAGAAGGTGGTTTAAACCTCGGCTTTGGGGTCACAATGGCCGACCATGGTGGCGGTTCCAGTTCCATCTCGTTTTCCGAAAAGACGCGGAACTCATTTTACGGCGGTGAGCAGCTGGTGGTTAGAGGAATCGGTAGCGGAAGCTCTTCGGGCACCAGCACCAGTTTTGATGTGGGACTGAACGACGACGGTGAATTTACGTTTAGCGTTTCCGTCACAAACAATTCCAACCACGGCACGGCTGTTGGCACGAGCGAGTATCAGCTTAATACTCTGCCTGCGTCTATGCCGGGCAACGTGAAGACCATTGAACTGTGGGAGGACAATTCCTTTGCCAGCATTGGCGAAGTCTCGGTCAGTTTAACAATAGGTCTTAGCCTGACAGGCGATGTGGACGTAGATGTTGATACAACCATGTCTTCCTCAGATATTCACACATTTATTCGGTCAACTGAGACCAAGGAAATCGGACCCGGATTCAATAGTAAGACTCTGACCAAGTTTTGGTTTAAGGAAGGACAGACGATTGGAGAAGATGAAGACGGAAATCCTGTAAAGAAAATTATTGATATCACTGGAAGTCGATCAGAATCCATTAATGCCAGTGGTTCGTCTTTGAACGCCCCGGACCCCGAAGATAATAGCGTTACGATCCTTTTGGACGCCCTGGAGACCTCTTTGGATATCGCTGGTATGGCACCTGGCGTGGGCATTGTTCCAGACTTGCTGGCCGTTGGATTGGCGGTAGGTCGCGGCAAGTGGGGTGCGGCTGGGATGTCTCTGGCAGCTGCCGTGCCTGGTATGGGCTTGTTGGCCGGGGCTGGAAAACTGGCCAATAAGGGTGGCAAGGTGATTGCCAAGTCTGCCGATGAAGTCGTCGACGGACTTCAGGCTGTGTCGAAGAAAGCAGACGATTTGGCCGAAAAAGTTGCCGAAGCCTGCGGTAAGAACAGTCCCAACTGCTTTATCGCGGGTACTCAGGTTGTTGTGGCACGTCCATTCACGACTGGGCAGTTGGCCGAAGTTGTGCGGCAGCAAACTCATTCTGTTCCGTTGGAGGTTCTGGACGAGAAGAGTCTGGACAGCTACTACGCGGCAGGAGCACTCGCGCTAGGCGTGGGGCTGTCTTTGAAGCCTCGTCGGAAGCAGGAACCGAAAACTGCCAGACGCCGACGTTTCTGGACCTGAATAAATTGTCGCTGGTTCTTTATGTGCCTGCTGTTGCCAAACCTTACAGTTACATCTTCAAACACAAAGCAAAATTGCATAGAAAGCTACCACCATGACCTCCACCCAAACATCAGGATATTCACTTCTCCACCGCACGGCGATTGCCGTGTGTCTTGGCACGGGTTTGTTCTTCGCGTTTCGAGCGGCCACGCCGGATGCTCGGGCGACTGCAGCCGTGCAGGCGGTGACCGTCAGCGAAACTGTTGATGCAGCGGTTCCTGATACGATACTGACGACCTGCAATATCGAAGACATTCAGGCGGGCGATCTGGTTCTGGCTCGTGACCAGCATGGGCAGGAAATCGGCCTGAAGCCGGTGAAGGAAGTTTACAAACGAACCTCCTTTCATCTGCGGCACCTGACGTTTGAATCGGCTGACGGCGATCAGCAAACGCTCTCCACCACGGACGAGCATCCGTTTTGGTCGGTCACCGCCGACGAATTCGTCGAAGCCGGTTCGCTGCCCGTTGGCCACCAGGTCACCGACCCGCACGGCAAAACTCAGACGCTTGTCGGCTCAACCCGAGAAGAATTCCCCAACGGAATTCCCGTCTTCAACTTCCAGGTCGAAGATTTTCACACATACTATGTCGCCGCACACGCTGGCGATGATGTGTTGTTGGTGCACAATGCGGATTATGACGACCTCTACGGGCCGTTCTATCACAGCACAACTGACGACGTGATTGCTAAGATAAAGGAAAGTGAGGAGCTTTGGGGGAAGGCCCCACGGAACTATTTTGGGTCAAATTTCCCAAAAGCAAAAGCTTGGGATGGGCCGCTACCGGCCGGAGTGAATGGCGTCGAATTCTACACGGCTGTTAAGCCTGACACTTGGATTAATAAAGGTATGGTTCTTTGGAACGGCGCTCAATTTGATGAATGGGCAAAAATTCCGATCAGACTGGCGAACTAACAAATGAAGAGCATCGAGTGGTTGACAAGAAGCGAATTTGAAGCCCGACTCGAACCTGTAGAAGGGCTAACTTCACTGCAGTTGGGCTTCCAGATTAAATCGACATTCTTTGATGAGCGTGTACCGATTGCTGGGGATGATGTGACCACAGAAGAATTGATGCCATCGTCGACTCATCGATGGTATGGCTCATTCAAAAAGAGACTCGTTTTCTTCGATGTTTTTGATCGCAAGTCAGACCAAGCCTTGGTCACCATTGGGAAATCTGAACGAACAAGTATTGTTGAAGAGGGAGAGACGATTTCCTTAATCGGAAGCCAACTCGACTCGAATTGCGTCACGTACATTGAGTGCGTTCAGTCAGGTGCTCTGCATTCCGTATATTTTCGGGATGAACACAGCATCGACATACCTGTATGGAGTTGCCGGTCGAAGCGAGAAGCAGAGGCACTGTGCGAAACTTTGTGTCGCTCATTCCCCATGGACTACTTCGTGGAGGCCGCCGAGCCGGATGCAACATGGGTTATAAGAGACGCCCACAGCGGTCGGGTGGAAGGCCGATATCCGTCTCGAAGTGGGGCACTTGGCATTGCCTGCCGCACCCGGAAAGAGCTAGTCGTTTCCGCAGGTGACGGATTTCCGGTGTATACCGTGACTGACGGGCGAGTTTCTACATCAATACGAAAGTAGAAAGCCAAACAAGCCGTGGGACCCGCACGGCAAAACTCAGACGCTTGTCGGCTCAACCCGAGAAGAATTCCCCAACGGAATTCCCGTCTTCAACTTCCAGGTCGAAGACTTTCACACCTACTATGTCGCCGCAAGCACTGGCGATGATGTGTTGTTGGTGCATAATGCGGATTGTGATCCTACCGTCTTCACGGGCAGCGGTCCCTTCGGAAAGACAACACTTTCATTCGGTGAAAATGTTGAAAAGAAGGTCAGAAAACACATAGACCAAGTGCGAAAGCGTGCGGACGGTCAAATTGATCGGATCCCTTCGCCCAGTCAAGGAGGTGTGGATGCAGTGAAGAACATCATTCAGGAACGAATAGCAAAAGGAGGAGGCGTCAAAACCACTTTTGGTGGCCAAGACGTGATGTCCTTTAACGATGGTGGAGTAAGCTACATTCTGAAAATGGACGGGACATTTTGGACAATTCTAAAAAATATGTAATGAAGGCCAACCCTGCGTTGTGGCAGCCGCCTGATTGGCACGCCGATTTTGCTGACGTAGTTTCTGAGTTTTTGAGTCTTCGCGCTTTGGCGATCAAGCTGTATCGTGTATCTGGGCTCGATACTTCACTTGTAGGTTTTGAGGATGGCTACATGGCCCTTCAAATCAACAAATTCAATAGGCCATTTGTCGAGGTGTACTCACTCGTCGAAGGTCGTAAGGCAAGGTTTGGGGTGTTTGCATTGGACGGCGTTTCCGAAGATGAGATGTACTTCGACACAGTCGCTGATGTCGTTGCAATGCTGGAAAGCGAATAAGCGGTTGGGGCTCTTTTGCGAGGGCGTTGCACCCGGTGTGACTTGAAATCGAAGCGGACGATGGCAGTGGTCGGAATGTGGTGACGGGTACGATGGCTCATCCGGGAGCCAACATTCTGTATCTGGACATCACGGGGCTTGACGAGCCACTGGGCGTCACCGACACGCATCCCATCTGGAGCGAAACTCGGCAGGACTTCGTTGTCGCCGGCCGTTGGGAAGTGGGAGAACAATTCCGCACGCTCACCGGAGAATCCGCCACCCTCACAAAAATCCACCCCCACCGAGGCCCACCAGAAATGGTGTTCAACCTCGAAGTCGACGCAGAACATGTGTATTCTGTGGCTGGCAGCGGGCTGCTGGTGCATAATGATTGTAGCTTCTTCGATGGTACTGCGTACACGGACAAGGTTCTCGAACAGATGTCTCGTGGACCTGGAGAGCTGCACTCTTTTCCAGAGTTGGTTAAGAACTTTGAAGGCGATGGGGTTGTGAGCCAAATCATTGGCGGCGATGGGGTTGCGAGGGATATGCTTAGCATTCCCGGATCCTACACTTCCGCCGGAGGTACCGCGTTAGATGGCGTCTTCGAATTTATAAAGGAGTCTGACGGGCTCATCAATCACCGCTATTTTAATCCACTGAGGTAGCTCAATGTCAAAATATGCAACGCACTTGAAAACATGCGGGGTGGAACTTGTCGACTTGTCGATCAGCGACATCGCATTGAGCCGTAGTGATGCCATAGTCGGAATCAAACTCCTTGAACTGGAAAACACTCCCGTGCTAGGTGGGGACGTGTTCGTGGAATCAAATGGACGAATCTGTCATGCGTATGCGAATTGGTCGATTCAGCAAAGAGTTGGTGAGGCGGACGGGGAATTTCTTAATCGGACAATAGTAAGTTCACTCGCGTACATCATGAATTACCCAGACTTGGAGCATGCCACTCCTCTGTTCGTGATCGTTCCGAAAACGCTTTAAGCAGCCGATAGCAAGAAGGAGCGAAAAATACGTCCTCCATCGCACGGCGATTGCCGTGTGTCTTGGCACGGGTTTGTTCTTCGCGTTTCGAGCGGCCACGCCGGATGCTCGGGCGACTGCAGCCGTGCAGGCGGTGACCGTCAGCGAAACTGTTGATGCAGCGGTTCCTGATACGATACTGACGACCTGCAATATCGAAGACATTCAGGCGGGCGATCTGGTTCTGGCTCGTGACCAGCATGGGCAGGAAATCGGCCTGAAGCCGGTGAAGGAAGTTTACAAACGAACCTCCTTTCATCTGCGGCACCTGACGTTTGAATCGGCTGACGGCGATCAGCAAACGCTCTCCACCACGGACGAGCATCCGTTTTGGTCGGTCACCGCCGACGAATTCGTCGAAGCCGGTTCGCTGCCCGTTGGCCACCAGGTCACCGACCCGCACGGCAAAACTCAGACGCTTGTCGGCTCAACCCGAGAAGAATTCCCCAACGGAATTCCCGTCTTCAACTTCCAGGTCGAAGATTTTCACACATACTATGTCGCCGCACACGCTGGCGACGATGTGTTGTTGGTGCATAATGCGGATTATGCGGTACCTGCTTATGTTGGTGCTGGAGTGAATCCGATCGCAGTGGGAGTGCCAACGAAGAATATCGATGAATTGATAGACGGGGTTGATTCGATTCCTCAGAAACTGAAGGGAACGATCAGTCGCTCCGAAGATGGGGCAAAGGAACTTGCTGAAGAATTGGCGGAAAAGATGGGAGTGCCCAAGAACATCATTGGCCCCGAAGCCCATCAAGGCGGAATGTCGCACTTTCACATTGAGGATATGCGTCATTGGCACTTCTGGTTCTAAAGTCACATCTTGTTAGGAAAATCCGATTAACGAATTTCAATTTTCTTTCGACATCTTCGGCCCGCTGTACCACGAAATACTTCGATACGGTATTAGAAGGAGTTTTCAGTTTTCGTTTGTGCTTCGTGATGGCATGTCATTTGATAACGATGTGCATAGTTTCATCGAGTCTTTAGGGTGCGATAAAGTGCAGCGGACTACTAAATGGCCAGGCACTGATTTGTTGGCGGGAGGTGCAACTCTGCTGTCGGGTTCACTTACGACCTCAAATGTCGAAGCCTTGAAGTCAGTTGGAAGTTTGTTCGGTTGGCTTCGTCCCCGATACCCCGAAGACTTGGCTCTTTACGAACGGGGCAACCCTGTATTAAGCAGCGTGGCTCACGAACGTGTAGGGTGGATTGTGCTAGAAGCATTTCCTGATTCGATTCAGAATCGAATTCAATTTGAGGAACGGGAAGCATCGAAGGACTTAGGCCTCTTTGATGATTTTTCGGTGTTGAAACGAGATCAAAGCGAGTGATTCGCCAGTCGGCATTTGCGATTCTGCGGAACAGATAATTTTTAGGTCTTCCATCGCACGGCGATTCATCTGCGGCACCTGACGTTTGAATCGCCTAACGGCGATCAGCAAACGCTCTCCACCACGGACGAGCATCCGTTTTGGTCGGTGACCGCTGACGAATTTCTGGAAGCCGGTTCGCTGCCCGTTGGTCACCAGGTCACCGACCCGCACGGCAAAACTCAGACGCTTGTCGGCTCAACCCGAGAAGAATTCCCCAACGGAATTCCCGTCTTCAACTTCCAGGTGACCGATTACCACACCTACTTTGTTGCTGCGTCGCCTGACAACCCGATAATGTTAGTGCATAATGCTAACTGTGATGAAGTTGTAGATTTATTTAAAGCGCCATCCGGCTCTCGACCGCAGTCGCAGATCCTTGATGAGCTGCAGAACGGATTCAACTCCGCAAATTATCCTGGCAACGGCCCGTACTTCGCGACAGACAAATCTATTGCCGAAGCATTTCAAGGACACTATGGAAATGGCTTACAGCAAATTCGCATTCCAAAGGCGAAATATGACGAATTAGTTGCACAGGGTGTTATCCAACCCGATGGCTATTATTCGTCAGGGTCGGTCCATGTCCCGGCAAATCTGCTTGATGCGTTCAACGAAGCGTTGAAGCAAGGTCCCGCGAACGTCCTACACTGAACGTGAACCGATAGAAGGTGAAGTTGATGCATGGTCCGTTATCAAAGGTAACAGTGACGCAAGTTGAACACTATGGGGTGTTCGCGACTGGAGCCGTCGGTACCGTCGTCGTGTTACTACCCGAGCTGTTTGACGATCCTTGTCCAGACGCTCGGATGAAGGTTAAGGTTGGTGACGAATTGATGATTGAATTGATTCATCGGAATCCAGACAACGGCGTGTATCGCGCACGTGCAATATCGGAGAAATGAGCCTGCCACCTGGCGAGCTGTGCGTTTAAGCATGATTCAGAATGGCGTGGAATATGACCTCGCCTTTCTGCGGCCGTTAAGCTGGATCGAAGCTACGGGAGCCGAAGTGGGTGGTTCCATTCACATGGAGCTGCACGAAATGGGGCTCGACGGGCTGGCCAATGTTGTCGGCGTTGATGCTTGTCCGCAGATTGAAGCAGACGACGGCACGGGGCGGAATGTGGTGACGGGTACGATGGCTCATGCGGGAGCCAACATTCTGTATCTGGATATCACGGGGCTGGATGAACCACTGGGAGTTACCGACACGCATCCCATCTGGAGCGAAACTCGCCAGGACTTTGTGAAAGCTGGCCAGTTGGAAGTGGGAGAACAATTCCGCACGCTCACCGGAGAATCCGCCACCCTCACCAAAATCCACCCCCACCGAGGCCCACCAGAATTGGTGTTCAACCTTGAAGTGGACGGGGAACACGTGTACTCAGTGGCGGGTAATGGGCTGCTGGTGCATAATGATTGTCTAGATTTCGCTAACGACCTTACTGCTGCGATGCCTGATGGTGTAAAATTTCGAATGGACCCCAACAAAACAGCTTGGATTGGCGAACTTCCCAATTATCCAGTGCCGGGGCAGCCACAGAGCATGATGGACAAACCTTTTTTCACCTTCAAGATGGGATTTTGCGGGATCCTGCGCACCCAAACGGCGTGCCCATCGATGACTGGCTCCAACAGCTTGGCACGAACAACGGTCTGGCACCAAATGAAATTCTCGATTGGTTCAGATTTACTCCTCAAATATGAACAGCTCTACCCCAACAGACGACTTGCTGGAATTCATAACAGTGCTCGTCGAGAAGCCAGCTATGGTTGCTGGCCCGCCTCTGGCAGCGCATGGTATGGCCTTAGCGCTTGCAGCGATGCTGATTTCGCGAAAGAACAGCCAGCCTTTTGCCGCTGCATTAACTAGTGCAGTCAGGGAGTTGAAACATATTACTGGTGACGGAGCTACGCACCGAAACTACGTGCCACCGCTTTCGGCTGATGGTCCCGATGTGGATAGCCCTCAATCTTACGAGGCGTTCACAAAGAACGCCCGTGAGTTGTTTAGGAGAGTCCACGACGCGTAGCCAGCGCAGTGTAGAATTCTACCTCTTAAGAGTGATTCTGAGTGGGGGCTTTTCTGCCCGTCCCATGCGTTGCTGTGCGCCTTACTGCGGGTTTGCTCTTTGCGTTTCGAGCAGCCGCGCCGGATGCTCGAAAAATCAAAGGGGTCAGGTTCAATAGTGTTCGGCACGGCAAGTGCTGATAGTTTGATTCAGTGGTGTCAGTCCC